>JAESFG010000543.1_pt1 | contig 17575 bp, 14 predicted proteins | sample 9269371 | NCBI WGS metagenome assembly JAESFG01 (sample SAMN14506227, study PRJNA617093) | algae metagenome | isolation source: Aetokthonos hydrillicola CCALA 1050 (B3-Florida) and co-occurring... | place: USA: South Carolina | collected 2013-01-01 | reverse complement strand
GACGGCAAGCGAGTGATTTCTGCTTCATATGACCACACTCTCAAAATGTGGGACTTGGCTGATGGCAAACCAGTTTTTACTCTCACTGGTCATAGCAACTCGGTAACAGCACTGGCGCTCACCCCAGACGGCAAGCGAGTGATTTCTGCTTCATATGACCACACTCTCAAAATGTGGGACTTGGCTGATGGCAAACCAGTTTTTACTCTCACTGGTCATAGCAACTCGGTAAGGGCACTGGCGCTCACCCCAGACGGCAAGCAGGTGATTTCTGCTTCATATGACCACACTCTCAAAGTGTGGGACTTGGCTGATGGCAAGCTTATTACCAATTTTACTGCTGATAGTCCACTAGTGTGCTGTACTGTTGCATCAGATGGTATAACAATTACAGCAGGGGATAGTTTAGGACAGGTTCATTTCCTCCAGTTAGAAGCGCTTTATCGGTGGTGTGCCACCCACGAGCAATGAAAAAAACGCTTTTTTACTTACACCTCTACACCCCTGTAAGTTTATGAACATCACACCTCGACCCCCAACTGCTTCCCAAAAAGTATTTCAGCAACTCATCCACGAAAAAAGCAGTAATTTTGTTGGTCGTGAATTTGTCTTTACTGCTATTACCGACTTTCTCAACGACCAACTTTGTGGTTACTTTACTATTGTGGGCACACCTGGTAGTGGTAAAAGTGCCATCCTCGCCAAGTATGTCATGGAAAATCCTGCTGTGGTTTATTACAGTACGGAGATTGAAGGAAAAAATTCTGCTAGGGAATTTCTCGTAACCGTTTGCACTCAGTTGATGGGGGGAATGGGGGATACAAATGTTTCGCTGCCTGATAATGCTACTGAGGGTAGTTGGTTTTTCTCGCTTCTACTTCAGAAAGTTAGCGATTTACTAGAACCACAGCAGCGTTTAATTATTGTTATTGATGGATGCGATCGCATTGATCTCAACGAACAAGCCCCAGACTCAAATCTATTTTACCTTCCCAGATATCTCCCAGAGCGAGTTTATTTTTTGCTCACCCGTCGCCCCTTTTTGAGCGAAAAATCTGGTTTATTAATTGAAACCCCTGCCGAAATTTTCGATTTAGACGCATACTTACAACAAAACCAGGAAGACGTGCAGACATATATACAGCAATATATTTCAGCAACACCCTCATTTTTCAACAACGCTGGCTGGATAAACAATCACTCTATCAGCAAACAACAATTCTGTGAAGAGCTAACAGTTCGCAGCGAAAACAATTTCATGTATCTCAGCCACATCTTAAAAGCAATCTCCCAAGGCTTTTATCCCGAACCCTTCCAATTTGAACCACTCCCGCCAGGGTTAGAAAAATATTACAACGATCATTACCAGCGTATCAACGGTAAAAATTTGTCTTCAGTTGCATTAGCCGTATTAAAATGTCTAACACAGCTTGTGGAACCCCTTTCAGCAGAATCAATAGCCCAAATAATTGATGAAGATGAATACGAAGTAGAAAAAGTGCTAGAAAATTGGCTGGAATTCTTACATCAGCAAATTAGAGCAGAAGAAACCTTGTACAATTTCTATCATACGAGCTTTCAGAAGTGGTTAGCGCGACTTAAAGACTTTTGAAGCAGAAATGTACAATGACATATTATTTGTCGTCGTGACAAATTAATGTCATCGGAAAAACCTTTGTACAGTATAGGTTAGAGCAACTTAACAGTATTAAGATAACCTTTTAATAGTGACAAATTAGATGTCATTATTCGTAATAGTGACAAATTAGCTGTCGATTCATCAGCAAGAAAAAAAGCTTTTGTATATTTTCATAATGACAAATTGACTGTCGCTTATACAGATGGTGGTAAAGACTTTCGCTCTAATCACTTAAGTCAAATTGCGGCACAATTGGGGTTTGTCTGTCATTTACGCGATCGCCCTTCTGAAGGTGGAGTAGTAGAACGTCCTTTCAAAACATTAAATGACCAATTATTTTCAACGCTTCCTGGGTACACTGGGTCTAATGTGCAGCAACGCCCAGAAGATGCTGAGAAGGATGCAAAACTTACTTTGCGAGAATTAGAACAGTTACTAGTTCGTTACATTGTTGATCACTATAACCAAAGTATTGATGCACGCATGGGAGACCAAACTTGGTTTGCGCGTTGGGAAGCAGGATTGTCCGCAGTGCCAGTACCAATCCCGGAAAGGGATTTGGATATTTGCTTGATGAAGCAGTCACGGCGCACTGTGCAAAGAGGGGGCTGCTTGCAGTTTCACAATTTAATGTATCGGGGGGAATATTTAGCAGGTTATGCCGGAGAAACTGTCAATTTAAGGTTTGACCCCAGAGACATTACAACAATTCTGGTTTATCGCCAGGAGAAAAATCAAGAAGTCTTCCTGACTCGCGCTCATGCTCAAGCTTTGGAGACGGAGCAACTGTCATTAGATGAGGCTCTGGCTGCAAGTCGCAGACTCCGTACCGCAGGCAAAACCATCAGTAACCAATCGGTTTTGCAAGAGGTTATTGAGCGTGATGCGTCAAGTAGCTAGCAAGAAAAACCGTAAAGAGCGTCAAAAATTGGAACAATCTGTTCTACGGTCTGCGACGGTTGATGAAAGTAAAACAGCCACTTTTTGGTAGGATCAGGAGGGCTAATCATTTAACTCCCAGTGGGTTAGGTAATTTGGCAGGGATTGGAGCAGTGGTATCTCGGTGGGAGCGATTTCATTTGAATCCTTTTCCTTCCTAGTCATTGATGTGGTGTGAGTAGGATAACCTGCTCTAACTCTGCCTACTTCTGTTTATTCCCTCGTTTCGGTTGAGTAACCCACAACGCCACCATACCTTTCATAAATGGGTTCTGATTGCTATATTGGTCTATGTATTAACACCTTTCATCAAACTAAATTATGAATAACTTTTCTATTTTTGTTATTAAACAAGAAGAAATTCAAAAGTTAAAGAGAAAAGCAATTCGAGATTTTCATAATAAAGGAGGTGAAAGGTATCCGGACTATTATCAGATTGATGGTCTATGGAATGATTCTCCGTCTTATGTAAGAGGCTCTAAAACTAAACTTATTATTTTAGAACCAGATAGTTTTTCTCAGGATGATTTACCTTTTAAACAAATTAGTTTTAATAATGAGACTATTGTAAGAGATTTAATTAAACAAATAATAGATTATCCCCAAAATAATTTCTACCCATTTCCGCTCTTTTCGGGATACGAACCGCACACGTCCTTTTCGGAATATGATAGATATAATGAATATGATCCAGCATACTATAAAATTAAATATACTTATATCTTGGGAAGATGTCTCTATTATGATGTTTCAAATTTTGATTATAATGTTTCAAATTTAGAGAAGTATTATCAAACAAAAATTTTTGATTTAGGTTTTTTAGATGGTGAAGTAGCTATATTAACTAAGATTACAGTTGAAAAAAAAATAAATACTGACTCCCACTTCATACCAAGCATGAGACCTGAATCAGTATTTTCAACTCCGAAATACGCAGCGTTTAAATCAATTTTAACTTCAGAACTTTCTTCTATCAATAGAGACGGTTTTAATATCGTATTTTTGTACACTGATGCAGATGAAGAATTTGCTAAATTTGTACGGAAATCAATTTCAGAAATTCATAAAATTTCAGGTTTGAATATTAACATATATGTTATTGAAAAATTCATTACCTCTGAAAATACTTCAGAGGTAATTGAATATTGGAGAAATTTATTGTCAGAACAACTTTATTGTATTTACGCTGTATTTGGTATGATTCGTTCAAAGCCTTATGATAAATTAGCAATTTATGACATTGCAAAAGAGCTAAAGATTGAAATAACACAGATTCCTTGTATAGCATTCTTTGATAAATTTAAAGATTATTTATATGTTGAAACGTTTAAAACAGAACATTTAAATATTAATTTTATTAGACGATTATTTCAAGATTTAGAACAAATTTTTAATGAGGCACTAAATAGTAGTTCTTCTCCGCATAAAAAATTTAAAGAAAGACTCTTAGAACTATTTAAAGAAAAACTCCCAGAACTTAGAAAAAATTGGTTTGAAACATTAAACAATCCGAAAGACATTAATCAGCAGCAGAAAATATTAATCTTAGCGGCAATTCCCCACGGTCTACGTTTAGATAAAGAGATTCGGGAAATTGAAGAAGCTATACGACGAGCCACCAATCGAGATTTATTTGAAATTAAAGTAAGAACCGCTGTACGTCCTGCTGATATTCGTCATGCTATTGCAGAAGAACAACCATCTATTGTTCATTTTTGCGGACATGGCTTAGAAGATGGCAGTTTACTTTTGGAAGATGATGGGGGAAACGATAAGCCAGTTACGCCATCTAGTTTAGCGTCTCTGTTTAAGTTACACGCTGATTATGTTAAATGTGTTCTGCTTAATCCTTGTTATTCAGAAAAACCTGCTGTGGCTATTAGCCAATACATTAATTATGTAATTGGGATGAATAACTCAATCCAAGACGGTGCAGCGATTGAGTTTGCTAAAGGATTTTATGACGGAGTAGGTTACAAAACTTCTAATAATCAAGATGTATTTCAACGAGCTTTTGATGAAGGCATGGTTGCGATTGAAATGGAAAATGTTTCACAAGGAGCGATACCAGTCCTGAAAAAAAACTTTAAATGAACATGAGATAAAACAATTATCAGACATTCCTGTTATTGGTAACGAGGCATCAGACGTAGGGGCTGATTACATTAAATTACGAGGCTTGCTCCTTGAAAAAAAAATTTTTACAGAAGAAGGAAAACAACCTATTCGAGGTAGTCCCTAAGACAAAGCAAAGGAATTAGCGCTTGCTGCTTACCATGAGCGCTTAGTGTACGCGAAGTTGAAAATATTTGAACCTTGACAATAAAATAAATTAATAGCGCCGCAGTTCATGCTGCTTGCAGCCTCTGAAGTGTGTTAAATGAGGGTTAGTTTGACTGTGGTAATACAGTCTTGCTTTCTGACCCTGGTAGCTGCTCACCCTGATGCTGCTGTCTTCGGACAGGATAGGTGCGCTCCCAGCAATAAGGGCGCAGATGTACTGCTGCAGTGGCTACTGAATCACCCCCGAGCAAGGGGGAACCCTACCCCAATTCTTCATTTGAAGGATTAAAATCAGGGCAAAATTTCTCAGAGAGCCGCGCAAGTCCCAAATCGGTTGCAGTGTCTCAATTTCATCGTTTTTCCACCACGGTATGATTCTTGAGACTAAAGCTCAGATAGAAAAATGGGAGACATCCGCGCTCTCGGACATCTGAAAAAGCCGCCCTACAATATTTTGAAACTGGGTAGGTGGCAACGACCTTCCCGGAACTGGGTGGGTTATCTTGATTTTTATTAGGGAGGGTTGAAAGAGAGCGCTACGTTGACAATATAGTTATAGTCTCTGTAAATAAATGACATTAATTTGTCACTGGCACTTAAACGACAACAATTTGTCCCAACGACAATTAATCTTTCCCGAGGACATTAATCTGTCACCGATGACAAATAATTAGTCAGTGTACAACTCGAATGGACGTAACTGGATTCGAACCAGTGACCTCTACGATGTCAACGTAGCGCTCTAACCAACTGAGCTATACGTCCTTGGCTAGCTGTATCACAGTAGCATAGATTTCTTAAAAAAGCAAATTTTCCCAGAAATTTTTTTACAGCTTAATTATTAAGAAATGAAAAGATCCTCCGTAAACTATTCTTGAGGAAGTGTATTCTCCTATGTTAAGCTGCTACTTCCTTGATAAAAAGGGAATTTAGTTGTTCTAATATCTTACTGTGTGCTGTTTGAGAGGGCAGCTGTTATGGCGGGGAGTTGCTCAGCCTTGATTTATAGATAAAGTCTGAAGCAACCCAGAAATATTAAATATATTTTCAAACTGTCAGACTATGTCGAAATCAGGGTTCAAATTCATATTTATACTGTCATCTGCCGCGATCGCGAAGCGCGGCGGCGTTCGCCCTTGGCGTCTCCCCTTGGCAGAAGCTCCGATCGCAACTTCCATAATGCTGAATTCAAAGACTGTTTATGCTGTTACCCAGCGTGAATCAATCGAGCCGACTGCCAAATCTGCGCAGCAATATTCCTCAGAGGTTGCAAAAGTTGCGATCGGCGCTTCTCCTTGCGGAGAGGCTGCGCCAACGCCGCCGCGCTTCGCGATCGCAGGAATTGGCGTAGTATTGGTAACAGGCTTGCTTGTCTATAGTTTTTTATATCAAAAACGTCGTATTTCTAGAGTTGAGCAAGACAGAAAAACAAAAGACCGTTTTCGTGCAGAGTTTATGTGCGACCCTATAGTAAGACCTAGTTCTAAACAAGATACTTCCACTACCAATCGTCAGGAAACTGTAGTAACGCCAACAAAAGACTCAGTATCTAAGCCAGTTATAAAAATCACTCCATCTGAATACTGTCAAAAGTTAATTACAGACATTGTAGCCACTGCACTCAAAGGTGAGATCCGTTCTAAACAATATATATATCGTCAATTGGAAGCAAATATTAATGATGGGACAGGTGAAATTTTTGAACGCTGTTTGAGCGATCGCCTCAACACTACTCAATCCGAACTTGATAATACTACAAATTCGCCTAAGTTGTTTGAAAGGGAAACACCCGAATTAAAAAGATCTCGTTTAAGCCGCACACTCAAAGCTTTGCAAAGTATCCAAACAGAATGGGAGCGATTTCAAACACAGAAACGCAACAAAGCTGCAGTGACTGCAGCTGCCCAGAGAATTGTCACAGCCTCTGGAGTTTATCGCTTTTCAGCCTTGTTAGAGATCATCGATCCCAACCAAAACCAAGTTTTTAGCCAAAGTCAATTGCAAGAACTAGCGCAAGAATTAACACAAGCAGCAGATTCCAGCGATGATTCCAGCACCAAACAAGAAATACAGCAACTCGCTATTGGTATCACCCGTGGGATGACATCTTATGAGCAATTAGAAAGTTCTCTTGTCAGTTGGATTTACCAATCCACACAAGTTCCGATAGGATTAAGGGAATCTGCACCAACCCAAGAACCCTGGGCTACATGGGCAATGCAAACTACCAGTCCATTGCCACAACTGTTATTTTATGTATTAGCGAGTAATGCATCTGCAATTGAGGTAGTCCTTCGCCAATCCTACATATATATAGGAGATTGGGTAGAATTAGCAGTAGTTCTGCAGAGAATGCAACGAGGACTGGTCAATTGGTTTGAGAAACAACCTTATGATTCTAAATGGGGAAAATCTGCAGCTATTGGCACTTTTCTCAATTTTGCGATTGTTTGGTGTGAGTTGTCAAATGGGTTCCATACAGCGAGTCACATTGAGCGCACTACAGCTGAACAATTAGCAAAAGTCTGCTTTCAGATAGTGTTACAAACTCTGAGGAATTTTGCCCATCGAGAATACTTTCCGCTTTACGGTGGAGTATTTGCCGTTTTTGGGAGAGATTCCTTACGGGATGCTGTGACTTATTTCGACAAACCGCTGCTAGAAGTGGAAGGAACCCAAGAAAAAGCACGGATATTGACGCTATTGGGGTACTCTCAGCGCATCTTGGGTAAATATGAACAAGCAGACTCATTTCACCAAGAAGCCCTAGAAATTGCTCGCCAAGCCGGGGATCAAAGCTGTGAAATTGCAAATCTCAACCACAAGAGCCATATTTGTATTGCTCAAAAAGACTATTCTCAAGCAATCAATTACAGCCAAAGAGCATTAATTTTAGCTCGTCAAACAGGCGATCGCATCGGGGAAGCTGAAGCAGTGGCGACTCTGGGTTGTAGTGAGGTATTTGCAGCCCAGCGAATTGAACGCATAGAATCAGATACTTATCAAACAGCAATAGAATATTTACAAAGGGGTTTACAACTATCAGAAAGATTGGCTGATTCGCCATTTGGCAATAGTTTGACTTCTCTTCAAACTCAAGCTTTATGTTACACTAGCCTTGGTATTGCCTATATTGCTCTGCAAAAGCCGCAAGCGGCAGTAGATTTTTTGGAGAAAGGCAAACAAGCAGCGAATTTCTCTGGAGATAAATATCTTCAAGGACTGAATTTTTTATATTTGGCAGAAAGTTACTACAATCTCAATAATTTAGAACAGGCGATCTCTCATAGCAGCTTGGGGATGTACCTCTTGAATGAAATTAATGCAATCGAGTGGCGACAAGCAGCTGGGTTACTAACTATTTTGCACGGTCGAATAGGGGATGAAACCGTAAGGCAGATCATCGCTAATGACCGAAATAATATCATTAAATATATTGGTGTGGATGGTTACGATTATCTGCCAGAACTACTAAAAAAGTACAAGGACTCACAATAGACTTGTAGGAGCGAGTTGTCATTCGCCCCTACAGATAGGTTAACCAATATTAACTTTAACAACCTTGTTCTTCTCTTCTTCAGCCTTTGGTAGAGTCAGGCTGAGAACCCCGTTTTTATATTCTGCTTGGACTTTATCGTTTTGAACGCGAGTTGATAGTGGGATTACCCGTCGGAATTGTCCGTAGCGGAACTCTGTGCGAGTTACACCTTTTTCAGAGGTTTTAGCTTCTTGTTTACGTTCACCGCTAATTGAAACAGCTTCTGCAGTTACTTCGACATTTAGATCAGATGCTTCCATTCCAGGAATTTCAAGTTTTAGATGGATAGCTTCAGGAGTTTCATGGATCTCGGCTGAGGGGATAAAAGTAACTCCAACTCCTCTTTCACCATTGGTAGCTGTGGTGCGTGTAATACCATCAAACAGACGATTCATTTCTCGTTGTAGTTGGTCGATTTCTCGGAACGGTTCCCAATGAATAAGTGCCATATGTTACCTCCTAAAATTTGACATCTAGGTTAGAAGAGTTAAATTTAAGAAGACCTCTTTCTGAAACCTCTCTAGTATTTAGGATATTGATAATTGGCATTTGAACGAGTTCGGTTTTAGGCTCAAAGGAGGTTGCAATTACCGCACTTACTGTCAACTTATACCAAACGCTACAATTATTTAATAAACTTCATACCGAGCTTGGCAGCACAGCTTTATCAAACAGAACTCAGGAGTCAGGAGTCAGAATTCAGTATGAATTCTGTATGACTGGTGGATGAGTCTAGGGATTTAAGACCCCCGCTCCATGTCCGATTGAGCGGTCTACAATTAGTGCGGGGAAGAATCCCCGCACTAATTGATTCTGACTCCTGAATTCTTCTTCAACGACATGGTTTTAATAAAATTTCCCTAAATGATTCAGCAAAAATACCGAGAATTTCACCGAGTTTCGTTAATTGCTTTTTCAAGAGTTGTAAAATCTCTGTATGACATCGTAATTTTATTTGCCTAGAGATTATTAGAGCAAATTTTGATTTTTCGTTTTCACGCGCTTATACAACTCTTCCATTGCTTCAATAAAGGAATTATCATTTTGCCAAAAAGCTGGAAAATCCCCCTGCTTCTTAATCAGAATTGCCGATACACTGCTTGGTGTTGCAACGTCAATGGTTTGTGGTAGTCGATGAGTACCTAACCAAAACTCTCTGGCTGTTGGCTTTTGGTCTATTGGTTGCTTAGTAACCTGGGTGTAGAATGAGGTGGAAGGTTGTAGAGAAAGTTCTTTGGTGTTGAGTTCTTCTGCTAAAAGTTTGCCTAATGGGGACTCTGCTAGTTTTGTCTGAAGTTCGGTTTTTGATAACCCTCGCAATTCAAACAGTAGAAATGGGTTATTATCCAATTGGGAGGCTACCAGGTAATAAACACCAGCAATGTGCTTGCAAGGATTCGCATAGTCTGGACATGAACAATGTGTATTGAAATCGTTTCGGCTGTGAGGTAATAGATGCAATCCTAAGTCTGAAAAGGTATCCTCAATGTTTTCTGGAACTTCGTTGAGTAGCAAGCGAGAAACTATACTGGCTTTGGAGGAGAGCTTTTCTATAACTTCATTCCAACCTTTTTCAGCAATGGGTGTGATTTCAATGGAAATGTGGTACGTTGGTTCTTTATAGACGCCAAAGTAAGGGTTAATTGACCCTCTAACCTGAGCAAGGATCTGACTTTGATGAATTCCGAAGCTTTTAACTTTACCCCCACTAGCATAGGATCTTCCCCGCTGTAGTCTGCCTTCATCAGTAAAAGCTTCTAGTGCTTTTATAAAGCGATCGCCCCACCAAGTTCGACTAAATTTAGCCATCGTTTTCTCACTAAAGAAATTAGAATTGAGATAATGTAGCGTTTCCCCAAGTTACTACTATCAATAAAGTAAAATGTTATCTAGTGACGTTCCTCAATAATTCTCTCAGAAACGGGTTTGCCATGAACGGTGATTAGTCGTATTATTACAATAACTTAACCAAACTGAAAGTGTCTGATATGACACAAATCTAAAAAGATTCTTAAGCTTAACGTCTAGAACGTCTGCGGAGGCGATCAATTACCACGGCAACAATAATTACCAATCCTTTGACGACTAGTTGCCAGAAATAAGACATGTTCAACAACGTCAAACCATTGTTGAGAACAGCAATGATTAACGCACCCAAAAGAGTGCCGCCAATAGTACCAATACCGCCTGTAAAGCTGGTTCCACCAAGAATAACAGCAGCGATCGCATCCAATTCGTACCCCTGACCTAACATACCAGTAGCACTATAAAGACGACTGGCACTCATAATTCCTGCCAAACCTGAGAGTAATCCACTCACACCATAGACAAATAGCAACACCCGATCAACTTTAATACCAGTTAATCGTGCTGCTCGCTCGTTACCACCAACAGCATAAATCTGTACACCTAAAACAGTTTGTCGTAAAACAAACCAACTCACTAACACAGTTAATAGAGCAACAATTACCAGCCAGGGAAAGGGACCCACATAGCTATTACCTAGCCAAGCAAAATTGATCTGACGGTTAATGACTGTCGTCCCATTAGCAACTAAATAGGCAGTACCTCGTAATGCAGTCAGTGAACCCAAAGTAACAATAAACGGTGGCACATCCAAAAAGGTGATCAAACCACCGTTCACTAAACCCAAAAGTAATCCTGTCAGTAACCCAGCAGGTATGGCAGCCCAACCTAAAGCTGGAAGTAGCGATACTAACACTGCTACTACCGCAGAAACAGCCAATATTGACCCCACTGAAAGGTCAATACCTCCAGTGAGAATCACAAACGTCATCCCAGTAGCTAGCACAATATTGATTGATGCCTGACGTAATATATTGACGGCGTTACCGGCGGTGAGAAAATTAGGGCTAAGTAACGAAAATAAGATGCAGATGAGTACCAGAATTGGCAGAATACCTGCAACTTGAAGTAGATTGTTGATTGATCGCTGGCGTGATTTAGTTTGCTCAGCAGGTCTATTGTTAGCAACTCTAGACATTTGACTCATGATGCTAGTACCTCCGCAGATCCAGTTGCATAGTGCATAATGTTTTCTTGAGTAATTCTTTTCTCAGGGCTATCGTCAAGTTCACCTACCAGCTCACCTTCTCGCATGACTAAAACGCGATCGCTCATACCGACAATCTCGGGTAGTTCGCTGGAAACCATGAGAATTGCCACCCCTTGGGTTGCCAACTCACTGATAATTCGGTAAATTTCGCTTTTAGCACCGATATCTACACCGCGTGTTGGTTCATCCAACATCAATACTCTTGGTTTAATAGCTAACCAACGTGCTAGTAATAGTTTTTGTTGATTTCCACCGGAAAGATTTACTGCTGCAATTTCCAAATTAGCCAGGCGAATATTAAAGTTTTCTACCGCTTGTGCAGCAATCTTGTTAACTGCACCCCAGTTAACAAGACCAGCTCTAGCATCCTGCTTGAGTCTATTAATACCAATATTCTTACGGGAACTCATTTCTAGAAATAAGCCTTGGTTTTTGCGGTCTTCTGGGACGTAGCCAATACCAGCAGCAATAGCATCACTGGGCGAGTTGATCTCCAGTTTTTTACCATGTAGGAATACTTCCCCACTAATCTTGCTGTCAGCGCCAAAAATCAATCGGCATAACTCTGTGCGTCCTGCACCAACTAACCCCGCTAGTCCGAGAATTTCTCCAGCATAAAGTTGAAATGTGGCTGGCTTGACTTTGCGTCCATCGCTGATATTTCTGACTTCTAGCACCACTCCGCCAGTCAGCGTTTGCCGTTGATGTTCGTAAAAATCCTGCATCGAACGACCAACCATCATCTGTACCAATCGTTGTGGGGAAATTTCCTCGCGTGTCAGACTGCCAATGTATTGACCATCACGCAATACACTAATCCGGTCAGCCAAAGCGTATATTTCTTCCATGCGGTGGCTGATGTAGATAATGGCAATACCATCATTCCGTAGTTTGCGAATCACCTCAAACAACCGTTCCGTTTCTCGGTCAGATAGTGCTGCTGTTGGTTCATCCATCACCAAAATACGGCTTTTGTCCTTTAGCGCCCGTGCAATTTCTACTTGCTGTTGTTCGGCGATCGCCAAAGTGCCAACAATATCGTTCGCCCCAAAACTAGCTCCCAAGCTTTCTAGTACTTGCCGTGCTTCGGCTTCCATAGCTTTGCGGTCTAAAAACTGACCTCGCCGCAACTCGCTACCCATAAACATGTTTTCAGTAACAGTTAAATTGGGTGCGACATTGAGCTCTTGATAGATAAGATTAATACCTGCCTTGCGAGCTGTACCCGGATCAGTTATTTTTACAGGTTGCCCATTGATGCGAATTTCTCCTTCATCGGCAATGTAAGCCCCAGCCAGGATCTTCATCAATGTGCTTTTACCGGCTCCATTCTCACCCATTAAAGCGTGAACCTCTCCTGGATAAATCGTGAGATTGACATTTTGTAAGGCAGGTACACCGTGAAATCGTTTCGTAATCCCTTGCATTTCTAATACAGGGATAGCAGTAGATACATCCTGAAAATTAGTTTCAATATTTGTTGTCATTAGAGAACCCTGTAAAAAGAATTTGTAACCAGGAAGTCGGCAAAAAGATTCATACCTATGCCTTACCAACCCGTGGATGTACTAACGTTGTTTTTTGTAATCAGCTTAACTGGTATCAAAATGTTCTTTGACTCAGGTTTTTGTCCATGCAAGATCCCGTTACCAACCTGAACTGCTTTTTGAGTCATTCCTTGAGGATTTTGAGTAGCCGTTGCAGCATATCGACTGTCGTTTGAAGCGATCGCTTGGATTGCTTCTGGCGCACCATCAACTCCAACGATAAAAAAGTCTTTACGTTTAGCTTGGCTAGCGGCGAGATCTACTCCTACACCAGATGGATCGTTGATAGCAAAGACCGCATCAATCTTAGGAAATGTTGTCAGTAGATCACTCATAACCCTGAGTCCTCCATCCCGACTACCTTCAGCATTCTGATCTTTAGAGAGGAGCTTTATATCGGGATATTTAGACAACACCTTCAAGCAGCCATCCACTCGCTGAATCACCGAGGTAACTGGAGGTCCATTAACAATTACCACATTACCTTTGCCCTTAAGGCGATCGGCAATATATTGGCAACTAACCCGTCCAGCTTGCAAATTATCAGTGGTTACTGTAGCATCTACATCTGCTTCAACACCCGTATCCACTGCAATCACAATTTTGCCTGCTTGCCTTGCTTTGTCGACGGCGGGCCTAATTGCTTTACTGTCAGCAGCATTGAGGATAATAAGGTCAGTATTAGCAGCAACGAAATTTTCGATTTGATTAAATTGCTGGTTCAAATCATAGCCACTAGAAACTACAGTAACTCTGACATCGTTACCACCTATTCTCTTTGCTTCCTTCTCGGCTCCCTGTGCCATTACAACGAAGAAAGGGTTACTTAGATCGCCAAGTGTCACACCAACAGATCGTAGTTTGACATTGCGATTGTCATTTCCACTCTGTGCGCTTACATAGGTAGCGCTATTAGTATCAGTGTTAGGAGAAATATTCCTATTGGTAGATGTATTTGTGCAGCTTACAAGAATACCACTGACAATACTCAATATACCAGCTGCAAGCGTAACTTTTTTCACATTCGTTAAGGGTTATGCATTCGTATGCATATTTATTATTTTTATTTTAGGCACAGGTGTTCATGAAATTTATTAAGTTTATTTGCATTACATAAAGCACTTAATAAACAAAAAATTGCAATCAAAGATTTTACTTGAAAAGCAGATTTTTCTCATTATGACGTATTACATACTTTACAATATAGTCTTCAGCTTCGCCATAGTATGATCGCCAAAATTAAACAACTACCGCGAGAGATACAGTATCTAATATATTTTCATCAAATTATCTATCCAAAGGATTAATACTATTGGGCTAAGGGAGATATTAATCTTTACAACTCCCAAAATAAATAAATCATTTTATGCTGAGAGAGTGTTTCTACTTAAAAAACAAATATGATGTTAGTAACAAAACAACACCAAACTAACTTGACTTAAAAGATTCTTTGGCTTGTGATTGATGAGAACTATACAAAGGGTTTTTATAAGGAAGACAAAAGCATTTATCTTCCTTGTCTCCCTTATCTTTCCTGTGTTATAAACAGACTTACTTTGTAGCTACTGGTTGCGCCGCTTCAGAGAATCTTTCTCGCGCTGATCTTTCTGGTTTTGGTGCGCCATAAAAACAGGCTTCTGCTTGGAGTTCATCCACAAAATCCCAAGCTTCGGTAGCTCTTTTTGAATCCTCTCCATAGTTAGTCGCAATTGTGCGAGCATTTGTGATTGCTTTGTGGAGTTCTTTTTGCAAGAAACTCAATTTTGAAGTTTCTAGGAAGTCACCTTTATTAATAATATCGGTGACAGAAATAATACCAAGTAGTTGACCTTGGATGACAGGAGCACGCCAAACACCTGTATTAGCAAATAGGCGAGCTACATATTCTATGTCTAAGTCAGGATTGACGACAATGCAAGGCTTGCTCATAATTTCATAGACATGAGTTTGTTTGGGATCTTGACCATAAGCAACCACTTTGGAAACAATGTCTGTCTCCGTAATAATCCCGTAAGCATCTCCATCGTGACGAGGTTCTACAATCAATGCTCGCAATTGTTTCAACCTCATTAATTTAACGGCTTCTGTCACGGTGGCTGAACCGCGAATAGTAGCTACATCTTGAGTCATAATGTGTTTGGCTTTCATAATTCCTGCTCCTAATTTTTTACAAGAAAATCGGTTCTTAACTGCTACAATTCTTCCCGAATCCTGTGTGTTTTGATCACAGACTCTAAAATCACACTCAGGTTGAATAGCAATCAAATAGATTCGCTGTTTTCAAATGAGGTTACGAACATCAAACCTTCAAGATTAAGCTATTTTCTTGGAGAGGACTTACGCATTTTCCTGTTTTCTGATCTGAAGAATTTTCTTGGCTGGGAAATTTAGTAGTTTAGCCAATCTTCATGGTTTAGATGTTTTATATCAAAATGTAAGGCATTGTTGCTACTCTCTTTTACATGAATAGCAAAAATTTTGCTTACACATATATATTATCCTATTTCTTGTTTTGCCAATATTGGTTTTATAAAAATTCTTATATATATTTCTCAACAATTATATTAAAAAAAACTGAAAATCTAGGCCTTTAGAGATAGCTTGGACTACAAGCTGTACGTTATTTATGGTCTGGCTGAGAAACCCGAAGAAGTTGTGAAGTTTTTCCTGGTGAAATACCAAACTAGAAAAATTGAAATAATAAAGCTGTACATTGCCAAGCCAGTGATATTTGCTGATTGACAAAAAAGAAGAAATATAGATCTTAGAGAAGAGAGAGCCACAGTCTTAGGAGCGCGATCGCATTAAAAGTTTTTTCTGCACTTTTGGCTGTAAACATTGGGCCATTAGCCAAATGGATTTTATTTTCATCATCCATTATATGGATGGAAAACACTTCCTCTCAGCGTCATATCTAAACCAATAACCAAAGTAATACTTATCAAGCTAACGGTGACGATGGATAACCATTTGTTCCATCTTTTGCGTGGATCCATATTTCTAACTCCTTGTTTCATCTAGTTTATCGTTGGTTTACAAGTTTCTCGTTTGAACCGGGTTGCTATATTGGTTTGAGTGATAACAAGGAAAATATATGAAAATACCTTTTACCGGCGGTTGTATGTGCGGAAGTATACGGTACGAATGTTCAGCGGAGCCAATCATGATGGGTAATTGCCATTGTCGTGATTGCCAGCAAGCAACAGGCACTGCATTTGCAGCAGCGATACTTGTGCCTCGTAACGCGGTTACTATCACAGGAGAAGTTAAGTATTATGAGGTTACTGGTGATAGTGGAGGCAGTGTTAGTCGTGGTTTTTGCTCAAATTGCGGTTCTCGGTTATTCAGCAAGCCACCGATACCCGAACTGATGGGTATCATGGCAGGTAGCCTTGACGATCCAACCTTGTTTCAACCGGGAATGGATTTTTATGCAGCCAGTGCTCAACCATGGGATTATATGAACCCAAGTTTACCCAAATTCGCTAAGTTACCGCCACGTAACAAGCCCGCAGCAGGCTAGAGCTTTACCATTAGATTTTGACATGGAACTTGCTACTAGACGCTATGAATTCGATTGGCTCCGGGTATTTGCAACTCTGAGCGTTTTCATCTTTCACTGTCTACGAATTTTCGATCCTGGGATGTTTTTCATTAAGAGTAGCCAACCTAGCCTAATGGCGACGGTTGTTACCAGTTTTCTCCTGCAGTGGATGATGCCACTGTTTTTTGTGATTTCTGGAGCCAGCATCTACTTTGCGCTGTGTGTTCGCACTACAAACCAGTTCCTACAAGAACGCTCAAAGAGGCTGTTGATTCCGTTTATTTTTGGTGTATTTATTTTATCCCCTCCGCAAGTTTATTTGGAAAGGATCAGCAATCCTAATCATGGTATTGGCTTATGGCGCGAGGGAACAGTCTTCTCTGGTTCCTTCCTGGAATTCCTACCTACTTACTTTCAAGGATGGTATTTGTTTGGAGGCAATTTTGCCTGGATGGGATTGCACCTTTGGTATTTATTAGTACTGTTTCTGTTATCTCTACTTTGTTTGCCTTTGTTTTTGAAACTGAAGCAGGAATCAGGCAAACAGTTGATTATCAAACTGGCAGGTTTTCTGGAACGACCTGGTGCTATCTTTCTACTATCGTTACCGCTAGTGCCATTGGAAGCAGGGTTGCATCCGATGGGTTTGGGAAGTCGGTTGGCAGGAGGTTGGAATTGCTTTATCTACCTGATTTTTCTCCTCTACGGTTACTTTTTGGTTGCAGAGCCTAGAATTGAACAGGCAGTAAAACAGCAATGGATAATAGCACTGGCGATCGCCTTCATCACTACGCCATTTGTCCTAAGCGAAATTTCTCCAATCCTGTTCAGTCGCTCTACCTATGGTAGTTCTAGTTATGTTGTATTGATGGCGATCCGAGTCTATGAACTACCCCACCGTAAAGACGGATGGGGTTTCTAAATCCCCATTCGTCTTATTGATAGAGTTTTGACGCTTCATTTTACCAAGTTGCTTCATCGATCCAGTATGCTTACGCTTCTTGGTCGA
>JAESFG010000542.1_pt1 | contig 17592 bp, 19 predicted proteins | sample 9269371 | NCBI WGS metagenome assembly JAESFG01 (sample SAMN14506227, study PRJNA617093) | algae metagenome | isolation source: Aetokthonos hydrillicola CCALA 1050 (B3-Florida) and co-occurring... | place: USA: South Carolina | collected 2013-01-01 | reverse complement strand
CGACACGTTCGGGGTGGGCACGCGCATGGCGAAGCCGTCGAGCTTGCCGTTGAGTTCGGGCAGCACGAGGCCCACCGCCTTGGCGGCGCCGGTCGAGGTCGGGATCATCGACAGCGCCGCGGCGCGGGCGCGGTAGAGGTCCTTGTGCATCGTGTCCAGCGTCGGCTGGTCGCCGGTGTAGGAATGAATCGTCGTCATCATGCCGCGCTCGATGCCGACGGCCTCGTTCAGCACCTTGGCGACGGGGGCGAGGCAGTTCGTCGTGCACGACGCGTTGGAGATGACGAGGTGCTCCCTCGTCAGCTTGTCGTGGTTGACGCCATAGACGACCGTCAGGTCCGCTCCCTCGCCGGGAGCCGAGATGATGACGCGCTTGGCGCCGGCGGTCAGGTGGGCTGCGGCCTTGTCGCGGGCAGTGAAGATTCCCGTGCACTCCAGCGCGATGTCGACGCCGAGCTCCTTGTGCGGCAGCGTCGCCGGATCCTTGATCGCGGTCACCTTGATCGGGCCGCGGCCCACGTCGATCGTGTCGCCCTCGACCTTCACGGCATGCGGAAAGCGGCCGTGCACGCTGTCGTAGCGCACGAGGTGGGCGTTGGTCTCCACCGGGCCGAGATCGTTGACGGTCACGACCTCGATGTCGGTGCGGCCGGACTCGACGATGGCGCGCAGGATGTTGCGGCCGATGCGGCCGAAGCCGTTGATGGCGACGCGGACGGGCATGGTGTGCTCCTTCGTTCAGGTCTGCCGCGCCGGTCCTGTCCGGGGCGGCGTGTCGCGTGAAAGCGCGTCAGAGCGCCTTGGCGGCGTGGTCGGCCACGGCTTCCGCCGTGATGCCGAAATGCGCGTAGAGTTCCTTGTAGGGGGCGCTGGCGCCGAAGCCGGTCATGCCGACGAACAGTCCGTCCGACCCGATGATCCAGTCCCAGCCCATTCGCAGCCCGGCCTCGACGGCGATCCGTACCGGCGCGTCGCCGATCACGGCCTTGCGGGCGGCCTCGGGCTGGGCCGCGAAGAGCTCCATGCAGGGCACGGAGACGACGCGGGCCGGGATGCCCCGCTCGGCCAGCAGGGCGCGCGCGGCGAAGGCGATCTCCACCTCCGAACCGCTGGCGAAGATGCTGACCTTCGCCGCGCCGCCTTGGGCCGGTGCGGCCTCGTAGGCGCCGCCGGCGGAGAGGTTGCCCTTGGAAGCCGTCTTGCGGAACGGCAGGAGGTTCTGGCGGGTCAGCGCGAGAATGCTGGGAGTGCCCTTGTGTTCGAGCGCCAGCTGCCAGCACTCCAGCGCCTCGACCGCGTCGCCGGGGCGGAACACGTTGAGGTTCGGGATGGCGCGCAGCGCGGCGAGGTGCTCGACCGGCTGATGCGTGGGCCCGTCCTCGCCGAGGCCGATCGAGTCGTGCGTCATCACGAAGATCGAGCGAATGCCCATCAGCGCGGCGAGGCGGATCGCCGGCCGGCAATAGTCCGTGAACACCATGAACGTCGCGCCGGAGGGGATCACGCCCCCGTGCAGCGCCATGCCGTTCATGGCCGCGGCCATGCCGTGCTCGCGGATGCCGTAGTGGATGTAGCGGCCCGAGAAGTCGCCGGGTACGACCGGGTTCGTGACCTTCGTCTTCGTGTTGTTCGACGGCGTCAGGTCTGCCGATCCGAGGATCAGCTCGGGCACGGCGACAGTGATCGTCTCCAGCGCCAGCTCGGAAGACTTGCGGGTGGCCAGCGTCGGCGGCTCGGCCACAAGCCTGCCCTTCAGCTCCTCCACGGCGGAAGCGAAGCCGGCAGGAAGCTCACCCTTGACCCGGCGCTCGAACTCCGCGCGCTTGGCCGGATCGCTCGCCGCGAGGCGCTCGCGCCAGGCCTGGTGGGCCGGCTTGCCGCGATCGGCGGCGGCCTTCCAGCCTTCGAGAGCCGCCTTCGACACGGAGAAGGGCTCGGGCGAGACGTTCAAAGCGGCTTTCGCGGCCGCGAGTTCCTCGGCGCCGAGCGGCTCGCCATGAGCCTTGGAGGTCCCGGCCTTTTTCGGCGCGCCGAAGCCGATGATCGTCTTGCAGGCGATCATGGTCGGGCGGTCGGACTTCTGGGCTGCCTGGATCGCGGCCGCGATCGACTCCGGATCGTGTCCGTCGACGCGCACCGCGGCCCACCCGGCGGACTTGAAGCGCTCGACCTGGTCCACGCTGTCGGACAGGGCGAGCGGACCGTCGATCGAGATGCCGTTGTCGTCCCACAGCACGATCATCTTGCTGAGCCGCAGATGCCCGGCCAGCGCGATCGCCTCCTGCGAGATGCCCTCCATCAGGTCGCCGTCGGAGGCGAGCACATAGGTGCGGTGGTCGACGAGTTCCTTGCCGAACTGGGCCGCCATCAGGCGCTCCGCGATCGCGAAGCCTACCGCCGTTGCGATGCCCTGCCCGAGCGGGCCGGTGGTCGTCTCCACGCCCGGCGTATGGCCGTATTCCGGGTGACCCGGCGTCTTCGAGCCGAGCTGGCGAAAGTGCTTCAGGTCCTCGAAGGAGAAGCCGGCGGTGTCGGTCAGCGCGAGGATGGAATAAAGCAGCATCGAGCCGTGGCCGGCCGACAGGATGAACCGGTCGCGGTCGGGCCATGTGGGGTCGGCGGGATCGAACTTGAGGAAGCGGCTGTAGAGGACCGTCGCGACGTCGGCGGCTCCCATGGGCAGGCCGGGATGGCCCGACTTGGCCTTTTCGACCCCGTCCATGGCGAGGGAGCGGATGGCATTTGCCATGGGGACATGCTGGTCGTGCATCGTCTGGTCTCGCGCGCGGGGGAGGCGCCGGACTGATAACACCTCACCCTTGACTGTCAATGCGACGCCAACCGCCGCCGGTTCGGCGGGTGCCACGGGCAGCGTTGCACCCGGGTGGACGGCTCACTATGGTTCGCCGTCAATGCGCCGGACCCGGAGCCGGCGCGCAACACGGCTTGGAGTTGGCCATGTCCCTCTCGCCGCCCACGGCGATCGAAGCGGCCCTGGCCCGGCTGCGGGCGTCGCTGAGCCTCCTCGAGGCCGTCGCCGCACGTCGGGCGGAGACCGACCGGTCCAAGGGCACGTTGGAGACGGAGATCGCCCTGATGCAGGACGACCGCGCCCGCCTTGCGCTGGAGCTCGACGGGGCGCTGGCGCGTGCCAACAGGCTGGACGGCACGACGCAGGAGCTGGCTCGCCGGATCGATACCGCAATCGGCTCCGTCAGGGCCGTCATCGACGGCTTCGAGGGTCGGGCGTGACGCGGAGCGGACGGAGGATGACGGGAAGGAGCATGACTTGGGCCAGGTGACCGTCACCATCAACGACAAGGTTTACAGGATCGCCTGCGACGACGGTCAGGAGGACCACCTGCGCAGCCTGGGAGCGGAGCTCGACGCCAAGATCGGCGACATGCGCAAGGCCTTCGGCGAGATCGGCGACAGCAGGCTCACGGTGATGGCGGCGATCACGTTTCTGGACGAGCGGGACGAGATGCGCTCACGCATGGCCGGGCTCGAGCAGCGGATCGCGCGGCTGGAAGAGGAACGGCAGACGCTGGAATCCACGCTCCACCACACCGAGAGCGAGATCGCCGAGGCCATTTCCGACGCCGCCGAGCGGATCGAGAGCGTTGCCCGGGAACTCGCACCGGCTCCGCATGGCTGACCGCGTCCCGCCCTGCGCATGGCGCCCGTGACGGACGGGGCTGGCCTTCCGGCCTTCGACACCCTAGATTCGAATACGCGGGGCTGCGGGGTGCGTGAGGACAATGAATCCCCGGGCCCTTATCGATCCGAACGGGAGCTGTACCTGGCCTTGTCCGTGGACTTGGTCATACGGCGCCCACCTACGCTGTAGGTGTCCCGGGATCGATGCTCCCACGGCCATCGTGGCTCCGCGCTCTTCGTGATGACTTCACCTCCCGACAAGGCGGCCCTGCGCCGCGGAGCCCTTGCCAGGCGCGATGAGCTGACCCCCGAGGTCCGCAATCGTCTTGGTGGCGCGCTGTCCGCCCGCATCCTTTCCCTGGAGCCGGACTGGCCGGAGGGGCCGGTCTCGGCCTTCTGGCCGATTCGCAGCGAGTACGACCCGCGACCCCTGATGGCAGACCTCGCGGCCCGCGGACGGGCTCTCGCCCTTCCCCGCGTGGAGAAGCCGGTGCTCTCGTTCCGCCGCTACGCCGTCGGCGACGCACTCGTCTCCGGCGGCTTCGGCCTCAGCGAACCGGGACCCGGTGTGCCCCTGCTGCGTCCGCGCGTCATGCTGGTGCCGCTGGCCGCCTTCGACCGCCGCTGCCACCGCATCGGCTACGGCGCGGGTTTCTACGACCGGGCCATCGCTGATTTCTCCGCGTCCGGTGAGCCGCCGCTGACGATCGGGGTTGCCTTCTCCGTCCAGGAGGTGGATGCGGTGCCCGACGAGTGGCACGACCGCGTCCTCGACGCGATCGTGACCGAACGGGAGACCATCCGCCCGATCCGGGCGTGAGCGGAGCCAGCACATGCGCCTTCTCTTCCTCGGCGACGTCGTCGGCCGGCCCGGCCGCAATGCCGTGACGCAGATGCTGCCGCGCCTGCGCGAGGAGTGGCGGCTCGACTGCGTCGTGGTGAACGGCGAAAACGCTGCGGGCGGTTTCGGCATCACGGAGGCGATCTGCGACGAGTTGCTGGAAGCCGGCGCCGATGCCGTGACGCTCGGAAACCACTCGTTCGACCAGCGCGAAGCTCTGGTTTTCATCGAACGCCAGCCCCGGCTGTTGCGTCCCGCCAATTATCCGCCCGGCACACCCGGACGCGGCGCGACCATGATCCGGGGCCGCAACGGCGCGCAGGTTCTCGTCGTCAACGTCATGGGCCGCATTTTCCTCGATGCGATGGATGATCCTTTCGCGGCCGTGGAGGCGGCGCTGCGCGATTGCCCGCTCGGCACGGCCTGCGACGCCGCCGTCATCGACGTCCACGCCGAGGCGACCAGCGAGAAGCAGGCCATGGCGCACTTCCTCGACGGCCGCGCCTCTCTCGTCGTCGGCACGCACACCCATGTTCCCACCGCGGACCACCAGATCCTGCCCGGCGGCACGGCCTACATGTCCGACGCAGGCATGTGCGGAGACTATGATTCCGTGCTCGGCATGTCGAAGGACGAGCCCGTCCGGCGGTTTCTGCAGAAGACACCGGGGGCGAGGCTTGAATCGGCCAATGGCGAGGGCACGCTGTGCGGTGTCGCGGTCGATGTCGAGGACCGGACGGGGCTGGCCACGGCAATCTCCCCCGTTCGCCTCGGGCCGCGGCTGGAACCCGCGGCGCCGCGGTTTTGGGACTAGCGCCGGGCGTCTCCCTTTGATCTCGCAACGCCTGCGACGTATATAGCGCGCCGTTCCGTTTCCCGAGGGGACGGGCGCGCGCCACCGCCGCGCCGCGACCTCCCCGAAAGCCGCGAGGAGCCCATGGCCGGCCATTCACAGTTCAAGAACATCATGCACCGCAAGGGCCGGCAGGACGCCATGCGGTCCAAGCTGTTCTCCAAGCTGGCCCGGGAAATCACGGTGGCGGCCAAGCTCGGCCTGCCTGATCCCGGCATGAACGCCCGCCTGCGCGCCGCCATCCAGGCCGCGCGCGCCGAGAACATGCCGAAGGACAATGTCGAGCGCGCGATCAAGAAGGCGTCGGGCGGCGACGCCGAAAACTACGAGGAGATCCGCTACGAGGGCTATGCGCCCGGCGGCGTTGCGGTGATCGTCGAGGCGCTCACCGACAACCGCAACCGCACGGCGAGCGAGGTGCGCTCCTACTTCACCAAGGCCGGCGGCAGCCTGGCCGAGACGGGCGCGGTGTCCTTCATGTTCGACCGCGTCGGCATCATCGAGTTCGACGCCAAGGTCGCCAGCGAGGACGCGGTGATGGAAGCCGCCATCGAGGCCGGCGCCGACGACGTCTCCTCCTCGGAGGACGGGCACGAGATCGTCACCTCCATGGAGTCGCTGCGCGACGTGCAGAAGGCGCTCGAGGCCAGGTTCGGCGAACCCCGCAAGGCCGCCCTCGTCTGGCGGGCGCAGAACAACATCGCGGTGGACGACGAGGCGGGCGAGAAGATCCTCAAGCTGATGGACACTCTGGACGACAATGACGACGTCCAGAACGTCTATTCCAACGCCGAGTTCTCCGACGCCCTGATGGCGAAGGTGAGCGGCTAGACGGCGACGCGAGTGCCCTCACCCCTCCCCCTCTCCCGCACGGAAGAGGGGTTCTCGCGCCCGTGTTGACGCGCAGGCGCCACCCTCTCCCCTCCGCGGAGAGGGCAGGGTGAGGGGAGAACCGCGACACCTCCGAAACACGCGCTCCACCCACGTACCTGTTCCGTTCCGCCGGCGAACGCGCTATTGGCCTGCACATGGCGTCGCCCGTCCCGATTCGGATCCTCGGCATCGACCCCGGCCTGCGCAACACGGGCTGGGGCGTCGTCGAGTCGCTGGGCACACGCCTCTCCTTCGTGGCCTGCGGCTCGGTGCATTCCGACGGAACCGCCGACCTCGCCGACCGCCTGCGCCAGTTGCACGAGGGCCTGACGGCTGTCCTGGAGCGCCACGCACCGGACGAGGTGGCCGTGGAGGAGACCTTCGTCAACAAGGACGCGCGCGCCACGCTGAAGCTGGGCCATGCCAGGGGCATCGCCATGCTGGTGCCCGCGCAGGCGGGCCTTGCCGTCGCGGAGTACGCACCCAACCTCGTCAAGAAGACGATCGTCGGCGCCGGGCACGCCGAGAAGGAGCAGATCCACATGATGGTCCGCGTGCTCCTGCCCAAGGCCGACCCGAGGACGGCCGACGCGGCCGACGCGCTTGCCATCGCGCTCACCCACGCCCAGCACCGTGGCTCCCGCGCACTCGAGGCGGCGGTGCTGGCGCGGGCGCGGTGACCGTGCTGGAGTGAGGCCATGTACCAGCCGCCGCATTTCCGCGAGGAGGACCGGGACCGCCAGCACGCGCTGATGCGGGCGCATCCCTTCGCGCTCCTGATCACCGCAGGGCCGGCGGGCCTCATGGCCAATGGCGCGCCGTTTATCCTCGACTCCGAAGCCGGGCCGCTGGGCACGCTGGGCTGCCACCTCGCCCGCGCCAATCCGCAATGGCGCGAATGCATCGGCGGCACCGACGCGCTCGTCGTCTTCCAGGGCTCGGAGCACTACGTAACGCCCTCCTGGTACGCGACGAAGCGGGAGACGGGGAAGGTCGTGCCGACCTGGAACTATGCCATGGTGCAGGTGCGCGGCCGGGCGCGCGCCATCGAGGACGCGGAATGGCTCCACCGGCAGATCCGGGCGCTCACGGACGGCCACGAGGGCGGGCGGGCTCACCCCTGGGCCGTCGACGACGCGCCGGCCGACTACGTGGCCTCCCAGGTGAAGGGCATCGTCGGCATCGAGATCGAGATCGCCGCGATCGAGGGCAAGTGGAAGGTGAGCCAGAACCGGCCCGCCGCCGACCAGGCCGGCGTGCTGGCCGGGCTCTCGGCCGAGGACACGCCGGACGCGGAGGCGATGGCGGCCCTCGTCGCCGAACGGATGAAGCCGTCGTGATAGGCAAGCTCAAGGGCACCGTCGACAGCTTCGGCGAGGACTACGCCGTCGTCGACGTTCACGGTGTCGGCTATGTCGTGCATTGCTCCGCCCGTACCCTCTCGACCCTGAAGACGGGAGAGGCGGCCGTGCTCTCCATCGAGACGCATGTCCGCGAGGACATGATCCGGCTCTACGGCTTCCGCTCTGATTCCGAACGGGAGTGGTTCCGGCTGCTGCAGACCGTGCAGGGTGTCGGCGCCAAGGTGGCGCTCGGGATCCTGTCGGCCCTCGACCCGGGCGGTCTCGCCACCGCCATCGGCACGCAGGACAAGGCGATGGTGGCGCGCTCCCCAGGCGTCGGCCCCAAGCTCGCCGCCCGCATCGTCTCGGAGCTGAAGGACAAGGCGCCCGGCCGCGGCGGCTTCGAGCCGGCGCTCGCGGGTCTCGCCCCGGCCGGTGACGGCGCCGCCCAGCCCAAGCCGGTGGCCGACGCGATCTCCGCCCTCGTCAATCTCGGCTACCCGCTGGCCCAGGCCTCCGCCGCCATCGCGGCGGCTCTGAAGGCGGCAGGGGAGGGGGTGGAAACCCCGCAGCTCATCCGGCTGGGGCTGAAGGAGATGGCGCGGTGAGAGCACGTCTCGCCGGCCGCAAAGTCAGAGCCACGGCATCAGCGCGGGTTCACATCCTCGTAGATGACGCTGAGCGGGAGGACGACGTCGACTGCTGGAAGATGCAAGGAGCCCGCCCTGTCCTCGACGACCGTCATGTCGGTCCACGCCGAACCGACACGGCTCATGACCTCCGCGACGGGGCTGTCGCGGTCGATGAGCACATAGTGCCTCAAGCTGGGCAAACGCCTGTACATCGACCATTTCTCCGTCTTGTCGCGGGCAACCGAGCCTTCCGACAGAACCTCGAAGCAAACGACCGGGTCGTCGATCGAGGTGGCGCCCGGTTCGAGCGCGCCACACCGGACCATGATGTCCGGAAGGACCGCGAGTTGAAGGTCGGGCTTCTTCAGGAAGAAGGTTTCGTCATACGGCCTGCAGTCCGAGCCCCGCTGGCGGAACGTCGTCAGGAGGAAACTCGTGACATTCTGGACGATGCGTTTGTGTTCCCAGCGCGCCCCGACCATCATGCGCACGACGCGTCCGCCGATCAGCTCCCATTTTTCATGAGCGGGCTTGTCTGCCAGCAGTTCCTCGAAATCGTCGAGATCCATGTATTCGAAGCCCTCGCGTCGCATGACCTCGCTCATCGAACATCTCCGGCAATGACTTCAAAGAATACGGCCAAGGTAGCACGGCGCGAAACGTCCCGCATCACGGTTGGCGCGGCTGGCCGGCCCTGTCTCGCCCACGTGTGCCGGACATGACCACCCCGCCCCGCCGCCTCGTCGCGCCGGAGAAGCGCGGGGACGACCTCGAGACGTCCATCCGGCCGCTGGTGCTGGACGATTTCGTCGGACAGGCGGCGGCGCGCAAGAACCTGAAGGTGTTCATCGAGGCGGCCAAGGCGCGGCGCGAGGCGCTGGACCACGTGCTCTTCGTCGGCCCGCCGGGGCTGGGCAAGACGACGCTCGCCCAGATCGTGGCGCGCGAACTCGGCGTGAACTTCCGCTCGACCTCGGGACCGGTCATCGCCAAGGCGGGAGACCTCGCCGCACAGCTCACCAACCTGGAGGAGCGCGACGTCCTCTTCATCGACGAGATCCACCGCCTGAACCCGGCCGTGGAGGAGATCCTCTATCCCGCGATGGAGGACTACCAGCTCGACCTCATCATCGGCGAGGGACCCGCGGCGCGGTCGGTGAAGATAGACCTGGCCAAGTTCACCCTCGTGGGCGCGACGACCCGCGCGGGATTGCTGACCACGCCGCTGCGCGACCGCTTCGGCATCCCGGTCCGGCTGAATTTCTACACGGTCGAGGAGCTGGAGCTGATCGTGGCGCGCGGCGCCCGCGTGCTAGGCCTGCCCATGTCGCCTGACGGCGCCAACGAGATCGCGCGCCGCGCCCGCGGCACGCCGCGCATCGCGGGCCGGCTGCTCAGGCGCGTCCGCGACTTCGCCATCGTCGACAACGCCCCCATCGTGGACCGGGCCGCGGCGGACAAGGCGCTCCGCTTCCTCGACGTGGACTCCATCGGCCTGGACGTGATGGACCGGCGCTACCTGGAACTCGTCGCTGTCAATTTCGGCGGAGGACCGGTCGGGATAGAGACCATCGCGGCCGCGCTCTCGGAGCCGCGCGACGCGATCGAGGACATCATCGAGCCCTACCTGCTGCAGCAGGGCTTCCTGCAGCGCACGCCCCGCGGCCGGCTTCTCACGCCACAGGCCTTCCGGCATCTGGGCCTCGCCGAACCCCAGCAGGGACCGGCCCAGTTCGGGCTTTTCGGCGGAGAGGAGGAATGACGCCGTCCGGAGCTTGTTGGTCCTCTACACGATCGGCCCGGAAGAGGTTCTCATCCTTCGCATCATTGACGGGCGCATGGATATAGATGCTGAATTCCACGCGTGACCAGCCACAATCTCCCCATCCGCGTCTACTACGAGGACACCGACTTCTCCGGCGTCGTCTACCACGCCTCCTATTTGCGCTTCCTCGAGCGCGGGCGGACGGAGTTCATCCGCTCCCTCGGCGTCGACCAGGCGGCGCTCCATCGGGATACCGGCTTCGCCTTCGTGGTCCGGCGGATGACGGTGGACTGGCTCAAGTCGGCGCGGATGGACGACGTGGTGGTGGTCGAGACGAGCGCCCGCGAGCTGAAAGGCGCCTCCATGCTGCTCGCGCAGCACATCCTGCGGGAGGGCGAGGTGCTGCTGACGGCGGAGGTGCTGGTGGCCGGCGTGCGCGACGGCCGGCCGGGCCGGTTGCCGGACGCGTTGCGCGCCGCGCTGGCGGCGGCCTTGCCAGCACCGGGCAGTGAAACGGCGCCATCGTAACCCTGCATTAACCCTGACGGGGCCTTAACTCGACCCGTGGTACCCGCACGGATGCCCGCCGAGGCGAAGCGCCCTCGTTTCGCCGGAATCAGGCGTGACTGACGGGCGAATTGCCTGGTGTCCCGTTTGAATTGCGGTGGGAGACGCCGTCGGGTTTCGGCGAAGCTGGCCCAGAGGGGCGACTGTCAGGAGCGGCCGGCGCTCCGGTGACGAAAGGATCGAGCGATGAACGCGACCGAAGTGGTCACGCAGGGCCTCGCGGCGCCCGGCGCCGAGATCTCCCTGTGGACGATGTTCTGGCACGCCCACATCGTCGTGAAGGTCGTCATGCTCGGCCTTCTCGCGGCGTCGGTCTGGTGCTGGGCCATCATCATCGACAAGACGCTGCTCTATTCCCGCACCCGCAAGGCGATGGACCGCTTTGAGGAGATCTTCTGGTCCGGGCAGTCGCTGGAAGAGCTCTACCGCATGCTGGCCGAGCGCCAGACGAGCGCCATGGCCGCCGTCTTCGTGGCCGCCATGCGCGAATGGAAGCGCTCCTTCGAGGGATCGAGCCGGGCCGTGGCCGGCCTGTCGCAGCGGATCGACAAGGTGCTCGATGTCACCATCCAGCGCGAGGCCGAGCGGCTGGAATCCAAGCTCCTCGTGCTCGCCACCATCGGCTCGTCGGCGCCGTTCATTGGTTTGTTCGGCACGGTGTGGGGCATCATGACCTCGTTCCAGGCCATAGCCGCCTCCAAGAACACCTCGCTTGCCGTGGTGGCGCCGGGCATCGCCGAGGCGCTCTTCGCCACCGCCATCGGCCTCTTCGCCGCCATCCCCGCCGTCATCGCCTACAACAAGCTGCAGGCCGAGGCCGCGAAGCAGCAGGGCCGGCTGGAGACCTTCGCGGACGAGTTCTCCGCCATCCTGTCGCGCCAGATCGACGAGCGCATCGCGGCCTGACCGCCGGCACGGAGACCGACCATGGCCATGTCAGTCGCAGCTTCGGGCGGAAAGGGCGGACGCCGCCGGCGCAGCGGGCGCAAGCAGCGCCCCATCGCCGAGATCAACATGACGCCGTTCATCGACGTCATGTTGGTGCTGCTCATCATCTTCATGGTGGCAGCGCCCTTGCTCACCGTCGGCGTGCCGCTCGACCTGCCGCAGACAAAGGCGGCGGCGCTCAATATCGACAAGCAGCCACTCACCCTCTCGGTGAAGGCGGACGGCAACATCTACCTCATGGAGACGCCGATCGCCTTGGAGGAGATCGTCCCCAAGCTGCAGGCCATCGCCAGGACGGGGCAGGACGAGCGCATCTATGTGCGCGGCGACAAGACGATCGCCTATGGCAGGGTGGCCGAGGTGATGGCCGTCGTCACCGCCGCCGGCTACCGCAAGGTCGCGCTCGTCACCGAGCCGGACCAGAAGCCCTGACGCGGCGCGGAATGGCCCGGTGAAACTCCCCTTCGACAGGAACAAGCCCGGTCTCGCCGTCTCGGCGGGCGTGCACGTCGCGCTGCTCCTGGCGACGCTGGTTGCCTTCTCGCAGACGGAGGCGTTCGAGGACGCGACCGAGGCCGTGCCCGTCGAGGTGGTGACGGCGAGCGAGTTCTCGGAGATCACCAAGGGCGAGAAGACCGGCAAGGAGCAGCAGCCGAAGCCGCAGGCGGTCAAGCTGGCCGAACAGCAGGTGGAGAAGCCGGAAGCGCTGGACCTGAAGCGCGACGTGCCGACCCCCGTCGCCCGCCCGGAGACCCCGCCCGATCCAAAAGCGGAGGACGTCCCCATGCCGCCTCGGCGCGCCGACGATGCGGCCGCGCAGGAACAGGCAAAGGCGCAGGAAGAACAGGCGAAGGAGGAGCAGCGCAAGGCGGCCGAAGCCGCCGCGAAGGCCGCCGCAGCGAAGGAGGCAAAGTCGAGGGCGGAAGCCCAGGCCAAGGCGGAGGAGAAATCCCGAGCCGACGCGCTGGAGAAGCAGATCGCCGAGGCAGAAGCCGCGGAGGCTCTGGCCAAGGCCAAGGCGGAAGCCAAGGCAAAGGCCGAGGCCGCCGCCGCCGAGGCCAAGCGCGTCGCCGAGGCCAAGAAGGCCGAGGAAGAACGCAAGGCCGAGGAAGCCCGCAAGATCGACGAGGCGAGAAAGGCCGAGGAGGCCAAGAAGCTCGCCGAGGCGAGGAAGGCGGAAGACGCGAAGAAGGCGGCCGAGGCCAGGAAGGCGGAGGAGGCGCGCAAGCTCGCCCAGCTCGCTGCAGAGGCACAGGCCAAGGCCGCGCCACCCAAGCCCGCCAAGCCCGACGCCAAGTTCGACCCCGCCGCCATCGAAAAGCTGCTTGTCTCGAAGGAGAAGCCGTCCCAGCAGGCCTCGACGGGATCCGAGATCAACCGCACCGCCTCGCTCGGCGCACCCAACGCGACGGGGCAGAGGCTCAGCCCCAGCCAGCGCGACGCGCTCGCGGGCCTCCTGAAGGACCAGATCATGGCCTGCTGGAACCCTCCGCCCGGGGCGGAGAACGTCTCGGCCGTGCCGAAGGTGAAGGTTGTCGTCAACCCCGACGGATCGCTCGGCGCGGAACCGGTGCTCGCCAACTCCTCCAGCGACCCGGCCTTCCGGGCGGTCGCCGAAAGCGCGCTCAGGGCCGTGCGGCGTTGCGCGCCCTACAAAATTCCCGCGCAGTATATCCCCGCCGCGGCCGACTGGAAGGACTGGACGGTGACGTTCAGGCCGGAAGATGCCCTCGGCTGACATGGTTTCGCCGAAACCGCCCGTCATGACCCTTCACCACGCCGTCCTTTCCCCGACGATCGGAACCTGACGCCCATGCGCTTCCGCGACGTCTGCCGCCTGACCCTTGCCTGCCTCGCCGCCGCGGCGACGCTCGCGACCATCCCCGCCCGCGCCGAACTGTCGATCACGGTCGACCGCGGCAATTTCCAGCCCATGCCCATCGCCATCACGGATTTCGGCGGCGCCGATCCGGCGCTGGGCCAGCAGATCTCGGGGGTCATCAGCAACGACCTTAAGCGGTCCGGTCTGTTTCTGCCCGTCGACAAAAAAGCCTTCATCGAGAAGGTCTCCAACATGGACAGCGCACCGGACTTCGAGTCCTGGAAGGCGATCAATGCCCAGGCGCTCGTGACCGGCCGGATCAGCCGCGACGCCTCTGGCCGGCTCAAGGCCGAGTTCAGGCTCTGGGACGTAGTGGCCGGCCAGCAGCTCACCGGGCAACAATTTTTCACCGACCCCAACAACTGGCGGCGCGTGGCTCACATCATCGCCGACGCGATCTATTCGCGCATCACGGGCGACAAGGGCTTCTTCGACACCCGCGTGGTCTATGTCGACGAGACGGGCCCCAAGGACAACCGCAAGAAGCGCCTGGCCATCATGGATCAGGACGGAGCCAACGTGAAATACCTCACGCGCGGCGACGACCTCGTGGTCACCCCGCGCTTTTCGCCCTCGAGCCAGGAGGTCACCTACATGTCCTTCGGGGCCGGCGATCCGCGCGTCTATCTTCTCAACATCGAGACGGGGCAGCGCGAGGTGGTCGGCAACTTCCCCGGCATGACCTTCGCACCCCGCTTTTCGCCGGACGGCCAGAAGATCGTCATGAGCCTCGCACAGGGATCCTCGTCGAACCTGTTCGCCATGGACCTGCGCTCGCGCGCGACGACGCGGCTCACCGACACCAACGCCATCGACACCTCCCCGTCCTATTCGCCCGACGGTTCGCAGATCGTCTTCGAGTCCGACCGGGGCGGCAGCCAGCAGATCTACGTGATGCCCGCCAATGGCGGCCCGGCCAAGCGCATCTCCTTCGGCGAGGGGCGCTACTCGACACCGGTCTGGTCGCCGAAGGGCGACTACATCGCCTTCACCAAGCAGAAGGGCGGCACTTTCGCCATCGGCATCATGAAGCCTGACGGTTCGGGCGAGCGGATCCTCACCGAGGGCTTCCACAATGAGGGCCCGACCTGGGCGCCGAACGGGCGCTACCTGATGTTCTTCCGCGACGCCGGCGGCAGCGGCGGCGCCAGGGTGTTCATGGTTGACACCACGGGCCGGGTCGAGGTGCCCGTGCCGACGCCGTCCTACGCGTCTGATCCGGCCTGGTCCCCGCTGCTCAACTAGAGCAACTGGAGAACCCGAGGCACGGCCTCCGCGATTACGTCGGCGGCAGAATCCGTTAGACTGCCGATTGACGGGATCCGGGGGAGGCACGGACGATGGGTGTTGTGGCGCGGCTCAGAGCGATCGCTGTGGCGGTGGGGGCGGGGATCTTTCTCGCCTCCTGCGGCATCAACAACGTCCCGACCTACGAGGAGCAGGCCAAGGCGGCCTGGAGCGAGGTGCAGAACCAGTACCAGCGCCGCGCCGACCTGATCCCGAACCTCGTCGAGACGGTGAAGGGCTACGCCAAGCAGGAGCAGGAGACGCTCACCAAGGTCGTAGAGGCACGGGCCAAGGCGACGTCCGTCAAGGTCGATGCCTCCACCATCACGGACCCCGCCAAGTTCAAGGAATTCCAGGACGCGCAGAACCAGCTGTCCGGCGCGCTGGGACGCCTGATCGCCGTGAGCGAGGCCTATCCGGACCTGAAGTCCAACCAGAACTTCCTGGCGCTGCAGTCCCAGCTCGAAGGGACAGAAAACCGCATCGCCGTCGCCCGGCGCGACTATATCGGCGCCGTCCAGGCCTATAACACCGAGTTGCGCACCATACCCGGCCGCTGGATCGCAGCCATCTTCTATCCCTCGGCCAAGCCGATGGAGACGTTCTCCACGGCGCCGGAGAACCAGGCCGCGCCGAAGGTGCAGTTCTGACGATGCGTGCCCACCCCGCTCATTCCCGGCCGGTCATCCCGGCCGGAGCGCGGCGGAGAGCCGGGTCCCCGGACCGCGACCGATCCGGCGTTCCTGGATCCCGGGACTGCGCCGCACCGCTGCGCATTGCGTCGCGCCGGGGATGACAACGCGGATGCGCCGGCCGTTCTCTCGAGGCTGTCCGGCGACCTGGCTCGCCGGGCTCCTGCTCCTGCTCGCCCTTCTGCCCCCGGCCTGGGCCGCGCTGACCTTCCCCGAGCTGACCGGCCGCGTCGTCGATGCCGCCAACATCATCCCGGCAGGCAAAAAAGCGGCACTGGAAGACAAGCTCGCCGCCTACGACGCCAAGACGTCGGACCAGATCGTCGTGGCCACCGTACCGTCGCTTCAGGGCACGAGCATCGAGGACTTCGCCAACCAGCTCTTCCGCGCCTGGAAGCTCGGCCAGGCCAGGACCAACAACGGCGTGCTGCTGCTCGTGGCGCCGAACGAGCGCAAGGTGCGCATCGAGGTCGGCTACGGGCTTGAGGGCCAGCTCACAGACGCCCTGTCCAAGGTCATCATTACAACGGCGATGGCGCCGCGCTTCAAGGCGGGCGATTTCGCCGGCGGCATCGACCAGGCGGTCGATGCCATCGAGGCCGTGCTGACCGGCGACGAGGAGTGGCAAAGGCGTGCGAAGATCCGGCCCGAGCCGGAAGGAAGCAATGCCGGCTATATCGTCCTGTTCCTCAACATCGCGATCTTCGCGCTGATCCTCTATCTCGCCTTCCGCCAGCGTGGCGGTGGCGGAAGCCGGCCCTACCGCACGTCGCGCGGCAACTGGATCGTCATCCCGAGCGGTGGCGGCAACTGGGGCGGGGGCGGCTGGTCCGGCGGGGGCGGCGGCTTCTCGTCAGGTGGCGGCTTCTCGGGTGGCGGGGGATCCTCGGGTGGCGGCGGCGCCTCGGGGGGCTGGTGATGGCGTGGTCGAACATGAGGGCCGTCATCGCTCCCGCGGATCGTGCCCGGATCGAAGAGGCAGTGCGCCTCGCCGAACAGCGCACGTCGGCCGAGTTCGTCTGCGTGGTGATGCGGCAGGCGGATGAGTGGAACGTCGTGCCGCTCCTCTGGGCGGCGCTGGTGGCCCTTGCCGTGCCTTGGCCGCTCGCCATGTTCACGGACTGGCCCATCCAGTGGGTGCATGCGGCGCAGCTGCTGGTCTTTCTGGCGCTCTGGCTGGTCATGAGACCCCTTCCGGTCCGGATGCGGCTGGTCCCGCGCAACGCGGCGCGCCAGCGAGCCCATCAGGCCGCGGCCGAGCAGTTCATGGTGCGCGGCCTGGGCGGCACGCACGGGCGCACCGGGGTGCTCGTCTTTGTCGCGATCGCGGAGCGTTATGCCTGCGTCATGCCTGACGCGGGTATCGAGGCGGCGTTGCCCGGCGAGACCTGGAAGAAGGCCATCGTCGCGCTCACGGACGCCCTTCACCAGGGTCGCGCGGCAGACGGCCTCATCGGTGCGGTCGAAAGCATCTCCGCCGACCTCTCAGCAACGGCTCCTCCGTCTGCCGACGATCGTGACGAGTTGCCGAACAAGGTGATCGAACTGTAGGGCCGGACGGGGCGAAGCGCCCCGAGCGCCGCCCTCAGACCCCCGGCCCCTTCACCGCTCCCAGGATCGCGCCCGGCTTTTCCCGCGTGCCTTCCTGCAGGATCGCAACGAAAGAGTCGGCGTCCCGGACGCGCGCGGCCGCAGCCGGAACCTCGAAGGTCCGCGCGGAGCCGGTCCACGCACCGAGAGGGACGATGTCGCGCACGACGTTGACGTAGGTCGCCTTGCGCCCTCCATTCTCGCCGCGGCCGATGGCGACTTCGGAGCGCTTGCGCAGTGGCAGCAGGTAGACCGTGGCTCCGGCGGCTGGAGCGACCCCCTCGGGCACCTTGACGCGGATCGTGTCGCCTTTTTCCTCGGCCGCGAGGAGGAGCAGGCTCCCGCCCCTTCGGGCCGCTTCCGCCGCCTGACCGATTGCCGCGCTGTCTGAGCCGACGGCATGGCGAACACCGTTGACCACGGCCTGCGGGGTGTAGACGTGGCGGTCGCCCCTCACCTCGCCATAGCCTTTCTGCCGGGCTGTGAACATGCGTTCCGCCAGCGTGTCCTTCCAGCCCAGATAGTCCCAGTAGTCGACGGGAAGCGACAGGGCGAGGACGTCATCCCGTCCGGCGAGTTCGGCGAGAAGCTCGTCCGCCGGCGGACAGGACGAGCAGCCCTGGCTGGTGAAGAGCTCGACCACGACGCGGGCGGCCTCG
>JAESFG010000541.1_pt1 | contig 17816 bp, 18 predicted proteins | sample 9269371 | NCBI WGS metagenome assembly JAESFG01 (sample SAMN14506227, study PRJNA617093) | algae metagenome | isolation source: Aetokthonos hydrillicola CCALA 1050 (B3-Florida) and co-occurring... | place: USA: South Carolina | collected 2013-01-01 | reverse complement strand
CGTGGAAGACACGGTGTCGATCCTGCGCGGGCTGAAGGAGAAGTACGAGCTCCACCACGGCGTGCGCATCACCGACGGCGCCATCGTGGCGGCGGCGACGCTGTCGAACCGCTACATCACCGACCGCTTCCTGCCGGACAAGGCGATCGACCTCGTCGACGAGGCGGCCTCGCGCCTGCGCATGCAGGTGGACAGCAAGCCCGAGGAGCTCGACGAGCTCGACCGGCGCATCGTCCAGCTGCGCATCGAGCAGGAGGCGCTGAAGAAGGAGAGCGACGCCGCTTCCAAGGACCGCCTGGCCCGCCTCACCGGCGAACTCGCCGGGCTGGAGGAGAAGTCCGACGCGCTCACCGCGCGCTGGAAGGCGGAGAAGGAAAAGCTCGGCAGCGCCCAGAAGATCAAGGAGCAGCTCGAGCAGGCCCGCACCGACCTCGCCAATGCCCAGCGCAAGGGCGAGTACCAGCGCGCCGGCGAACTCGCCTACGGCGTCATCCCGGACCTCGAGAAGAAGCTCAAGGAGGTGGAGGGCAGCGAGCAGACGGCGCTCGTCGCCGAAAGCGTCACGGCCAATGACGTGGCGCAGGTGGTCTCGCGCTGGACCGGCGTGCCGGTCGACAAGATGCTCGAGGGCGAGAAGGAGAAGCTCCTTCGCATGGAGGAACAGCTCGCCAAGCGGGTCGTCGGCCAGGCCGAGGCCGTGGCGGCGGTGTCGACCGCGGTGCGGCGCGCGCGTGCCGGGCTCCAGGATCCGAACCGGCCGATCGGCTCGTTCATGTTCCTCGGCCCGACGGGCGTGGGCAAGACCGAGCTCACCAAGACGCTCGCGTCCTTCCTGTTCGACGACGAGACCGCGATGGTCCGCCTCGACATGTCGGAATACATGGAGAAGCACTCAGTGGCCCGGCTGATCGGAGCGCCTCCCGGCTATGTCGGCTACGAGGAGGGGGGTGCGCTCACCGAGGCGGTACGGCGGCGGCCCTACCAGGTCGTGCTGTTCGACGAGATCGAGAAGGCGCATCCGGACGTGTTCAACGTCCTGCTGCAGGTGCTCGACGACGGGCGGCTCACGGACGGGCAGGGGCGGACGGTCGACTTCCGCAACACGCTGATCATCATGACCTCGAACCTCGGGTCCGAGTATCTCGTCAACCAGCGGGAGGGCGAGGACACGGACGCGGTGCGCGAGGAGGTGATGGCGGTGGTGCGGTCGCACTTCCGGCCGGAGTTCCTGAACCGCGTGGACGAGATCATCCTCTTCCACCGGCTGCAGAAGAACCAGATGGGGTCGATCGTCGACATCCAGCTGACCCGCCTGCAGAAGCTTCTCGACGAGCGAAAGCTCGTGCTGGAGCTGGACCCGACCGCGCGCGACTGGCTGGCGCAGAAGGGCTACGACCCCGCCTACGGGGCGCGTCCCCTCAAGCGCGTCATCCAGAAGAACGTGCAGGACCCGCTGGCCGAGCTCATCCTCTCCGGCCAGATCCGCGACGGCGACACGGTGCCCGTCACCGCCGGCGAGGAGGGCCTGCGCATCGGCGACGTCGTGGTGGCGCCCGAGGCGCCGCCCAAGGGCGTGCGGCTGAACTGACGGGAAGACCCTCCCGCAGGGGAGGGTGTCAACCCGGCCGGAGCGCGGCGGAGAGCCGGGATCCAGGAACTCCCGGGATCGGGCGTGATCCTGGGTCCCGTGTCCGCGCCGCACCGCATCGCGCTGCGGCGCGCACGGGATGACGCGGGTGGTGCTGACGCGCATGTGACCCGAATGCGGGTCTGGAGACCCGCGCTTCGGCCCGCCCGGCCCGTTTGTCGCGGGTAGACGGCTTCACAACGGCGTCACGACCCCTATAGACTATTCCTGCGGGCGGATTCGTGCCGCCCGTCCCGTGCGGGCTGACGTGCTCGTGGGTGCCCGACGTCCGGACGGGAGTGTCGTGGTCAGGAGGCGGTCTCGGTGACGATCCACGTCCACCAGCCCGTGGTTCCGGACGCCTGTCCGGCCTTGGTGCTCAATGCGGACTACCGGCCCTTGAGCTATTATCCCCTGTCGCTGTGGAGCTGGCAGGACGCGATCAAGGCGGTCTTTCTCGATCGGGTCAACATCGTGTCGCACTACGACACGATGGTGCGCAGCCCCAGCTTCGAGATGCGGCTGCCCTCGGTGGTGTGCCTCAAGTCCTACGTCAAACCGGCCAGGCACCCGGCTTTCACGCGCTTCAACGTGTTCCTGCGCGACCGCTTCACCTGCCAGTATTGCGGCTCGCGGGAGGACCTGACCTTCGACCACGTGATCCCGCGCTCGAAGGGCGGGCAAACCACGTGGGAGAACGTCGTGGCCGCCTGCTCGCCCTGCAATCTGCGCAAGGGCGACCGGCTGCCGCGTGACGTCGAGATGTGGCCGGCGCAGAAGCCCTTCGCGCCGACGGTGCACGATTTGCACCACAATGGCCGGCTCTTCCCGCCCAACTACCTGCACGATTCCTGGCTCGACTATCTCTACTGGGATACCGAGCTGGAGCCCTGATCGGTTAACGGACGTAGCCGCCCGGCGAACCTCCGCCGCCGCGCAGGAAACCGCCCCCGCGCCATGGATTGCTGCCCCGGCGGGGGACCGTCTGGCCGGTGACGTCGCCGCCTGGGTCCTGCCCGTTGCCGTCCTGCCCGCTGCTGTTCTGGCTGGGGTCCACCATCACCTCGACATTGATGTTGGGCCGCGGGCCACGTCCCGGCATGTCCGCGCAGGCGTCCCAGCCCTGCGCCACCAGGGGGCGGCCAGGCGCTGGCGAGGGGCCATCGACGATTCCCCACGAGCCGGGATCCGGGCAGTCCGGACGCCCGTTCCCGGCCTGCTGGTCGAGTGGGACGGGCGGCTGGTCGACGAAGACGTCCTGCGGATGACGGGGGGCATAGCGGCCGTCTGCCGAGGCAGGGCCCGCACCTGCACAGAGCGCGAGCAGGAGCAGCAGGGCGAAAGGCGGCCCAAGGCGGGCGGCGAAGGCGTGGTGGTCGCGCGTCATGGGCGGTCTCCTCCGCCTGCAACCTACGCGCGTGGAGTAAACACCCCGCCAAGGTGCATGACGAAAGAGTCATGAAGCCTCAAGGCGAAGGTAAGGCTCGCTCCCCACCTCCCCGGTGTCACCAGGAGAAGGGACCCGCCATGCTGTTCAACATCGCCCTTGCCGCCGTCGTCGCGACGATCTTCGTGCGCCTCTTCGGCTGGTCGGACGACCGCGACTTCGGCCGCCCGGCTGGCGCCTGACGGCCCGGCCTCAGAACTCCTCCCATCCCGCCGCGTCGGCGGCAGCGGCGCGGGTAGCCGCAGGCTTCGCTCCGGGGGTGGCCGCCGCCGCGCCCGGCTTAGCGAAGGCCTCCGCCGCCATCCGGCGCAGGCGTTCCGGCTCGGCAATGCCGGCGGTGGCCGCCGGCGTGTCGGTCGACACGGCGACCGGAGTGCGGGGGAGCGGCTTTGCCGGCCGGCTGGTGCTCCGCGCGGCAGGCGCCGCCCTGGGGGGCGCGGCGGGGGCGCGGAGTGGACGCGGCTGCTCGGCGGCGACGGACTGTCGTGCGGGCTTGTAGCCCACCGCCATCTTGCGGTCCGTGCGGAACTGGCCGACGAGGCCGTTGAGCCGCTCGATCTGCTCCGACAGAAGTCCCGCCGAGGCGGCGCTCTCTTCCGCCAGCCCGGCGTTCTGCTGTGTCATGCCGTCCATGTGGGCGACGGCCTGGCTCATTTCATCGATGCCGTTGGCCTGCTGCGCCGTGGCGGAGGAGATTTCGGCCACCGTCTCGGCCACCTTGCGCGAGGCCTCGACGATGCGGCCGAGCGTCTCGCCTGCGAGATGGACGAGCCTGACGCCGTCGCCGACCTCCTGGTTGGAGCTGGAGATGAGCGTGCCGATGTCCTTGGCCGCCTCTGAGGACCGCTGGGCGAGCGTGCGCACCTCGGCGGCCACGACGGCGAACCCCTTGCCGGCATCCCCGGCGCGTGCCGCCTCGACCGCGGCGTTCAGCGCCAGCAGGTTGGTCTGGAAGGCGATCTCGTCGATGACCGAGGTGATGTCGGAAATCTTCCGGCTCGCCTGCTCGATGCGGGACATCGCCTCGACCGCCGATCCGACCGTCTGGCCGCCGTCCTCCGCCACCTTGCGGGCCTGCTCGGCGAACTGCACGGCCTGGCGGGACGCCTGGGCCGCGGACTTGACGGACGCGGCCAGCTCCTCGGTGGTGGCGGCCGTCTCCTCGAGAGCGGAGGCCTGCTGCTCCGTGCGGCGTGCCAGGTCCTGCGATCCCGAGTTGATCTCGCGCGCCGCTCCGGCCACGTCGAGCGCCGTCGTCTGAAGCGTGTTCACCGCCTCGGCCAGGTGCTGGATGGTGGCATTGAGGGCCGTCTTCAGGTCGAGGAAGCGGCCCTTGTAGTCGGTGCGGACGGTGCGGGTGAGGTCGCCTTCCGCCACGCAGCCGAGGATCTCGGCGAACTCCGTCGTCGCTCCGTCGACGACGGAGTTGATGGCGTTGATGCCGTCGACCAGCTGCCTGAGCTCGGGCTCGGTCGTGTCGGACGAGACGCGGGGTGAAAAGTCGCCTACGGCGGCCTTGCGCACGACCTCGGACACGTCGCGGACGATGGCTGCCATGGAGTCGGCGCGGCGGGCACGCTCGATCGCGGCCCGCTTCTCGTCCTCCTCCAGTGCCTTCACGCGCAAGGCGTTTTCCTTGAACACCTGGACGGCTGCCGCCATCTCGCCGATCTCGTCTGTCCGGTCGGCATACGGGACTTCGGTGGACAGGTCGCCTGACGCGAGCCGCGTCATGGCCTGGGTCGTCTGCGCCATCGGGCGGGCGAGGCGGCTGACGATGAGGATGGCAGCCCCGGCGACGACGAGCAGATTGAGGAAGCCGAAGCCCAGCACCGCCATCACCGCGCGGGAGTAGGTCGCGTCGGCGGCGGCGGCGCTTGCCTCGGCGTCTGCCGACGTCTTCGCCGCAATGGTGCCCAGCGCCGTCTCGATGCCCCCCGCGGTCTGACCCATCGCCATTCTGAGGTCGGAGGCCTGACCGGACTGGCCTGCCTTCACCGCTTCCATGTGCTTCCTGGCGGCATCGACGAGGTCCGGCCAGAACGCCTTGAACGTCTTGAGCGAGTCTGTGGCGTCCTCGGTTCTGGCGAAGGGCTCGTACTCAGCCGTCAGCCTGTTCACCTCCGCGACGGTGTCGTCCAGCACCTTCTCCAGGGCCATGCGCTGCTTCAGCGTGCCGGCGTCGGCATGCTCGGTCGTAATCGAGCGCACCTTATGCGCACCCATGATCATGCCGTTCACCAGCTGCATCGACCGGAGATCGTCGCGGGCCAGGACGTCGACCCGCTGCTTCACGGAGCCCAGCCCGAGATAGGAGCCAGCGACGGCGGCCAGCATGCCGACGGCGATGACGGCGAACAGGCCCAGCAGGGTGTTGCGGAGGCTGAGTTTCGGCATGCGGGTCTCCGGTGGGAGCGGGCGCCAGGTGTCGCGGGGGAACGCAGCCCGCGCGGGCGGCCTCCCACGTCGATAGCGCGAACCATTTAAGTCGTGGTGAAGCGGGCGCGGCCGGGGGACCGCCCGCGCCTGGCGCGGTTCGTCACGCTGAACGGCAGGTGAACGCGGGAGCCACACCGCATTCAGCCGTGGCGGACGATGATCTCATCCATGGCGGGGCGACCCGCCGGAGTACCGGAAGCACACCGATGACCCTTCTCCCGACCCTCTCCTCCCGCGTGCTGCGCCCCGCGCTCGTCGCCGCGGCGCTGCTCCTGCCCTGCGTCGCGGCGCAGGCCGCGCCCGCCGCGGCCCCGGGCGGGCTCGCGGCCACGGCCCCCGTCCGTCCCGCCGACTGGGACGGCTGGGGCTGGGGCCCTCCGCCTCCGCCACCACCCTATCGCTGGGGCCGGCCCTGGGGCGACGACTGGCGCTGGCGGCATCGCTGGCGCGAGGAGCAGGCCTGGCGCTGGCGCCAGGAGGAAATCCGGCGCGAGGAAGCGCGCCGTCGCGCCATGTACGGCCATCGCGGCTGGGACGGCGACGACTGGTACTGACCGACGCTGAGACGAAATCGACCGACCCCCCCTTCACGAGGATCCCGTCATGACTGCCACCCGCAAGCTCGCCGCCGCCGCCTTTGCCGCCCTCGCGCTCGGCTCCTTTACCCTGGGTTCTGCAGGAGAGGCGCAGGCCAAGAACGGGCGCAACGCCGCCCTGTTCGGAGGCCTCGCCGCCGGCGCGATCCTCGGCGGAGCGCTGGTCGGGGCCAACAGAGGCTACGCCGCTCCTGCCTACGACTACCCGTCCTATCCCGCCTATGGCGGTGTTCCGGCCGGCTATTCCTACGGTTCCGCCCCCTACGAGACCTACGAGGCGCCCGTCGTCGTCCAGCAGTGCTGGCGCGAGCGCCGGCCCGTGTACGATTCCTGGGGCGAGGTCGTCGGCTTCCGCCCCGTCCGGGTGTGCAACTGACGCAGGGACGTAGAAAGGTCGCATTCGTGACCGACCGCTTGGGCCGCCGCTCCACCCGGGCGGCGGCCGAAGCCGAGATGACCGCCATGCCAGCACATTCGCCGCGCCTTGCCGCAAGCTGCCTCGCCATCGGCCTGCTGGCCGCACCGCTGGCCGTCGCGCGCGCGCAGGACGGAAACGGTCGCTATGCCATGTCGCCGACCGTGGACGGCTACCTCAAGCTCGACAGCCGGACCGGAGCCGTGACGCATTGCCAGCGCGACGGAACCGCGTTCCGCTGCACACTCGTGCCGGACGAGCGCAACGCCCTGCAGGACGAGATCGACCGACTTTCCCGCGAGAACGCGGAGCTTCGCTCGCGCGTGGCCTCGGGCGGCGCCGCGCCGCCGGCGCCGCCGGCTGGCGCGCCGCCCTCGACCGGTCCGAGCGACCAGGACATCGACCGCGCGCTGACACTGATGGAGCGCTTCCTCCGCCGGTTCAAGGACATCATGCGCGAGCCCGAGGACGGCAAGCCGCTCTGAAACCCGGTCCGCCCGGTCTTTCAGGTAGCCTTTCGACCGCTGCATCGACGCCGCGACATACGCGCAGCGCCCCGTCCGCTGCGGCAGGGATCCTCTTCAGCCGCCGCGCCGCGGCGCTGAGGGCTAAGGGCCGTTCACGGCCCTTGAGGATCTCGGCTTCGAGCGCGCTCCCGAAGGTGGAAGTGCCGCGCGTGCATCAGGATTGCTGCTTGGCCTGTCCGCCGCGTGGACGTGTGCCCTCCGCGCGACGCCACGCCGCGTCGATGCTCCAGGGGCCCGGGCCGGCGAAGACGAGGTAGAGGAAGACGAAGCAGTAGAGGATCGCGGCGTCGCCGCCATTCAGGGTCGGGAACACGCCCTTCGGTGCGTGAAACATCCAGTATGCGACGGCCATCTCGCCCGACGTCACGAACGCGGCAGCCCGGGTGAAAAGCCCGACGAACAGTAGCAGGCCACCCGCGAGTTCGATGAGCCCGCCGATCCACATGAAGGAAAGGAACGCCGGCATGTGGTCCGTCGGCGGCACACCGAGGAGCTTCTGCGCGCCATGCGCCAGGAAGATGAGCGCAGCAACGATGCGCAGCACGGAAAGCATGCGCGGCGCCCAGTCGGACAAGATGGAATGCATTGGTCGACCCCGTGAAGTGGCCTGCGCCACGCCATCACGGTGACGCCCAGGCCTGCCCCGGGGTTCCTCCCCTGCACCGCGTTTGGGCGCGCCGGCGGCCGCTCGGGTCTGCAACCGCCGGCGCGTGGGATCGTCGATCCGCAGTGGAAGACGGCCGGACGACCAGAGCGAGTATGGCACTGCGCGTGCCATCCGCCAGCGAAGGGTTAACAAATGGTTAACGGTGGAGCGAACGGGCGCGGAGGGCTTCCGAGGAAAACCGGTAACGTCCCCGTGCCATGCTGGCCGTCAACGGGGGAGCAGCATGCGTCGGTCGCTCGGGCGGTTTCTCAGGGCCAAGGCGGGCGCGACGGCGGTCGAATATGCCCTGTTCGCGGCGATTCTCGCCGGCATCGTGATCGGCGCGACCGGATCGATCCGCTATGCCCTGCAGACGACGTTCGCCAACGTCTCGGACGGGGTCGACAAGGCCCGAGGCCCCTGAACCGCCCGACGCCGTCGGAAGTGAACCGGCTCACAGCGCCCGCCGTATGCCGCCTGCACATTCGAAGGCAGGTTCATTCAGGCAGGAGTGGGACATGGGCCCCGTCGATCTCGAGCGCCCCGCCACCGTCTCGCTGCGGCCCCAGGGCGGCACCGGACAAAACATCGCGGTCTTTGCCGGAACGTTCGGCCGGGCCCTGATGGTCGTCGCGGCCTTGCCCTTCCCCCTGCGGGACCGGGCACGGATCGACGTCCATGATTCCGCGGAGGAGGAGGGCTCCGGGCAGCTCGCCGCATGATGCGGGATCGTCTCGCGTCGATCCCGGACGCAGCTTGGACGGACCGAGTGGCGGCGGCAGGGTCCAGCCGCCGAAGGTGACGCCCAGGCTGGATGCATTTCGCCAGACGTGAGGCACCATCACGCTGCCGGGGCCGTGCCGAACGCCGCGGGGCGGACGTCAGCGGCGGCGACTGGTCGCCCGGCCGCTTTGCGTCACCCGCGCTCATCCTCACCCCGCGAGGGCGTGGAGGCCCGCCAGTGGGTCGGGGCCGATCAGCAAGGCGTGGCCGCCCAGCAGGAACCAGGCGTAGAGAGCGGCGGCGAGGGCCGCAGACAGGGCCAGCGGCCTCCAGCGCCTACAGCGTGTGCGCCCCGCGAGCATCGCGGCAAAGGGCAAGGCGGAGCTGCGCGCCGCCAGCGTCCGCCATCGCTCCTCGCCCAGCCGCTTTCGCGCCCTGCTGTCGACGAGCGCGAAGCCTGCCGCCGCCAGCGCCACCATCGCGCCGAAGAGCAGGACCGGGACGAGGCGGCCATTGGGCGGGACGTGCGACGCCGCCCAGATCAGGAAGCCCCACAGCACCGGGTGGCGGGTGACGCAGGCGATGGCGGGAAGGTCGTCGCCGGCACGCAGGCTCACCGAGAGAGGGTTGGCCTCGACAAGACCCGCCACGAGCAGGACGCCCGCGAAAGGCATGGCGAGGAGCGGCACGCGCCATTGCCACGCGGCAGGCGTCCAGAGCGTCACGCCGTCGGCGGCCATGGCAGCGTGGATGAGCCAGGCGAGCAGAGCGAGTGACACGACAGAGTAGGCGGCGAGATATCCGCGCGGCCCGAGCCGCCTGACGAGCCTCGTCCGCACGGGAGGAGCGGCAGGCAGCAGATGGGCGACGAGGAAAGCGACGAGCGCAACGAGAAACGATGTCATGGCAGGTTCCGTGCCGCCACGAGCGCGCCGCGTCGTTGCGCAGGCGCAAGCGCCCGCCAGCGCGGGAGTTGTCGGGGCGCAAAGACGGGGCCGGCCCGGCGGCTAGGCTGTCCCTCCGAGCAAGGAGAATCCGCCATGCACGCGATTACGGCCGACCTGCTGGTCGACGACGTCATGCGCCGGTGGCCAGCAACGATCCGCGTCTTCCTGGATCTCAAGTTCCTGTGCGTGGGCTGCCCCGTCGGCATCTTCCATTCGGTGGAGGATGCGTGCCGCGAGCACAGGACGGAGATGGAGCCCGTCCTCGAGGCGCTGCGCGCGGCTGCCTCCCCTGCTGCCGTGGAACCAGAACCCGCCTAGCGGACAGGCGGAGGCCCCCCCTCGGCCAGGCCGAAGAGGCGGTGGGGATCGCGCACCACGATCCTCTGGCGGCCGCCTTCGACGAGACCCTGGGTCTCCCAGGAACTGAGGATCCGGCTCACCGTATGCAGCGTGGTCCCCGTCATCTCCGCGACGTCCTGGCGCGAGATGGGGAAATCGATCTGGATGCCATCCTCGATCTTGCGTCCCGCCTGCTTGACCAGCCGCAGCAGGGCGTGGGCAATGCGCCGCTCGACCTCCTCGGTCGACATCTCGACCACCCGCGTATGTGCGTCGTCGAGGCGGCTGCCCACCGTCTGCAGCGCGGCCGCCATCAGGCCGGGGCAGCGGGCGACCAGTGCCGGCCAACCGGCCGACGGCCAGACGAGAGAAACGCTGTCGACGACCGCGGTCGCCGTTGCCGGGTAGGTCGTCCTGCCGATCTGCACGGCGATCCCAAACATCTCGCCGGGCACGACGTACCGGATGACGACCTGCTGGCCGGCGGGGGTGAGCTTGACGACCTGAAGATGTCCGTGCAGCAGCACGAAAAAGCTCTCCGCCGCGCCGTCCTGCTCGAAGACAGCCACGCCCTTCGCGTAACGAATGGAGCGCGCCTGCGCGACGATGAAGTCGAGCTGCCCCGCCTCGAGGTCGGCGAAGATGGGCAAGCCGGAGATGAGCGAACGGTCAAGCGTGGCCATCGGGCGCCATCCGGGGTTGTGGCGCGGGCGAGCGCCCGCTTCGGACGCAGTACTACGCCGAAGGGGGGCTGGCGCCATCCGTGGCCCTACGGACCGCTCCGCAGTTTGTCCCCCGACAAGGAGGTCGCACCCTGCCCGGCCTAGCCTCGGCCCGCGATCGGAGGTGCAACCATGTCCCCCATTCCTCGCGTGCGCGACTATGCAGGCCCGCCGCTGCTCTCCTACGGGTTCCGGCCCTTCTTCCTGTTCGGATCCATGTTCGGCGCGGCGGCCATCCTCGCATGGCTGCCCGCCTGGTCCGGCGAGATCACGATCCCGACCGCACTCTCGCCCCGGGACTGGCATGCGCACGAGATGATCTTCGGCTTCCTGCCGGCCATCGTGACGGGTTTCCTGCTGACCGCCATCCCCAACTGGACAGGCCGACTGCCGCTGCAGGGAAGGGCCCTGCTGGTGCTCGTCCTGGCCTGGGCGGCCGGTCGGGTCGCGATCTCCACCTCGGCCTGGACTTCGCCCGGCTTCGCGGCTGCCGTGGACCTGTCCTTCCTCGGACTCGTCTCCGGCGCAGCGATGCGCGAGGTGATCGCGGGGAGGAACTGGCGCAACCTGCGGGTCGTCGCGCTGTTGCTTCTCCTGCTCGCAGGCAATGCCGTCTTCCATGCCGAAGTGCTGCACGGCGGCACGGCCGCCTACGGAATCCGCATGGGGCTGGCGGCCGGCATCCTGTTCATCGTGCTCGTCGGCGGGCGGGTCGTGCCGAGCTTCACGCGAAACTGGCTCGCCAGGGAGAATCCGGGGCGCCTGCCGAACGCCTTCAGCCGGTTCGACGTGGCGGCGATCGGTGTGTCGGCGCTCGCATTGCTCGTCTGGATCGCCGCTCCCGAGACGCCGCTGACGGGGGCCCTGCTCGGGGCTTCCGCGGTCCTGCAGCTCATCCGACTGGCGCGCTGGGCGGGCGAGCGCACGGTGCGCGACCGGCTGGTGCTCGTGCTGCACGTCGCCTACGCCTTCGTCCCGGTCGGCTTCGCCCTGTCGGCGGCGGCCGCCTTCGGGCTGGTCGCGCCGTCCGCGGGGATCCATGCCTGGACGGTCGGCGCCGTGGGGCTGATGACCATGGGGATCATGTCGCGCGCAAGCCTGGGCCATACCGGCCGCACCCTCGTCGCCTCGCGCCCTCTGCAGGTCGTCTACGCCCTGCTCCTGCTTGCCGCCGTCGCTCGCATCTGCGCGGCGCTGAACCCGGCGGCCGCCGCGGTCCTGCTGCATGCCGCCTGGCTGAGCTGGACCGTGGCCCTGGCCGGGTTCGCCGCGAGCTACTGGCGCGTCCTCACCGGCCCGCGGCAAGGCGGGACCGGCGGCCAATAGCCGGAGCGGGACAGCGCGACGACGGAGTTGGGTGGTGCCCCTGGCCGGGATCGAACCAGCACTCCTTGCGGAACTCGATTTTGAGTCGAGCGCGTCTACCAGTTCCGCCACAGGGGCATGCCCTCGCGGGCCGCGGCGCGGATCATAACCGCGGAGCGATTCAGGTCAATGTCGGGGGTCCGCCCCGGGCCGACCGCGCCGTGCCATTTCCGGAAACGAAAAGGGCGGCCCGCGGCCGCCCTCGTCGCTGTTCAGAAGACCAGCCGGATTACTCGCCGGCGGTCTCGTCGGCGCCAGCCGGTGCGGCCTCCGCCTTGGCGCGGGGCGCCCGGCGCCGGCGGGCCCGCACGGGGAACTCCTCGCCTGCCGCATCGGAAGACTCGGCAACGGCGGGGGCAGGAGCCGGCGCGGGTGTCTCGGCCGACGCTGGCTCGGGCGCCAGTGCCCGCACTGGCGCCGTGATGAAGGCGGGCAGCCCGGCATCCTCGCCGGCCGGGGCGGCGCGCTCCGGCCGCTCGCGGCGGGGCCGCTCCTGACGTTCCTGCCGCTCGCCGCCTTCGGTCCGCTCGGTCAGTTCGGCGCCCGGAGCGCGGTCCTGGCGATCGAAACGCTGCTGCTGGTCCGGGCGGTCGGGGCGCGGGCCACGACGGCCGAAACGGTCGTCGCGCCGGCCCTGGAAGTCTCCGCGCGGCTGGAAGTCGCGCTGTTCGCGGGGCTGGTAGTCACGCGGCTCGCGGGGTTCGCGCGGCTGGAAGTCGCGCTGCTCGCGCGGCTGGTATTCCCGCTGCTCCCGGGGCTGGAAATCGCGCTGCTCGCGCGGCGGGCCCTGCTCGCGCGGCTGGAACTGGCGCGGCTGGAACTCGCCCTCCTGCTCCAGTGCCGTCTGCGGAAAGCGAACGTCGGGCTGCGGAGAGCCGTTGACGTAGGTACCGGCCTCGTCGTCCCCCTCGTCCTGGTCGAGGTCGGCGTTGGGGTCATACGGCCGATAGGCCGGGTTCGCCTGGCGGAGCTGCTCATGCGCCGCAGCGATCAACCGGAGATAGTGCTCGGCATGCTGCAGGTAGCTCTCGGCGGTGACGGGATCGCCGGAGGCCTGCGCGTCACGGGCGAGCTGCAGATATTTCTCGGCGATGTGCTGGGCCGTACCGCGGATCTTGACGTCCGGGCCGTTCGATTCGTACGTCCGGGACAGCGGGTTGGGACCCTTGCCGTTCCTGTTGCGCCCGCGCATGCGCTTGTTGTTCTGATGCTGGGGTCTCATCGAGGGTCCTTCATGACACGTCGCGTCTTCGCTGGAGTTCGGCCTGACCACGGGCGCGACGGCGAAAGCGGCGCCGCCGCGCGGTTGGCGTCAGGAGGTTGATCGAGGCGTTCGAGCCCTCATTCCTCGTCGGGCAAGCCGCAATATGCGCCGCCGTGCCGCCACCATGCCGCTTTCGCGAAGCCCGGGACGTCACCGTTGCCGGAGTCTATCGTCAATCCGTTGCCCGACCCTGAAAGGATCGAAAGCCAGATCCCGGAGAACTCGCCGTAAACTCCGTCGCCGGAGAACGGTTTCGGTCTCGACGGGCAGGGCCGGCGCTGACGCGCGTGGCCTCAGGCGACGATTCATGCGCGCTACACTAGTGCGTCGGCTCCACAAAACCAAGCCTTTTCGCCGCAGGCCATGCGATTTTCAGGGTCCACTAGACAGGTAAACGTGCAACCAGCGCGCGGGGCCGGTTACCGAAGTCGGCGAAGGGGCCCTCCACCCCGAAGCCGGCATCGCGCAGGATGGTCGACACGCTCCCCGCCTGGTCGGCGCCGATTTCCAGGGCCGCCACGCCCCCGGGCGCCAGCAGGTCCGGCAGCGCCGCCGCGATGGCGCGATAGGCCGCGAGCCCATCCACGCCGCCGGACAAGGCAAGGCGGGGGTCGTGGACGCGGACCTCCGGCTCCAGCCCCTCCAGCACGGCGTCGGCTATGTAGGGCGGGTTGGAGACCACCAGGTCGAACCGCCCCTCGATCGCCTTGTCCCAGTCGGAAACGGCGAAGGCGGCGCGCTCCGCGACGCGGTTGCGGGCGGCATTGAAACGGGCCGCCTCTACCGCTTCGGGCGACAGGTCGACCCCGAGCCCGGTGGCCCCGGGCAGTTCGTGCAGCAGAGCCACGAGCAGGCAGCCCGAGCCCGTGCCGAGGTCCAGGATCCGCAAGCCGTCGCTGCCCTTGCGGCGGGTGCCGAGCGCCAAGAGCGCGGCCGCGACGACCGTCTCGCTGTCGGGGCGCGGCACCAGCGTCGCCGGGGTCAGGGTGAAGGGCAGGCTCCAGAACTCCCACTCGCCCAGGATGCGGGCGACCGGCTCGCGCGTGGCGAGACGGCGGCCGGCATGGGCGGAGAGCTTGCCGGCCGCCTCGGGACCGAGCGGCTCGCGCGAGGCGCGAACGAGGTCGGCGTGCTGCAGGCCGGCGGCGTCGAGCATCAGCAGCCGCGCGTCCCGCTGCGCCGTCTCGATTCCCGCCTCGCGGAACGCCTCGCCCAGGCGCTTCAGCGCCTCCAGCCGGGTGGTGCCGGCATCGATGGAGATGGTGGTTCCGCCGCCGCCACCGGCCATGTCAGGCCTCCTCGGCCGCGAGCAGCGCAGCCTGGTGTTCGGTGGTCAGCGCGTCGACGATCTCGTCGAGCGCCGTGCCGTCCATGACCTGGGGCAGCTTGTAGAGCGTCAGGTTGATGCGGTGGTCGGTGACGCGTCCCTGCGGGAAATTGTACGTCCGGATGCGCTCGGACCGGTCGCCGCTGCCGACCTGGGATCGGCGATCGGCCGCGCGTGCCTGGTCGCGCTTCTGCCGCTCCAGGTCGAAGATGCGGCTGCGCAGCAGCTCCATCGCCTTGGCGCGGTTGCGGTGCTGCGAGCGCTCCTCCTGCATCATCACGACGATGCCGGTGGGGACGTGGGTGATGCGGATGGCGCTCTCTGTCTTGTTGACGTGCTGGCCGCCGGCGCCTCCGGCCCGCATGGTCTCGATGTTGAGATCCTTGTCGTCGATGGCGACGTCGACCTCGGCCGCGATGGGCAGCACGGCCACGGTGGCCGCCGAGGTGTGGATGCGACCGCTTGCCTCGGTGTCCGGCACGCGTTGCACGCGGTGGACGCCGCTCTCGAACTTCAGCCGGGCGAAGACTCCCTCGCCCTGGATCTCGGCGACGATCTCCTTGTAGCCGCCCATCGTCCCCTCGCTTTCCGAGAGGATCTCCACTTTCCAGCGCTTCATGTCGGCGTAACGCTGGTACATGCGGAAGAGGTCCCCCGCGAAGAGTGCGGCTTCGTCGCCGCCGGTTCCGGCGCGCACCTCCAGGATGGCGCCGCGCGCATCCGCGGCGTCCCTGGGCAGCAGCATCAGCCGGACCTGCCGTTCCAGCGCGGCGCAGCGCTGCTGCACCGCCTCTGCTTCCGCCTCGGCGAGATCGCGCATTTCCCCTTCAATAGCGGGGTCGGAGAGCAAGGCCTCGACGCCGGCTCGCTCGTCGAGTGCCGCGCGGTATTCGCGCAGCGCAGCGACGACTGGGTCGAGCTCGGCCAGCTCGCGCGAGAGCGAGACGATGGTGTCGCCGTCGGCTGCGGCGGCGAGGCGGTCGGTGATGACCGCGTGGCGCATCAGAATGGCGTCGAGCTTCTGGACGGGGAGGGTCATTCTCAGGGGCGTTCAGACGGGGACGCCGTGCTCCTCGGCGAAGGCGACGAGATGAGGACGCAGCGTTGCCGCGCCGTCCCTCGCGTCGAGAATCGGCAAGAAACGCTCGCGCAGGCGCTTCAGGTCGAGGGCGAGCAGCATCGCCTTGACGGGTCCGATGGAGGCCGGCGACATCGAGAGCGAGCGGTAACCGACGGCGAGCAGCGCCATGGCCTCGACCGGGCGGCCGGCAAGCTCGCCGCAGACGGTGACCGGGATGCCGGCGCGGGCGCCCGCCTCGGCAACCATGCGCAGCGCGCGCAGGAAGGCCGGGCTCATCGGGTCGAAGCGGTCGGCCATCTGTGCGTTCTCGCGGTCGGCCGCGAAGAGGAACTGCATGAGGTCGTTTGATCCCACCGAAAGGAAATCGGCAACCGCCGCGATCTCGTCGATCTCGTAGAGGAGAGAGGGCACCTCCACCATCACGCCGAGCTTCAGCTCGGTGGGAGGCTCGTAGCCGTGGCGGGCAAGGTGGGCCTGCTCGCGCTCGACGATGGCGCGGGCGCGGAGGAATTCGTCCACCGTCGCGATCATCGGGAACATGACCTTGAGCTCTCGCCCACCCGCCCCCTTCATCATGGCGCGCAACTGGGCGCGCAGCAGGCCGGGCCGATCGAGGCCGATGCGGATGGCACGCCAGCCCAGCGCCGGGTTCTCCTCCTCGACGGTGCGCATGTAGGGCAGCACCTTGTCCCCGCCGATGTCGAGGGTCCGGAAGGTGACGGGCCGCCCGCCGGCCGCTTCCAGCACGTGCCGGTAGAGCTCCAGCTGCTCGCTAGCCGAGGGCAGCCGTTCGGCGATCATGAACTGCAGCTCGGTGCGGAACAGGCCGATGCCCTCGGCCCCGGTCTCCTCCAGATGCGGCAGGTCGACGATGAGCCCGGCGTTCAGGCACAGCGCCACCTTCTCGCCATCGATGGTGACGGCCGGCAGGTCGCGCAGCTTGCGATATTGCTCCTGGCGCCGGGCCCGGAGCCGGGCCTTTTCGCGGAAGGCGCTCTCGACGTCGGGCTGCGGTCGCAGATGCACCTGTCCGACACCGCCGTCGACGATGATGGCATCGCCGTGCTCGGCGAGGCTCGTCACGTTCTCGACATTGCCGGCGGAGGGAATGCCGAGCGCCCGGGCGACGATGGCGATGTGGCTGGTCGGCCCGCCTTCCTCCAGCACCAGGCCGCGCAGGCGCGAGCGGTCATAGTCGAGCAGCGCCGCGGCACCCATCGAGCGGGCAACGAGGATGGCGTTCTCCGGCAGCGGCGCGTGGGTGGGCACGAGGTCCTGCCCGGTCAGCCGGTGCAGGAGCCTGTTGGCGAGCTCGTCGAGGTCGTGCAGGCGCTCGCGGAGATAGGGGTCGGTCTGCCGCAGCATGCGGGCGCGGGTGTCCGACTGCACGCGCTCCACCGCCGCCTCGGCCGTCAGGCCCGAGCTCACCGCCTCGCGCAGGCGGCGCATCCAGCCCTGGTCGTGGGCGAACATGCGGAAGGTCTCGAGCACCTCCCGGTGCTCTCCGCCATGGGCGACGTCGCCGCGCTCGATCAGCCGGTCGATGGAGGAGCGCAGGTCCGCGACCGCCGCGTCCAGGCGGTCGAACTCCTTCTGCGGGTCGTCGGCGATGAGGTTCGACACCTCGACGCGAGGCTCGTGCAGCACGACGTAGCCCAGGCCCACGCCGTCCGAGAGCGGCTGGCCCGCGAGACTCACGGGGCGGCGCAGAGCAATGTCGGCGCCGGGGCGGACGAGTGTCTGGAGTTCGCCGGACGCGATGATCTCGGCGAGCACCATCGCCGTCGTCTGCATCGCCTCCACCTCCTCCTCGGAATAGAGGCGGTGAGCGCGGTTCTGGACGACGAGCACGCCGAGCGTGTTCCCGGCGCGCAGCACGGGCACGCCGAGGAAGGACTGGTAGATCTCCTCGCCCGTCTCGGGCTTGTAGGAGAAGGCCGGGTGAGACTGCGCGTTGGGCAGGTTCAGCGGCTGCGCCTTCTGGGCGATGAGGCCGACGAGGCCTTCGCCGCCGCGCATCGTGGTGAGGTGGACCGCCTCGCGCTTCAGGCCTTCGGTCGCATAGAGCTCGAGGGTGCCGTCCGCCCGCAGGACGTAGAACGAGCAGACCTCGGCCACCATGTTGTTGGCGATGAGGACGACGATCTTGTCGAGGCGCGCCTGTGCGCTGACCGGCTCCGCCATGACCTCGCGGAGGCGGCGCAACAGAAGGCGCGGTCCGCCCAGGGCGCCTCGCATCGAAAAAGTCCCCGTTCCTCGTCCCCTGGTTCGGGGCGTCACGAATCGTGGGGCCGCCATGCGCCCGCGGACCCGTGCTCCGGTTTACCCCACGTGGCCGATGCAATGCAAAG
>JAESFG010000540.1_pt1 | contig 17956 bp, 18 predicted proteins | sample 9269371 | NCBI WGS metagenome assembly JAESFG01 (sample SAMN14506227, study PRJNA617093) | algae metagenome | isolation source: Aetokthonos hydrillicola CCALA 1050 (B3-Florida) and co-occurring... | place: USA: South Carolina | collected 2013-01-01 | reverse complement strand
CGTCGGCTTTGCGAGGAGGTCCACCTCAACCTGGCCTATCGCTGGTTCTGCCGACTGGGCCTGGACGGCGCCGTGCCGGACCATTCGACATTCTCGAAGAACCGGCACGGCCGCTTCCGCGACAGCGACATGATGCGCGCGTTGTTCGAGAACACCGTGCAGCGTTGCATGGACGAGGGCCTCGTCGGCGGAGAAGGCTTCGCCGTCGACGCCAGCCTAATCAGGGCGGACGCGAACAAGCAGCGCTCCGCCGATGCATCCGAGACCGTCGACTGGCCGGCTTTGGCCGAGACGAGGCGGTCGGTCCGGGAATACCTCGACACGCTCGACGAGGCAGCCTGGGGAGCGGCCAGCGAGGTGAAGCCGAAGTTCGTGTCCAAGTCCGATCCGGCGGCGCAATGGACCGGCGCCCTGAAGGGGCACGCCTTCTTCGCCTACGCGACCAACTACCTCATCGACCTCCAGCACGCTGTCATCGTCGATGTCGAAGCGAGCCGCGCCATCCGGCAGGCCGAGGTCGGCGCGGCACGCACAATGATTGAGCGCACGCAGGACCGCTTCGACCTCTGGCCCGCCCGGCTCGCCGCAGACAGTGCCTATGGCTCGGCCGACCACCTCGCCTGGCTCGTCCATGAGCGCGGGATCGAGCCCCACATTCCGGTTATCGACAAGTCGGAGCGTCAGGACGGCACCTTCAGCCGGTCCGAGTTCACCTATGACCACGCCGAGGACATCTACGTTTGCCCAGCAGGAAAGCCCCTCAGGCCGCCTCAGAAGCCCTACCAGCATCCGCGCCCGTCGATCGATGGTGACGGCACGGTTCGCTACCACGCCAGCAAGCACACCTGCGACGCTTGCCCCTTGAAGCCCCGATGCTGCCCGAACACGCCGGCCCGCAAGATCCCTCGTTCAATCCACGAGGGCGCCCGCGACATGGCGAGGGCGATTGCCGAGACCGACGAATACGTCACCTCGCGCCGGCAGCGGAAGAAGGTGGAGATGCTGTTCGCGCATCTGAAGCGTATCCTGCGGCTCGACCGATTGCGTCTACAGGGACCAAATGGCGCCCGGGACGAGTTCCACCTCGCAGCCGCCGCACAGAACCTCAGAAAGCTCGCCAAGCTCCTGCCGAACGGCCCTCAGGCGATCCCAGCCTGAGAAGGGACCCATTCATCGCCACATCCGGCTGAGCCAAGCCCGCGAGGGCGAGGCGACTTTTTCAACGACATCCGCCAGGAGCGGAAGTCGAATGAAGGTCGCCGAGCAGACGTACCCTGCGTTGAGCGCAGTCGCAGCGGGATGTCTGCCCCCGTTGGGCCGCCCTTTCGGTGCGCCAGTTGTATTTGATCCGCTGGGCACCGGCTACGTTGCTCGGTTGAAGTTCAAGCTGCACAGCTGCTGGCGCACGCCGCGAGCGACTATAAGCCACCCCTCAGCTTACTTGTTTCCCAATAGCCCATTGCATCCGACACTCTCAATTTATGCAGAGTGAAAGCAGAAAGGTTTCAGGCTGATCTCTGGACCGGCCTGTCGACCTCCGCAATGTCCTCGATCTCGGCCGAATAGGTTGTCCGCGTGCGGGCGATGTGGATGTCGAGAATGCGCAGGGCCTTCTCAATCTCGCCCTGCCTGAGGGAGCGCACCATGGCGAGGTGTTCCTCGAAGGACTGCTCCGTGTGACGCGGCTTGGCGGCGAGGTGGGTGCGCAGCGCGGCGACCTTTCCGACATATCGCTGGTAGGCTTCCGCCAGCAGGTCGTTGCCGCAATGGGCGAAGAGAACCTGGTGGAACGCCGTGTCGGCGGCCAGGTAGCCGCGCACGTCATCGACCGTGCGCGCCTCGATCATCCGGTCCGTGACCTCCGCCAGGCCGTCGACAAGGCTGTGGGGATGCCGCGCGAACGCGTAACGCATCGCCGCGGCCTCCAGGGTCTGCCGCAGCTCGCAGATCTCGACCACCTCGCGCGCCGAGAGCGTGAACACCTCGACGCCGCGCTGCGGCATGATGCGGACGAGCCCTTCGGCCCTCAGGAGCGCCAGGGCCTCGCGGACCGGCGTCTTCGAGACGCCCAGCGCCTCCGCCAATTGCCGTTCCGACAGGGCCTGGCCGAGTGCTAGCTCGCCCGAGACGATCAGAGAGCGCAGCCTCTCCGTGACGGTCTCCGTCAGCGAGGGCGGTCGGTCGATCGGGCGCATGCTCATGGAACGGTCCGGTTCTTCGAGGAACCGGAAATCGCCCCGACAGGGCTGCTCCGGTTACGCCCGCTCTGTTGCAGCCCAGGCCGCAATGAGCAAGCCCGGCGCCGCGTCCGTAATTGCCCAATCTCGCCGTGGATAGCAGACGACTGTTGCAAGCCCAAGTGCCATCTGATATCTGGAATACCAGTTGAGCTGGTCCCGGGCAAGGGCCCGGCCGTCGAGGGAGGAAGGCGCGATGCGAGCCAACGTGCTCGTCGACTGCCGCGACCATCATGGCGAGGGCGTCCTCTGGTCGGCCGCGCACGGGCTGGCGATGTGGACCGACATCCACGGCCAGCGCGTCCATGCGCTCAAGCCCGCGACAGGTGGCCACCGCACATGGGCGGTCCCCGGACGCGTCTGCTGTTTTGCCCCCCGTAGCGGTCGGCCGGCGACGCAGCTCGTCTGCGCGATGGCCGACGGCTTCTGCCTCCTCGACCTCGAAACCGGTGCGCGTTCGGACATCGCAGCCTTCGAGCCCGGCACGCCCCGGACGCGGCTGAATGACGGCCGCACGGACCGGCGCGGGCGCCTGATAGCCGGCGGCATGGACGAGGAGGCGCTCGCGCCCGTCTCGTCGGTGTGCAGGCTCGATCTTGATCTCTCCGTGACCACGCTCTTTTCCGGCGTCGCCTGCGCCAACTCCACCTGCTTCAGCCCGGACGGCGCGACGATGTACTTCGCCGATTCCCCGACCGGGCGGATCGTGGCGTTTCCCTACGACCAGGACACCGGGTCCGTCGGCGCGCCGCGCACCGTGGCCGAGACGGGCGCGATCCCCGACGGTTCCTGCGTCGACGCGGAAGGCTTTCTCTGGACCGCGATCTGGGAGGGCTACCGCGTCGAGCGCCGGGCGCCCGACGGCCGGCTCGACCGCGTGGTCGAGGTCGGCGTCGCCAAGCCCACCTGCTGCGCGTTCGGCGGCGCGGGCCTCCGCACCCTATTCATCACCACCTCGCGGCTCGGCGAGAGCGAGGAGCGCCTCGCGCGCGAACCGCACGCCGGAAGCCTGTTCGCGGTCGAGCCGGGCATCGCCGGGCTCCCTGATGCGCCCTTCGCGGGCTGACGGCTTGCCGGCTCCGCCGGCCAGACTTGGGCAAGGAAGACGGGACGGCGCGCCGAGGGGCGTTCGACCGGCCCGCAGAAGAGGAGACGACCATGAAAGGACTGACCCGCCGCACATTCTCCCTGCTGGCCGGCGCCGCGCTCGCGGGCCTCGCGACAGACGCCCTGGCCGCAGAATACCCGGCTCCGAAGCCACTGAAGGATGGCGCGCAGGCCGCAGTAAAGGGCCTGCGGGGCGATGGCAAAGTGACCATCGCCTACATGCCGCCCGCCACCGAGTTCAACTACTACATCGCCATCGGCGAAGGCATCAAAGCCGCCGCCAAGGCTGCGGGTGTCGAGACCTTCATGCTCGCCCCGCAGTCCGGCGCCGACATCAACGGGCAGATGGGGATGATCCAGGATGCGATCACCCGCAACGTAAACGCCATCATCCTTTCGACCCATGACGAGGCCGCTGCCGCCCCGCTGGTGAAGCAGGCGGTGGACAAGGGCATCGCCGTCGTCATCGTCAACTCCGACATCGCCAACTTCCCCACGCCGGTGCATGGCGTCGTCGGCTATTCGCAGCGCGCGGGCACCAAGAAGATCGGCGAGTACCTGCTGCAGAAGCTCGGCGGCAAGCCGGCCAAGGTCGGCGTGATCGAGGGCCTGCCGGGCTATCACTCCACCGAGCGCGTCGGCGGCTTCCTGGAGGCCGTGAAGGGTAGGCCGGGCATCGACATCAAGGCCTCCATTCCCGGCGGCTGGAACGTCGAGGGCGGAAACACGGCGGGCATGGACCTGCTCCAGGCCAACCCGGATGTCGACGTGCTGTTCGCCGCCAACGACTACATGATCATGGGCGCGGCGGCCGCCGCCAAGGCCCTCGGCCGCAAGGTCACGCTGCTCGGCAACGACGGCGACACGGCGGCCCTGGAGCAGATCCAGTCGGGCGGCGTCTCTGCGACGGTCAACACGACTCCCTTCGTCATGGGCCAGATCGCCTTCGGCGTGACGATGGACGCGCTCAAGGGCAAGTTCCCCGGCGGCTTCGTCGAGACGCCGACGACAATTGTCGACAAGGACAATGTCCTGCCAGTCCTCAAGGCGGCCGACACGCTCTACCCCAAGCCCAGCCAGTCCTACTGATCGCAATCCGGACGGCCCCGCCTCCCGCGGCGGGGCCGCGACCTCTCACCGGACCGAGGACCATGCCCGAGCCTGGAGCAGGCGACCGCCAGCCCGTCTGGGAGCTTGCCGAGATCAGCAAGCGCTATCCCGGCGTGCTCGCCAATGACCGCGTCTCTCTCCGGCTTTATCCGGGCGAGATCCACGGACTGCTGGGCGAGAACGGATGCGGCAAGTCGACCCTCATCAAGATCCTGTCGGGGGCGCACCAGCCGACCTCGGGCACGATCCTGCGCAGGGGCGAGCCGGTGGTCCTGCCGACCCCGACGGAGGCACGCGAGGCCGGGATCGCCACGGTGTTCCAGGAGTTCTCCCTCGTCCGCACCCTGAGCGTGGCCGAGAACATCCATCTCGGCCGGCTGCCCCGGCGCGGCCTCTCGGTGGACTGGGCGGCGATGCGCTCCGGCGCCGAGCGCGTGCTGGCCGGCATGGGCGTCGCCATTCATCCCGACGCCATCGTCGGCGACCTCTCCATCGCCGAGCAGCAGCTCGTGGAGATCGCCAAGGCGCTCTCGACCGACGCCAGCGTGCTGATCCTCGACGAACCCACCACGGCGCTCGGGCTGGAGGAGATTGCGACGCTCCACGCCCTGCTGCGACGCCTGCGCGACCGCGGAGCGGCGATCCTCTACATCTCGCACCGGCTCGACGAGGTCGTCGAACTCGTCGACGCGATCACCATCATGAAGGACGGGCGCGTCGTCTCAGACGCCGCCAGCTCCGAGATCAGCATTCCCGCCATCGTCAGCGCGATGGTCGGCGATGTCGGCGACCATTATCCCAAGCAGCGCAACGGGACGGACGAGGTCGTCCTCTCCGTGCGCGACCTGCGCAGCGCCAACCGGGTCGACGGCGTCAGCTTCGACGTCCGGCGCGGCGAGGTGTTCGGCATCGGCGGGGTGCTGGGCTCGGGGCGGACGGAGCTGGCGCGCGCGCTGTTCGGGATCGACCCGCTGACAGGTGGCGAAGTCGTCTGGAAAGGCCGGCCGGTCCGCTTCGCCTCGCCGAAGCAGGCGATCGCCGCCGGTTTCGCGCTGGTGCCGGAGAACCGGAAGTCCGATGGCCTGTTCTTCAACTTCACCGGCTTTCCCAACATCACCTCGGCGAAGCTGGAGAAGCTCGGCGGGATGTTCAGCATGGACCTCGGCCGGGAACGCGAGGCCGGGCGCGCCCTTGTCCGCGACCTCGAGGTCACGCCTGCGGCGGAGACCAAGGAGGTCGGCTTCCTCTCCGGCGGCAACCAGCAGAAGATCGTCATCGCGCGCTGGCTCTTCGCGGGCGCGGAGCTCTTCATCCTGGACGAGCCGACCCAGGGCATCGACATCGGTGCCAAGGTCGCCGTCTACCGGCTCATAAACACGCTGACCGCCCAGGGCCGCAGCGTCATCCTCATCTCCTCCGACCACGATGAGCTTCTCGCCATGTCCGACCGCATCGGCGTAATGCGGCACGGGCGCATGACCGGGGTGCGCGAGGCCGCCCTCGTCGGCAAGGCCGATCTCGTCAGGGCGGCGGCGTCGACCACGGAGGCTGCGGCATGAAGGCCTTCCTGCGCGAGATCGTGGGCCCGCTCGCGGCCATGCTCGTCGTTGCCGCGCTGGTGGCGGCGACGACCCAGAACTTCCTCGACCCCGGCAACCTTTCCAACCTCGTGCTGCAGGTGTCGATCGTCGCCATCGTCGCCATCGGCTCGACCATCGTCATCTTCGGCGGCGGCATAGACCTCTCGCCGGGCTCGGCCATCGCGCTGATGACGGTCGTCTTTGCCGTGGCGATCAAGCAATGGGGCCTGCCCATCGCGCCCGCAGTGCTGCTGATCCTCGTCCTCGGGATCGTGCTCGGCTTCGTCAACGGCTTCGTCACGGCCTATCTACGCATACCGTCCTTCATCACCACGCTGGCGGCGCTCTCGGCTTTCCGCGGCATAGCCTTCATGTTCAACAACGGCTCGCCGGTCTTCCAGCTGTCCGCGTCGCTTGAGCCGCTCTTTTACGGACGCATCGCCGGTGTCCCCCTGCCGCTCTTCTACGTCGTGGCGCTCTATGCGCTCGCCTTCTGGTTCCTGCGCTACTCGGCCCCGGGCCGCTCGCTCTACGCCGTCGGCGGCAATCCCGTCGCGGCGCGGCTCTCCGGCATCGACGTGCGCCGCACCCAGCTGATGGCCTTCGTGCTGGCCGGCCTGTGCGCGGCCGTCGGCGCGGTCCTGATGGCGGCACGGCTCAACTCCGGCTCGCCGAACTACGGCGTCGGGCTGGAACTCTCCGCCATCGCCGCGGCTGTCATCGGAGGGGCAAGCCTCGCTGGCGGGCGCGGCAACATCGTCAACACCGCCATCGGCGCGATGACCATCGTCATCGTGCAGAACGGCCTCAACCTCAACGCGGTCCCCACCTCCGTCCAGAACGTCATCACCGGTGGCATCATCGTGCTCGCCGTGGGGATCGACATGTGGCGCGACGAGATCGGCCGCGCCCTCGCCCGCACCTTCGGGCGGACGTCATCCACCCGCCCGGCTCCCTGAGAAAGGACACCACATGCCCGCTCCCGCCGCTTCCGCCCGGCCCGTCGCCTTCAGCCATGTCGGCCTCTCGGTGACGGACCTCGACAGGGCCGTCGACTTCTACGCAAAGTGCTTCGGGCTCTACGTCATCATGGGTCCCACCACGATCCGCCACGACGAGTCCGCCATCGGCCAGATGTGCGACGACGTCTTCGGCGAGGGCTGGGGCTCCTTCCGCATCGCTCATCTCTCGACCGCCGACGGCATCGGCATCGAGATCTTCGAGTTCCCGAACGCGACAAAGCGAGAAAACAATTTCGAGTTCTGGAAGACCGGCGTCTTCCACATCTGCTTCCAGGACCCCGATCTCGAGGGGCTGGCCAGGCGCATCGAGGAGAACGGCGGGAAGATCCGCATGCGGCAGGTGCGTTACTACTACCCTGACCAGAAGCCGTACCGGATGATCTATTGCGAGGATCCGTTCGGTAACATCGTGGAGATCTACAGCCACTCCTACGAGCTGACTTATTCCGCCGGCGCCTACGTCTGACCGCGACGGGGGAGACGGAGTCATGGCGCGCTTCAAGGTGGTGATCACCGACTTCGACTACGGCGACAATGCGATCGAGCGCTCCATCCTGGAGCCGGTCGGCGCGGAGGTGGTCGGGCTGCAGGCCAAGAGCGAGGACGAGCTGATCCCGCATGCGCGGGACTGCGACGCCGTCATGAACCAGTATGCCCGTGTTGGCTCGCGCACCATCGCCGCCATGGAACGGTGCCGCGTGATCGCCCGCTACGGCGTCGGCGTCGACATCGTCGACGTCGAGGCGGCGACCGCGCGCGGAATCCTCGTCACCAATGTGCGGGACTACTGTACGGAGGAGGTGGCCGACCACGCGCTGGCGCTCTGGCTGACACTGGTGCGCCGGCTGCCCCAGTACGACAGGGCGACGCACGAGGGGATCTGGCGCTGGCAGTCCGGCCAGCCGATCCACCGCGTTCGCGGGCGCACCATGGGCATCGTGTCCTTCGGGCAGATCGGGCGGGCTATCGCGGACCGGGCCCGCGCCTTCGGCGTCGGCATCGTGGTCTACGACCCCTATCTCGACGCTGACGCCATTGCCCGCCAGGGCGCCCGGAAAGTCGACAAGGCGGAGCTCCTGGCCGTCTCCGACTACCTCATGATGCAGGTGCCGATGACGGCCGAGACGCGTCACTTCCTCGGCCCGGCTGAGTTCGCGGCCATCCGGCCGGGCTGCATCATAGTCAACACGGGGCGCGGCCCCACCATCGACAACAGGGCGTTGCACGACGCCTTGGCGAGCGGGCGGGTCGCGGCGGCCGGCCTCGACGATCCGGAGGAGGAGCCAGCTAAGCGGGCGCATTGGTCGCCGGCGGGTAACCCCCTCTTTTCCCTCCCGAACGTCGTGGTAACCCCTCACGCGGCCTACTACTCGGAGGAGTCCATCCGCATGGCGCGCGAGATCGCCGCCAGCGAGGTGCGCCGCGTGCTGACCGGCGAGGCTCCCCGCAATCCCGTCAACTCCGTGCCGGCCCGGTCCGGCGCGCCCGCCTGACCGCCGTCACGACAGGATACGCCATGCTGAAGGTCTTCAACGATTTCGAGCGCCGCCCCGACCTCCTCGCCCGCTTCGACGAGGTGGCGAGGTGCTACTCCGCCTCCTGCGTCTTCGCCGACGTGATGTACCGCACCGGCGTCATGGATTCCGGCATCAAGCCGCCCTTCAGGGCGAAGGCCGTGGGCCAGGCCATCACGGTCCAGCTGTCGAAGGGCGACCTCGTCGATCCCCTCAAGGCTCTCGAGATGGGCCATCCCGGCGACATCATCGTTGTCGACGCCGGCGGCGACACGGAGACCTCCGTGTGCGGTGGCCTTATGGGCGGCCTCGCCAGGAACCGCGGCATCCGCGGCATGATCGTCGACGGAGCCGGCCGCGACACAGACGAGCTGGAGGACATCGGCTGGCCGATCTGGACCCGCGCCATCACCGCGCGCGGCACCCACACCATGTTCTCCGGCCGCAAGGAGGAGATCTCGATCAACGTCCCGGTATCCTGCGGGGGCGTCGTGGTGAGCCCCGGCGACTTCGTCGTGGCCGACGTGATCGGCGTCGCCGTCGTGCCGCTCGCCCGTGCCGAGGAGATCCTGGACCTCGCCCGGGAACAGGCGGAGCGCGAGCAGAAGACGCGCGAATGGGTCGCGCAGGGCAAGACCATCGAGGACCTGCTCCGCGAATTCGGCCGGATCTGACCCATCACGCGGGGCCGCCGAGCCTGGCACCGGAGCTCCCGCCGAGGTCGGCGGGGGTCCGGCGCCCGACACCGGGGTCATGCTGGCAACTGCATGCTGTGCCCGTCGGGGGTCGTGTCGTGAATGGCGCCCACCGTGGAGGAAGGCCAATGCTTCTGGATGATCTCCATCATGCCGCGGCCATGAAAGCCGGCGAAGTCTGCGCCGAGTTCGGTGAGGGCGTTGAGCCAGCTTGCCGGCACCGCGCCGGCCTGAATGAGCCGTTGCACCGCGGCTGCCTCCGCCATCGCGCTGTTCGTGCCTGAGGCATCGACCACGACGAACACGGAATAACCGTTGCGATGCAGGTCCAGCGACGTGTGCAGCGCGCAGTTGTCGATAGAGATCCCGCCGATCAGGACGTTACGGCGGCAGGTGGACCTGAGCCACTTGGCGAACTCCGCCGTGTAGCCTGTGGGCGTGCTCCGCGGGGCGAAGGTGCGTGCGCCGCCGGCGATGACCTTGGCGATCTCGGGAAGAAACGTCCCGTAGTAGTCGTTCTCTTCACCAAGAACGCCCACGGGCATTTTGAACAGATCCACAAACCTGGCGAAGGCGGCGACATTGTTCCTGTATTGGCGACCGGGAATCGTCGTGATGAGATTGTCGATTCCAGTAACATAGTCGACGTAGACGATGACCGTGTCATCAGACTTCATCCTTGCCAGCGCCGGATTACTGCTCAATCGATCCGTCATTTGCCCACCTCCCATGGAACTCTGATGGGGATCAGATAGAGGTTCCCCGTTCGTGCGTTCGGTGGCACAAACGGGGACGTCATGTGCCACGGATGGCACGACTGTGGTGCCGAAGCCGGTTGACGCAGGCGATCTCATCCTCTTGGACGCGATCATCGCGGAGGGAAGCGGCCCACGGAGCCCTATCTGATCGTGTCGCGATTGGCCGAAGCCGAGCTTCGGCTGTACGCAACCCCGGACCTGGCGATCATCAATCACGGGAATCGCCGACCTTCATCGGGCGCCCGCCTTGGCGACAGCAAATGCGGGATCGACCGACCTTGTCTGGCAGCTCGTAGCAGGCGGTCACGCGAAGTCCGGGCCGTCGTGCGATGCACGGTGAACGATCCTGCAGCCGCCTGTTGTCTCGCGGCGTAAGGTCTCGACGTAGCTGCTTTGCCCGAGTTTCTGGCCCATGGATCAGTGGTGTGAGAGGCACTCGTCCCTGTGCTGCCCCATCCGTCCGCGGGTCGTGTCGGCATCTACGCCGCCATGCCGCCCCGCAGGACGTCGGTTCCCGTGGTAAAGGCCTTCCTTGCTGGCCTGCGCCGGGAACTAACCGACCGCCGGTTCGGCAAGGTCCCGCGGTGCTGAGTTTCGCCTAGAGCGGGAAAATGCGAAAGTCTGTTTTGGGTCAACAGTTCGCCTTCTCGGTTGTGGGTTGAACTGTACCGCACGCTTCACTTTTCCCGGCTGATTATCGCCGGAAGACCAAACCGTCATCGAGCCGTGCGTCGGTTGGAGTCAATTTAAGCAAAACCAGCCCCATTTGGCCGTATCGTGCCATGGGTGAGGTCGGGTCCAGCCCGAACAAGTCGCCGACAGTCCAGCCGTGGCTCAGGGCTTCGTTTCCCCACCGGTCGAGGAACAACCCGCCGTCGTTCATGAACTGGCGCCAACGGGGCTCCGGCACGCCGACAGGGCAGGCTTGCCGAAGCCGGGCGAACTGCTCCGCGTAGGCGTCGGGGATGCCACCGTCGTCCTCGATTCTCCGCGACGTTCTAGACGTGGCGGACGAAGTACGGCGGGATGGAGGTCTCCGAAGCCCGCAAGCTGAAGGCGCTCGAGGAGGAGAACCGGAAGCTTAAGAAGCTTCTGGCCGAGTCAATGCTTGACGTGGCCACGCTCCGCGAGGCTCTCGGAAAAAACTTCTGACGCCCAGCTTCCGGAGGAAGGTCGTGACCTGGGCGATCGAGGAGGAGGGCTACTCGCAGCGGCGAGCGTGCGGCCTGATCGGTATTGAGCCGAAGACCTACCGCTATGCTTCCACAGGCGACGACGATGCTGCGCTCCGCCAGCGCCTCCGTGAGTTGGCGAGCCTGCGCCGGCGGTTCGGCTATCGGCGTCTGCTGATCCTGCTGCGGCGGGAGGGGCACGGTGTGCGCCCTTGCGCCCACGCGGCTGAATGGGCTCTATCCGAGCCCACTCCTCATCGCTTAGCCATCGAACATATTTCGCCATAACAAGGTTCCTCTCCAGAAGCGTTGATTCACATCGCCGCCGCGCCGCTAGACCTTAGAGGGTACGGACCCTAGCGCGCTGGCAGGATAGTGTCAGATCAGTAGAATGTTCTGGTTGAACCGGAACATGTTGTGGGGATCATAAGCTGCTTTGACTGCGGCTAGCTTGGCGTAGCCCGGGCCAAAGGCGTCTCGCGTCAAGGCGGGACTGTCGGAATCCTGGCCAGCAAAGTTTAAGTAGAGCCGATTTTGGTGCGAGAAGCGGCGCGCGCGTTGCCAGGCATCTCGTGTCCAGCCGATGTTCTCAGCGTCGTCCATGGACTTTTCCCAGACCGAATCCAACGAATACATCCAGCCAAAGGTGCGATCACCAAACGCCGTCTCATCGGCGGCGATCTCGGCCGTCCGCCCACCGAAATTCCATAGAGAGCTGAGAGATTTGTCAGAGGGTGCCGCCGCCGCGTTGGCGATGGCCTCATCGATGAGTTCATCCGAGAGATCCTGAACGAAATGGCTCTTCCAGTAGCATCGATAAAGTCCAGCGGGCAGCAACGGGTCAAGCAGCTTCTGGAGATCGCAATAGTTCATTTGGCCGGAGAGGTCCGCGACCGTCGGTCCAAGTCGGCGTAGCGGCTCCAGCAGCCTCTCTCCCTCGTCCGCATCGCCGGCATAGACTGCGGCGATCGTGTAGCAGCGCTGCCCCCAAAACTCTTCCGGAAAATCCGGCGAGGACGGAACGGTCGAGAATTCCAAAAGCGAACCGATGCGGTCGCTCCTGTCCTTCAGGAAGTCTCGCCAGAACCGGATCGGGCCGCCTCCCGCGGAAAGTGGGTAGATAGGCGCGGCTAACATTACTGTCGGGCCGATCGGATGCAATGCGAACTCAAACTGCACGACGACGCCGAAATTTCCACCGCCGCCACGTAGCGCCCAGAAGAGATCCGGATTCTCTGTCTTGCTTGCCTTCACAACATTGCCTTCGGCAGTGATGAGTTTGATCGACAGCAGGTTGTCGATCGACAGCCCGAAACGGCAGCGAAGCCAGCCTACGCCGCCACTTAAAGTCAGGCCGGCGACGCCGGTTTCGGAGACGATGCCGCCTGGCGTCGCAAGCCCATGAGCCTGCGTTGCGGCGTCGACCTCCGCCCAAGTCGCCCCCCCTTCCACGATTGCGCGCCTCGTCTCGGGATCAACGACGACTCCGCGCATCATCGAGAGGTCGATCATAATGGCATCGTTGCCGACGGCGTGGCCGGCCACATGGTGGCCGCCGCCTCGGATTGACACGGGTACCCGCATTCGCCCGGCAAGACGGACACACTCGATCACGTCCGCCTCGTCAGCACAGCGGACGATCACCAAGGGGCGGCGATCGATCATCGCATTCCACACGGCACGAGCCTTTTCGTAGCCGTCTGAGCCAGGCTCGAAAATCTCGCCTTTGCATCGCCCGCGCAGAGCCCCTGCCATGTCCACAGGCAGCAATCCTATTGTCTCAGTAGCTTTCACGCCCATGTCAGGTCTCCAATTTTTCCTCAAACCCAAGCACAAGCTACGATTTTTTCGTGTCTTTCCGTGAGATCGGTTTTTGACAATATCGGTCCATATCGGCCACACTCCAATGAGTTCCCGAAAAGGTAGGTACGCAAAGTCGTGTCCACGCATCGACCGCTGATTGCTCTGCTAGCTGCCTCGAACACCTCGCCCGGGGTATTGTACGGGCTCTATGACATCCTCTATTCCGTTGGCGCCGCCTATCCCGACATGACGATCGGAGAGGCCAGGCCTGAGGCGCTGGAGGTTCGGATCGTGTCGGAAGCGGGAGAGCCTTTTCGATGCGTCGGTGGCATTCTTGTCGAGCCCCACAACGCTATCGCGGATTTGCCGCAGCCAGATGCAGTCATCGTCTGTGACATGTACAGCTCTATGTACGAGGCGCCGGTGGGCAGATACCCAGTGCTTTCGGCTTGGCTTTGTGATGCGCACTCTCGCGGCAGCCTGATTGCCTCGGTGTGCTCGGGCGCCTTGGTTCTCGCGGAAGCCGGATTGCTCAACCAACGGGAAGCTGCGGCGCATTGGGGTTATGAAGTTCTGTTTGCGCAGTCCTATCCGAAGGTCCGCCTGCGCAAGGACAGCATTCTCTGCCTGTCTTCGGCGGACGAGAAGATTGTCACGGCTGGCGGCGTGACCTCGTGGCAGGATCTCGCTCTTTATCTCATTGCCCGCTTTTGCGGAACACGGCAGGCCGTGGAGACGGCAAAGGTCTTTCTTCTCTCCGGGCACGATGATGGTCAGTTGCCCTTCGCAGCCATGAACCGCCGGATGAATCGATCAGACAGCATCGTCGCGGAATGTCAGGAGTGGATCGCCCTGCACTACGCAGAGGCCAATCCTGTCCAGACGATTGCTCGGCGGACTGGCTTGAATCCGCGCACGCTGTCCCGCCGCTTCGTTGAGGCCACGGGACGCAGCCCGCTAGAATATGTGCAGGAGATGCGCGTGGAGGAGGCCAAGCATATGCTAGAGTTGGGGTCAGACCGAATCGAGGAAGTTTCGGCGGCTGTCGGCTATGGGGACGCGGCCGCTTTCCGACGTCTGTTCAAGCGTCTCGTGGGCATCTCCCCATCGACTTACCGACGTCGATTCTTGAACTTGGGTTGCAAGAAGATTCCGGCCTGAAAGCCATCACGGTCGAGGAGCTCCACGAACTCATACCTGCGGGACCTCGAGTGTTGATTTCCAGTGAGAGTTGACCCGGCAGAGCCGGATTTTTCCATCGAGAAGTGACCCATGTTTTCACGACGTCTCACGCGGCATCGCGGGGGGCAGCTCCGACACGAGTCAGCGAGAGCGTGGATCTGTTCCTGAAGGCTTTCAGGCACACATGAATGTCATTCACCGTCGCTGGCAGCAAACTCTGGCAAAGCCGCATTGCCCGAGAGAAGACGTTGCAAGAGTCCGCCTTAGGTCAACTGCTCGCCTTCGAGCAAGAGTCAGCCTCGCACCAGGAGGGGGGGCTAATTCAACGGCCCGAAGCGGACGTTCTGTCGTAGTGACACATGGCGGCTTTCACAGGTGTGCCGCAGCCACGCGGACCTGCTCCGAGACCCATTGGCGAAGTGCAGATGCAGCCGAGCGCTGATGCCACGCCTGCCCGATCCGGAACGGCCGTATGCGCAGCGGCGGATCTGCGACCGTGAGATCAAGTCGTGCCGCGTACGCTTCCGCCAGCCGGCGCGGGACCGTGACGACCAGGTCGGACCGGGCCACAATCGCAAGGGCCGAGAAGAAGAAGGGCACGGTGGCCGCCACGCGGCGGCTCCGGCCCATGGACGCCAGCGTGTCGTCCACAATGCCGTGGACGTCTCCGTCGTAGGAGACAAGCATGTGGTCGGCTTCGGCATAGGCCGGGAGCGAGATACACCCGTTCCGAAGGGCTCGATGTCCCTGGCGCATGACGACGGCGTAGGTGTCCTCGAACAGGGTCTCCACGGTGAGGCCGGGCGTGCGGCCCCAGAAGAAGCCAATGGCGAGATCGAGGTCGCCGGCAGCGAGCGCTTCGGCAGCCGCCCGCCTCACGAGCGGGCGAACGCTGACGACGAGCCCGGGGGCATGCGCCCGGATGCGAGCGACGAGGGCGGGGACCAACAGGCTGCAATTGTAGTCTGAGGCACCGACGCGGATCGTGCCGCTGGCGGTCGCAGGGGCGAAAGGCTCGGCCGGCCCGAGCAGGCGACCCGCTGCTTCGAGGATGGATCGTGCCGGCGGTTCCAGTTCCAGCGCCCGAGCCGTTGGCTCCAGGCCATTGGGCCGGCGGATGAAGAGGTCGTCGCCGAACACGTCCCGAAGGCGACCGAGTGCGTGGGACACGGTCGATTGCGTGACGCCGAGCCGGGCGGCGACATCCGTGGCCTTTCTCCGGCGCACAAGCTCCACAAAGACCTGCAGGAGGGCGAAGTCGAGCCTACGGATATCGATCTCAGCCATAACGTTGTTCAGATCATTTCATTTGTGTCGAATACGCCTCCTGCCTACGTCTGCGCTGTGTGGAAGGCAAGCGGAGGGTGCCATGCGGATCGCAATCGTGGGGGCGGGCCTGGTCGGACGCGCATTGGGCGGGGCCTGGCAGGCTGCGGGCCACGAGGTGCATTACGGCGTTCCCGCACCTGATGACCCGAAGTACGCCGGCCTCAAGACCGCGACGGTCGCAGAGGCCGCGGGTGATGCCGCCGTCGTGGTGCTCGCGACGCCCTGGGCAGCCACACTGGATGCCCTGCGGGCGGCGGGAGACCTCTCCGGTCGCATCGTCATCGACTGCACGAACCCGTTGAACTACTCGCCCGAGACAGGCCTCTCGCTGGCGCTGGGGTTCGGCACATCGGGAGGCGAGCAGGTTGCCGGCTGGGCGCCCGGCGCCAGCGTGTTCAAGACCCTGAACCAGACGGGTGCCGAAGGGATAGCGAACGCGCGCGCATTCGTCCATCCGCCCGTGATGTTCGTCGTTGGCGACGATGAAGCCCGCAAGCCCGTCGTGCTCGGCCTCGTCGCGGACCTTGGCTTCGAGGCTCTCGACGCCGGTCCGCTGGCGCAGACCCGCCTGATCGAGCCATTCGCCATGCTCTGGATCGACCAGGCGCTGAAGCGGGGCCGCGGGCGCGATTTCGCATTCGCGATCACCCGGGAAGCCTGAACCCAAGGCCGGCGATGCCGCCATCCCCCGATTGCAAGTCAAGGAGCCTCCCGTGAGCCTCAAGGATCCCAACCCCGTCAGCAGGAGCCATCCCAGGAGGGTGGCGATCGTCGTGTCCAATCCCGCGATATCCACCACGACGGGGTGGCCGGTCGGCTTCTGGTGGAGCGAGCTCACCCACCCCTTCTACGAGTTCACGGAAAAGGGCTACGTGGTGACGGTCTTCTCGCCGGACGGCGGCAGATGCGAGCCGGACGCCATGAGCGATCCGCGCGATCCGTCGGGCTACTCGTCGACGGACCTCATCTCGATGGGCTTCATCGCCACGCCGAAGCTGGCCTCCATTGTCGAGGCCACCCGGCCGGTGCGCGAACTCGCGGTGGATGCCTTCGACGCCATCGTAGTGGCCGGAGGCCAGGCACCGATGTTCACCTTCGACAAGGCGACGGAACTGCAGAAGGTGTTCGTCGCCTTCTACGAGGCGGGAAAGATTGCCGCCGCGCTTTGCCATGGCACGGCGATCCTGCGCTATGCGCGCCTCTCCAACGGCGAACCCCTCGTCCGCGGCAAGACCGTGACCGGCTTTGCCAATGTCGAGGAGGATTTCGCCGACAACGCGGTCTGGGGGATGGGGCTGCTCCCGCGCGGCAAGCACGTCATGTCTTGGCGCATCGAGGACGAGTTGAAGGCTCTCGGAGCCAACTACGTCCAGGCGGGGCTGTGGCGGGGCTTTGCCATTCGCGACGGCAACCTCAGGCCCGCATCTCCCCAGCCGTCGACCTACTGCTGGTAGCGCACACTCTCACTGCGCGACAGGGCTTGCGCAGAAGTGAGGCGCGGTTCACATTGAATGCTTAAAGACTAGCCGCCTCGAAGCCTTTTTGGACAGCTCTGCCACATCTGTTTGGGTCCTGCTCGCCCGGCTGCGGGTAAAGTGGGTCGCCAAAGCGGGGTAAATCGGGCGGCAGGATCGGACCAGCGAGCGCTCTGAGACGAGGCAGCCCAATGCTAAGCAGGCTTGCGTCCAATGACCGATCCCCATCCTTGCGCAAACAGCGCGTAGGGATTTTCGGCCCAAAGCCTGAACTCCGCCGCATGTGTACTGCAGCCGGCAGCTTCCAGTCGGCACGCGGCGAACTCAGCAAGTGGACCGGCAGCCTCCGGTTCGACGCTGGCGGAGAAATCGACCTCGCGGAAGCCGGCATCGAGGAGGTGCATCCGGGCATTGCTTCCGGCAAAGGCATCTCCGTTTGCGTAGTAGATGTCTAAGAATCGCTGGATGGCGGTCATCACGCTTGGAGTTCGGGGGGCGACGAAAAGGGCGCCCCAGTCCGGGCTTCGAATGGCTACAACGCCACCCGGCTTGAGTGTTCTCCAAATCTCCGACAGTGCACGTTTGGGATCGCCCAAATGTTGAAACAATGCATGCGCGAAGACGAGTTCAAACGTCTCTGGACCGAACGGAAGGTCATAGACCGAGGCCGTTCGAAACGTGATGTTCTTGATTCCGCGCGTGGCAGCAAGAGTTGAAGCCCTTTCGATCTGCAGAGCGCTACTATCGATGCCGACGACGGTTCCAGGTGCCACATTTTGAGCGACGTCGCACGTAATGGAGCCCGGACCGCAACCGCAATCCAAGACCGACATGCCTCTTCGAAGGAGCGGCAGGAGAAATGCCCCGTGCGTTAGCAGTGAGCGTTCGGCCAGCACGCCTGCCGGGACCTGATGAGCCTTTTCTGTAGCATTGATCAAGTCGAGTGTCCTAGAGCCGCAGCCCAGAGCTTCC
>JAESFG010000538.1_pt1 | contig 18038 bp, 12 predicted proteins | sample 9269371 | NCBI WGS metagenome assembly JAESFG01 (sample SAMN14506227, study PRJNA617093) | algae metagenome | isolation source: Aetokthonos hydrillicola CCALA 1050 (B3-Florida) and co-occurring... | place: USA: South Carolina | collected 2013-01-01 | reverse complement strand
GGCTTCCTGGCGTGGATATAATTGGTCGGCCTCGTTTAAGGTTTGTTTATTTGCCGTAAACCTAACCTGTGCCGGTAAAAAAATGTTTTCGTTAAAAGCCAGGTGCCCTTCCTGCTCCAGCACTTTCAGGGCATTCATAACCAGCATCAGGTCTAACTTAAAGTTGCTTACAAAAGTTTTAAGGTCAAAATCGTAGTACATACCGCCGCCGCTTCCCACGGCAATGTGTAAAAAATCGGCCAGGTGCTGGTACACGGTACGTATATCTGTAATAGATGGGAAACGCTGGTCGGGCAAGGCTTTCAGCGTATCAATATCATGCACATGATACAGCAGTGCAGCAAAAGCCAGTTTACCGTCGCGGCCTGCACGGCCTGCTTCCTGGTAATAGTTTTCCAAACAATCGGGCATATCGTAATGCACCACACTGCGTACATCGGGCTTGTCTATACCCATACCAAAAGCATTGGTACAAACCATGATGCGTATTTGGTTGTTCAGCCAGGCATGTTGTTTATCGGCACGTTCGGGCTGTGTAAGGCCGGCATGATAGTAGTCTGCAACAATATGGTGCAGTTGCAGGTATTGGGCCACTTCTTTGGTTTGCCTGCGGCTGTTGCAGTAAACAATACCACTGCCGGGCACTTTGTTCAATATGTTGGTAAGCTTGCTCAACTTGCTGTCTACCTGTAAAACAGAATAAGACAGGTTGGGCTTTTCAAACGACTGGCGAAAGACTTGATGGTTGGTAAACTGCAGGCGTTGTACAATATCGTCTTGTACCAGGGGCGTGGCAGATGCTGTTAATGCAATTACAGGCACTTTAGGCAGGTAGCTACGCAGTTGGGCAATACGCAGGTAAGGCGGCCTGAAGTCGTAGCCCCATTGGCTGATGCAGTGGGCCTCATCTACCGCAATAAGGCTGATGTGAAGATGATGGATATAATCGGTAAACAAAGCGGTTTCCAAACGCTCCGGCGAAACATACAGCAGCTTGTAATCACCTTCGGCAGCACGCTGCAATACCTGCTTTACCTCGTAATAGGGAATGCCGCTGTACAATGCCGCTGCAGGTATGCCTTTACGGTTAAGGCTGTCTACTTGGTCACGCATCAAAGCAATAAGCGGAGATACCACCAGGCAAAGCCCGTTAAGGTGCAATGCAGGTATTTGAAAGCAAACAGACTTGCCGCCACCGGTAGGCAGCAATGCCAATACATCGTGGCCTTGCAAAACAGCGTTGATGATGTTTTCCTGCTGACCGCGAAAAGCCGTATAGCCCCAGTATTGCTGTAATGTATGTTGTAGGGTGTTTGCCAATGTACCTGCAAAGAAAGTGTTCTTACAGCACTCTTTTCCATTTAAGGCGTATGCTGTTGATGGCCAGTACCACATCGCTCAGGCCCATAATCAGGGCACCATAGGTTGGGCCATATTTACCCAGCAGGCCAAAAGCTGCAACGGGTATGGCAACAATATTGTACGCAAAAGCCCAGAACAGGTTTTCTTTAATGGTGATATAGGTATGTTTACCCAGGCCCAAAGCCAGGGGCAGGTTTTGCAGGCCATGCTGCATCAATATTACCTGTGCACTTTGCATAGCCACCTGCGATGCATCGCTCAGCGAAACACCAACGGTTGCTTTGGCCAAAGCCGGAGCATCATTAATGCCATCCCCCACCATAACAGTAGGCACCGCTGCATTAAAGGCGGCAATTTTTTCTATTTTTTGTTGTGGTGTTTGCTCGGCAATCACCGTATCAATATTCAAAGCCTTTGCAACTGCATCACATTTTTCTTTTTTATCACCGCTCAGCAAAATGGTGTTGATGCCCCGGCTGTGCAATTGTTTTATTACGGCTTTGGCTTCGGGCCTTATCTCATCTGCCAGGTCTATCCAGCCCAGCAATACACCATTACGGGTAATGTACACGTTGTGCTGGTTGTTGGCGGTTAAGGCTGCTACCGCTTTATAAGATGTGGCCGTATAGGTATTGCCTTCCTTATCACTGGCTTTCATGCCTTCGCCTTTAACCTCTTCAATTTGCTGCCAGCGTATTTCTTTTTTGCTTTTCCATTCGCGGGCAACAGCTTTGGCTATGGGGTGGGTGGCATACTTCTCTAATGAAAAAGCCAGTTGCTTAAATGCATCATCTGTTATAGAGGCGTCTGTTATACCATAACCCGTAACGGTAAATGCACCGGTAGTAAGGGTGCCGGTCTTGTCAAACACCACCTGCCGTATGTCTTTAAATACTTCCAGGCTTTTGGCATCTTTAAAAAGTATACCATATTTAGCGGCACGGCCCAGGCCTACAGCTACAGCTGCAGGTGTGGCCAGGCCCATGGCACAGGGGCATGCAATTACCAGTACCGCAATACTGCGTATAAGGCTTTCGGCAAAAGGGTGGTGACCAATAAAGTAATTGCCCAGTACGGTTAACAAGGCTATGCTTAATACGGTAGGTACAAATGTGGCACTAATCTTATCGGCCAGTTGCTGCACGGGTGGTTTTTCGGCCTGGGCTTCTTTTACCATGCTAAGGATATGCGACATCACAGTATCATCGCCAACGGCGGTAACCTGTGCCTTTACTGTACCCGACACTACCATGCTGCCACCAATCAGCGGGTCGTTCATCTTTTTTTGTACGGGCACACTTTCGCCGGTAACAATGGCTTCGTTTACATTGGCCTCGCCCCACAGCACTTTAGCATCCATGGGTATGTATTCCCCGTTCTTAATCAGCACCAGGTCGCCCACACGCAGGCTATTGCTGTCAACCGGAAAAATCTGTTCCTGGTAATGTTCATCAAAAGCAATCATGTTGGCTGTAATTTTTTGCGATACCACCAGTTTTTGCAGGGCAGCCTGTGTGGTAGCAATAGATTTATCTTCCAGGTAGTTGCCCCAAAACACCAGTGTAATAATGGTGGCTGCACTTTCAAAAAACATGAACTCGTGTGCCCTGCCTGCCGCCATACCATACAGGCTGTAACCAAATGCTGCCAGTGCACCAATGGTTATCAGTACGTTCATATTGGGGTAACCTTTGGCCAGGCTGCGTATGGCACTGCGGCCAAAATCGTACATACCTACTGCAAATATGGGTATGGTTAAACCCAGTTGTACCCAGGGGTTCATTAAAAAATGAATGTGCAGTATATGGGCAAAAAACAAGGGCACACTAAACACCAGGCAAAACAAAAACTTTGCCCACTGGCTTTTAAAAAGGCCTTTGCTGCCATGCTCATGCTGGTTAGTGTGGGCACCTTCTTTTACCACGGTATAACCCAGGTCTTTAATGCCGGTTTCTATGTTTGTGGCAGGTACGGCTTCTACGGTTTCGTAGCTTACATCGCCGGTGGCAAAGTTTACTTTTACGTTTTGAAGGCCCTGCTTTTGTAAATACTTGGTTATGGTGAGTGCACAGGTGGCACAGTCCATGCCGTCTACTTTAAGGTTCACTTTTTCCATACACTGGTGTTTGTTGTTCGTCTGCAATCAATGCGTAAAGGTACTTACTATGCTGTGCCTGCATTTTGCGATTAACGGTTAATCTTTTCAACATAGATGCAGAATAAGGCTTTTAACAATCTGCAGTTTCCAATCGTTATGGGTGTGGGCTATTGCCGGGCTTTGTACAGTAGCCCATGGGCTGCGGGATAGAAGCGGATACCCCGCTGAGGCCTTGTGCGTAGGACCTTGTGGCGGAGTAGCAGCGGATAGCCCGGACTATCGTTCAACAGAGTAATTAGTACACAGCCCCAAAAACTAGTTTTACGGCAAAGCCGTTTAGCAATGTAACGGGTAGGGTGTGCAGGCTTTATTTTGGTAACCGGCAACAGGAACACTATTGGGCAGCGGTTGCGTCGCACACTGCAACTGCAGTAACTTTGATCAACAATTTCAATACAACCATGGCTACAGTTTTAATTACAGGCGGCACAGGGCTGGTAGGCAAAAGGCTTACACAGTTGCTGTTGCAACGCGGGTACGAAGTAATAGTACTTACACGCAGTGCAGGCAAACACCCCAAACAACCGGGCCTGCATTATGCAGCATGGAATGTAGAGGAAGGCACCTTTGACAAGCTGGCCGTATCGCAGGTTGATTACATTGTACACCTGGCCGGTGCCAACGTAGCCGAAAAAAGATGGACCGATAAACGCAAGCAGGAAATACGTAAAAGCCGAACCGAAAGCAGCAGCCTGCTGGTGCATACGTTGCAAACAACCACCAATAAAGTACAGGCCGTAGTAAGTGCCAGTGCGGTGGGTTGGTACGGTGCAGACAATGCACAAAGCCTGCAGCATGGCTTTACCGAAGAGGCACCTGCCGCAACAGATTTTTTGGGTAATGTTTGCGAACAATGGGAAGCCGGTATACAACCGGTTACCACACTAGGCAAACGCCTGGTAATACTACGTACCGGCATTGTATTAAGCAAACACGGCGGCGTGATACCTGCATTTTTAACCCCCATTAAATTTGGATTGGCCACCATACTGGGCAAGGGCAGCCAGATTATTAGCTGGATACATGTAGACGACCTTTGCAACATGTACATACAAGCCCTGGAAAACGGCCACCTGCAGGGTGTGTACAATGCAGTAGCCCCCAACCCGGCATCTACCGAAACACTTACCAAAGCCATTGCCCGCACGGTTAAAGGCAAAGCATTCATAAGCATGCATGTACCGGCCTGGCTGTTAAAAATTGTACTGGGCGAAATGAGCGTAGAAGTATTACGTAGCATAAAAGCCAGCAGCCGTAAAATACAACAGAGCGGGTTTACCTTTCTGCATACTGAAGTTACGGCTGCGGTGCAAGATGCATTGCGGTAAGCAGGTTATTAGATGTCTCGCTTTTTATACAGGTAAAAACACAGGAACCATATACCGGCGGTGAATATGCTGGTATAGATAGCCTGGTTGCCAATACCGGCCAGCAGGCCCTCGTACTTGTCTTTATCCAGGTTACGCATAAAAGCAGGATAAGGTATCAGCAAGTCAGACATTTCCATGGGCATTAACCTGGCTACTTTGGGCAGTTCCAGCTTATACTTGATATAGGCAGCGGCAATGGGGTCTACCAGTGCATAATAAAATATAAATACGGCCAGTGCAATAAAGGAACGCTTTAGCAAAAAGCCCAGCAGGAACGCGATGCTCAATTGCGAAAAGGTTTGTAAAAAGAACAGCGGTATGTAATACAACTGCTCATCCCACCTATGCATTTCAATAGCACTGGAATTGGCCAGGCCAAAAGACAGTGACACAACAAAATAGGTTATGGTGGCAATAAGTGCTACCAGTACCACGTCAATCAGTTTGCTCCATATAAACTGGTCACGGCTCCAGCCATCTATTACGTTCTGGCGGTTGGTTTTGTAAGAGTATTCATTACAAATCAGCATGATTACCAGTATAGCCGGCAACAGCAGGAACAGCGAAGAAAAGAACGCTACACTGTGCCACACTTCAGGAAAGGAAAAAGGGTTACCAATGTATTGCCTTACAATTTGGCCGGCAGCCTGCTTTTCGCGGGTTACCTCGTTGTTGATATAAGCAATCAACCCGTTGGCACAGGGATAGCCTAAAAGCACTATACCAAACAGCCACCAAAAGGCGGGGTACTTTTTAATCTTTAACCATTCAATACGAATAAGGGCGTACATATCAGTTGTTTTGTAAAGTTTGAAGAATGTGCGTAGCCATACGCGTGGTGTTTTGCAACAGCAATAAGTTAGTTGGCGGTAAGCTCAAAAAATTTGGCTTCCAGGCTTTTCTTTTTGTGCGTAAGCTGGCTTAATACAATACCATTGGTAAAACAATAGCGGTTAATGCTTTCCAGGTTGGCCGTACCCGCCGGAAAAGACAGCAACACTTCCTGGTCTTTCAGTTCTACCTGCCTGGCTATACCAGCGTTTTTGATCAGATTGTATACAGCCTGCAAGTCTGCAGCACCAATGGCTACCAGGTCTTCATGTGCCAGCACTTCTGTTACAGAGCCGGCAGTAAGCAATGTGCCCCTTTTCATAATGGCCACATGGGTACAAACCTTTTCCACTTCATCCAGCAGGTGGCTGGCCATGATGATGGTTTTACCATCGGCAGCCAGCTTTTTAATCAGTTCCCGTATTTCGGCAATACCTACGGGGTCCAGGCCATTGGTAGGTTCATCCAGCACCAGCACATCGGGGTTGCCCAGCAGTGCCGCTGCAATAGCCAGCCTTTGTTTCATACCCAGGCTATAGGTTTTAAATTTGGTGTATTTGCGTTTGTCCAGGCTTACTATTTCCAGTACACGGTGTATGTCTTGTTCGGTACCGCGGCCACTGATGGCCTGTGTGATTTTCAGGTTGTCAACGGCGTTGAGGTAATGGTAAAAGTTGGGGGTTTCCAGCAGTGAGCCTATTTGCCTGCGGGCGGCATCGGCATTGCCGTTGCCAAACCAACTAAACGAGCCGGCATTGGTATTGAGTACGCTGAGTATAATACCTAACGTAGTGGTTTTACCACTACCATTGGGGCCTAGTATACCAAACACGCACCCTTTGGGCACATCAAATGAAATACCGTTAAGGGCCCTGATGTTGCCATAACTTTTGGCCAGGCCGTTGATGGATAAAACTGGTTGACTCATAATGCTGTTTTGTATCTGTGCGGTATAAAAGTACATGCTTATTCTTTCAGTATCAGGCTTGCTTTTTCAATTGCCCATAAGCACTGCCAAGTGGTAATTAACGGCTGTGAATGGCAAAGGGTGTTAACGGGTAAGGTATCTTAAAATCTATTTCAGGACATTATCCCCTTTGGTTGTATTAAGATTAAGAAGGCGGTTGCCCTTATTTTACACGCGGCAGGCACAGGCTTTTCTTTTTTTGGGGTACCAGCTTTGGAACAAGCATGAGGCACCTGTTGCGTCGCACACTTAATCTGAAGTAACAATACTCGGCCACGAAGGCACGGATGCACAAAGCATATTTTCGGGAGCCAAGATAGGAGTTTACCTCCCCCTTCATTTGCCTGTGTGTAGGGGGCTTCATGATTGTACTGCAACAAGTTAACCGGTCAATTCGTTAATCGGGTTATTGGTATCTCTCCTGATTAACCAATTAACCAATAGCCAAATAAACCTACTGCAGTACAAGTGTGCGACGCAACCGGTGCTTCATAGTATTACTGCTGCCGGTTACCAAAAAAGCAGCGGGTAATGCTTTACAGGGTGTTTGTATGGTTTACCCAGGTGTTGCAAAGGCAACTGCAAACTTTAGCCATTGTTCTTTTATCTTCGTTTGCATAACCCATTCAAAACATGTTATTACCGCATTTATTCATTGCCCCTTCTGCAGAAAGGGGCCGTGGCGTTTTTACCGGCAAAGCCATTGCCGCCAATACCGTTATTGAAATATCACCGGTACTGGTATTTAGCCAAAAAGAAAGAAAGTTTATAGAAGAAACCCTGCTGTACAATTATGTATTTGAATGGGGCGACACCAAAAGGCAACGGGCTTTGGGCCTGGGCTACATAAGCATGTACAACCACAGCTACGATGCCAACTGTGAATATGAAATGGATTACGACAATGGTATTATGACCATTACCACCGTTAAGCCCATTAAAAAAGGCGAAGAGCTGTTTATTAACTACAACGCCGCCGCCAACGACAAAACACCTGTTTGGTTTGATGCCCAATAGTGCTGACCCGCAATAACATTTTTATGAAAAAACACCTTGCCCTTTTTGCCCTGCTTATGGGGGCGTTTACCGCTTATGCCCAAGACTTTAACAAGGCCCGTATGGATAGCCTGTTTAACCTGCTGGCTACCAACAAACAGGCCATGGGCAGTATAGCCATGGTAAAAAACGGCAACCTGGTTTACAGCAATGCCATTGGTTACAGTAACGCAGCTACCAAAACGGCTGCCACTACCACTACCGTTTACCGCATTGGGTCGGTATCTAAAGTATTTACGGCAGTTATGGTTTTCAACTTATAGAAAAAGGCAAGCTTTCCCTGGCCACCCCCTTGTCTAAGTTTTACCCCAAGCTGCCCAAGGCAGACAGCATTACCATTGATATGTTGTTAAGCCACCGCAGCGGGCTGCACAACTTTACCGATGATACCGCTTACCAGCAATGGCAGGGGCAACCCAAAACACAACAACAGATGCTGGACATTATAGCAGCATCGCCCCTGGATTTTGCACCCAACACTAAGGCCGAATACAGCAACAGCAATTATGTTTTGCTGGGTTACATTGTAGAAAAACTGTACAAACAACCTTACGATAAAGCACTGCAAAAACAAATTGTACAAAAAGCCGGCTTACAGCATACCTATTATGGCCATGCTACCGATACTACACTTAACGAAGCTTTCTCTTACCAAATGACCGACCAATGGCAGCAGGAACCCGAAACACACATGAGCATACCGGGTGGTGCCGGTGCCCTGGTGAGTACGCCAACAGACCTGTGCCTGTTTCTGGAAGCGGTTTTTACCAAAGGTTTGGTTACCACTCAAAGCCTGGAAAAAATGATGGAGATAAGGGATGGTTACGGCCGGGGCTTGTTTACCATTCCGTTTTATACCCACAAAGCTTATGGCCACACCGGCGGTATAGACGCGTTCAACAGCGTTGCCAGCTATTTTCCTAAAGACAGTGTAGCCGTGGCTTACTGCAGCAATGGTATGGTGTACCCTTTAAACAACATATTGATTGGTGCCCTCAGCATCTACTTCAACAAGCCTTATAAGCTGCCTGTATTCAACAGTTATACCGTAAAGCCCGAATTGCTGGAAATGTACACAGGCACTTATGCCTCCGAAAGCATACCGCTGCAAATAACCATTACCCGCAAGGGCAATACACTAATGGCTCAGGCCACCGGCCAGCCTTCGTTTCCGCTTACGCCGGTAAAAGAAGATGTGTTTGAATTTAAAACCGCCGGCATACGCATCTCCTTTGATGTTACGGCTAAAAAAATGGTACTGAACCAGGGCGGCAGCGAGTACTCCTTTACAAAAGAATAGCCCAGCCTTTAAACAAACCACCTGGCCTTGCTGTTATGTTGTTTAACCATTGAACCATTCATTAAAACATTAACCACATGGCACAAGACAGGTATATTACCGGCAACTCTGCCGACGAGGTAAAACAACTTATACAAACAGACCTGGCAGCAGCAGGCGTTATCAACGACTACCAGGCTGTTATTAAACAAGGCAATACCACCACTTACCTTACCATACAGGTACAGTTGGGCGGTGCAGAAGAAGGTGGTTACGAGCTTACCATACTGCGTACACCATTCCACCATACAGGCGTTTTCCAGTTCCAGATTTACCCGCAGGATTTTTTGCAGGAGGTGGGCAAATTCTTTGGCATGGAAGACATACAAACCGGTTATCCCGCTTTTGACGATGCCACCATTGTAAAAACCAATGATGCTGCATTTATTAAAAATGTAGTAGCTGATGAGCAGGTGCGTAGCGTATTTGGCAACCTGTCGGGTTATTCCCTTTCGCTGGATAAGGACAACGATACCGGCCAGTGGCAATTGCTATTGGAAATACAAAGGGGACTTACCGATACCAACGAACTGCTGCAAGTATACGATGCCTACCTTAAAGTATTGCAAACCATACAACACCCGGTACAATAACTGTACTACCCTATACAAACATCAAAGAGGGCGGCCCGCAGGGCCGCCCTCTTTGTATAATTGAGTTTATAGCCTTACAGGTAACTGCTCATCTCCTGCTGGTATTGATGTGCAGCGGCTGTAGCGGCAGCGGCAAAGTCTTCGCCCTGGCTGGCATAAATAACGGCACGGCTGGCGTTTACCAGCAGGCCACAGTCTTTATTCAACCCATACTTGCTTACTTCTTGTAAGCTGCCGCCCTGTGCACCAACGCCGGGTACCAGTAAAAAATGGTCGGGTACAATGCTGCGAACATGCTCCAAATCGCTGGCCTGTGTAGCCCCTATTACAAACATCAGGTTATCGGGTGTACCCCAGCCGGCAATGGTTTCCAGCACTTTCTCGTACAGCATGCCCGTACGGCCTTTAATAATGTTGGGTACCAGGCTTAGTTCATCGTTTTCTTTAATCACCAGTTTTTGAAAATCGTTCGCACCCTTGTTACTGGTAAGCCCCAGTACAATGGTTACTTTGTCTGTATACTCCAAAAACGGGCGTACGCTGTCTTCGCCCATATAGGGGGCAACGGTAACGGCATCAAAGGGCAATGTTTCAAAAAACGTTTTGGCGTATTGGGCAGAGGTATTGCCAATATCGCCACGTTTGGCATCGGCAATGGTAAAATGGGTATCGGGTATATAATGCAGGGTTTTTTCCATGGCTTCCCAGCCTTTCAGGCCCAGGCTTTCGTAAAAAGCCGTATTGATTTTATAGCTTACACAATGGTCTTTGGTTGCATCAATAATGGCTTTGTTAAACGCAAAAACAGCATCGGGCTTCTGGCGAAGCTGTGCAGGTAGCTTGGTAATGTCGGTATCTAAACCCACACACAAATAAGAACGTTTGGCGGCAATATGCTCCACCAGCTTTTGGCGTGTTTTCATGCCGCGAAAATAACTGATAATTGAGAATGGACGATAGACAATGGATAATGGACAATGGATAATGCCTATGTTGTTTGGAAGGCAGTTATAGCTTCTCTGCACCCAGTAATTATTTCTCCGCACCCAGTAGGTCTAGCTCCGTACCCAGTAGCCAATTTTCCGTACTCGCCAATCAATAATTGGCAACCCGTTATACATAACCCGCTATTTTTTTGGTAACCAGCAGCAGGAATACTATGAAGCACCGGTTGCGTCGCACACTTGTACTGCAGAAACAGCCTCCCCAACCCCTCCTAAGGAGGGGCTAAAAAACCAAGGCTTCAAAGTCCCTCTCCTTTGGAGAGGGATTTAGGGTGAGGCTACAGCAGGAATACTATGAAGCACCGGTTGCGTCGCACACTTGTACTTAGGGAAGTCATATCGTCATTGGTCAGTAAGTCAATAAGTAAAACACAATATGTGTGCACCTAACCTTTATGACTTATTGACTACTGACTTACTGACTATTGACTATTGACTATTGACTTACTGACTTACTGACTTACTGACTTACTGACTTACTGACTTGCAGATGCCCAAAGCATCTGCAGTATAAGTGTGCGACGCAAGGGACGATGCCACGTAGTACTTCAGTTGATGTGCTGATAATAGCAGTGGGTAAACAGTTGCAGGGTGCCTTTTAATCTTTGCCGCCGCTGCCTTTAAACTGGTGTATGCCCTCGCGAAACAATACGTTGAAGGTGGTGAGCGAGCCGTAAATGGCCGTGATGTATTGCTGTAGTTCTATCTTTTCTTCGTCGGTCATTACTTTGTGTGCGTTGATCTTTTGTTCCATTACACGCAGGCGGTCTCGCAGCATTACAATTTTATGAAAGAAGGTTTCAATGGGCAGTTCTTTTGTTTGCAGGGTAGCGTCGCCGGGTTTTAAAATAAGTGTGCCGCTGTTCCATTTATTGGCCAGTGGTACAAACTGCATATCGGGCAGGCGGCTGTCTAATATGTTTTCCAGTACACGTTCTATATCTGATAAGGAAATGCCGCCGCCTTCGTTGCTGCCGGTGCTTTCTTTGGCCTCCAGTATCTTAAGGTCTGTATAATCTTTACCAATGGTTTTGGTAAGCTGGTTTAGTTTAAACCAAACAGTGTATGCATCTGCCAATACTTCTACAATAACGCCTTTGCCAAAATGCGGGTGTTCTACCCTGGAGCCAATGCCTATGTTTTCTGCTGACATGTGTGTTCTGTTTTGCTTTCAAAAATAGATATTCAGGCACAAAAAAATACCCCGCCTAAAAAGGCGGGGTCTATGGCTCTTGACAAAAAACTGGTTAGTTTTTAGTTAACCAGCACTGTGGTTTGTAACAATACCGTTTCGTTGCTGCATAGCATAACACGGTAAACGCCTTTGCTTACGGCCTGTGGCAGTGTAATGCTGTAAACACCGGCATTGCCCTGGTGCTGTACAGCTTTGTTAAATACCAACTGGCCATTGGTATTGTACCATACTATATTGTAGGCTGCGGGCGGCAGGTTGGTAACCTTAAACTGCACCCTTTTATCTGTAACAGGATTGGGAAACAATGCCATGGCCGGCTGCTGCCCGCTAAGGCTTATGGCCACTATGCTGCTGTACTGCACTGCACCCTGCCTGCTTATGGCTTTGATGCGGTAGTAATGCTGGTTTACACCAGGTTGTACATGCAGCCAGTTGTAACTACCGGCATTGGCAGACTTAATGGTTGCCAATGTTGTAAATGCGGTACCCGTAAGGCTGTGTTGTACTTCGTAGGCGGCCATATCGGTTTCGTCTACCTTCCAGGTTAACTGTATGTCTTTTTCTTTGGCAGCAGCGTTGATGCTTATAAAACGCACAGGCAGTGTAGCATTGGTAAATACAATCCTAAACCTGGAGTTGAAGGTGGCGGCATCGGCATTGTTTACGGTAAAGTTGTAATAGCGGGTATCGCCGGTGGGCAACGGTGTAAGTGTATTGCTGTACAGGTCTTGCAGGTAAGGCTGTACAGTTGTGCCAGCCATTTGCTGTAGGTCTGCCTTTAACACATAAGCGGTATTATCGGTTAAAGACCAAACCTTAACAGGCAAGGTATCGGTTACACTCGGCAATGGCCTGGCCTCAATGCTTAGCGATGTATTGTTGTTTACAAACGCCAGGTTATTTGCCGGGTTGCTGATCTTGCCTGCATCTGTTGCATCAACGGCAGCGGCAAAAGCATTGTCGAATGCCACTACTGCACCATCTGCAATGGTAGTATCGTTGGCTGATACTTTTAAAAGGCTCAGCTTCATTACAGGGTTTACCACACCATTACTGCGAAATACAGCGGTAAAGTTGCCGGCACCAAATGCCTTATGTGCTTCCTGGATGTTTAACTGTGGGGCTGTACCATTGTTGCGTACAAAAAAGCCTTGGCCAGGTTGTATATACCTGCCCACCGCAGAGGTGCCCATATTGGTTAAACCGGTTGCCTGGCTATATGTTACGTATGCACCGGTGGTGGCTACCAGGGGATCCCATACCATGTAAGCCGCATTCATATTGGTACTGGCAGCAAAAACACTGTGCCAGTCTAAAGGACATATATAGGGGTTGGCCACAAGCGTAAAGCCATCGCTGGCAGCATTAAGTTTAAAGCTGCTGTTTGTTACACCGTTTAGGGTAATACCACTGGTGTTTAATGCAAGCGAACCGGTAAAAGGCCTGCCTGTAGAACGCAGTATTACAGGGGCATTCATAAGTGTATTATCAACCGAAAGGTCGTTTTGCCGGTTACCGCGTATAGATATACGATAGGGCCTGAATGCGGATAAGGTATCGGCTGCTTTATTGGTAGAAGTTGCCGCTACCCATGTAGCAGTACCGGTATTACTTATTTGATAAGAAAACAATGACTGGCTGCCTGTACTTGTTTTATCAAAGCCTGTTGCGGGGTCAATGCTGCCGGCAACACCTTTGCTGCCTGTTATTTGTGTACCATAGCCATTGGTGTTAACGCCACCCTCCTGCCAGGTATTGAACAGTGTTTGGCTGCCATTGTTAACGCAAGGTGTTATATCCCTAAAAGCACGCCTGCTTTGGGGTATATAACGCTCTACAGTTACATTACCCGAAATACCGGCCCCCGAACCCACTGCAGGTATAATAGCCGTTTGGTTGATGGCGGTAGAACGCAACACCAGCTTATTGCCTGTAACCAATGTACCCTGCAACAAGGAAAGGGAATCTTTAACCCACAAGCTGTCTGACAGGTTTACACCTGCATTGTTGTTGATGGAAAGATGGCCTATGGTAGCCTTACCGGTTATGGACTGTGCACTTGTGCCGGATAGCTTAAGGGTGCCATTGCATGTGAGTGTTCCATTGTTGGTAACATTACCTGTTACATTGATGGTTTTACCACTGTTCACAACCATACCTGCACCTGTTTCAATCACTAATTGCTGTGCATTGATATTGGTGGCCACCACCGGCATGGTAGCGGGGTTAGCAGGCACCATTGCCTTGTATTTACTTTGGGGCAACAGGCCTTCTTCCCAGTTACCGCAATCAGATGCATCGCTGGTGCCTTTATTGCCTGTCCATATAGCTACTTTGTTATAAGCACTATCAGCTGTAGTACGGGTATTTACCACGGCAGGTGCGGTGTACGTAACATTTACCCAGCATTTTTGACCAGCCTGAGAAGTATTGGTATTGCGTACTTTAACAGCAATCCATCCCGTTGCGGCAACGCTATAGGTACCTGTTAAAGGGGCAGCATTGGTACTGGTGCCTGATGTTTCGTACAGCTTGTTGCCATACAAATCCCATAAACTGAATGTAAGGTTGCGGCCATCTACCTCGGGGTAAATTTTTACCGTTACGTTGGTGGACTGCTTTGCATATATTTTGCCTGCTACACGCTGGTTGGTGCTATTAGAGGGTAATGCACCGCCTTGCCCCAGAGAGCTGCAATGGCTATCGCCCAGATCGTTGGCCATCTCCCACTCTTGTACTGTTTCAGCACTGCGTGCCGGTACATAAGTTGCCAAATAGTTGTAGAGGTCGTTTACAGAGCTAATGGTAACACCTGTTGGTGCAGGTGCCCAGATGGAATAGCCATGGCCATTAGCACCTGATATGGTATGGCCTACCGGTGCTGTTTTAATCAATACCCTGCTGTCGCTATACACATGTGTAACGGCGGTGCCATGGGCCCCTGAATAATCGTACAAGTCTTTATTGGCCCAGGCCGTATTTACGGTTACCCATACTTCTTCATCGGCGGTGTTGTTAGACGCTGTGTTGTATTTATCGGTAATACCTATCACCGCCTTACCCACACGCTCAAATACAATATGGTTGCCGGAACTACCACTTTGATAATAGGGGGCACTGGCACCTGTTAATGCAGTAGGCACCGCATAAGCACCTTTTTTAAACCCGAGTTTCTGGTGTGCCCTTAGTATGTTGATGAGGTCTGACCGGGAAGGTAAATCTGTTGTGCTGGTAGGCAGGTGCGACCAGCGTTTGCCCGTGGTACCAATATCAAATACATCTTCAAAAAAGAAACAAGGGTTGCCATCTATGGCTGCTATGGCTGCATAAGCAGCAGCCAGGCGGGGCTCACGGGGGTCTAAGTGCTGGCCATTGCCGCCAAGTTCATTACCGGTATCCCAACCGGTATTATCACCTAATGATTTTAAGAAGTTGCCATTGGCATCTAGTTTAGGGCGGTAGGTATCATGGCTGTTTACAAAAGGTACAGTGCGGTACACACGTTTGCTGCCATAATCCATATAACGCTGGCTTTGTTGTTCGGATGGCAGGTTTTGCATATTGTAACTGCCGCTGCTTAATACCATGCTGTAAATACCACCATTGCTGCCATAGCCACGGTAACTAAAGTCGAATGTACCGGTGTGTTTTTCATTGCTGATGCCACCCGGTGCAGACCCAGTTTGCACACTGGTAACATAAGCATCCAATGCAGATGCATTGCCAATCCACTCGCCAACGCAAAACATGTCTTGCCCGCCAGAGGCAAAACCTGCAGTGTATTTGGAGTTATAAATCAGGTCTTCCTGCACATTTACGGGAAAATGTTTTACCGCATCCCAACGCCAGCCATCTACACCGGTTTGTTTTTTTAGCCATAGCAACCAATTACGTGCATTGTCTCGCATGTAATTAGACGTTTGTGCAGGATTGTAATAGTTGCGTGTGGTACCACTAATGGTAACACTGCCCGATGTGGGTATATTGGAACTTTGGCCATAAGCCGTAGACTCGTAAGATATATCAGGCCCAAAGTAGGCAGAGCAGATATCACCTGTGTTACAATTGTTCATCAGGTTGGGATAATAGTTGGGATAGTTTTTGCACCAGCGGCCCGAGCGTGTCCAGTAATCGTTTTGAGAATCGTCCAGCAGCGGGGTAGCATAACTGGTGTAACGAAAGTTTTTATACCCGCTGGAGCTTTGCATGGAATAGCTTGTTTCTGTATCCTGCCCGCCACTGCCGGTATTGGTGCCTGCACCGTCGTTGTGGTTAAGTACTACATCCTGTATTACTTCTATACCGTTTGCATGCATTACGGCTATCATACGCAGAAACTCGTCTTTGGTGCCCATACGTGTACGCACGTTAAGGCTGCCACCGCCTTTCTGGTATTTATCGCCCAGGTCGTAGTTATCAAACGGCCCATACCCTACAGAACCGGTTGAACTGTTTTTATACGAAGGCGGTATCCAGATGGCATCAAAGCCGGCTTCTTTTAACCTGGGGGCAAGCTCGGTTAGGTAGTTGCTCCACCCGTTGGGGAAATTGCTGTTCCAGTAATCCCACCAAAAAGCCTGAAAAACAGCTTTGTGTACGTATGAACTTTGTGCAAAGGAAGATTGTGCCGTTAACAGGCTGAATAGCAATAGCAGACGGCTGCAATGGTTGCGTAGCATTCGTTTCATATACAAGCAATTTGCTGCCGAAACTACTAACAATGTGTATTATTTACACAATGCTACAATCAATTTTAAGCTTGGTTAACCCAAAAGGACAAAAAAAACACCTTTACTCATGCCCTATTCATTTAAACCAAATTGATAATCAATAAATGAATTGCTGGCCACCTTTTTAAAAAACACCCGAACGGGTTATTGATTTTTTATACATAGCAGAACATGCAATGGCTGCTGCATAGCGATACAGGCGTACAAGTGTGCGACGCAAGGAACGCCCAATGGTGTTGTTGCAGTTGACTTCCTTAAAAAAACCGGCGTGTTACACAGCTATAAGCCAGGGGAATAATCAATAAAAAAAACCACTCAAAACTGAGTGGTTTTTTGTTGGTCCATAAGGATTCGAACCTTAACAGACAGAACCAAAATCTGTAGTGCTACCGTTACACCATGGACCAATCCTGTATCCTATTCGTTTGAACGGGGTGCAAAAATAAACGCCTGAATTACTTTTCCAAAATTTTTTTTGAAAACAGGGCATTTTTTCTGCATTTAGCGGGCGGCAACGGGCGGCAATGCAGCAGGCACTACGTTGTTAACGGGTTTCAATTGTTTCAGGTAAGCAAAAATGGCCTTTGCATCTTCATCGGGCATTTGTGTATAACCCTGCCATGGCATGGGCGGCAACAACAAACGGCCATTGTCCATACCCTTCCACTTGCCCTGCTTTAAGGCTTTGATAAACTGTTCTTCGCTCCAATGGCCAATGCCTGTGTCATCGGGCGTAAGGTTGGCAGCAAACGAGGTGCCCCAGGGGCCTTTTACGGCGGTACCGCCCATATTAAACAGCACATAGGCTTTGGCGGTATTGGCATCGTAAGGCGGCAGCACTTCGGTAGCCGGGTGGCCCGAAAGCAACCTGGCCGTATCGGGCACGGGGCCTTGTGGTGTAAGCATTTTAGGCGAGTGGCAGTCGCTACAGCCCATTACATTTACCAGGTATTTGCCCCTGGCAACGGCATCCTGAACCACAGGCTGCTGCGTTTCGCCTTTTTTTTGGTTGGTGTTGGCATTGCTGCAGGCGTACAAAACAAATGCACCGCATGACAGCATCATTAAGGTTTTTTTCATGAGTTAAAACTTTACGTTTCCGTTAAGGCTGCAAAGAAAGCAGCACCTCATGTTAAAAAACGTTGTTATGCTGTTAAGCGGTGCATAGTGTATATGCGTGGTTTATAGTATGTACCAAACAACAGGAATACTATTGAAGCTGCTGTTGCGTCGCACTCTTGTACGTTCGTGTCGCTATTGGGCTATTACAATATTTTGGGTGTACATCCAGCCATCGTTTAATAGTTGTAAGGTGTACATGCCCTTGTTAATGCCTGTAGGCAGGGCCAGCTTGTAATCCATATTGCTATTGCTTATTTCCATGGCGGTAGTCCAGGCCAGTTTGCCAGATGCATTGAGCAACCTTAAAGTAT
>JAESFG010000537.1_pt1 | contig 18236 bp, 25 predicted proteins | sample 9269371 | NCBI WGS metagenome assembly JAESFG01 (sample SAMN14506227, study PRJNA617093) | algae metagenome | isolation source: Aetokthonos hydrillicola CCALA 1050 (B3-Florida) and co-occurring... | place: USA: South Carolina | collected 2013-01-01 | reverse complement strand
CATTTGTTTGCTAGTTGCTGGTTGTACATCAGCAACCAAAAAGCCATCGTCTTGCAACTTTTCAACTACAGACTGTGCGAGTACAGTTTTACCACTCCCCTCTTCCCCAGCTACCAGAATTGAGCCATTGGCTAAAAGCGAAGCCACAATTCTATTAAGTTCATTTTTTCGATATAGTCGGAATGCTCCAGGAATGTTCTGTACACCTGATTCAGGTTGAGTATCTTGTGGCGAGGGTTCTCCGAAGTGCTCACTCTTATCAATTTTCTTAGACGATGATGATGCTGCTTTTGAACCTGTTGGAAATAGAGTTATTGCGCTTGCACATACCACAGCAGCAAAAGATACCAAGGAGAATCCACTTTTTACAATAATTGTGGAGGCTATGAGTATACCGAAAAAGCTGAAAAAGCGACTCCTTAAATTTGGGCGAAGCTCATTAAGGATTCGGCGTATGCGAAAGGGTCAACCGTTGGCATCTCCCCGGATTCCTTAATCTTCTGTCTGAGTTCTTCTGGTAATAAATCAGGATTTTCTATAAACTGTCTCGCAAGCAGGTTCTCAGCAATCAATGTACCTGCCGCTTTCCCTTGTGCTGACCTTACTATGCTGGCTACATCGTCTACTTGTTCTTTGGTTTGGGAGCGCTTGCCCTTAGCTGAGTAAGTTGGTGCAGCCATTTGTTGAGTTTGAGCAACTACTAGCCCAGCTGGTTGTGATTCTTCCTGAACTTGCTCAACTGGTCCAGATGGATCTGGCACTGGATAGCCGTCCATCCGTCCGGTCTCTTTAATATGTTCGTGTAGCCCATCCATATAGACTATCTGATCGGGATACAAGTAAGCCTTTCCACTTTCCTTGTAGGTTGTGATTTGCAAGTACTTCATCCGGTCATACAGTTGAGCACGACCTATAGAATATTTTTGCAATAGTTGTGATATAGCAATTTTTTCACTCATTTCACTGTTTGTAAATGTATCCTGTATGGTGTCTGGTGAAATATCTTGATTGTCTGGTGGAATATCTTGATTGTATGGTGAGTTGTCTGCCATTTTTCACTCTCTTGTACACTGGACTGTATCCCATTGTACACCGGACTGTCCGGTGTACAGTATGGTGAAAGTTCTAATTGTCCGGTGAAGATTTTGATAAGTAGGAATGACTATAACTCGTTCCCAAGGTGATGCATGGGGAGTGAGTACACTTTGGTATCGCCTTTTTTACTGGGATGTTGTTTGCTTGCTTTAAATACATAAGTTCAGCTTATTAAAGCTACTTCATAATCCAAAGTTTTGATGGCTAACCCTCGCTTTCGCCTAAAGTGCTTTTTTTATGCTGGTAATGCCTGTCATAGAGAACGAGTCACATATCTTCTAAAAGATTTTGGTTTAACAGGAGTAAAAGGCTATATTATTTTTATGAAGCTCTAGTCACACAGTCCGAACAAAAATTCATCTACGAGAGCGCTTTTACGTACTCACCACATTTTTAATACAAGTTCTAACTACAAACTGTGACTAATACTCGTCTCATTGCAGTATTTAATCAAAGCGGTGGAGTAGCCAAGACAACGCTTACTCAAAATCTTGGCTACCATTTAGCGCAAAAGAAGCATCAAGTGCTGTTGGTTGACATGGATCCTCAAGCCAGTCTGACCAATTTTATGGGGATAGAACCAGAAGAACAAAAGAAGACGATCTACCATGCCATTATCGAGGAGGAACCGATCACTTTATATCCAGAAACAATTCATGGGATGAAGCTTGCTCCTAGCAATATCAATCTCAGCGTTGCTGAATTGCTTCTTCCTGGTGTCACAGCCCGTGAATATCGTTTGAGCGAAGCTCTTGATCCTATAAAGAGCGATTTTGACTTCATTTTAATTGACTGTCCTCCTAGCTTAGGGATATTGAGCATTTTGAGCCTAACAGCTGCGACTCATATCCTGGTTCCTATCCAGTGTCAATTCAAGTCATTTCTAGGAACTGACCTTTTATTAGATACTGTTGAAAGAGTTCATAAGAAATTGAACAAAGGTTTGCAGTTTGCCGGATTTGTTCCCACAATGCTGGATAATCGTACAGCACAGGAATCACGTACTGCTAAAGCGGTATCTGAGCAACTAGCAAAAATTGGTACTGTGTATCCGCCAATTCCTAAATCCATTGCCTTTGCAGATGCTTCAGAGCGTCGTATGCCATTGGCACTATTTGACAAATCTCACCCAGCAGTTAAAGTCCTCAAGACAATTACCAGTGGTTTGGAAAAACTAAAAGTCAAAGAAACATCGTGAGTAGCAAAAAAGATACACCCTACCCCCAACTCAAAAAACCTATTGACTTGTTATTTGGTGGAGAAACTTCTGAACCATTACCAGAAGAACAATCCTCTACCAATGAACTAGCAATAGCTCAAATTAAGCTTCCCCCGAATCAGGTAAGACGCTATTTCGATCCTCAAAAATTAGAAGAGCTATCACGCTCTATTCAAGAAGTAGGTATCCTGGAGCCGTTGCTTGTTCGTCCATCAAGAGAAGGTGACTATGAACTTATAGCAGGTGAGAGACGATTAAGGGCAGCGCAAATGGCAGGCTTAGAAAAAGTGCCTGTCATTGTTCGTCAAATGAGCGATGTGGCTGTCAAACAGGTACGTCTTATTGAAAACCTACAGCGTGAAGATTTAAACCCTTGGGAAGAAACTGAAGGAATTGTAGAACTACTATCTGTAAGGCTTTCTCTCAAGCATGATGAAGTTCCACGTCTGCTTTATCGGTTGCACAATGAGCAAAAGAAGATTAATAGCAGTAACAAGGCTACTGATTTGGAGCTTACCCATAACGTTATGGGTAAGGAAGATGAGGAAGAGGAGTCAGATTCAACTCTCAAAATTGTACAAGAGACATTTGCTGCCTTGGGGCGCATGAGTTGGGAATCCTTTGTGAAAAATCGCCTTCCTCTGCTCAATCTACCTGAAAAGATATTGGCAGCACTCTCACGAGGACAGATAGAGTATACCAAGGCTAAGTTAATTGCTCGTGTTAAGGATGAGCAAGCTCAAAAAGAACTATTGGATCTGGCGATCGCACAAAATTTATCCTTGTCTGAGATTCAGGAACAAATCAATGCTATTGCTGCTAAAAAGTCAGATTCTCCCGCACCCTCATTGAAATCTGAGTACAAAGAACTGAGCAAGCAGCTGGGAACATCTAAAGTGTGGGACAATCCCAAAAAACAGAAATCTTTAGAGAAACTGCTAGCTCAGATTAAAGCGCTGTTGTCAGAATAGAACGGATTAGTTGACCATTAGAGAATTTCTATCGCGTCATAGCGTGAAGAAGCTCTCTAAGATTCATCAACTTGTGAGTGAAAGCGAGACCGAGTATGACTTTGAATATATATAGCAAAAGCAAAAAACCTTAGCTAAATTCGAGGCAGATCAGTGTGGTCCTTAGATATGATCAGTCAAGTTCTTCCAAGTTTCTTCATCGACTTTACCACTTACAGATAACTTCTGAGCATCCTGCCACTTTTTCACAGCTTGTTCCGTAGATTGCTTAAAATTGGCATCGTAAAGTCTCTTGTCCAGAAACTGTTTCGCAATCAGAATCTTTTGCAAAAGCCTAACAGCTGAGCCTTTATCACCAAGTTTCAGTGGTGGTAGAGAAACTGTTGCAGTCGAGAGCGTAATTGCTTCTAGTTCGAGATCTTTGGCTTCATCATTGGAACTCATAATTGATTTCTCCTTCTTAAGTACAATGAGGGTAGATAAATCTTTGAGTTGTTCTTCAGTAGTTCTCCTCAACCTCTATATCTTTAAATTTAAGAAACTACTTTGAGGAATTTGTGAGGAAGTTGTACCGAAAAGTTTTGAAAGTTAAAGAAAGAAGAAAGTTTTCGAGCGACGTGAGCGGGACTTGCCAATACTCTATATAACCCCCATACATATCCTATGCAGGTGTTAATCTTGATGAAAAAGCTTTTCTGGATGTTGGGGTATGTTTGACCACTATATATACCCCAGACGTTGTTCAAATGCTTGATATACCGTTGTTTTTTGCACCGACATCTCTTGTGGAATGCGCCCATTCCCTTCGCAAACGCGATCGCTCTCCTTCACGCTGCTAGTTCTTGGGAAGATGAATTGTTATGTAGCAAATTGGTGAGCATCGGTATTAATGTTCACAATCCTCAAGATGTTAAGTTTTTTATCTGGCTCTCGGCAATAACTTAAAGAGCTTGTGGACAAATACATATTACATATGTAATACTAGATTTGGATTACAAATACTACAAACACTCAATGATACGCACAATCTCCTCAACCATTAGTAGCACGATCTATTGCCGACCCTACAGGGGTTCAGGCAGAGTAATCGTGCTGCTTTCGCTTGAGAGAACATACTTGTCCGTCACTCATAAATCTGGGAGTCGAGGAATTTATGAAGCGCTCACCCAAGTAGTCAGTGCTAGTTCCTTCCAACAGGCGAAACTTCCAGCACTGATTGCCTTCAGTACCAATCTAGTAGATCAACTTATCCAAAGCGGGAGGTGCAGATGTATTACAGCACCAATATAGGCAAGAACTATTACCTACCTAACCCCCGCCTCTGGAACTCAGAAGCGGGGGTTGTTTTTTGAGGACTAATTTACTTCAAACCTATTTACACACTGGAATACCGCGATTACATAGCACTGTCCTCTCATTCCTAAAAAAAAGTTTGTAGTATACCCTTGACACCTTATAATACATAATGTATTATAAATGTAGTGGAAGAAAACAGCCTCTCAAAAAGGCATAAGGTTAACACCTCTGAACCTTGAAAACTCAATAATTGCCACTAAACGTGGGGGTGTAGCTCAGCTTTGTTTGAGTGCCTGTCTGTCGAACAGGAAGTCGCGAGTACCCTTCGGGAAGCAAGCTACAAGCCTCGTCATCCCCGTTTATGGTGCCGTAGGCAAATTGATAAAGCCACAGGTCTTTCAAGCCTGGGTTTGCGGGTTCAACTCCCGTCGGCACTGCTTCATGGGTTGGTATCCAAGTCTGGTTGAAGGAAGCCGTCTGTAAAACGGATGCCCTTGTGCCTCGTAGGTTCAAATCCTACCCGACCCGTCATGGAGAGATCGCTTCGCTATTGGCAAGGCAAGCTGTTTGCGCTCACAGTCGTGGGATTCATCGTTCCACTGTGGGTTCAACTCCCTCTCTCTCCGCCTTTGAGAACGTGGTGTAACTGGATAACACGTCAGTTTACGAAACTGAAGAGTGAAGGTTCAAGTCCTTCCGTCCTCGCTTTATCCCCCGGTAACTCAGATGGTAGAGTGCCTGTTTGAAGAACAGGAGGTCATCCGTTCAACCCGGATCTGGGGGACTGGGACATTGCCCTATAGCTCAACTGGCAGAGCAGGCGGCTGTTAACCGCTTTGTTGTAGGTTCAAGTCCTACTGGGGCAGCCATTCATTGCCGAGTGGACGAATAGCAAGTCACCTGGCTCTGAACCAGGAGGGTGCAGGTGCGAATCCTGCCTCGGCATCTGCTCTTAGCCCTGTGGTGTAATTGGCAACATCCCTTGCTTTGAACGAGTCCTTCAAATCCTACCGCTCCTGCCAAATATGGGTCTGTAGCTTAATTGGTAAAGCATCTGCCTTGCAAGCAGAAAGATGTCGGTTCAAACCCGACCAGTATCCACTCATGGTGTCTGAAGCCAAAATGGTCGCGGCGCTGGTTTGACCGAACCAGTCAATAGCGGGTACCCTTCGGGAACGCTTACGCGAACAAGTCCCGTCGGACACCCCTTTAGGGAAGATGCTGCTAAATGGTCGGCAACCAGTCTTGAAAACTGGGGTGAGGTAACACTCAGGGGTTCGATTCCTCCATTTTCCGTTTTTCTACAAATGTTGCCCTCTTACTGTTTGCACTTGTTATTTTTGACAGTACTATCAATATTCATCTCGTCGATATTTTTTCAATTAATGCCCAACTTATACATTATTGGCGGTGCTAATGGTTCTGGTAAAACTACCGCAGCAGGGCAAATCCTCCCCTACTTTCTAGAAGTATTTGAATACGTCAATGCTGATGAGATTGCAACCGGACTTTCTCCTTTTAACCCTGAGTCAGTAGCTATTCAAGCTGGACGACTAAGTTTTCTGGAAGTTCCTTAATGAACTCTTTGCAGGGTTCCTTTCAAGTGGACGGCGGGTTGATTGGGTGTAAAGATATTGGTGTAAACAATTCCTTTTTCAAAATCCTCGACGTGAACCACTTCGGTCTTATCCGCTTCTGTCCAGTAAACCATGAAAACCTGTGGTCTGATCTTTATGGGGGTAATCTGAACGGTTTCGGAATAGCCTTTGAATTGACCTACCGTTCCCGTGAATGTTAGCTCGGTATCTGACTTGAAGTTAAGAAGAAAGACATAATCACCACCGAAATTCACTTTGTAAACGTGTCCAACAGCAGGGAAATCTCCCTCCTGAGCATCATTGAAATTCACTTGTGCTACTAAATTTGATGTTTTGGGTAATGCTTGAGCGATCCCACAGCTAAACAAGCTCAAGCCCAAACCAAAAGATACAAGCAGAGATTTAGCAAACATCATCTATCTCCATTAGTTATGAGCGGTGTTTGAAGACACATTTAAACCGATACACAGATTGACATCATCACACTGCTAATTCGTAACAGCGAATATAGTGGTCAAGTACTTTTACTGCACTGATTTTCTAGCAGATGTCTTTACGGCAACACACAAACTTTTAATTTTGTAGCAAATTTCACTTTGCTCAATCATTGATGAGCATATAGTGTTGTCTTTGTTTACGCTACTTCGTAAGTAATATCTTTACATTGGATTAAATTTTTGATAAAGTCTGCTTCTAAGAGCTTGACAGATTTTTGATAGCTCCCACTCTGCAATAACACAGATGCTAAAAACCAGATTATTCAAGAGCTTGGTATTTGGTCAAACAGTGTTTTGCGTCTTTCAACATTATTATCTGTACAACAATCCTAACTTTTATTGCAGAAATTTGTGAAATAGGGCGATAGCAACGCTGACGGCTGCTCTCCGTATCACACGTCTTCAGCCCAGGACAACAGCGAAACCTTCCTCATGACAAACATGATGCCCCAAACCCCAGACAACAATAGGCATACTTGGGAGGGTTTAGAGGTGTATTGTCGTCAGTTAGCAAGACAGGGCAAGGAACTCTACATTATTGCTGGTACATACGGTAGCCAAGGTACACTTAAAGGTCAGGTCACGATTCCGAGCGTCAACTTGGAAGGTGGTTGTGGTATTAGACCGCCCTGGTGCTAGTGTGACTGCTAATACTCGTGTTATTGCGGTGAATGTGCCTAACCAGCAAGGGATTAACTATGACTGGAGGGCTTATAGGGTTAGTGTGAAGACGTTGGAAGGGTTGACGGGGTATCATTTTTTTGATGGTGTCAAGACGGAACACATAGATAAACTTGATTTAAACCCATTAGTAGATTAAAGCCCCACAGAGGATGGGCAAGACTCATCATCTGCGATAACAACTGAGGTGTTTGCAAAATGATTCTCAGTTAGAGTTAGCATATAAACAAGTAGCGATCTGCCTTGAACCCGTTCAACTTAATCCCGAAATTATGTTCAAACTGCATAGTTTGGGGTTAATCAAAATCATTCGCAATGATTGCATTCCTAGTTGTGACTTATACCGTCAGTACTTCTCATCAGATCCACCTCACGCTCATCGCATTGCTCCCAACCTATTGTGTCATGTCAATCTTACCTACTTTCTAAATCTTATGCAGTTCATTGTTCTGACTGGTGTCGTGATTTATATCCTACTGGGACTCTTTTTATCAGACTATCAGACGAGTTTAACTTGTCGTCGTCCACAAAACTTTTGCCAACTCTCAAATAAAAGGATCATCGGGTTAAAAACCGAAAAATTTCCGCTTAAGAGTCTTATCAGCGCAGAGGCAGTAGGAGATGCAGATAGAGTACCTGGTGTGATCTTGAAAACTTCTCAGGGTGAGAAAATGATGGTTTCTACATTTTTAGGTGAGGCAGACGAAGCGGCGATCGCGGTGAATACCTTCATCTCCAATCCTCAACAGGAATTGCTACAAGTCAAGCGATCAAACTTCATCACAGCACTATGGGTACTGATACAGGCGATAGCTGCTGTGTTCATATTGTTACAATTCTTCAAGAGGACTTGACACAGAAATACTAATAGTATCAATAAGAGCTAGTTATCAGATGAGTGTGGAGATGGCGTAAGCAAAGCGCTGTCTTTGGGGCAGATCTCCTCTAGAATAAGTCTAAAAACTAAGAAAAAGAAACCAGATTTTTGTTTTCTTTTTCCATTAACCGTAAACTAATAATTACAGGAGATAAAGCGATATTCGCTCGCTTGTGGCGATCGCTTCGCGTGACAAAGAGTAAATCACACACACGACCATGAATGTACAGCTTGTTAACTCCCTTGTGGAAGTGGTACTAAACCTCTCTCCCGAAGACCAGAAACTTTTTCAATCTAGCCTCCAGACCAGGCAGATTGCCGCCAATAGAGAAAACCAACCACAAGATCAAATTACTGCGCTACGAACATCGTCTGAATCTGCATCCATTCTGACCCAAGCTTTAGCAGAGCATCAGTCTCGCAAAAATGGCTCAGAGAATTAGATTCCCCTTTACTGAAAGTGACCCACGCATGGGAGCGCGAGCGTGCCTTTGCTTACATTCCCATGAAGCTAACCCATCAAAGTCCTTCCCTTGAGCTTGTTGGTCTACTTGATACCGGAGAACCGCGTCAACGTTTTGCCCCCAACAGAATTCTACTTAAGCTGCCCGAAAGTCTTTCAGTCGTCCTTCGACTCGCTCATACTCGTCTTCGAGTAACCAAAGTTTTGCCTCTTCATAAGAATCACTGGAAAACACCACTTGGTAATTCTGAGTAGGATCGTAAATGGAACTCCTTCCTTGAGTGTCGCTCAGTAAAATCAGAACGTAAGGAGGCGATGCTGTTGGATCTACCCACAGTTCTGTAAACGCCCAATTATCAGCTAGGTTTTGTGCGAGGGATGACATGATACTTGTTTCCTTTAACTTTCATTTCAGCGTAATATAATGGGATTTTACTGCCATCAATACTGACACGATATCCCACAGGGGAAGCAAAGTATAATCCGTAGCGTTCGTGTCCACGAACAACTCCTGTGAACTCTCCTTTTTCTATGATTGCTTGAGTAACTGCTTTCATCGTTGCTTCATCATTAAATATATGAACACTACCTTCTTTTTGAAGAAGCTGCACCATTTGTGGAGTGTCTGGTAGGTGTTTGGCAATGTGTTTGGTGTCGAGAGTTAGTTCACGGTCGATTAGGCTCATTTGATGATGAAAGCGCGTTGTCCAAAACAAGGACGCAAACAATATATATTTTAATATTTTTAATATAAATATATATATTAGTTTGTGTCCGTTTTAAGGATGGGTGTAAAAAGAATGACGCATTCTCGCTCACTCGCAAGCAAATATGAAGCATCTTTTTTTCGATGCCCAATTAAAGTGAAATATGCTGGTTAATTAATTCGGTTGTAACCCCAACCATTCATACCAAGGCATCGCAAACCCAAGCCTATCTATTACCTTAAGTACACCATCACCAGCGCTATCAAACAAGTCTCGGATCAAACCTTTTTCCTTTGCTTCACAAAGCTTTTGTAATTGCTGTTGGGTTGGCTGTTGTCCTGGCTGTTTGGGAGCGTAAGCACTAGCATTCTCTAACTTTTCTGGTGATGGACGGTTGTTAGGCTTCTTGTCATTCTTCATAGCATTAATCAGCATCCCGAACAGCCTTTCCCTCTCTAATTTGTTTTGACTCTCTAACCATTCTGCTGTGTCTACACACCATGCAAGCGCATTGTTAAAGTGAGTATCTCCTTTCCAGTTACGTTTTATACTGTCTTTAAACCCTGTCTCTATTGGAATACGAAGCTGTAATTTTATCTGAGTCATTACATCACTGAGTTCATCTATCTCTATTTCTTCCAGTTCTACCGATGTGTCAAATGTTCTAGTAATGGGTGTTGTAGGTGCTGTAACAGGGGTAGAGACTTTATTTTCAATGCTTTTAGGCGACCCAAATTCAACATGTGAGAATCCTTCAGCTAGCTTCCTTCCAATGTTCGCCAGCATTTCCAACAGCATGAGGGGGACTTTGCTGAATGCGATCGCTCTCCCCACCACAGATTGTGCCGTTAATCCCTCCTCATCCATCTGTCGTTGAATCTCTACCCCTATTTCCTGATCATAAATCGGAGGTACCTGAGCATAACGGCTCCCATCTGGGTTACTCCTCCAGATGCTTGGGGTATCGGTTTCAGGGTAGTCCGTATTATGGACTACCCCCTGAATGCTAGCTAGTTGCGGTTCATTTCCTACTTCCTCAGTACCTTGTATTCCTGGAAACTCTACAACTTTCTTTGTACGGATGTCCGTTTTACGGACTACTGGCTCTGGTAGCCACTCCTCGACTGGTTTAAACGAATATTCAGTGCTGGTTCCTGGGCGCTCGTTTTTTTCTAGGATGTTCTGCTCAACTGCTTGGTTTAGACCCTTCAAGATGGTTTTTCTGTCGCACCCCGTTCTAGCAGCTACATTGTCAGCCGACTCGGTGAAGGTGTTACCTGAAATTGTACGATACAACACTTGGTTTAGGGTGAATGATTCCACTAGTGTGGGCTTGGCTTCAACTACCTTGCACAATCTGTATAGTGCTGCGTCTTTCAGTTCTGGTGGGAGGCTTTGTATCCATTCAATGGTGATGCAAGAGTGCGAGTGCTGCTCAATCTGTTCTTTTGTTAGCTCTGGTAAAACGCATAGGTATGAAAAATCAGCCCGTGTGTTTGGTGCAGCAGGGGTATCTGGTATAGTTTGAGTAGTCATGAACTACAAAGTGGTTCGTGGAACTGCCCCCAGCGCCTGTCTCGGAAACAATCACTGGGGGCTTTGCTTTGTCATGACATTTAGACTAACATAAGACGTACAAATTGATCTACAAAAAACAAAACCCGCCTAACCTTTGGCGGGCTTTTCTTTCAATGTTTCTAGGACGCGACTGCGCCATTGCCTGAGAGATTCGTTTTCCACTCTCAGGCTGCTGATTCCCCCAGAAGTTGCTGCTTGAGTAATGCAATTTCACCCCCAAATTCCTGCTTAAGTTCCTTTTTAATCTCCTCTCTTAATCCCTGCTTGAGTTCCTCCAATTCCTGATTCTTGACTGATACACCTAAATAGCCATCAATTAGCTCCAAAAGTACTTCAGAGGCGCTTTTGCCTTCCTGCTTAACCTTTTTCATAAAAGCGTCTTTTTTCGCGGTATTAACCCGCACCATTATCCGATTGTCTGCGTTCATAACGAGCGTTTTTGCCTATGTGCTTGTTTTAAGTTATCAATCTATGCCTGGTCATGACAACTGTACTAACAATATAACTCTGTTACCTAAAGAAGTCACCAGAATTTTGTTCGTACATTTGTATTGACATATGTGCATCATTTCGTCTACACTAGATCCAACAAACAAAACACTAATGCGACCGCCCAACCCTGAGAAAGTTTGCGATCGCATTAGTGAATCCCGTTTATTTACAGGTCTTTTCCAACTATGTTACAAGAATACACCACATTCACTCCTATTGACGAGCAAACCACAGCCCAAGCTGAACTTGATTCACACATCGAAGCTCAAGCCCAAGAGATAGCCCCTGAACCAGAAATCCAATTCATAGATCTAGACGGCTTCTACACCTATGAAGCACAACTCGCAGGTCAAGTGATTGCTACCATTACCCATGACTGCGAAGACTTCGTAACTCAGCCTTGGGTTGTTATGGTGGGAGAAGTGGAAGTTCACCGCGCTGACACCTGGGCAAATTGCGCCAACTACATTCAATGGCACTATAAGCAAGGAACACTCGCTAAGTTAAGAACCACATCACTTGAAAAACTTCTAGATAAACCATTTGATGAGTTAAGCACCCTTGATTGGCAACGACTGAAAGACTACGAACCGCATAGCGCGGAATTGCTAGCCGCTTAAGGCTTCTTGGGGTGGGCGAGTCCCACCCTAAAAATCTTCTTTCACGTTGGACAACACAAGCAATGCAAGAACTCATCAAAGCCTTAATTAAGGCGAAATCCGAATTTTCTAACATCCAAAAAGACCGAGTTAACCCTCACTTCAAGCACAAATACGCCACCTTAGACGCTGTATTGGATGCTGTTACCCCTGCACTTGGTAAACATGGACTAGCAGTTGTTCAAACCACTGCTCTAGAAAGTAACAAAACTGTTCTTCAGACTCACCTTTACCACGAATCAGGCGAGTGCATTACCAGTATTTACCCTCTTCCAGAAATTGGTGATTCACAAAAGTTCGGTGCAGCTTTAACTTATGCCCGCCGCTATGCACTGTGTGCCATCCTTTGCGTGACTGCTGACGAGGATGATGATGCTTCTAGTACAGTCACCACACCGAAAAAGCAAAGTAATCTACAGTACAAAGTTAACAGCAATGGAGAACACCCTCATAACAGCAGGATAAGAGCAATTCGTACAATGCTTAGGATTGAGGGTAAAGCGGTAGTTGATTGGCTCAAAACTGAAAAATTGGTTAGCTCTCCCGCAGAACTTGACAATACACAGCTAAGTGAATTGGTGCAGTGGATGGGTGTACAGTGGGCTGCAAAACAGGGGATGCAGCATAACCACGCTGCTAATAGTTTTATCAAGCACATACCCGCTATGACTGCTCAAGGGTATGAGGAATTGGAAGCGATTAAGCAGTGGATGAACCATGTGCAGCAGCAGCAAGCTGAGCAAAAAGTTTCTGTGAGTGTGGGGTAGTTATGTCAAAGATTAGGTCTAAAACGGTCATTAGTGTTGGCATAGCGATCGCCACTTTGCCACTTACTCTTGCTGTTGTTATATGCTTACAGCCAGCAATAGCGCATTCTCACAGTACTGGGTGTAAGGCACAAGGGCAATCCTGTCAAGCGCCCAAGAAAAGCAGTAGCTTTCCTCCCGAAGATGAACGCGGTATGATTCACATGCCTGTAGTACCTGGAGGAGGATATACACTAAATCAATGCGTGTTGCTTGCAGCCCTGGCTGATAAAGAACTGGGAGATAAATGGGAAGCACGTTTTGTTACTGTAAACCATGTTACAGGCAGGGGTCACTGTTCACTTAAAAGAGTGAAGGAGAATGAACATGAGTGAAGTGTTTAGTGCAATTTGTTATTACTATAATGGGCAGTTATTAACAAATTCAATTGCACAAACAATTACTAACAAAGAAAGTTCAATAAAGCAATTGTCCGAAGGCTATATAACTGCTCTTAATGTACTAGAAAGAAAGTTAGGAGTTGAGCATGTGCGCATTTTCAGAACTCCTTACAAGGCGAATACTTTCAAGCACATAACAAGAACAGCACAATGGGAACCTTACTTTTTGTCAATTGAATCTCAAATAAATGACTTGGGGTTAACTGATATATTCATTGTTGAATGTATCAAAGATAATCCTGTTAGTGAGGATAAACTCATCATTGACGAATACAGGGATGAGTATTATGTGGGCTTTCTTATGTTGCCAGGAAACTATGAAAGCTTAGAAGAGTTGATCAATTTCTATCGAGGGCTAGGATACAAGACCAAAGAAATCACAGATACTATTGAAAGATTTCTTACTCATGTTTCTCCAATGTCGAGTGAGGATGCTTATCACTTTGACAAGTTGAAGAGACTTGCAGCAAATGACAATTTCAATGCCGCATAGCTAGAATAGGGTTCTGATGATTTACTTTTAGCCTTGTCCAGAAGGGGTAGTGTGCAACTACCTCTTTATTGTTCCAATTTTCTCATGTTTATGACCTTAAGTATAATTATCGCGCAAGGATTTTAGATTTTGACGGATAGTGGTTGTGGTGGGATGATCTACCCCTAAGCTTTTTGAAGTAATTTTTAGTGCTTTTTGATACAATTATTCAGCGTCACTGTAGCGTCCTTGGTTTCGTGGGTAAATGAGCAATCGAACAGAAAGTTACGCTAAAGCTGTAACTCCTGCTAGATAAGCATTCTGTCAATCAATATTTATGCCAATTCTCAACGTACCAATTGACTTATCGTACATTTTGCTTACCCCCAAGGCTATAGAGGCAGTAGGGTACGGCTGTTTAAGTACGGTAATCTCTACATTACTAACTAGTAAATTTATACCTATCAAAAGTTATAATCATAAAAATCTTTAGCCTAGTGTAAGTATAGACAGATTTATTGTATTTTTATCATCAGTGTTTAGCGCCTAATACTTCAGCAACAATGTATTAATGTGCTATTTTGTTAGCTACTCTATTTAATCTTTTCCAAAGTAACCACATCTGAGATGGCGATATATTCATTATTAGGTTGTATTAATGGAGCAGGCAAATAATTTTCAAATCCTTTCCTTAAGCGGAGGAGGATATCTTGGTCTCTACCAAGTTGTTGTGTTATGTGAGTTGGAAGAAAGAGTCGGAAAGCCTGTAGCGCAATGCTTTGACCTTTTAGCAGGAACTTCAATAGGTGGCATTGTGGCACTAAGTTTGGCGTTAGAAGTGCCTGCTGCAACAATTTTACATGCGTTTGAAAAACATGGGCAAAGTATATTTTCCGCGCGGTCAGTACCACGTTCAACATTTGGTAAAGTAATTGACCTCGGACGTGGACTTTTTAATCCTAAATACAAGCATGACGGGCTACGTAAGGCTTTACATGAATTCATTGACCCTGCAACGCTTATTGGCGATCTAAAACACCCTGTGGTGATTCCTACAATTAATTTGACCAAGGGAAGACCTCAAGTGTTCAAAACACCGCATCATGAACGATTTGAGCGAGATCATCTCGTCAGCGTTCATGATGTCGCACTAGCTACATCAGCAGCACCTACGTTTTTTCCTTTAGCACAAGTTGGAAATGAACTATTCACCGACGGTGGACTTTGTGCAAATATGCCTGATGCCGTAGCACTTCATGAAGCAGAGTACTTTTTTCAAATTCCTACTGAGCACGTTTCTATTTTAAGTATTGGCACCACTACTTCACAATTTTCTTTCTCACATAGTACTGGCCGAAATTTAGGAATCCTAGATTGGTTTTACGATACACGACTTATGTCTGTCATCCTCTCCTCACAACAGAAATTGACAGAATTTATGCTTACCCACAAATTAAGCGATCGCTATTTCCGCATTGACTCAATCCAATCAAAGGCTCAAGAACGTGATCTAGGACTTGATGTTGCAACTCCTAACGCTCAATCCACCATTAAGGGTTTAGCAAGTGCTGCGTTGCGTGAAGCAATCTCTAGTCCAGTACTCCGCAGAATGCTACAGCATACACCGCCTACCCCTTATTTTTACTACGGCTCTCATCGAAACTCAGATCATTCATAACATTATGGGAATTGCGGCTTCATTATTTTATAGTATTTCAACAGACAAACAGACACTTCATAGGCGTATTATTCCTACTGATGAACAGAGGGAAGCGCAACAACAACGATGGAATGACCTTGCAGATTATTTGAAAGCTGAATTAAAAATAAGAAGTGGCTACTCAATTTACTCATGGCTACAAGGCTCTTATAAATTTGCCACTCAGTTACGTCCTCTGTCAATAGGTGATGAATTTGATATTGATCTAGGAATTTATTTTCAGTGGCAAGGGAAACCTCATCAAGGTAGTTTTTCTCCCTTGCAATTAAAAACAATGGTGCAAGAGTGTATGGAACTTTATGCACAAGAACAAGATGACATAAAAAAAGTAGCATCTCCTAAAATGAGGTGTAATCGCCTTCATTATAAAGGTGATTTTCATCGTCAAGTATTTACACCTACAATTTTTGTCACCGCAGAACGAAAGAAGCCTTTATTTGGACAAACTAATAATTGGAATAATGTAGATTTTATCGGGCCAATTCCAAAAGACTGCTCTATTACCTTTAAATTGATGAACTCTGCTTTTCTTCCTCCTAATTCAACTGTTGAATGGACAGTAAGAAATGAAGGGGCTGAAGCTGAAATAAACAATGATCTTGGACATCCAGCAGGAAAAGGATTGGTTGCAACAGAACGTTCATCCTATAAAGGAACCCACTATATGGATTTTGTGGTGCGTCAGTACGGGCGAGTCATAGGAGTGAAAAGAGTTAAAGTAATTATAAAGTAGTACTATGCAATCACGCTTCTCCCCCACACCCATCACTCGTCATCTGGCAAATACAACCCACTACTATTTGAAGAACAACGCCTAATTTACGATGAGTACCGTGCGATTACAAGGGGGGCAGTGCCGTAGGCGATCGCTCTTCTCCTCGGCTCACACTTCCATTCAAGGTGCTTTGGCTTTTGCACTTGCCAGTGGACAATCTATTTTAGGTGCAGCAATTAACTAGTTGAATTGGCATCGTTTATCAGCTGTGGGCTTGAGAGTGCTGAAAGGGCGATTCGGTTTCACGTAGTTCCCATGAAACTTAATCGCCCACCCTCTCAATAGCTTAGGTTTCATCGTCGAAATCAGCTAGAATCTTGTCTAGCCTGTCATTTGCATCCTTAGCAAGTTGAACGAACAATGCACTGGAAACTATTCCACTAGCAGCTGTAACACTTCCTTGTGAAAGTTTATTTGACATGAGTAGTCCGGCTCCTGTCAGACAAGCAAAGAAAGAAATCGTGGTGGCTATAATGCTCATGTTGAAGCTGTAACGAGCTTGGCGCAAACGTTCATCAGCAATGCTATACTTTATCTGCTTATTTGGAACTGAATTTGATAGCACCCAAGCTAATGCATAAACTTCTGGGTACTTAGTGGCAATTATCAGGGTTAATTGGGTATGCATGGCTCACTCCTAAATAAGATTGTTTCTACGCCTTTAAACTTAGGAGTTGTCAAATAGAGAAAAAATTGCTCAAAAATAGAGTTATATAGAAGTGGTTTAGCTAGGTGAATCCCTCAGATACTCAAGAACAGCACAGCCAGTTTTTAGAAGCAATGGCAACACAGTACAGTTTCACGGGTGATACGCGAACTGTATTTCTTTGTCGCTTTGATCAGGCGAACGGCGGTAAAGACAATACTGCCCTAGCAAGATCTATTGCCTGGAGTAGAACGCCTGACGATGGAGCGCAAAAACTACAAGACGAGTTGAAGAAAATCTGTAATGTTTTGCAACAGGCTGGTTGTTCAATTAACCAACCAACTAGCAGAGGGAGACAACCTAAAGGTAACAGTCCTTGGGAACAAGCACTCAAATGGCTATGGGAAACCAAATATCCAGAATGGCAGCAAAGGCAGAATCTAGAAAGTATTAATGAATACCTAGAAAGAGAGATTCAACCCAAGCCGGATGAAACAATTTTTGATGAACAAGAGATTACATTTCGAGACTTGTATGTGTCTTTGAAGGTCAGGTTACTTGATGGAAGTGGCAATCCTATTAAAGATCTAGATATAAATGGCAATCCCATCAAAGATAAAGACCCTATTGACCTTGAAAAGTGGGCTAAAGAGACACTTAATAACAAGCACAAAGACAAGAAAATCTTGTTTATTCAAGGAGATGCAGGGCGAGGAAAGAGTGTCTTTTGCCGAATGTTTGCTGATTGGGTTAGGGAAAATTGGCACACTCGGAGCAACTTGCAACCATCTTTTACACCCATTGTCATTAAATTGAGACATCTTAAGGTATTGGAGAATACTCTCACCAAAACCTTTGAAAATTATTTAGAAACCTATGACTTTGTTAAGAATCCCAGTTGGTTGACAGATAAAAATACCCGATTTTTGTTTTTCCTAGATGGATTTGATGAACTGTTACTAGAGGGACGTGCTAGTGGTGGAATTAAGGAATTTTTGCAGCAGGTAGAGCATTTTCAGCAAAGTAGTCATCATCAGTTTATAGTCACTGGTCGTCCTTTAGCACTACAGGGGATTGACCGTCTCATTAACCAAACAAAAAGTTTGGAGAGAGCCGAAATTCAACTAATGGACGATACTATTCGACAAGCATGGTTAAAAAAACTAGAACCGCAAAATTTACTAGAGAGGGTGACAGATTCGAGTAAACTAGGGAACACAGAGAATAGATGAGCAGATCACAATGGCAAGAAAAACCCCTCACCCAGAAGCAACATCGTTTGA
>JAESFG010000536.1_pt1 | contig 18417 bp, 15 predicted proteins | sample 9269371 | NCBI WGS metagenome assembly JAESFG01 (sample SAMN14506227, study PRJNA617093) | algae metagenome | isolation source: Aetokthonos hydrillicola CCALA 1050 (B3-Florida) and co-occurring... | place: USA: South Carolina | collected 2013-01-01 | reverse complement strand
AAAACCTGGTTGAGAGCAAGGTCACGCTCCGTCCGCTCGACTGGGAAGAGGATCCTGCCGGCTTCGAGATTGCTCGCCGCGCCATCCACGAAGTGGATGGCAGCGGGTTCCCCGAGCGCCTCAGGCTCGAGAGTCTGGCGGTTCAGCTGGCGTCGCGGACGATCGACAGGCTGCACGCGGAATCCATGCGGGCACCGGCCGACTTGCGCCTGCGCAACCGCATCCTCCGGGCCAAGGACTATGCGGTCGCTCACCTCGCGGAGGATGTCGACCTCGCCGGCATGGCGGCGGCCGCCTGCCTGTCGCCCTATCACTTCCTCAGGGCATTCCGCGCGACGACCGGAGAGACGCCGCACGCCTACCTCATGCGCAGGCGGATCGAGACGGCGTCTGAACTGCTGCGGACGACGGACCTTCCCGTCGCGACCATTGCAGCCCGGTGCGGGTTCTCGAGCCAGTCGCATCTCACCACGGCGTTTCGCAAGCTGATGACCGCCACGCCGGCGCGATACCGGAGCGAGTTTCGCGCCGTGGCTCCGCCCGCTGCCGGAGCAGCCTAAACATGGAAGTCTACCAGATCCGATACTTTCTGGCCGTCGCGGATCTCCTGAACTTCACCCGGGCGGCCGAGCAGTGCAACGTCGCGCAACCGTCCCTGACCCGGGGGGTCAAGCTCCTCGAGGAAGAACTCGGCGGCGAACTCTTCCGCCGTGAGCACCGGGCAACCCACCTGACGGCCTTCGGCCAGAGGATGCTGCCCCTGCTCAAGCAGAGCTTCGACAGCATGACCGCCGCCAAGGATCTGGCGCGCTCCTACAGCCGCCGGGGCAGCGAGCCGGTGTCGATCGCGCTGTCCACGTCCGTGGACGTGTCGCTGCTCGCACCTCCGCTCGCCGAGCTGTTTCGGGTCTTCCCCGACGTCGAGGTGAGGATCCACCGGGAACCGCTGCGCGAGATGATGTCGGTCCTGCGCGCCGGCGGAGTGGACCTCGCCTGCGCCGGCCCGCTCCCGGAAGCCTGGGAAAGGCTGGACATGTGGCCGCTCTTCGCGGAGCGGTTCTCCTGCGTGGCCAGCCAGGACCACCCTCTTGCTCATCGCTCCTCGGTCTCGCTCGCCGACATCGACCGGGAACGCGTCCTCGGAGACTTGCACGGCCACGAATGGATCCCCGGAGCGGGAGGCAGCGTGACGACGGCCCGCTTCGGCGCCATGGCCATCGGACCGGACGTACTGCGCCTCGTCGAGGCGGGGCTCGGAATCGCGCTGCTCCCCAACACCTGGCCCATCGGGAGCGCTCTCCGCCGCATCCCCGTCCGGGATCTCGATGCGTCGAGAGAGGTGATGCTCTACGCCGTCGCCGGGCGCCGCAGGTCGCCCGCCGCAGCTCTTCTCGTGAAGCTGCTCCGGGCCAGGAACTGGGCGTCCCACGACCATTCCTCCGCTCAGCCGAGAATGCCGAAGCCATTCGCCGCGGTCCGACGAGACTTCCGGACCCGTGACGCGGCGGAGCAAGCCACCCACGGAGTGGGTTGACGGACTGGCCAACGCGCCCGGCCCGGCCGCAGCGAGTCATTGAACCGACGGCGCCCGATGGACCCGGACAGTGACCAGTTTTTGGGCAGCTTGCCGCTTCAGGCCGCACACCCTGGGCAGGTTCCGGCCGAAGTCTTTCACAATGTTGCTCTTCTGGTGCCGTATCTCAATTTCGGGTTGAGGAGAGCGGGCGCATTCGCAAACTAAAGCCCGAGGTTGAAAGCGCATCGCGAAGAAGACCCGATGATTCACACGCCTGATCTTGTCGCGGCATCCCTCTGGCGTCCGATGCCGGCCGAAAGGCTCGAGACAAGGTTCGATCTCGAGATCGTTCACGGCGTCACGGTCCGGCGTTTCAAGCATGGCTCATACTGCCTGAGTTCACCGGAAGGATGCCGCGACCACCTCGTCGCGCTTCGGCTCGCCGGGACGTGCGGCGTGGAGCGCACCGCCGAAGGCAGCCGCGAGGCAAGCAGAACCGAAGCGGGCGATCTGACGATCCAGCCGGCCGGAAGAGGGAGCGCGTGGCAGGTCGAGGGCGATGGCGAGCTTCTCTACCTGTTCATTCCACCCGCCCTCCTCGAGCAGATCGCGGAGGAACAGGATCTGCCTGCCCGCCGCGCGAGTCCGGTCTCGCGCTTCGGCGTCAGGGACGCGCAGCTCAGAGCCCTCCTGCAGCAGTTTCTCGCGGAGGCTGGGCCTTCTCTGCCGCGTACCACGCTCCTCGCCGAAGCACTGCTGATCCAGATCGCCACCGAAGTGTTGCGGCGGCATACGGAGGCCTCGCGCCTCTTTCTGCGTCAGAGGGCCGTTCACCCCTTTTCGAGTGCGTTGCGGAGGCGCCTCGTCGAGTTCCTCGACGCTCATGTGGCGGATGGCGCGTCCGTCGGCGAACTCGCGTCTTTCGCGGGCATCAGCCGATCGCATTTCATTCATCGCTTTCGCATGACGTTCGGAACCACGCCCCACCGCTACCTTGTCGGCCTGCGCGTCGAGCATGCGAAGCGGCACTTGGCCAGCGGAAAATCGCCCGCCGAGGTCGCGTATCTCACGGGATTCTCGGACCAGGCGCATCTGACGACCGTGTTCCGACAGTGGACCGGCACCACGCCGGGCTCCTTCGGCCGTGTCCGTCGCGAGAAGGCCGGCTGACGGAAAGACGGGTGCGCGGCGTCGAACCGACGGGGCTTCTGGACGGAGTTGCGATACTGTCCCGGGCTTCTGCCATCGTCCCGCCGAGCACTGAGGTGACAGCGCCATGCCCAACAGGATACTCGTCCTCTACGGTTCCTATCGGTCGGACCGTGCCGGGATCAGGCTCGCAAGATACCTCGTCCGCGAGCTCGGTGCGCGGGGGGAAGACGTCGAACTCATCGACGCGAAGGCAGTCGGCCTGCCCATGCTCGACCGCATGTACAAGGAATATCCCAAGGGCGAGGCGCCGCCGGCCATGGAGGCCCTGGCCGGGAAAATCCGTGCAGCCGATGCCTTCGTCTTCGTCGTGGGCGAGTATAATTGGGGCATGCAGCCCGGCCTCAAGAACCTCACGGACCACTTTCTGGAGGAGTGGTTCTGGCGGCCCGCCGCCATAGCGAGCTATTCCGCCGGACGGCTCGCCGGGGCCCGCTCCAGTACGGCCTGGCATGGCACGCTCTCCGAAATGGGCATGGTCGTGATCTCAAGCACGCTCGCGGTGGGCCCGATTGCCGACACGCTCGATGCGGATGGCAAGCCGGCGGGCAGCGCCGCGACGGGGCTGGAGCGCGCCTTTCCTCGCTTTGCCGACGACCTCGCCTGGTGGACCGAGGCCTGCCGCGAGCAGCGGGCCCGGAAGACGCCGCCCTACTGACGGGAGACAGCTTCGGCTTCGGACGAGCCATTCGGCCTGAACTGGGCCGGCCCCTGCCCAAAGCGCGGAGCGCCGCGCAGCAGGCCCTGCCGGATGGCAGCGTGCGCCATGCGCTCGCGCGGTGACATCGCGGTCCACGACGGAACCGTCATCGCACTGTCAAATCCAACTCCTAACCCGCATGGCACGGCGGCGTCCGGGACGGTCGTCAGGCGGGGCAGTCACTTTCTCCCGGACTGCCGAACGACGCATTTCAGGGCCGGTGTCCAGTCGCCGGCGGGAGAGACGCGATGCGCAGCGAGCATGTGCCGGTCCTTGCCGGGGCTACGAGCGACGGCAGTATCGGGCGGGGAGCGGGGGACATAGGCCCGACGGCCGTCCGCCTGCTGGCCTCCCTGCGCTCACTGACCCGGCAGATCGAGGCGGAGGTGGAGGGGCGGCTGGAACGCTGGTCGGGCGCAAGCGCCCGTGACGCTCTGCCACGGTCCGCGGAGAACCTGGCGGCGTATCTCGCCCTGCGGCAGCACGATCTCACGTCCCTCCAGTCAGCCCTGACGACCCTCGGCCTGTCTTCGCTCGGCCGGTGCGAGGCGCATGTTCTCCCGACGCTGCGGGCCGTCGCGGCAGCCCTCGGGCGCATGGCGGGGCAGACGAGCCTCGACTTTCCTCCCGAATCCGAATTCGGCCGGGGCCGCGAGGCGCTGTCCGACACGATCGCAACCCTGTTCGGGCGCCGCGCCGGAGTCCCGGCCGTCATGGTCACGCTTCCAGCGGAAGCGGCGACCGATGTCGCATTCGTGGAGGCCCTGGTGGCTTCCGGAATGAATTGCGCACGAATCAATTGCGCCCACGACGGACCCGATGCCTGGATCGCGATGGCGGAAAACGTCCGCTATGCCGGCAGGCGCGCCAAGCGGGACGTGAAGGTCGCGATGGACCTGCCGGGGCCCAAGTGCCGCATCGAGACGCTGTCGCCGGAAAAGCCGAAGCGCCTGCGCATCGGTGACCGGCTGCTGCTGTCGGGCACCGCCGCGGCGGAACCCGACGTCGGCATGAGCGCCGCGCTCGCCATTTCCTTCCCGTCCATCGTCCCTGGTCTGGCGCAGGGCGCCGAGGTTTGGATCGACGACGGCAAGCTGCGATGCAGGGTGCTCGAGCGCAGGGGCGCGGACTGCGTCATCGAAGTTCACGGTGCGCGCGAGAAGGGCGCGAAGCTTCGCGCCGGCAAGGGCGTCAACTTCCCGAGGACGCCGCTGAGCCTTCCGTTCCTCTCCTCGCACGATCTGGACGCACTGCCGGTGATTGCCGAGCATGCGGACGTCCTGAACGTCTCCTTCGTGCAGCGGCCCGAAGACCTCGATGCGCTCGACGAGGCGATGGCGCCGCATCTCGGCCACCGCGGAGGGCGGCCATTGCCGGCCATCCTGAAGATCGAGACGCCTCTCGCCCTGGAAAACCTTCCCGACCTGATGATGCGAAGCGCACGGACGCGTCCGACCGGAGTGATGATCGCGCGCGGCGACCTCGCCGTGGAAATTGGTCACGCCCGGCTCGCCGAGATCCAGGAGGAGATCCTCTGGGTGTGCGAGGCGGCCCACACCCCCGTCGTCTGGGCGACCCAGGTGCTTGACGACCTCGTCAAGGAGGGGCTGCCCAGTCGGGCCGAGACGACGGACGCCGCCATGGCGCAACGTGCCGAGTGCGTGATGCTCAACAAAGGGCCGCACATCGTCGAGGCCATCTATTTCCTTCGCGACGTCGCGCGGCGCATGGGCCGCCACCAGTCGAAGAAGTCGCCCCGGCTCCCGGCGCTGCATTCCTGGCCGCTGCGGGCGGGTGGGACTGGCGTGCAGGCCGTGGCGGTCAGGCGCAACCCGGGCCAAAAGCGGGTGACGAAGCCCTGAGGTCCGTCGCCCGGTCAGTCCGGTTCGCCCTCGTCATCCGTGAGGCCGGCGAGCGCCGCGCGCGCCCGCTCGCCCGGGTCCGCACACCCCTCTGCGATGTCGATCAGGGCCTCGACGGCCAGCGCCCGAAGTCCCCTGATCTCAGCCGACAGGTCGTGGAGCTCGTCGACGATGGCGTGCCAGTCCGCGACGGAATCGGAGGCAATCGGCGGGAGATCGGCGCGAATGGGCTCGGCCCCCGCCCAGGCCGAAAGCGTCTCCGCCGCCCGGCCCGCAGCCGCTCCCTGCGCCACGTCGCGAACAATGTCCGGGCGCCCGGCGCGTCCTGGCTTCCTGTCTTTCATTGCGGCCTCTGCGAGCGGGCTGGCCGGGCCGGTCGCCGGCAGAACGCCGTTAGCAGCGTCGCATGACGCCGCAAAGAAGGAGCCGGGTCTCGCCGACGCGCGGACGCGCTCCGGGAGCAGGCTTCCGGCCGAGGAACTGTCATGCGACTGTCGGAACGCCCTGCTTGAACAACATGAAGGCAGGGGGCGCGGCCAGGATGAGTGAAGCAGCACCGATCAGCGGGCGGTCCGTCAACAGGCGATCGACGCGCAAGGCCGTCGTGGCCGAACATCCGCGTGCGGATGATCCCGGTCGGTTCGCCAATCGCGAACTCTCCTGGCTGGAGTTCGACCGCCGCGTGCTCGAGGAGGCGGGCAACACCGCCAATCCACTGCTCGAGCGTCTGCGGTTCCTGTCGATCGCGGCGAGCAATCTCGACGAGTTCTTCATGGTCCGGGTGTCCGGCCTCATCGAACAGGTCGAGGCCGGCATCACCTCGCCGACCATGGACGGCCTTACGCCTGCGGCGCTGCTCGCGCGCATCGGCGAAAGCGCCGGCCGCCTGAATGCCGACCAGCAAAAGGCCTGGCGCGACCTGCGCAGGCTGCTGACCGGAGAATCCATCCACGTCGTCGAGCGGGAGGAACTCTCGGCGACAGACATCGCGGCACTGGCCCGGCACTTCGAGGATCTCGTCTTCCCCGTCGTCACGCCGCTGGCCATCGATCCCGCACATCCCTTCCCGTTCATCCCCAATCTCGAACTTTCCCTGGCGCTCGACGTCGTGCGGGCCGAGGACGGGCGCGCGTTTCAGGGCCTGATCCGCATCCCCGGGAAGCTGCCGCGCTTCGTACGCCTCGACGGCGACCCCTCGGCGCATCGCTTCGTGCGCGTCGAGGATGTGATCGCGCACTTTGCCGAGCAGCTGTTTCCCGGCTGCGTCATCGGCGGCATGGGCCTGTTTCGCGTCGTCCGCGACCTCGACATCGAGTTTGCCGAGGAGACGAACGATCTCGTCAGGGTCTTCGAGGCCGCACTGAAGGAACGCCGCCGGGGATCGGTGATCCGGCTGGAGGTCGCGTCCGACATGCCCGAGGCGCTGCGCGCCAGCGTCGCCCGCGAGCTCAAGGTCGATGCGGAGGACATCCTCGTCGAGGACGGACTGATCGGCCTGTCCTCCCTGTCCCAGATCGTCGGCGTCGAGCGGCCGGACCTGAAGTTCGCCCCCTTCGTGCCCCGGTTCCCCGAGCGGATCCGCCAGTTCGGCGGCGACTGCTTCGCCGCCATCCGCGAGAAGGACATCGTCGTCCACCACCCCTACGAGTCCTTCGACGTCGTCGTGCAGTTCCTGAACCAGGCGGCCCGCGACCCCAACGTCGTGGCGCTGAAGCAGACGCTCTATCGCACCTCGGCCGACAGCCCCATCGTCCGCGCGCTGATCGAGGCCGCGGAGGCCGGCAAGTCCGTCACCGCCCTCGTCGAACTGAAGGCACGCTTCGACGAGGAGGCCAACATTCGCTGGGCGCGCTCGCTGGAACGGGCGGGCGTGCAGGTCGTCTACGGCTTCATCGACCTGAAGACGCACGCCAAGCTGTCGATGGTGGCGAGGCAGGAGGCTGGCAAGCTGGTCACCTACTGCCATGTCGGGACCGGCAACTACCACCCGATCACGGCGCGCATCTACACGGACCTCTCGGTCTTCACCTGCGATCCCGCGATCGGGCGGGACGTCGCCCGCATCTTCAACTTCATCACCGGCTATGGCGAGCCGGCGCAGCTCGAGCAGATGGCGATCTCGCCGACCTCTGCCAAGCCGCGCCTGCTGGAGGACATCGTCGCGGAGATGGAGCACGCCCGGGCCGGCCGTCCGGCCGCGATCTGGATGAAGTGCAATTCGCTCGTCGACCCGCAGATCATCGATGCGCTCTACGCGGCGAGCCAGGCCGGCGTGCGCGTCGACCTCGTCGTACGCGGCATCTGCTGCCTGCGGCCGGGCGTCGAGGGCCTGTCCGAGAACATTCGCGTCAAGTCGATCGTGGGGCGCTACCTCGAGCACTCCCGCATCTACGCCTTCGGCAATGGCGGCGCGCTTCCGAACAAGGATGCGCGCCTCTACATCTCCTCGGCCGACCTGATGCCGCGCAATCTCGACAGGCGTGTCGAAACGCTGATGCCCATCCGCAATCCGACCCTGCACGAGCAGATCCTCGACCAGGTGCTCCTGGCCAACCTCCTCGATAACGTGCAGAGCTGGTCCATTCTCGCCGACGGCAGCAGCAGGCGCATGACCCGCGCCGAGGACGAGGATGCCTTCAGCGCCCAGGCTTACTTCATGACCAATCCCAGCCTGTCCGGGCGTGGCAAGGCCCTGGCGCAGTCCCAGCCCCGCAAGCTGGCCGAACTCGCGCAGCGCAGTCGCGCGGCGGCGGAGTGACGGCCCTGGTGTCATCGCGCCGCAACGCATGCATGCGCAAACTCGCGTTCACCTGAGGCGACTGTCCCCTCCCCCGCCGGTTCCCCGCCCGGCGGGATCTCTTTGTCCGCGCCGTCAGCCGGCGCGCCGTGCATCCGCCGGCGGGACCGGGACGACCATGGGCCCCCCGCCCGTCTGTGTCCGCGCCACCTGGGCCCGGCGTGCGGGACCCGTCCCGTTCATCAGGAACTCCTGCGCGCTGAAGCGCGACGCCGCCATTGCCGGCGCGTCGCGGAGCCATGAGCCGTCAGGCTGCAAGAGCCAGCTGCCATCGTTGTCCATGACGTTCGCGGCAAGGATCTGCGCGAGGATGCGCTCGTGCGCGCCGGGCTCGGTAACCTGCAGAAGGACCTCCAGCCGCCTGTCGAGATTGCGAGGCATCAGGTCGGCCGAGGAGATGTACACGACCGCACGCGGATGGGGCAGCGCATGCCCGTTGCCGAAGGCGTAGATGCGGGAGTGCTCGAGGAAGCGGCCCAGGATGGAGCGGACCCGGATGCGCTCCGAAAGGCCGGGCACGCCGGGACGCAGGCAGCAGATGCCGCGAACGACGAGCTCGATCTCCACCCCGGCGGCGCTTGCCTCATACAGGGCTTCGATGATCTGGCCGTCGGCCAGTCCGTTGCACTTGGCCCAGATCATCGCGGGGCGGCCGGCAAGCGCATGGGCTGCTTCGTTTCTGATGGCATCGAGGAGGGTCTGGCGCAGGTCGAGCGGCGAGATCCGCAGGCTCTCCAGCGCCCGTGGCTCGCAGGATCCCGTGGCGTAATTGAAGATCCGGTTTGCGTCCCTGCCCAGGGCGGGGTCGGCGCTGAAATAGGAGATGTCCGTGTAGTGCCGCGCCGTGTCGGGATTGTAGTTTCCCGTTCCAAGATGCGTGTAGGTGACGATCTCGGCGCCCTCCCGCCGGGCGACGAGCGTGAGCTTGGCGTGGGTCTTGAGGGCCGAGAAGCCGAAGACCACCTGCGCGCCCGAATGCTCGAGGTCGCGCGCCCACCTCACATTCGCCTCCTCGTCGGAGCGTGCCTTAAGTTCCACCACGGCTGTGACGGCCTTCCCCGCCTCGGCCGCCCTTTTCAGGGCGGCGACGATGGGGCTGTCGCGCGATGTCCGATAGAGCATGTGCTTGACCGACACGACCGCCGGGTCGTCGGCCGCGGCGTCGAGCAGCCGCACGACGGGATCGAAGGACTCGTAGGGATGGTGCACGACGAGGTCGCGGTCGCGGATGACGTCGAGCAAAGCGGCGTCCCGCGCGGCAAGGCGCGGCGGCGTCACGCCGCGATGCGGGGGATAGCGGAGGCGGGGGCAGTCGAGGTCGGCCAGCATGGCCAGGTCGCGCGGCGCGAAGAAGCCCTGGATCCTCGAAGCATCGGGTCCCTCGGCGGCCACGCAGGACTGCACGAAGGCAACGAGGTCGTCCGGCATCGAGGCCGAAACCTCCAGCCGCACGGGGTCGGCACGCCTGCGGCGCCTGAGAGCCTTCTCGAAGCGGCGGATCATGTCGTCGCCGCTTTCCTCGACCGGCAGGTCCCCGTCCCGCAACACCCGCAGAAGGCCGCCGCCTCGCACCGTGCATCCGGGAAACAGCCGGTCCGCGCAGGAGAGGAACACGTCCTCGATCGCGACGAAGAGCCGTGCACCCCGCTCGAACATGTCGGGCAGTTCAATGAAGCGGCCTGCTGCCGTCGGCAGTACGATCAGTGCCCGTACCGTCTTGCGGCCGGGCCAGCGCTCCAGATCGAGCGCGAGAGCCGGCTGGCCCGCAGGGAGGAACGGGAAGGGGCGCGCGGCGCCGATGGCGAGGGGGGTCACGAGCGGCGCGAGCTGTCGCAGGGCGTGGTCGTCGAGCCATGCGCGCTCGCGCATCGTGAGTTCGCCCGGCGAGAGCACGACCACCCCTTCCGCCGCCAGCGCGCGTCGGAGTTGCAGCCAAGCCTCGTGCTGGGCCTTGTCAAGTGAATCCAGCCGCCCGGCAAGGCACAGCGCATCGGCCAGGGACGGGTCGCCGGCGGGGACGGCTGGCCGCTCGCCTCCCCGCAGGTGACGGGCCACCCGCGTCGCAAAGAATTCGTCCGAACTGTGCCCAGAAAGCGCAAGAAAGCGAACACGTTCGAGCAACGGATGACGATCGTGTGACGCCTCCGCGACAACTCTTGCCGCGAAATCGATCCACGAATGGTCTCGGTTGAAGGTGCGGGGGGTCAAGGTTCGTTGCTCCACAAGGCCGCAACAAGCATGAAAGCGTCAAACTTAAGGATGTATTAACCGTACTGTTCTGGCCCAGATTGTACGTCCGTCCCCAGTGAAAAGAGAGGTGGGCGGGCGGCAGGCGTTCTCTCGACTCGCCTTTATGGCCGAGGTCAAGCTACACTCGGCGAGCCATCAGGCTCGCCGGAGCGCAGGCGGGAACGCATTTCGCCAAGATCCTGACGAGCCTGTCGGTTCGAGGCCGCGCGAGCGGAAGCGGCATCGAAATCGACATGTCACCTGGAGCCATTCCCATGCTGACACTCGACGAGTCCATCGAAATCTACGCCCGCGCCAGCCGCGCCTGGTTCGGCCACAACGCCCGCGCGCAGGCCGAGAAGAAGGCACGATCCTGTGGCGAGACTGGCGACGGCGAAGGCGTGGTGGTGTGGCGCAGGGTGGCGAACGAGATCAACCGCCTCGACTCCCTCGGCGTGCCCTATCGTTCCCTGCCCTACCAGCCCAGGGAGGCCTGAACACGCCCGCGGCGACCGTTTTTTGCGGCGGGCGAAGGGCACGCGCACCTGCGCCGTGGCTCTCGCGTGGTCTACGAATGTGCCAGGAGCCACTCGCGCCCGATCAGCCCGGAAGCGAAGACGAGCCACGGGATGGGAAGGGCGACGAGGAGCGCAGCGGATCTCGCCGATGGGAAGAGCCGGTCGGCGATCCGCGCGCAGGCGAGGGCGATCGCCGCGTTCGCGGCAAACCCGATCGCGAGGCTGGACAGCCCCGCCGTGTAGAAGGGGTAGAGGAGGCACGCGAGCGCGAGGGCGGTGATGGGGCCCCGCTGCTGGCGCGCGGCTTCGCCCGACCGGCCGGCGAGCCAGCGTGCCGCGCCCAGTCCGCCGATCAGCCCCGTCCAGACGAGGGCGACGACCGCGCCGGGGAGCGCCTCGACGTCGGTCGGTCCCGCCGACATCCAGCCGAGCGCCGCAATCCCGACACTGACGCCGACTGTCGCGGCCATGCCAACTGCGACATTCGCAAGCAGACCCCGTCCATCGCGCGCGGACAGGAGCGCATTCATCCGGTTCGTCATCTCGACCCCTCCACCAAGGCGGAGAGCGTCTAGGGCACGGACATTGCCCCGGCCTGACGCGCCGTCGTCAGGTTGCGGCAATGATCCCGATCCAGGGTCTGCCCGATCTCGTAGCTTGAGCAGGAGTGCAGGCCGATGCGGGTTCTGTTGGTGGAAGACGAAGCGGAGTTGAGGCGGGCCGTGCTGTCCAACCTGCGCACGGCCGGCTTCACGGCAGATGGCGTCTGCAGCATCGACGAAGCCAGGACAAGTGTTTCGATCATCCGGTACGGGCTCGTCCTGCTGGATCGCCGCCTTCCCGACGGTGACGGCCTCACGCTCATCCCGCATGTCCGGCGCGTGCAGCCCTGGCTGCCCGTCCTCCTTGTCTCCGCACTCGATCAGGTCGCGGACAAGGTCCAGGGACTGGACATGGGGGCGGACGACTACCTCACCAAGCCGTTCGACGCGGACGAACTCATGGCCCGGGTGCGTGCGGCCCTGCGCCGCCCGGGCGGCGAACAGTCTCCTCCCGTGGTCTGTGGAAGGCTTAGCTTCGACCTCGCCACCCGCGACGTGTCCGTGGCAGGCCAGCCCCTGGTCCTCAAGCGGCGCGAATTGTCGCTGCTGGAGGCACTGATGAGGCGGGCGGGCCGTGTCGTCCTGCGGGACCAGCTGCTTGAAGACGTGTACGGGTTCGACGACGACATCCAGTCCAACACCCTCGATGCCCATGTTTCCCGCCTGCGCAGCCGTCTCGGCAAGGCGAAGGCAGGGGTGGCAATCCATCCGGTGCGGGGCGTCGGCTATTGCCTCGACTCCGCATGAAAGGGCGGCGGTCCCTCACCGGCCGGCTGATCGGCCTGCTCGTCCTCGTGCAGACCGGTGTCGCCGTCGCCGGGATGACGGCGTGGATGCTGTTCTCGCCTTTCGTGTCCTTCGAGGACGTCGCCGCCGAGACGACGCGGGAAGCGGTGGTGCGGTCCCTTCGGGAGGAGGCAGGCCAGCTGGCGATCCGGCCCGACCCCGTGCTCCTGTCCTATGCGGCAAGCCGGCCCAGCCTCGTCTACGCGGCCATCCGTGACAACGCCGTCCTGCCCGGCTCCTCCGGACAGCTCGCGGACGTCCTGGCGCGACTGGGCCCGGTCATCCCGCGCAACGGGCAGATCGACGCGAAGACAACCGCCGACGCCGCGCTGATCCGCTTCGCTTCCATGGACACGCCGTTCGGCGAGGTCGTCGTCGCATCCTTGGGCGACACGTTCGGACTTGACGACTTCGGGAGCTTCCTGACCGTCTATCTCGCCCAGCTTCTCCCGCTCTTCGGGCCGGCCGTGCTGATGGCGGCGCTGGTCATTCCCCTCGTCGTGCGCAGCAGCCTCAGGCCTGTCGTGGAAGCCTCGACGCTCGCCGAGACGATCGAGATCGAGAGCCTTCACCGCCGCATTCCCGCCGAGAACCTGCCGAGCGAGGTGGCGCCGCTCGCCACGGCCGTGAACGCGCTGCTGGGCCGGCTGGAGGACGGCATCGCGCGCCAGCGGCTGTTCTCCGCCAATGCCGCCCACGAGCTGAGGACGCCGGTCGCCATCCTGGAGGCCAAGATCGACGGGCTCTCCTCCGGCCCTGCGCGGCACGACCTGAAGCGCGCCGTCAACCGGATCGCGCTCCTCCTGAACCAGCTCCTTGCGGTGGCCCGCCTCGGCCAGCGCGAGGTTCGCATCGACGAGGACACGGACCTCCAGGGCCTGCTGCGGGCGGTGGTCGCCGACTGTGCGCCGCTCGCCCTGCGCATGGGCCGGACCATCGCGTTCCAGGGCGATGCCCACGCCATCACGGTGCGCGCCAACCGGCAGGCACTCGGCAGCGCGCTCGCCAATCTGATCGACAACGCGCTGAGCTACGAACCGGCAGGCGGAACGGTGATCGTCACCTGCGCGCGTCGTGACAAGGGCGCCGCGACGATCACGGTCGAGGATCACGGACCCGGCATCCCGGCGGACGCCCGCGAACTCGTGTTCGAACCGTTCTGGCGCAAGGACGAGGCACGCGTCGGTTCGGGCCTCGGGCTCTCCATCGCGGCCCAGATCCTCCGGCTCCATGGCGGCGAGATAGGCTGCCGGGAAACCGCTGGCGGCGGCGCAACCTTCGAGATGGCGCTTCCCGTCGCCGACGTGTCCTCGGCGGCGCCCGGCCACGAGCAGGCACGCTCGGCCTGAGGCGGCTCGCAGCCGGGGACTCCGGTCAGGCTCGCACAATGTTCCACCGGTACGACCAAGTCTCCCGACCCTCGGGCTTGCGAGACGAACCGGAGTGCTGGATGTCCCCCCTATTTCGCATGACGTGCTGTGTTCTGACGGTCGTGGGCCTTGCGCCGGCGGCATCCCGGACTGTCCTGGCCGCCGACCAGCGCGCCACGCAGGCGCCGGCGGCGCCGGACTGGACGGTGGACGTGGGCGCGAGCTTCATTGCCGCACCACGTTTCGACGGGTCCAATCGACTTCTCTATCTCCCGCTTCCCTATGTCGGGGTGACGTGGCGCGACACGCTCTTCGCCTCGATCAAGGACGGAGTGGGCGCCAACCTCTACAACACCGATGTCCTGAAGGCCGGGATCATCGCGCGGCCCAATTTCGGCCGCTACCGGTCGAACGACCGGCGCTATCTGACGGGCCTGAACGACGTCGACTGGACCGTGGAGGCCGGTGGCTTCGTCAAGTACACGCCGTTTTCCTTCCTCTCGACCTCTCTCGAGGTCAGGCAGGGCGTGGGCGGCCACGAGGGCCTCATCGCCGAATGGTCGGCCGACCTCTCCGCGCCGCCCTTGCTGGATGACAGGCTGTTCCTGTCCGTCGGACCGCGGGTCTCGGCCTCCAACCAGCAGTATAACCAGGGCTTCTACGGCGTGACTCCGACGGAATCGGCCTCCTCGGGCTACGCGGTCTACAGGCCGTCCGCCGGTTTCCGCTCTGTCGGCGTCGGCGCGGGAGCGATCTATCGCGTCACGGACACCGTCACCTTCAGCCTGTTCGCCGACTATGCCCGTCTCGTCGGACCGGCGGCGAAGTCGCCCGTCGTGAAGGGCGGCGGTGGTTCGGAGAACCAGTTCACGGTCGGGACCGCGCTGACCTATCGCTTCACCTATTGAGGGGCTCGCCCGGGACCGAAGCCTTGGCACGTCCGAAGGGTGGCGGCCCTGCGCCCGAGCGCCGCGCGGCGGCTCTAGGAGCCCGTTGGACGATCGCCGAGCAAATGCATGGAAGCCGGCGGACCTTGACCGACGGGGTCCGGAGGACGCGGTCGCGACCGTCCCGATTGGTTAACGGCGTGGCCCGAAAAGGCAAGCCCAAGCCAAAGCGAAAGGATAGAAAGTCCGGCCCCATCCTCCGGCGGAGTGCCCGTCATGCTGTCAAAACGTTCATTCCTGCAAGCCACGGCCGCGGCGGCGCTTGCCGCACCATCGCTGCGGTCTGTCCAGGCTTCAGCCGAGTCCGGCCGGCCCGGCTTCTTCGGCGCCAAGGACATCGCCGAGGCCGGCTTCATCTACGGCCTGCCGATCGTGATGAATTACGGCGTGATGTACGAGTACATCGTCGACAAGAACTCCGGCCAGTGGAAGGCGCCGTTCAACACCATCTATAACGAAGCGCGTGTCTTCACATACCAGGACACGGCCGTCGTCACGCCGAACAGCGACACGCCCTATTCGTTGCTGTGGCTCGATCTGCGGACGGAACCGATGGTCATCTCCGTCCCGGCTGTCGATCCCAAGCGCTATTACTCGGTCCAGCTCTGCGACGGAAACACCTTCAACTACGGCTACATTGGCAGCCGCGCGACGGGAAATGGGGCCGGCAGCTTCATGGTCGCGGGCCCGCACTGGAGCGGCCCGACGCCTCCCGGCATCCGCAAGGTGTTCCGTTCCTCCACGCAATTCGGCCTGACGATCTTCCGCACCCAGCTCTTCGAAGCGTCCGACATCGACAACGTGAAGAAGGTCCAGGCTGGCTACAAGGCCCAGCCGCTCTCCGCCTTCCTCGGACAGCCGGCCCCGCCGGCCAAGCCGCTGCCCGACTTCCCGAAGATCGACAAGGAACTGGCCAAGACGGAGTTCTTCGAGTTCCTGGATTTCGCGCTGCAGTTCGCCCCGGCCCTGCCGGAAGAGCACTGGATCCGCGAGCAGCTCGCGCGGATCGGCGTCGGGCCTGGCAAGACCTTCAACTTCCACGACCTCTCCCTGGTGGACAAGGCCGAAATCCTGCTCGGCATGAAGGAGGGGCAACGGAAGGTGGACGAGGCTGTCGCCTCGTTCGGCAAGTCGATCAATGGATGGCGGGTAGGGTCCCAATCGGGCGATGCGAGCTTCTTCCACGGCGATTGGCTGCTGAGGGCGGTGGGCGCGCAGGCCGGCATCTACGGCAACAATGCCGAGGAGGCCATGTACCCGATGGCCAAGGTGGACGCCGACGGAAACCCGCTCGACGGCTCCAAGGCCAACTACACGCTGACCTTCCCGGCGGACGGCCTGCCGCCCGTCAACGCCTTCTGGTCCGTGACGATGTATGACGGCAAGACGCAGCTCCTGATCAAGAACCCGATCGACCGGTACCTGATCAATTCGCCGATGCTGCCGGGCATGAAGAAGAACGCCGACGGCTCGCTGACGCTCTACATCCAGAGCAAGTCTCCCGGCGCGGACAAGGAGAGCAACTGGCTGCCCGCGCCAGAGGGCCCGATCTACATGGTCATGCGGCTCTACTGGCCCAAGGAGACCCCGCCCTCGATCCTGCCGCCCGGAGAGGGCGCTTGGCAGCCCCCCGGAGTCAGGAAGGCCTGACGATCGTCATCGCACGACGAATCCGACAAGCAGTCGCGGCGAGGCGTGGACAAGCTCTGGCCGCGACGCGGACCGCGGCGGCGGGCCGTCGATGGAGCCGCAGGGTCCGCTCGGACGCGCGGACCCTGCGTCTCCTCCCGCTGCCGCGACCGGAGCCGCCGCTGCCGGCGGGCCGGACGGCGCCGTGACAGGCTGGTCACTGACGTGCTGCGCTGCCGTCACGCCGGCTTAGCAGTGGCGTGAAAGCATCCGGCTTCATCTTTCCGGGAGGCCAGCCATGCCGAATCGTCCTGCGATCACCCGCCGCTCACTTCTGGCCGGGGGCGCGGCGGCCCTCGGCGGAACGGCGCTCGGCGGCGTATTCTCGCCATCCGTGAGCCGGGCAGGCGACCGTCCAGCGGCGACGCTCGGCGTCCAGTCGGGTGACGTGACCGCGTCCTCCGGCGTGGTCTGGACCCGGGCGGACAGGCCAGCGCGCCTCTGGGTCGAGGCAGCGACGACCGACAGCTTCAAGGACGTGCTCTCGACCGTCTACGTCGACGCCCTGCCCGACTCGGATCTCACGGCGAAGCTGGTGCTGGAGGGGCTGCCATCCGGTCAAGACGTGTTCTACCGCATGCGGCTGCAGAACCTGTTCGAGCCCGCTATCGTCGGTGAACCCGTGGTCGGGCGCTTCCGCACCGCTCCGGCCGACAGGCGGTCAGTGTCGTTCGTCTGGTCTGGCGACACGGCCGGCCAGGGCTGGGGGATCGACGAGGCGCGCGGCGGCATGCGCACCTATGCCACCATGCTGACGGCACGGCCCGACTTTTTCATCCACTCGGGCGACAACATCTACGCCGACGGCCCCATCCAGGCCGAGGTGAAGCTGAAGAACGGCGAGGTCTGGAAAAACCTCGTCATTGAGGAAAAGACCAAGGCAGCCGAGACGCTGGAAGAGTTCCGCGGGAACTGGCGCTACAACCTCATGGACCGGAATGTGCGCGAATTCTACGCTGCCGTGCCGACCTACATGCAATGGGACGATCACGAGGTCACCAACAACTGGTATCCCGACGAGCCGCTGACCCGCGCCGAGCACCAGCGCAAGAAATATGTCGAGAAGAACGTGATGATCCTGGCGGCGCGCGCCTCGCGCGCCTTCCACGAGTACACGCCGACGCGCGTGGAGCCGGCCGAGCCCGGCCGCGTGTACCGGAAGGTCTCCTATGGGCCGTTGCTCGACGTCTTCATTCTGGACATGCGTAGCTATCGGGGTGCGAACGGCGAGAACAGGCAGGAGACCCTGGGGCCGGAAAGTGCCTTCCTGGGGCCGCAGCAGGTGGCATGGCTGAAGCGCGGCCTGACGAATTCGACCGCCACTTGGAAGGTGATCGCCGCGGACATGCCCCTCGGCCTCGTCGTCACCTATGATTCGGACCGCAAGTTCGGCAGCGAGGCCGTGGCGCAGGGTGACGGCCCCCCGCTCGGGCGCGAATTGGAGATCGCCGGGCTCCTCTCCTTCATCAAGCATGCCGGGATCCACAACACGGTCTGGCTGACGGCGGACGTTCACTACACGGCCGCGCACTACTACGATCCCGGCAAGGCGCAATTCCAGGACTTCGAGCCGTTCTGGGAGTTCGTGTCCGGGCCCCTGCACGCCGGGACGTTCGGCCCCAACCCGCTCGACAACACCTTCGGCCCGCAAGTCATGTATCAGCTCGCTCCCACCCCGGAACAGGGCCAGAACCTGCCGCCCAGCGACGGGATGCAGTTCTTCGGCCACGTCGCAATCGACGGTGCGACCGAGGTGATGACGGTGACGCTGAAGGACGTGGCGGACAAGGCGCTCTGGTCCGTGGCGCTGGAGCCGAAAAGGGGATGAGGCGCCGGCGCGTGCTTCAAGGGCGGCTCTTGGCTGACGAACGGAAAGCCGTGCTCGGGGCGTCCCTGCCGGCGCGATGCAGCGGGACAGGCGGGCCGCCGGTCCCGGCGCGCCCGGTCAAGGCGACGTGCCGTCGCCGGACCGGCTATCCGGATTGATCGCGACATCCACCGGGCGGATGACCCGAAGCGTCGTGGGCCCGCTCTCGACGACGGCGCACCGCCGGGTGCCGACCTGAAGAAAACGGACGGAATCGCGGTCGAGATCGAAGGCCGCCGCGGTGAGGATCCCGGTGGTCACCGCCCCCGTGTCAAGATTGATCCGCCCGGGCCGCATCCCGGGCCGTCCTTTCGACGGCGTATGC
>JAESFG010000535.1_pt1 | contig 18466 bp, 17 predicted proteins | sample 9269371 | NCBI WGS metagenome assembly JAESFG01 (sample SAMN14506227, study PRJNA617093) | algae metagenome | isolation source: Aetokthonos hydrillicola CCALA 1050 (B3-Florida) and co-occurring... | place: USA: South Carolina | collected 2013-01-01 | reverse complement strand
GACGCGAGCTTCGTGGTGATCAGCGACATAGACGACACGGTGGTGAAGACCGGCGTCGCCAATGTGCTCGCGATGCTGTGGCGGCTCTTCGTGCTGGATGCCGAAGAGCGGAGCGCATTCCCCGGAGTGGCCGCGCTCTACAGGGCTCTGCACCGCGGGGACGACGGGCGTGAGCGCAATCCGCTGCTCTACGTCTCGCGCGCGCCCTGGGGCACCTATGACGTCCTTGAGGAGTTCTTCCGGCTGAACGAGATCCCGGTCGGTCCGATCCTCTTCCTGCGGGAATGGGGCGTGAGCTGGACCCGGCCCTTTCCGCGCAAGGCCGAGAGCCACAAGCGAGACCTCATCGCCCACATGCTGGAGATCTATCGCGACCTGCCCTTCGTGCTGATCGGTGACAGCGGGCAGCACGATCCCGAGATCTACCGCCAGGTTGTAGAAGAGAACCCCGGCCGGGTGCTGGCCGTCTATATCCGCAACGTGTCCCGGGAGCGGTCGAGGCTGGTCGAGATCGAGGCGCTTGCGGCGGCCGTTGCCAGGGCGGGAAGTTCGTTTCTGCTCGCTGCCGACAGCGCCGCCATCGCCGGCCATGCGGAAGGGCTGGGCCTCGTGCCCGCCGGAACGGCCGGGTGCGTCCGCGACGCCTCGCTCGCGGAGGGCGGGAGAGGCCGGTCGCGCCTTCGCAAGCTCGTGCGCGGCACGGGGCCGGCCACTGCCCGCGCCGTCGAGCGCGGCGGCCTCGGCCGCCTTGTCGGGCGACCCGGCATGCCGCCGCGCAACGTGCTGGTCGAGCCCGAGGAGAGCAAGGAGCCGTAGCCCGAAGCCAGTTCGTCCGGACGCGCTCCCGCTGCAGCCGGAGGGGTGTGCCCCGAGATCGGCGTTCCCGACTGGGCGCGCCTGCCGCCGCGGCGGAGCGAGACGCCTCCGGTCAGATCCTCTTTCCCGTCGCCTTGTCGAAGAGGTGGACACTGGCGAGGTCGGGGGCAAGGCGGATGGTGTCGCCGGGCTTCAGCTGAACGCGCTCGCGGAAGACGCCGGTGATCTCCTGGCCGGCGAGGCGGGCGACGACCTGCGTCTCCGAGCCCGTCGGCTCGATGACCACCACCTGCACGGGGATGCCGTTCTGCTCGGAGATGGAGAAGTGCTCGGGGCGGATGCCATAGACGGCCGTCTTGCCAGACCAGCCGTCCGGGATGCGGGCGAGCGGCAGCTTCGTGCCGTCGGAACTCGTGAAGGCCGGGCCTCCATCGGAGCCGCCGATCGTTCCCTCGATCATGTTCATGGCGGGCGAGCCGATGAAGCTGGCGACGAAGAGGTTGGCCGGCCGGTCGTAGAGCTCGAGCGGAGGGCCGGCCTGCTCGACGTGCCCGTCATGCATGACCACGATCTTGTCGGCCATCGTCATGGCCTCGATCTGGTCGTGCGTGACGTAGACCGTCGTTGTCTTCAGGCGCTGGTGCAGCTCCTTGATCTCGGTGCGCATCTGGACTCGCAGCTTGGCATCGAGGTTGGAGAGCGGCTCGTCGAAGAGGAACACCTGCGGATCGCGCACGATGGCGCGGCCCATGGCGACGCGCTGGCGCTGGCCGCCGGACAGCTGGCGCGGCAGGCGCGCCAGCAGCGGCTTCAGGGCCAGGATCTCGGCGGCGCGGTTGACCTTGGTCTGGATTTCGTCCTTCGGCGCGCCCTTGAGCTTCAGGGAGAACGCCATGTTCTCGGCTACCGTCATGTGCGGGTAGAGCGCGTAGTTCTGGAACACCATGGCGATGTCGCGCGCCTTGGGGGGCAGGTCGTTGACCACCCGTCCGCCGATGCGGATCTCGCCGGAAGAGATCTGTTCCAGACCCGCCACCATGCGCAGGAGCGTCGACTTTCCGCACCCGGATGGGCCGACGAGGATCACGAACTCGCCGTCGCTGACGTCCACGGACACGCCGCCGATCACCTCGACGGACCCGAAGGACTTCTTCACGTTGCGGATTTCAACCGATGCCATCGAGGCCTGCTCCCTGTGCACGCGGAGGGTCGAGCCCCGCGCCTCGCGTCGACCATTTCCGGCGCGGGCCAGCCGGCCTGGCGGCCCCCGGCCCTCCCGCGCCCGTTTCCCGCGCCAGCATCACCGAAACGGCGCGGCGGGCAATAGCCCTTTCACCAGCAGGTGAACCCGCCGTCAGCCAGCACGATCGAGCCCGTCATGAGGCTCGATGCGTCCGAGGCCAGGAAGTGCACCACCGAGGCGATCTCGTGCGGCTGCCCGAGGCGTCCCATCGGCGTGTCCCTCAGCCAGCCCGGCACGAGCTCGCCGGCGTTCTCCAGCGTCTGGAGCAGGGGCGTTTCGATGTAGGTCGGTGCGACGGCGTTCACGCGCACGCCGTGCGGGGCCCACTCGGCCGCCAGCGACTTGGTGAGATGGTGCACCGCAGCCTTGGATGCATTGTAGTAGGCCTGCTTCTGGGGCCGGTTGACGATGAAGCCGGACATCGAGCCGATGTTCACGATCGAGCCGCGCCCGGCCTTCAGCATGTGACCGCCAAACTCGCGGCAGCACCAGAAGACGCCATTCAGGTTGACGTCGTTGACGTGCAGCCAGAGCTCGTCCGGGGTCTCCTCGCCGCCCTTGCCGCTGCGGGCGATGCCGGCATTGTTGACCACCGCGTCGATGCGCCCGTGCCGGGCGACCACCTCGTCGGCGACGCGTTTCACGGCGGCCGAGTCGGTGACATCGAGCTCGACGACGTGCACCTCGTGCCCCGCCTTCCGCATGTCCGCCTGGCCGGCCGCGGCGACGGCCCTGTCGAAATCGGCGATGATCGTGGTGGCGCCCGCCTCGGCCAGCGCCTGAACGCAGGCGAGGCCGATGCCGCGACCGCCACCCGTCACCAGCGCAACACGGCCGTCCATCCGCAGTTTTTCCAGGAACATCGGCAGCCCTCCCCAGGATTCTGATGCTTATGCAGGCATTTCGATCTGGATCTTCACGGAGCCCTGGGGCGCCCTGGCAGCCAGCTCGAAGGCTTCGACGCTCTGGTCGAAGCCGAAGGTCTCCGTAATCAGCGGGCTGACGTCGATGGCGCCCGAACCCAGCATGGCGATGCAGCGCGGGAAGACATGCGCGTAGCGGAAGACATGCTCGATGCGTGCTTCCTTGACGCAACCCGCCGCGACGTCGTGGGGGAAGGGTACGAGCGGGATGCCGATCATGACGATGGCGCCTCCGGGGCAGATGACGTCGAACACCTCGGCGGCCGCCTTCTCGCTGCCTGAGCACTCGAACAGCACGTCGGCGCCCCAGCCGTCGGTTTCCCGCTTCACCACGTCGGCGAGCCTGTGCGAGCGCACGTTCACCGTGGTCACCGCGCCAGGAACCTTGGCGAGCTTCCGCGCGATGGCGAGCTTGCTGTCGTCAACGTCCGACACGATCACCCGGGCGCAGCCGGCAGCGAAGGCGGCCAGCACGGTGACGAGCCCGATGGGTCCGGCGCCGATCACCACGGCCACGTCGCCCGGCGTCACCCTGGCCTTCACGGTGCCGTGCACGCCCACCGCCAGCGGCTCGACCATGGCGGCCGCCGCGAAGGAGACGTTGTCAGGCAGCTTGAACGTGTAGTCTGCGGGGTGAACCACCGTCGGCCGGAGCACGCCGTGCACGGGCGGCGTTGCCCAGAAGCGGACCGCGGGATCGAGATTGTACTTGCCGAGGCGCGAGGCCTTGCTGTTGGGGTCGGGGATGCCCGGCTCCATGCAGACGCGATCGCCCTCCTTCAGGTCCTTCACCTCGGAGCCGACCTCGACCACGACGCCGGATGCCTCGTGGCCCAGGATCATCGGCTCGCGCACGACGAAGGAGCCGATGGCGCCATGCGTGTAATAGTGAACGTCGCTGCCACAAACGCCGATCGTTTTCAGTTTGATGCGGACATCGCGGGGACCGAGCTTCTCCTCCACGGCGATATCGCGAAGGTTCAGCTTCATGCGCTCCTCGAGCACGAGAGCCTTGACCATGGGCCTCCTCCCTGTGTGGCAATCCAGTGTCTTGGCCGGCGCGCCCTTGCGTTCACGCCGAAAAGCCGGGTCTCGCGCCCAGCCGGAGGCAACCTGTCATGCTGACGCCGGAGGGTCAATGGCATCTGCCACTAGGCGCTGACATTCGCCAAGGCGCAGGTCGGCGCCTTTGCTCCGATGCCATCCCGTGCACGGCGTGGCGCGCAGCGGTGGGCCGCAGAAACGGAACGCGGGCCCCAGGCCTCCCCGTTCGCGAGTCCCGGCCTTCCGCTCCGCCCGGCCGGGTGACGTGGGTTCTGCCATCACCGCCGCGCGCCCGGCTTGAGCCGGCCGCCCGGCCCGTATTACGTCTCTCCCGCCAGGACCAGATCGGGAGGCCGCATGGCGTTCGTCACGGGGGTTGTCGCGAGCTTCCTTGTCGCCTTCCCCGCGCTCGTCTCCATCGTCAACCCGATCGGCGGCGCCCTCATCTACAGCCAGATCACGTCCGACAAGCTGCACGCTGAGCGCGTGGTGCTCGCCTGGCGCATCGCCGTGTACGCCACCATCGTCATGCTCGCCTCGCTGTTGGTGGGGGCGACGCTGATGAGCTTCTTCGGAGTCAGCATCGAGGCGCTGCGGGTCGCGGGCGGCGCGGTCGTGGCAGCGAGCGCCTGGACCATGCTGACAGCGCCCCAGGTCAACGAGGAGCGCAAGCAGGAGCAAGCAAGCCATTCGGAGCGCGGCGAAGGCGGCGACATCGCGTTCTTCCCGCTCACCATGCCGTTCACGACCGGCCCCGGCACGATCTCCGTCGCCATCGCGCTGTCGGCCAACCGCCCGTCGGACGGGCTCGGCATCGCCGCTTACTTCGCCGGAGCGTCTGCGGCGGCGGTGGCGGTCGCCGTGTCGGTAGGCCTCTGCTACGCCTCCGCCGACCGTGTCACCGATTTCCTCGGGCCTGCCAGGGCCCGGGTCTTCGCCAGACTCTCGGCATTCCTGCTGCTGTGCATCGGCACGCAGATCCTGATCACGGGCCTGCAGGGTGTGCTCGTGGCGGCGCTGTCCCGCGCCGTCTGAAATCGGCGCCGCTCAGTGCAGCGGCGCGGGCTTGCAGTCGTGAACCTTGCCGTCGAGACCTTTGTAGGTGCCGCTCTCGGCGTTGTAGGACCGGAAGGTCGTGCAGAGAAGGCCGCCCTTGGCCGTCTTGACCTTCTTTGCCGGAGCCGTCGCGGGAGCCGGCGACGACGCCGGCTCGTCCGTTGGGTCGCTGAGGGCGCCCGTGACCGGCAGCGCGGCCTGCGCGCCTTCGTCCTGCCGGGGCTGAAGGGCCGTGGCCGCCGGAGCAGCCTGCTCTGCCTCGGCCACGTTCGCGGCCGGGAGGGCCTGGACCGGATCAGGCTGCGTCACGGCGGCCTGGGCGATTGCCGCCTGCTGTGCCGGGTCCACGGCCTTGGCCGCTGCCGTCGCCGCGTGGGCGGCGGGCTGCGCTCCGTCCATGCTCGGCCTGATGTCTGGGACGGCCTGTTCAACGGACCTGGCAGGCAGCGACGGGATGGCGTCGCCGGCGCGCAGGTCCGCTTGCGGTCCCTGGGCGGCCTGCGGTCGCCCGAATTCCATCACCCCGTAGAGACCGCCCGTGATCACCGCGGCCGCGATGACCAGCCTCAGCAACGTCTTCAACCCCAGCATGTCGTCCCCTTACGCTGCGTTCCGTCCCCTCCCGGGCCTTGCGCCGCTCTGACCGGGTATCGTCCAAATTCGGCCTAAACCTGTCCGTCGCTCGATTTCTCGTGGCGGTGATGTGGTCCAGCACGGCAACGGCGTGGGTCCAGTTGGCCTCGCATGCCCCGCCTGTCGCGGCCTTGCGCAGAGCATCGGACCGGATAGCGTCGGATGCAAGGCATTGCGGAGAGATCAAGATGCGGACGTCCCGCGTGATCCACGTGGTGGGCTGCCACGCCGAGGGCGAGGTGGGCGACGTGATCGTCGGTGGCGTCGCGCCGCCGCCCGGCGCCACGGTTTGGGAGCAGTCGCGCTTCGTCGCGGCCGACGGGGCGCTGCGCGCCTTCGTGCTGAACGAGCCGCGGGGAGGGGTGTTCCGCCACGTCAACCTCCTCGTGCCACCCAAGGATCCGCGCGCCGCCTGGGGTTTCGTCATCATGGAGCCGGCGGACACGCCGCCCATGTCGGGCTCGAACGCCATCTGCGTCGCCACTGTCGTACTCGACATCGGCCTCGTGCCAATGACGGAGCCGGAGACCCGCTTTCTTCTCGAGGCCCCGGGCGGGCTCGTCGCCATCACCGCCGCGTGCAGCGACGGCAAGGCGAAGCGGATCACCGTGCGGAACGTGCCGAGCTTCGCCGACAGGCTCGACGCGACGATCGAGGTGCCGGGGATCGGCACCCTGACGGTGGACACGGCCTATGGCGGGGACAGCTTCGTCATCGCGGATGCGCGCGCCCTCGGGTTCGCCGTCACGCCCGACGAGGCCAGGGACCTGGCCGACGCCGGCATGCGCATCACGCGCGCGGCTGACGAGCAGCTCGGCTTTCGCCATCCGGAACTCCCCGGCTGGGACCGTATCTCCTTCTGCCAGATCGCGGCCGCCATCGACACCGTGGACGGCGTCGCCACGGGCCTCAACGCCGTCGCCATCCGGCCGGGCAAGATCGACCGTTCTCCCACCGGCACCGGCTGCTCCGCGCGAATGGCGGTCCTCCATGCCCGCGGTCGCCTGGAGGTCGGGGACCTCTTCGTGGGCCGTTCCATCATCGGGTCGGAGTTCCGCTGCCGCATCGAGGCCGAAGCCAGCGTTGCCGGGCGTCCGGCCATCATTCCATCCGTGTCCGGACGCGCCTGGATCACCGGCACCAGCCAGCTGATGCTCGACCCCGACGATCCATGGCCGGCGGGCTACAGGCTGTCGGATACGTGGCCGGCGATCGGCGCCTGAACGTCAGCCCAGCGTGATCCGGCCCTCGATGGCAGGAGCCGCCGTTTCCTGCTTGCGGATGATGGCCATGACGCCGTCGGCGATCAGCGTGGCGTCGCGCTCGCCAACCCGTGGGCTGGGCAGGGACTGCCGCCGTCGCGTAGCCGGCATGTCACGGCGTCGCGCGAGGTGCAGGAGGATCGGTTGCGCCGTGTCCCGCGCGTGGCAGGGACCGGGCACCCCGCCGCGGCCCTGACGCGCGCCTCCCGGCCCCGCTATGGTCGCGGCATGTGGCCGAGAAGCGCCGCACCGGGAGGACCCGCATGATCGCTCAGCAGGACGCGCAGGAGAGGCTGCGCGGCATCGCGCTGCTCGTGCTCTGCTCCTGCCTGTTCGGCTGCGTGGACGGGCTCAGCAAGATCCTGTCGGATCGTCAGTCGGTCGCGCAGATCGTCTGGGCGCGCTATGCGCTCGCGCTTCCGGTCCTCCTGGCGACGACGCCGCTGTCGGAGTGGACCGGCCTGTTTCGGACAAGGCGGCCGGGACTGCAGGTCCTGCGCGGGCTCGCCCCCCTCGTCATCAGCAGCACGATGGTCGTGGCCGTTCGCCACCTGCCCCTGGCCGAGGCGACGGTGATCCTGTTCGCGGGGCCCTTCCTGGTGGTGGCGCTGTCCGGCCCGATGCTGGGCGAGAAGGTACGGGCGGCGAGCTGGATCGGCGTCGCGGTGGGCTTTCTCGCGGTGCTGATCGTTGCGCGTCCGGGCTTCGGATCCTTTTCGGCCTACACCGCCTTTCCCGCGGTCGCCGCGGTCTTCTACGCTCTGTTCCAGATATTCACGCGCAAGCTCGCGGCCGGCGGGGAGTCTCCGGGCGGGACGCTTGCGTGGACGCTGGCCGTGGGTGTCGTCATGTCCACGCCCCTCGTGGTCTGGACCTGGCAGCCGCTCGATCCGGCGCATACCGCGCTGATGCTGCTGCTCGGCACGGTCTTCGGCTTCGCCCAGGTCTTCATGATCCGGGCCTTCACGCTGGCGCCAGCCGGCGTGCTGGCGCCCTTCACCTATTCGCAGATCATCGCGGCGACCCTGTTCGGCATCGTCGTGTTCGCCGCCGTTCCAGACTCCTGGACCCTGCTGGGCATCGTGATGATCATCGCGGCCGGCTTCTACGTGATCCGCAGCCGTGGCGGCTGAGCGGAATTTTGGCGCGTTCCTGTCGGGGCGGGACGGCCGGCTGCGTCCTTCGCCGGAAAGGAGCTCGCCATGCTCTATGCCCTGCTGTGCTATGATTGCGAGGATGTGGTGATGAGCCGCGAGGAGGACGCCGCCGTGATGGAGCGGATTTCCCGCGTCACCGGGCGCCTCGCGGCCGCAGGGCGGATGGGCCCCGCGGCCCGCCTGCTGCCGACGACGGCCGCGACCACGCTCCGCAAGGGGCGCGACGCCGCCGTGATCGACGGCCCTTATGCCGAGACGAAGGAGCAGCTGCTCGGCTTCTTCCTCGTCCACTGCGACGACCTCGAGGGGGCCATCGCCGCCGCCCGCGATCTTGCCGCGGCGGGTGGAGGTGCAGGCGCGTTCGAGATCCGTCCGGTCGCCTTCGCCGATGGCGGGAGAGTTCGGGCGTGACAGACCTCGCCTGGATCGAGGCCGCCCTGGTGGCGGCCCGCCCGCAAGCTGTCGGCGCACTGGTGCGCTACTTCCGCGACCTCGACACGGCCGAGGAAGCTTTCCAGGACGCCTGCCTGCGGGCGCTCAAGGCCTGGCCGGAAAACGGTCCGCCGCGCGACCCCGCGGCGTGGCTGATCTTCGTGGGCCGGAACGCGGCGCTGGACCGCTCGCGCAAGCTCGCCCGTCAACAGCGCCTTCCTCCCGAGGAGACGATCTCGGATACCGGCGACGCGGAGGCGGACATGGCCGAGCGGCTGGACGATTCCCACTACCGGGACGACGTTCTGCGCCTGCTCTTCATTTGCTGCCACCCCGAGTTGCCGCCCGCCCAGCAGATCGCCCTGGCGCTGCGCGTGGTCAGCGGTCTCGGCGTGCGGCAGATCGCCCGCGCCTTCCTGGTCAGCGAGGCGGCCATGGAGCAGCGCATCACACGCGCCAAGGCGCGGATCGCGAAGGCTCACGTGCCTTTCGAGGCGCCCGGCCCGGTCGAGCGGTCGGAGCGCCTCGCGGCCGTCGCGGCCATGGTCTACCTCGTCTTCAACGAGGGGTATTCCGCGCCGGAAGCGGACGGCGCGCGTGCCCCCTTGTGCGACGAGGCGATCCGGCTCGCCCGCCTCCTTCTGCGACTGTTCCAGGCGGAACCCGAGATCATGGGGCTGCTCGCCCTGATGCTGCTGCAGCACGCGCGAACGAAGGCGCGGTTCGACTCGGCCGGCGCGATCGTCCTCCTGGAGCAGCAGGACCGCACGCTCTGGGACCGCCGCATGATCGCTGAGGGGCTGGCGCTGCTGGACAAGGCCGTGCGGCACCGCCGCCCCGGGACGTACCAGGTGCAGGCTGCCATCGCTGCCCTGCACGCCCGTGCGGCACGGCCGGAGGATACCGACTGGGCCGAGATCGACCTGCTCTACGCCATGCTCGAGCACCTCCAGCCTTCGCCCGTGGTGACGCTGAACCGGGCGGTGGCCGTCGCCAAGGTGCGCGGACCAAAGGCCGCGCTCGCGCTGATCGATCCCCTCGCCGACCGCTTGGCGGGCTATTTCCACTTCTTCGGCGTGCGTGGCGCCTTTCTCGGCCAGCTCGGGCGGACGGAGGAGGCCCGCCGGTGCTTCGACCGCGCGATCGCGCTCGCCAACACTCCCGCCGAGGCAGCGCACATCCGGCGACATCTCGACCTGCTGTCCGCCGAGGGAGCCGCGGCCGGGCCCGGCGGCTGACCCACGGCGGCTCCTACGCGGGCTGCGACCGTGACGCGCGTCCTTGCGCGTTCCCGGCGCGCGCGGGCTGCACTAGTGTGCGCGGCGCCCATGGAGTCGCCGATGCAGACCATCCCCGCCGGACCCCTCGACCGCGAGGCCTTCGCGCCCTTCGGGGCGGTCATAGCGCCCGCGGGCGCGTCGCGCCGCGTGAACGAGGGAAGGGGACTGCGGACGGAGGTGCCTGCGTCGCTGGTTCACACCACCGGCGCGGCGTCGCCGTCGCTGGCCATCTACGACATCGCGCCGTCGCACTGGCCTGTGGCCCTCGGCATGGTCGAGAGGCATCCGCTGACCTCGCAGTTGTTCGTCGCGCTCGAGGGAGGCGCGTTCCTCGTCGTCGTCGCGCCGGCGACGGCGGAGGGTGGGCCGGACGCCCGAGGGGCCAGGGCCTTCGTGGCAAGGGCCGGTAGCGGGATCGTGTACGCGCCCGGCGTCTGGCATCTGCCGCTGGTTGCCATGGAACGGCCCGGGCGCTTCCTAATGATGATGTGGGAGACCGGCACGGAGCGCGACTGCGAGGAGTGCCGGCTCGACACACCCCTCACCATCGTGCCGGACGGGCACGGAATGCCGAGCCGGGACGCGCCCGCCGACCTTGTTCCCCGGCCCTGAGAGGTCTCAGGCGGCCTCGCCGGCTCGTGCCGCAGCCGGTCCACGGTTGAGGCGCCACATTGCGTGATTCAGCACCCCGGCGAAGGTCACCCACGCGAGATAGGGGACGAGCAGCCAAGCCGCGCTCGGCTCCACCCCGTGGAACGAAACGATGGTCGCGAGAATGGCGATCCACAGGAGAACCAGTTCCGCGAGGGCGAGGTCCATCCGTTTCAGTCCGAAGAAGATGCCGGACCACGCCGCGTTGAGGACGAGCTGCACGCCGTAGATCGTCAGCGGCACGGACGCGCCCGCCCAGCCGGCCTTCTTCCAGACCAGCCAGCCGGCGACGGCAATCGTGCCGTAAAGGATCGTCCAGGCAGGGCCAAACAGCCAGTTCGGGGGGCGCCAGGACGGTTTGCGCAGTGTCTCGTACCAGCGCCCGGGCGGGAAGAGCACGCCGCTCAGTGCCGCCGCGACGCAGACCGCGACAAACACCCACAATCCGTACCAGTCGTCCATGTCGGGCTCCGCGGCTCTCGATCCGGAGACAGTGTACGCCTCGGACGAGCACAGGCCAGCCCCGGGGGGAAAGTTCTGCCCGCGCTTGCCCCCGGGCGCCGCTGCCTTGATCATCGTCAACGATTCGCCGTGATCCCGGCGGACAGATGCATCTGCCAGCAACCGGACACGCGAGATGTGAGAAGGCCGAAAGCTCTGTCGCGTTCAAGCCGCAAAGCTTTCTGTCAGGGCCTGTGCGAATCAACAATTTGATGCAAATTTTCATCACAGTTTAGAATCGCACAATCTGTGCCCTGTTGCTTCGGATTAGCGGCGAATTTTATTGAAACAAACATTGATGTGCGTTCTTATCCGGTGTCCGTTGGTGACGTATATTTATAGAAGCTTGCATTACATCATTCATGGCCTATAATGCTTGAACATAAAATTAGGATGGAACGCGAGCTCTCTGATGGCCAAGCAGCCGGTCTCACCTGCACCGGAAATTCCGCCAAGTCGTCGCCGCTGGTCCTCCTCGGACAAGCTGCGGATCCTCGAGGAGGCAATGCAGCCCGGCGCGACGGTGCTCGGCGTGGCGCGGAAGTACGGGGTCAGCGCCGTCTCGATCTATGCGTGGCGAAAAGCGCTCGCGGATGGCCCGTCGGCTCGCGAATTGGGCGATCCGGGGCAGCGGGTTCCGCTGATGGAGCGGAGGCCCCACGTGGAGAGGGGCCGGCCGCCGAACCTGATGTTCAGCGACGTCCTCTCTGCGGTCCAGCAGCGGCGTCCCGCAGGCGAGCAGGACGAGGCGGTCCGGGTCCTCGAGCGCCGCGTCGCTGAGTTGGAGGCGCGCTGCCGCGCTCTGCAGGGGCGCCTCGACGCCTGGGAGAGTTCACGGCGCAACATGGGCGAGGTGCTGCGCACCATCGGGTCGCAGCTCAACCTGCTCGGCAATTTCACCGAGGTGGACCTGTTAAGGCCAGAGCCCGAGAATCCCCGGCCAACAGATTGATGCCCATTAACTCTAATCTTGTATGAAGCTGGCGCTGACCTGTCGCCAAGCTTGACGCCGCGTCTGTTAATCTTTCAGGCTCCCTACGACGACAAAATGAACGCGAGTCTAGGGCTCGCTGCCCGTCGGCGGGGTCTGGCGTGAGTGAACCGGCACAGGGACGCATCCTCCATGAAGCCGAGATCCGTGTGATCAAGCAGTGCGCCGAAGCGCCACGCCACCGCCTCGAATTCCGGGGTCTCGACCGCATGGTCGCCCAGCTGCTTCACACCCGTGGCTGGCTTGAGCGCGTGGAAGGCGAAGACGGTGTGAGCTACCGCGCTGCTCCCCCCGGCCTCGTAGCCCTCAGCGTCTCGCAGCTGACCGCCGCCGAATAGAGCGGCCTTTCCTCTCCGGGGCCATTGTCTGCCTCGTCCGGACTGCGGTTAACCGTGCCTTCAGCTGGCATGGTTCAGATGCTGTCATGTGGCGAATACTGCGACAATCCTGGAGGGATTTTTCAGAGACGCTGTCTCGTGACACTAAATTTGTCAATTATGCGATCCCCGGCAGTATCGGTGCGCTGCTCGTCGCGTCGATCGTCGTCCTTGCCCTGTCCCTGTCGTGGTCGGCCGCCGAAACCGACCGGATCGCGCTCAACCGGCAGGCAGAGGGCCTGCTGCGTGCACTGCGCTACAAGGGGCTCGCCCTGTCACGCGAACTGAAAATGCAGACGGTCTGGGGCGAGGCCTACAGGAACACGGTGATCGCGCCCGATCGCGTCTGGATGGTGCAGTTCTACGGCGATTATCTGAAGGGCCTGCTGGGGTATGACGGCGTGTTCGTCATCGCCCATTCCGGCCAGGTGCTGATGGAGTATCCGGGGGGCAGGTCGTTCGATGCGGATGTCAGGCCCGCCATTGCAGACATGATCGACGCCGTCCGGGATCCCACCGGACAGGGCGCCCTCGCCGGAAACGTCCAGGCAACCCAGATCACGCTGGAGGGCGGGAACACCGTCGAGCATCGGGCCCTCGCCGACGTTCGCCGGTTCGGCGCCGAACCCGCCATCGTCGTCGTCGAGACGATCGTTCCGGACGCGATGCCCGAAGATGTCCTGGCGCCACCGGCCATCCTGATCGCCTTCTTCGACATCGATGCCCCGTTCCTGTCCGAGATCGGGACCGTCTTCGACTACAAGGACCTGCGGCTGGCCACGGGGGAGGCGCGCGAGCACCGGCTCGATGTGCGCGACCTCAATCGCCGGCCCGTCGTGGAACTGGCCTGGGTCGAGCGGCGGCCGGGCCGTGCCATCATCGGTCGGATGGCGTGGGGGCTCGGCTTCGCCCTGGCGTTGCTGGTGCTGCTGGGCCTGGGCGTGCTTCGGCTGATCAACGGGCGAACGCGGGCCGCCCTGGCGGCGGAACGGCGCGCGTTCGAATCGGAAGCGCGGCGCTCGGCCGAGCGCATCGCCGAGCAGCAGCGCAATCTCGCCCAGGCCCGCCTGATGGGCGAGGCCGCCCAGAACTTCAACGCCGAACTCAACGGGCTCGCCGTGGAGATGACGTCTGCCGTCGAGATGCTGTCGGCCGCGGCGGCCTCGATCAAGGCGGACAGCGCGCAGGCCCAACAGGCTTCCCGGGACATCGCGGCGCTGATCCAGGACGCCTCGTCCTGCGCGGCGACGGTGGCCGCCGTCGCGGCGCAGTTCGGCTCATCCATCGCCTCGATGAGGGACGCGGCGGGGCAGACTTCCGTGATCAGCGAGCGCGCCGCCTCGCATGCGGCCCTGGCGCAGGGAGAAATGAACGCCCTGTCCCTGGCGGCGGGCCAAATCGACCACGTGCTCAAGCTGATCAGCAGCATCGCCCAGCAGACCAACCTCCTGGCCCTCAACGCGACGATCGAGGCCGCCCGTGCGGGGGCCGCCGGCCGCGGCTTCTCGGTCGTCGCGTCCGAGGTGAAGTCCCTGGCCGGTGCAGCCGAGCAGGCGGTCGCGGATATCGGCCGCCGCATCCTGCTGCTGCAGCAGCGCACCGCATGTGCACAGGACGCCGTAAACGGCGTCCTCAGCATCGTGGGTCACCTCGACTCGGTATCGCTCGGGGTGAAGGCGGCCTTGGGCGAGCAGGACCAGGCAACACTCGCCCTGTCGCGGGCGAGCGACGGCATGGCGGCGAGCATGGAGAGCGTCGTGCGCTCCATCGCGGCAGTCCAGAATGGCGCATCGTCCGCCCATCAAAGCGCGCTTGCCGTGGCGAAATCCGCCGATGCCGTATCGGAGACCACGACACGCTTCGGCGGGCGGGTCCGCTCCGTGGTCGAGAAGATGGTGGCCGCCTCCCCCGCGGAGTAAGCGGGACGCCCCCGGGGGGCCGTGCGTGACGGGCCTGACCTCCTCGCAAGTCGCGTTCGGGCGCTGGCGGTGCGCGATAACCAAAATTCCTGGGTGGGGCTGTGGGTCAGATCGCCGTAACTATCGCCAAGCTGCGGGGGGAGGGGAGGGGCGGCGAGCCCGTCCTGGCAAACCTGCGTCAGGCTGCCGCAGTCTATTGGTAAGAAGCCGGCAAGGATTGCCGCGAGATTGTTTGCCCGTCGCGCCGGGGTTCTGGCCTCCACCCGTTCGAAGCGTCGCGACACCAGCTCGGTCACGGGGCCCATCGAGCAGCAGACTTGCGAGGGAATGAACATCCCCGCCGATTTCCACGTTCCGGCGGAGAAAGACGACGGGGTCGTTCCTGCCGGATCGCGGCCTAAATGGCCGTCGGAGGCTCCGCAAGTCGCCGCCGCGCCACGCGCCGCATTTTTGAGAGTGCCGACCTCCTCCTCGTTCTCGGTGGTGCCATCGCCGGATGAGCTTCTGGATCGGGCGGTCCGTCGGGCCGAAGGCGGGATCAAGCGGCCGGCGGAACCATCTGGCGCAGATCGTCGAGGCTGAGGATCGAAATAGCGTCCTTCTTGATCACCACTCCATGCTGCTCCAGCAGCGCGAGTGCCCGAGACAAGCTTTCGGACGACATGCCGAGAAGCCCCGCGATCTGCTGCTTTGCCATGGTGAGCGGAATCTGCTGGCTCGGCTTGGACGGGTCCGCCTGCCGCAAGACCCAGCCTGCAAGCTTTTCCGGGGCTGTCCTGAAGCGCTGTTCAAAAAGCATGCGCATCAGGCCCTGGCTGTACCGGCTAACACATTCGGCTGCGGCGGTCGCGGCGCGTGCGTCCGCCGCCACCAGATCCCGGATGAGCCGCGCGGGCGTCATCATGATGCGGGAGCGTGCGGTGGTGCACACGGTGCTGAGCGGTCCATTCTGGAGAAGCACGGCAGGCAGCGAGAACACCGCGCCGTTCTCCCCCACCTGTGTGATGTAACGCGTGCCCTGATCCAGCACGCTGAACTCCACCCGTCCTTCGACGACGGCGAAGAGGTACTCCTGCGGCTTGCCCTCGCGCATCACGACGGAGTGCTCGGGAAACGTGTGGATAAGCGACCCCCTGCTGACTTCCGTCTGCTGCGCCGGCGACAGCGCAGAGAAAAAGGGAAGGCCAGGCAAAATGAGGCGAACGGCTTTGTCAGGCATGACACGTCCCGGCATCCAGATTGACCGTAAACAGCGCAGTGCGCCGGCCAAGCCAATTGAGACTTATCAATCATGCCATAAGGAATAAATGTGGAACCGAGATCCTGCTCAATTTGGGTAACCTGTGCGCACCATGCGGCAGCGATCCGGTCTGGGGCCTGTCCATGGACAAGGCTCCCGAGAGGCTCAGGCCGGGGCGGGGGGCTTGCCTCAGACGGAACCAGGCTCTCACCCTTGCCGGATCGTAAGGCCGCCGTCGACGAGGATCGTCTGTCCAGTGATGTAGCGGGCCGCATCCGACGCGAGAAACGTGATGACGTCCGCGACGTCGTCGGGATGTCCGATGCGGCGCAGCGGGATGGACGGAGCCGCCGCCTGGAGTCCCGCTTCGCCCATCGAATGCTCTTCCGAGAGGGATTGCGCGGTGCGGATGAAGCCCGGCGCCACGCCGTTGACGCGGATGCCCTCCGGCCCGAGTTCCGCGGCGAGCCCGCGCACGAGGCCGAGAATGCCGGCCTTGGCGGCCGAGTAGTGGACGTGCTCGGCCCAGCCATAGGTCATGCCCGAGATGGACGACACCGCAACGATCGCGCCGCTCTTGCGCTCGCGCATCTTCGGCGCGGCGGCGCGGGCCATGCGGAACACGCCCTTGAGATCGACGTCGAGCGTGAAGTCCCACTTCGCGTCGGTCAGCTGCGGAAGCGGCACCTTGTGGGCGATGCCCGCATTGGCGACCACCACGTCGACACCGCCATGCGCCGCGTCGATCTCCGCAATGACCTTGTCCGCCTGCTCGGTACTGGTGACGTCGAAGTGACGGAATTCGGCTTGGCCGCCCGCCGCGCGGATCTCCTCCGCCACGGCCTTGCCCTCCGCGTCCAGGACATCGGTGACGTAAACGTGGAAACCTTGGCGGGCAAAGGCGTGCGCCGTCGCCCGGCCTATCCCGATCCCCGCGCCGCTGATGACGACGGTCTTCTGTGTCATGACCTGCTCCCGACGAAGTGCATGCAAGATGACGCTGGACGCCCCGCCCGGGTTCAGAGAATCGCGACCGACGCCCAGCTCTCCAGATGCGGCGTGTAGAAGTTGATCCGGAAGTTCAGGCTCTCGAACATCCAGACGCCGTTGACCCGTACATGGCGGTCGTCATAGGCGCCGACGAGCCACTTCGCCGTCGGTTTGCCGTCCTCCACGACGGTTGCGGGCATGATCAGGCGCCATTTCGCGCGGGCGCGGTCCCGGGACTCGATCTCCACGATCGGATTGATGACGAAATGCGCGGCGAAAACGATTTCGCCGGAGACCTGCGCGAAGAAGGCGCGAATGGCGTCACGGCCGACATGACGGCCGAAGGATTCGCCCTCCCACACGCCGCCCTCGACGAACAGTCCCGCGATGCCGTCGGGATTGTACTTGTCGTCGCAGAAGGCGCAGTAGCGGGCCTTGAGGCTCTTGATCTCCTCGATGGAGGCCAGTTCGTCCAGACGGCGCAGCATCTCGGCGCCGGCGGGCGCGGAACTCTCGGTCATCGGGTCCTCCCTCGTGTTCTCTTCAGGCAGCCTGCCAGCTTCGCCGGTCCGACAGAAAGGCCAAAGCGGCTCCGCTCTCCGCGTCGAACAGCACCAGCCGGTCGGGTCTCAGCGTCACCGAGGTCGGCTCGCCCTGCACGAACTCCTCGTTGGAGCGCACCAGCGCGACGAGAGCATCAGACTCGATCGTGGCCCTTTCCGCACCGTCGAGCCGCAGCATGATGTGGTTGACCGACCCCATGGGCTCGATGAGCTCGACGACTGCGGGCGCCGAGCCCGGCTCCGTGGCGTGCGACAGGCCTACCGATTCCGGGCGCACGCCGAGGACGAGGCGCCCGTTGGTCCTGGCCAGCACGGAAGCGAGATCGGCCGGGACCTGCAGCACGGGTGCGCCGATAGCGTGCCCTGTTTCCTTGAGCCGCAGGCGGAGCGCGTTGTCCTCGATCTCCGCGAGTACGGGCAGGAGGTTGATGGAGGGCGTGCCCACGAACTTGGCGACGAAAATGCTGCGTGGCCTGTCGTAGATCTCCTGGGGCGCGCCGACCTGGAGGAGGTCGCCCGCGCTCATGATGCCGATGCGGTTGGAGAGCACCAGCGCCTCGGCCTGGTCGTGGGTCACATAGACCGTCGTGACCGGAATGCGCTCATGCAGGAGCTTCAGTTCGGTCCTCGTCTTTTCCCGCAGCTTCAGGTCGAGGTTGCTGAGCGGCTCGTCCATCAGGAACACGTTGGGGCGGCGGATCAGGGCGCGTCCGAGGGCGACGCGCTGGCGCTGCCCGCCCGAGAGTTGGCCGGGCTTGCGGTCCAGCATCTGCTCCAGCCCCAGCACCCGGGCAACCTCGCTCAGCCGCTTCGCGATGTCCTCGCGCGGCACCTTCCTGACCTCGAGGTTCAGGGTCAGGTTCTGCTCGACGGTCATGTGCGGATAGAGCGCGTAGCTCTGGAAGACCATCGCCACGTCCCGGTCGCGGGGATGCGTGTGCGTGAAGTCCTGTCCGCCGATGACGATGCGGCCGGCCGAGGCCGTCTCCAGCCCAGCGATCATGCGCAGCGTGGTCGTCTTCCCGCATCCCGACGGCCCCAGGAGCGTGAAGAACTCGCCATCCTCGATGGTGAGGTCGAGCCCGTTCACGGCCCGGAAGCCGTTCGGGTAGACTTTTTGTACGCCTTCCAGCGAGATGGTCATGGTCGGCGGTTCCTTCCCGGCGGCTACTTCACGGCGCCCAAGGTCATGCCCCGCACGATGTGTCGCTGCAGGAGGAACACGACCGCGAGCATGGGCACGAGCTGGATCACCACGGCGGCGCTGAGGTCCCCCCACAGGATCGTGTAGGGCATCACGAATTTGGAGATCATCACGGGCGCCGTCACGGATTGGACGGACGTCAGCATCAGGGCCATCAGGTCTTCGTTCCATGTGAAGACGAAGA
>JAESFG010000534.1_pt1 | contig 18519 bp, 10 predicted proteins | sample 9269371 | NCBI WGS metagenome assembly JAESFG01 (sample SAMN14506227, study PRJNA617093) | algae metagenome | isolation source: Aetokthonos hydrillicola CCALA 1050 (B3-Florida) and co-occurring... | place: USA: South Carolina | collected 2013-01-01 | reverse complement strand
CAAAGCAGGTGAAGTATTGGAAGTTGGGGCACCATCCAACTCGTTCACTACCTCGGCGTACATAAGCAGTATATCGGCATAACGCAACACGATGAAGTCTGAACCACCATCGTATTTCAAAGTACCGGGATCCATATATTTACCAATGTTGTAATAGCTGGCACTGCCCTGGTTGCTGAGGTAAATGGTGAACGTGGTATTTTTTCTGAAAGAATCTACCGTAGGGAACACCGCACTACCCCTGAAATCGCTGGCACTGCGAAAGCCCGGTGAACCGGCCACCCTGTCGAGGTTATAGGTAAAAGTATTGCCCATACCATTGGATGCAGACTTGTAACGTACCGCATACATGATTTCGCTGTTCATTTCGTTGGTAAGGCCGAAAATGTTTTTGTAAGAAGCCTGCAAAGCGTAAGGCCCGGGATTGTCAATAAGATCTTGCAACAAAGGCCTGGCCTGGGCATATTGTTTTAACGTAAGGTACACTTTGGCCAGCATGCCTTTGGCAGCACCTGCTGTAACACGGGCAGCCTCGTTTGTACCCCATGAAGCAGGGAGTGTTTCAACAGCACGCTGAAAATCTGCAATAATTTGCTGGTATACGGTAGCTACTGCCACACGTTTGTAAGAATCCTTATCGTCGAAAGCCACAACGGATGTAACCAAAGGCACATCGCCATATAACCTTACCAGGTTAAAATACATGTGGGCCCTGAGGAATTTCATTTCGCCCTCGAACACTTTTTTCTTGTCCGCATCGGTAACGTTGTTGATGTATTTTAATACGGTATTGCACTGGCGGATGGCATAGTAACTGCTTTGCCAGTAAGATGCCACGAAAGAGTTGGTAGGAAACTCACTAAAGCCATCAACCTGGTTCATGTCGCCTTCGGCCTCAGAGATGTAGGAGTCATCGGAACGCAGGCCTGCAAGAATGTGGTCTACATTGTACACGGGACGCAGTGCTGCATAAGCACCGTACACACCGGTTTCTACCTCTGCAGTATTGCGGTAATAGTTTTCCTCGGTTAAAGAAGATATGGGCTGGCGGTCAAGGAACTTCTTACAACCACTGGTAGTAAGGGATGCCAGCAACAGCAGTGAAACAATAGGCTTGATATTCATATAAGCAAGTTTGAACTGTTTTAAAATTCTACGTTAAGGCCAAACGTAATGTTGCGTGTAATGGGTGCTGCACCACGCTGGTAGCCTTTACGCAAAGGATCGCTAGGGAAGCCGTTATCGGCCTCGGGGTTATAGCTGGAATAATTGGAAGGGAAATAGTACCACAGGTTGGCGGTGGTCATGTACACCCTTACTTTATTCAAGCCTATTTTACGGGCAGCTTTGGTGCTGAAAGAATAACCGATGTTCAGGTTACGCAGTGCAACAAAAGAAGCATCTTGTATCAACACATCTGTTTGAGATTTTAAACGCAGGCTGGCCAATTCTTCGGCAGTATAGCCCTGGCTTTCATGTGCCTGCGAACCTGTGGTGCTAAACTGTGTTTCGAAGTAGTAAGGGTCTATATTGAAAACCTTGGCACCATGTGAACCTTGCAATGTAACGCTGATGTCGAAAGACTTGTACTGGAAATTGGAAGTAAAGCCCCACAGGAACTTGGGATACGGGTTACCCAGTACAACACGGTCGGCATCGGTAATAACACCATCTTTTGTTTGGTCTTTTACAAATGTGCGTATAGCGGCAACACCAATGGGCCAATAGTTGGTATTACGAATGCCTACAGGAGAAGTAGCCTGGTAACCGTAATACTGTACCAACGGCTCTCCTACTTTGGCTAAGAAAAAGTTGGCACGGCTGGGATCGCCCTGGTTGATTTGCTGCTGTGTGCCACCAAAATCCAGCAACCTGTTTTTGTTGGTATAACCATTGGCAGATACAGTCCATTTAAAATTCTTACGGCTTAATACGGTTGTGCTGATTTCAAACTCAAAGCCGGTATTGCCTACTTTACCCCTGTTAATAGGATACGTTAGCAACCCTGTTGAAGCTGCGATGGGCAGGTCTAACAACAGCTTATCTGTTTTGGTATTGTAATACTCTACAGTTAATTGCAGCTTGTTGTTGAAGAGGCTGAAATCGCCGCCTATATTGGTAGAGATGGTACGCTCCCAACCCAGTTGATCGTTACCATAGGTTACCAGTTGAAAGCCCGGTGTTACTTCATTACCCAGCGAAACATAGGTGGGGTCTACCAAAGCCAGGTATTTGTAATCGGGGATGTTTTCGTTACCGGTTGTACCGTAGCTGGCCCTGAGTTTTACATCGGTAAGTACCCTGTTCTCGGGAAAGAATTTTTCGTTGCTCAACCTCCAGCCAATAGATGCGGAAGGAAAGAAACCCCAGCGGTTATCTGGCCCGAAACGTGAGCTGGCATCGGTACGTGTAGTAAGTGACAGCAGGTATTTGTTGGCATACGCATAGTTAAAGCGGAACAGCCCGGACACCAGCGACCTTTCAACATCGTTACCGGTGAGTACCTGCATGGTGCCTGCATTTAAAGTGGGTATTTCATCGGTAGGCAGGTTACCTACCTGGCCGTTGAAGTAAGAGTTTTGTGTGTATTGCTCGGTAAAGCCAGCAACAATGTCTATATCGTGCTTGTTGATGAGCTTTTTATAGTTCAGGATGTTTTCGTTGGATACGTCTATGGTGCGTGTTTTGGTGAGGATTACTTTAGAGGAAGCCCTGGCCCTTACATCGCCATCCCATATAGCCTGTGTCTGTGCCCATGAACGCTGGAAAAACTCCCTTGTCCTTTCTCCAATCAAAAGACCTACAGATGAACGGAAAGACAGGTTTTTGGTAATGTCTACCTTAACGGCAAAGTTGGATATGTTGCGTATCTGTGTATTTCTGTCGGTAATACCGGTAAGCTGGTTAATGGGGCTATTGCCGGTACCGCTGGCCAGGTTAATGCCGGTATAGGTGGGGTTAATGCCGGGGTTAAAGTCCCGCATGTTGGCTACCGTACCTACAGGCAGGCCTGTGTATTTGGAAGTGCTGTCGTTGTGGTAAGCCGGCATCCAGTTGGGCAGGGATCGCAATGCTTCCTGCATACTAACCGGTGCTTTGTAAAACACTGTGTACGAGGGCGTAAAGCCAAAATCAATAGAAACTTTCGGGCTTACCTTGGCGTTAAAGCCTGCACGCATGCCTAAACGTTTGTAATCGTTGCCCAGGTACACACCATCATCCAGCAAACCATTGGCAGACAGGTAATACCTGAAATTGGTAGTACCACCACTAACACCCAATTGTAAGCTGGTATAGTTTACCTGGCGTAATATAAAATCCTGTACATCGGTATTGGTATTGTAACGTTCTGCCTGTGTAATCTCATCGGGTATTACACCGTTGTTGTCTTGTGCTACAAAGGTTTTCCATTCCTGCAGGGTGGGGAACTTGAGTGTCCTGTACGCATTTTTTACACCAGTGTAAACGTTTACGGAAATCTTGCCTTTACCCACTTTGCCAGACTTGGTAGTTATTAGTATTACACCGTTACCGCCCCTGCTGCCATATATGGCTGCCGATGCAGCGTCTTTCAACACTTCAATAGATTCCACGTCGTTCATGTCAATAGCAGAAAGGTCTGTAGGTACAGGGTAACCGTCTATAACAATCAGCGGGTCTGTGCCGGCAGTAATAGAAGTGGCACCGCGTATTTGAATGGTAGGTGCAGCACCGGCCTGTGCATCGGTGGTAACAATGTTTACACCGGCTAGTTTACCTTGTAATGCCTGGTCTGCACGCGAAACGGGTATTTGCCCCAGGTTGTCATTGTTTATTTTGGCAATGGCACCGGTAAGGTGAGATTTTTTACGGGTTCCGTAGCCAATTACCACTACTTCTTCATTCTCGTTAATAGATACTTTTAATTCTACCGCAAGGTTTTGGGCTTCGGTTACCTTAAACTCCTGGGCTTCAAAGCCGGCAAAGCTTACTACAATGGTTTGCCCTTTATCTATTTTAATGGTAAACTTACCGGTGGCATCGGTGGCCACACCTTTTTTGGCTCCTTTTACAACAACAGAGGCACCGGTGAGCGGCTGTTTGGTTTCGCCGGAGAGTACAGTACCGGTTACGGTAATTCTTACCGGCTGGGGTGTTTGGGCTTGTACATGGTACGCAAACGTTGCCGTAAACAGTACCAACAACAAAAGCAGGCATTTTTTCATAAAGCAAATCGTTAGGTTAGCTTGCGTAAGCAAGTCTTTAAGTTAGCGTGTCTAAGCAAGGCGTTCGTAAATTCCTTCAGGTTAGTAAGCCAGGTCCCGCAACTGCAGGCTGCGGTCTTTGCTTACCTGCATAATTTCATCCAGGTGGGCTGCCATGGCTGCTTCCGCGGCCGCAACATCGCCCAGTATTATGGCATCCAGTATATTCTTGTGTTCGGCAATGGCACGGGTGCTCCTGTCGTTACCACAAACCTTTTTTTCTACAATGGTGCGTATCAGGTCGGGCACCACTATCAGCATCATAGATTCCATTACCTGGTTGCGGGCCGCAGCGGCAATCTTCAGGTGAAAAATCATGTCTTCTTCAAAAGCATCCAATCCTTTCGATACTTTTTTCTCGTGTTCGGCAAGGGCAATTTCCAGTGCTTCTATATCGGCGGGCATCCTTCTTTGTGCAGCCAGTTTTACCACATTCAGTTCCATGTAGTAGCGGGCTTCAATAAGCGATGCAAAATCGTCTTTGTTAATATTGATCACATCGCTCAGCAGGCTATCCAGTATTTTAATACCCAGGCCGGCTACATAGGTGCCGCTTTGGGGCGATGTTTTAAGCAAACCAAAAAACTCCAGTTTCATAATGGCTTCCCGCACATATCCCCTGCCTACGCCAAACCTTTCGGCCAGTATGCGTTCGGCCGGTAGCCTGTCACCGGGTTTAAGCTGGCCGGTGGTAATCAGTTGCTTCAGCTGCCTGATAATCTTGTCTACAGGGCTTTCGACCTTTATGGCAGTAATGGTTTCAATAATGTTGGGTTCCATGGCAAACTGTATTTTGGTTTACCAAAAACTGGTTAACCAATAATTGGTTTACCAAAATTAGCCGTTCTTTTTATTTCTCCAAATCTTTTTTGTTTTTTTTGTTATTTTTTTTGCAGATGCACTTTGCCGGCACATTGCATTTGTTACACGCTCATTTTGAATGCTTTATTTTTGGGACACCAGCAACAGGAAGGCTATTGGGCACCGGTTGCGTCGCACACTTGTACTGCAGATGCCATGGGCATCTGCAAGTCAGTGAGTCAATAGTCAATGGTCAGTAACGTTTGAGTGCCTGCACCCTTCGTTTTACTTATTGACTTACTGACTACTGACCATATAACTTGCTTAAGTACAATCATGCATAAAGCCCGCTACACACAGGCAAATGAAGGAGGAAGTAAACCATCTTGTCTCCCGCAAAACATTTCTTCGTGCCTCCGTGGCTGAGTATTGTTCCTTCAGAGGAAGTGTGCGACGCAACAGCAGCTGATGCTTGTTCTGCTGTTGGTCTCCAAAAAAAAGCCTGTATACACAGCGTGTGATGTATGCAGGCCTGTACAACACTAAAAAAATGGATATGCAAAAATGGATGCTGCTGCTGTTACTGGCAGGCACAACAACACTGGCCAACGCCCAGCAAATACGCAAGGTTAAGGTAGACGAACTGGTGAAATACATGGATACGGCAACCGTGCCGCTGGTAGTAAATTTTTGGGCTACCTGGTGCAAGCCCTGCATTCATGAAATACCCTGGTTTGAAAAAGGTGTTGCGGCGGTTAAAGACAAAAATGTACGCCTTATACTGGTAAGCGTAGACCTGCCCGGCGATTACCCCAAACACATAGCCAGCTTTGCCAAAGACAAAGGCTATACATCTACCATTTTTTGGCTGGACGAAACCAACGCCGATACATTTTGCCCCAAAATTGACAAAAGCTGGAACGGCAACATACCCGTAACCGTAATGGTAAACAACGCCAAAAAATACAGGCAGTTTTACAGCGAACAAATACCCGAAGCCCACTTTACCCAGGAGTTGCAGAAATTGGTAGAGTAACTACTCCCCTGCATTAAGCTGTTGCAGTTTTTTAAACAGGTAAATACAGGCGGCTAAAGCAATAAGGCTGCCCACGGCAAGTGCAACGCCCCAGTAGCTTTTGTATTGCAGGCCATCGGCAATGGCATAGGTATTAAAGAAAACAAGGGCCAGTATGGCCAGTGTGCGTAACAGGGAGTACAGTTTCATAGCCAATTTTTTTAAGTGTGTGGTTGAGCGTTGAGATGCGTTACTGCACTCATTCCACAACACAGCATAAAAAAGCCTGCAGTATGGCATACTGCAGGCTTTGTATGTTTTATTAAACAACTACTTGGCTTTTTTGGCAGCGGCCTTTTTTTTAGGGGCTGCTTTTTTAGCGGCTGTAGCTTTTTCTTTTTTGGCAAAAGCGTTGGGTACTTGTTCTTCCACCATTTTTTTCACTTCTTCCAAAGTAATCAGTTGGGCTTCTTCAGCCGTGTATTTACCACCGTCGGGCTTGCGGCCCAGTTTCAGCATTTTTTTACCAAAGCGTACAAAGGGGCCCCAACGGCCATTTTCGATAGACAATTTTTCGGCCGGCCACTGTTGTATAAAGCGGTTAGCCTCTTTGTCCATTTTCTTTTCAATCAACTCGGCAATATCCCTTTCAGATAAGTTATCAAAGTTGTATGCCCTGGGCACGTTGATGAATACATCGTTCCATTTAATAAAAGGCCCAAACCGGCCTTTGCCCTTGGTTACCGGCATGTTTTCGTACATGGCAATGGGTGCATCTGCTTTTTGCTTTTCGCTAATCAGTTCAATGGCACGCTCCATTTCCATCTGGTGCAGGTCTTCACCTTTAGGTATAGAAATAAACTGCTCGCCCAGTTTAATGTAAGGCCCAAACCTGCCCACGTTAACCGATACTTCCTGGCCTTCATGCTCGCCAATTACACGGGGCAGTGCAAACAGTTGCATAGCCTCGTCGTACGTAATGGTTTCAATGCTTTGCGATGGTTTCAGCTTGGCAAAGCGGGGTTTTTCTTCATCATTGGCATCGCCAATTTGCACCATAGGGCCATAGCGGCCCATACGTGCCACCACTTTTTTACCAGTCTCGACATCTACGCCCAGTTCACGTTCGCCTTTGGCACGTTCGGCGGTTTCCAGCGTATGTTCAATATTGGTATGAAACGGTTTGTAAAACCCGTCAATCATGTTATTCCATTTCAGTTTACCGCCGGCAATCTCATCAAACTCCTGCTCAATACGTGCGGTAAAGCCATAGTCCATCACTTTCTGAAAATGCTGTTTCAAAAAGTCGGTTACCACCATGCCCAAATCGGTAGGAAACAGTTTGCTTTTTTCTGCACCGGTCATTTCGTGCAATACCTGCTGCTTAATGGCATCGTTGCTTAAGGTAAGTACACGGTAGTCTCTTCTTACACCTTCCTTATCCCTTTTTTCAACGTAGTTACGTTTCATGATGGTAGATATGGTTGGTGCATAGGTAGAAGGCCTGCCAATGCCCAGTTCTTCCAACTTTTTAACCAACGATGCTTCTGTGTACCTGGGTGCAGGTTTGCTGTAACGTTCGGTAGCTTTCATTTCACGCAGGGGCAGTTGCTGGCCAATGGTTAAGGGCGGCAGCATGCTTTCATTGTCATCATCGTCTTCATCGTCCTTGCCTTCCAGGTACACTTTTAAAAAGCCGTCAAACTTCATTACTTCACCGGTGGCGGCCAGTTCTTCGCGGTTGGTAGAGATGTCAATTTTGGCTACGGTCTTTTCAAATTCGGCATCACTCATTTGCGATGCGATAGTACGTTTCCAAATCAGTTCGTACAGGCGTTTGGCATCAGGGTCATCCACGGTATGTTCGCTCATGTAGGTAGGCCTGATGGCTTCGTGGGCTTCCTGTGCACTTTCGCTTTTGTTTTTGTACTTGCGAAACTGGTGGTATTTATCGCCGTAGTTCTTTTTAATAGTATTGCTAATATCAGCCAGGGCGGTATCGCTCAGGTTTACACTGTCGGTACGCATGTAGGTAATCTTACCGCTTTCGTACAGCTTCTGGGCAAGCAGCATGGTACGGCTTACGCCATAACCCAATTTGCGGGAGGCTTCTTGTTGTAAGGTAGAAGTGGTAAACGGTGCAGAAGGCGTTCTTTTGGCAGGCTTTACCTGTATGTCTTTTACTTTATAGGCAGCACCTACGCAGCTTTGCAAAAAGGCTTCGGCATCTTTTTCGGTGGCAAATTTGTTGCCTTCGGCTTTAAAGCTTACTTCACGGCCATTAATGTCTTTGGCGGTAAAATAGGCATCTACTTTAAAGCTGCTTTCGGCGTTAAAGTGGTTGATCTCCCTTTCACGCTCTACAATTAAACGTACGGCTACGCTTTGTACACGGCCGGCACTAAGGCTGCGTTGCATGCCAATTTTACGCCATAGTACGGGGCTTAGTTCAAAACCCACCAGCCTGTCCAGCACACGGCGGGCCTGCTGTGCGTTAACCAGGTTCATGTCTATACGGCGTGGATTATCTACAGCCCTGCGTATGGCTGGTGCGGTAATTTCATGAAACACAATGCGTTTGGTAGTACCGGGGTCAAGGCCCAGCACTTCGGCCAGGTGCCACGAAATGCTTTCCCCTTCACGGTCCTCATCCGATGCCAGCCAAACCTCTTGCGAGCTTTTGGCCAGTTTTTTCAGGTCGTTCACTACCCGCAACTTATCGTCGGGTACAATGTAACGTGGCTGGTAATTTTTGCTGATGTCTATGCCCATATCGTCCTTTTCCAGGTCGCGTATGTGTCCATAACAGCTTTTTACCTCAAAATCTTTTCCGAGGATTTTTTCAATGGTCTTGGCCTTTGCAGGCGACTCAACTATCAATAAGTTTTTAGCCATAATCGGTTGTAAGGTGGTACCTCTTTAAATCGGGTTACGCGTTACGGGTTTCGTCTTTCTTTTTTGGGGGAAGTAAGCGATGGTACTACTATTGATCACCGGTTGCAACGATAGTTTGTTATACATCATTCATCCAGTGAATGAATGATGTATAATCACACTTGTACTGCATCAACAACATCGGCAATAAGGGTTCATCGGTGCTTTCTGTTGGTAAAATGCCCTGCTTTTTGCTTACCCCACCCTTGCAATATTAGGGTAATCATTTAAAAAACAAAAAAACAGCATTGCGTTAGCTTTTTGGGCATTTGCCGGTTTTTGCCTTTTGAAATGTTGCATTTACAACACCAACCCATTTGTAAGCAGTAATTATATTTGATCAAATTGCGGCCATAATTCTGCAAAATCAAAGTACAAGGCAACACCCCTTTGTACTTAAACAAGCCCTATCATAAACCCTTTTTGCCAGGCTAAAGCCCGTTAAAAAAAGAAGACAATGAACAGCGAAATACTGATATATCAAAATAAAGAAGGGAAAATAGCCATTGATGTTCGTTTGGAAGAAGAAACCGTTTGGATAACACAAGACCAAATGGCAACATTATTTGGTAAAAGCCGAAGCACTATAACAGAGCATATTTCCAATGTTTTTGCCGAAGGTGAACTAAGCGAAAATGTGGTATGTCGGAAATTCCGACATACCACTCAACATGGAGCTATTGAAGGAAAAACACAGGAAACATACACCCATTTATCCATTTTAAAGCGATGCACTAGCTTTTGGGGGTTTGGAGATTTTTACTCTTTAACATCGCGTTTGCTACACCACCCCAATTGTCAGCAGCAATTATATTTGATGAAATTGCTACCATAATTCTGTAAAATCAATTATGACACAAAGCTACTTTTAACTTAAACTAAACCTATAATGAACAGCCAAGAGATAGAACAACATATAAAAAAAGTAATTGAAAACTTCTCTAAAGATCTTTTTTTCTATGACTTGTTGTTGGCTTATGGCATTTCTAAAACGTCCATTACCCGATTGAAAAGCGGTGATTTTAACCTTTCTAAAGTGGATGGCGAAATATTGTACAAGAAGAAAATCTTCTTTAAGCAACTTCCAACCGATAAGCTGTTGAGTTCTATTGAAAGCCTTACCAAAGAAGAAAGAATTTTAAAACACTCGCCACGCTTTGCAGTTGTTACCGATTACAAAAATCTGGTGGCAAAGGATTTGAAACTGGGCAAGAACCTGGATATATCCATTAAAGATTTGCCCAATCATTACGCTTTTTTCTTACCGCTTGCCGGTAGCGAAGTGTATCACTCCACCAACGACAATGAAGCCGACCGTAATGCCGCCTACAAAATGGCACAGCTTTATGATTTACTCATAACGCAAAACCCCAATGTTTACAATTCAAAAGAGAGTATTCATAACCTGAATATATTTTTATCCCGTTTGTTGTTTTGTTTTTTTGCGGAAGACACCGAAATTTTTGATGGGGATAGTATTTTTACCAACACACTTTATCAGCATACCAACGAAAATGGAAGCGATACCCATTTGTTTCTCGACCGATTTTTTGATAGACTGAATACAGAAAACGCAAATGGATTTCCTGCCCATTTGGCTCAGTTTCCGTATGTAAATGGTGGTTTGTTCAGAGATAAAATTGCTTCGCCTGTTTTTACAGCAAGAGCTAGAAAGATTTTAGTTGAATTGGGGGAACTGAATTGGCGGGATATCAACCCTGATATTTTCGGATCCATGATTCAGGCGGTGGTGATTCCTGAATATCGTAGCGATTTGGGAATGCATTACACAAGTGTCCCCAACATTCAGAAACTCATCAAACCATTGTTTTTAGATGCGTTATACGAAGAGTTTGAAAACTGCAAAACCATACCGCAACTGCGAAAACTGATTAACCGCATTGCCAAAATAAAATTTTTTGACCCTGCTTGTGGTAGCGGAAATTTTTTGATTATCACTTACAAGGAAATTCGATTGCTGGAAATAAAAATCCTGCAACGCATTATAGACCTTAGCCCGACCCCTGCCATGGAATTTACTTCCATTCAGCTTTCACAGTTTTATGGTATTGAGTTAGACGATTTTGCCCACGAAATGGCAATTCTTTCCTTGTGGTTGGCTGAACATCAAATGAATAAGGTATTTGAAGAAATGCTGTTTGACTATGGCAAAAGCAAACCTATACTACCATTAAAACAAGCGGGAAAAATTGTGCAAGGCAATGCTGCCCGTGTGGATTGGAAAGTTGTTTGCCCTATTGGTGGAAATGATGAAGTGTATGTGATTGGGAATCCACCTTATTTGGGATTTAAAGGTTGGGATGAAGAGCAAAAAAGGGATATGGCAATAGTTTTTAATGGATTTCAAACCGTTAATAGACTTGATTACATAAGTTGTTGGTTTAAAAAGGGAGCCGATTATATAAATGGTAAAAATGCAAAACTTGCTTTGGTAAGTACGAATTCAATATGTCAAGGAGAACAAGTAAGTCTTATTTGGCCTTATATTCTCAAAGACCTTGAGATAAATTTTGCACATACTTCATTCAAATGGTCTAATAACGCAAAAGGTAGTGCAGGAGTTTCTGTAGTAATAATCTCCCTCCGAAATATCATTGAACAAGAAAAAATAATCTTTGATTCTAATATTAAATCTTTTGCAAAAAACATTAACCCATATCTGACTTCAGGAAACAATATTTTTATTAAAAAACGAGATACACCTATTTCCAAATTTCCAGAGATGGCTTTGGGAAGCAGTGGTATTGATGGCGGGCATTTAATTTTATCTAAGACTGAAAAAGAATCTATTATAGCAGAGGATTCAAATGCAGAAAAATTTATTAGATTATTTTATGGTGGAAATGATTTTCTGAATGGTGAAGAGAGATATTGTCTTTGGATTGAAGATGATAAAATTGAAGAGGCTAACAAAATAAAAAAAATTAAAGAAAGAATTGATAAGTGTAAGACTTATAGGTTAAGTGCAGGTCGAGACGCAATGAAAGCGGCAGAAGTTCCGCATAGATTTTTTTATCGAAAATATAAGGATGGCGAAGCATTAATGATTCCTTTTACTAGTTCCGAAAATAGACACTATTTACCTGTAGGCATTGAAAAAGGGGGTGCTATCATAAGTAATGGTATGCTAGTTGTATATGATTTTGACCCATATATTTTCGGAATATTAAGCTCTAGAATCCATATGATATGGGCTAAATCTGTATGTGGAAAATTAGAGGAGAGAATAAGATATTCAGTTCAATTATGCTATAACAACTTTCCTTTTCCAGACATTACTCTCAAACAAAAAGAAAATTTGAACTTATATGTGTTTGCCATATTGGATGAAAGAGCCAAGCATCCTGAAAAAACAATGGCACAACTCTACGATCCTGATAAAATGCCAAAGGGATTAAAGCAAGCCCACGAAGAATTGGACCGTGCCGTAGAACAATGTTACCGCTTGCAACCTTTTACCTCAGACACCGAACGTTTGGAGTATTTGTTTAAACTATATGAGGAAATGACCAAAAGTGGAACTTTGTTTGAGAAACAGAAGAAAACAAGAAAGACAATAGCAAAAACGAAAAAGTAACTATGCCAGATTTAATAAAAGTAGAATATAGCCAAACAGGCAAAAGCAAAAAGACCAATGCTTTGGGCATGCGTGAAATGCAGGAACGGGCATACAATGCACGTACGGCCCAATATCTTTTGATAAAAGCACCACCAGCATCTGGTAAGTCAAGGGCTTTAATGTTTATAGCTTTGGATAAACTCAAAAATCAGGGCATTAAAAAAGCCATTGTAGCCGTTCCTGAAAAAACTATTGGGGCATCGTTCAGTTCAACCCAACTGACTGAACAGGGTTTTTTTGCCGATTGGACAGTGAATCCAAAATACAATCTATGCACAGCAGGTTCTGATAAAAGTAAGGTTAAGGCATTTTTAGAGTTTCTGGAAAGTGATGAACAAATTTTGATTTGCACACACGCCACTTTGCGTTTTGCTTTTGATGGATTAGATGAAAAGAAACTGAACGATACTTTGATTGCTATTGACGAATTTCACCACGTTTCAGCAGATGGTGACAATCGCTTGGGTGAAGTGATGAAAAACATCATGGTTAAATCAAATGCTCATATTGTAGCCATGACTGGTTCTTACTTTAGAGGAGACAATGTCCCGGTATTACTTCCTGAAGATGAAGCCAAATTTACAAAAGTTACTTACAACTATTACGAGCAGTTAAACGGATATGAGTATTTAAAATCGTTGGGAATCGGCTATCATTTTTACACAGGTCGTTATTTCAAAAAACAACCCGACAAATCTATGTCGGCACTTGAAGAAATTTTAGATGAAAGCAAAAAGACCATCATTCATATTCCAAGTGTCAACTCAGCCGAATCTTCAAGAAAAAAATATGAGGAAGTAGGACATATCATTGACGCATTAGGTGATTTGGAATCGCAAGATGAAAAAACAGGTGTGTTGTATGTAAAAAGCAAGCGTTCGGGCAAAGTGTTGAAAGTAGCTGATTTGGTAAACGACAATCAAAAAGAACGAGATAAAATTTCTGCCTATTTACGAGATTCAAATACTGCTGAAGCCATAGATATCATAATAGCTTTAGGCATGGCAAAAGAAGGTTTTGATTGGCCATATTGCGAACATGCTTTAACTATAGGTTACAGAGGTTCCTTAACTGAAATTATTCAAATCATTGGTCGGGCAACAAGAGACAGCAATAATAAAACACATGCTCAATTCACCAACCTGATTGCACAACCCGAAGCAGAAACAGACGAAGTGAAAGTGGCGGTAAATAATATGTTGAAAGCCATTACAGCATCTTTATTGATGGAACAGGTGTTGGCTCCCAATTTCAAATTCAAATTGAAAGAAGAAGACGAAGAAGAAGAAAAAAACGATGATGAAAGCACAATAAGAATCAGAGGGTTCAAACTACCAACTTCTCAGCGTGCCAAAGATATTATTGAAAGCGATTTGAACGATTTAAAAGCACGGATTCTTCAAGACAACCAAATGCTGAAAGCCATGCCGGGTAATGTAGAACCCGAAGTAATTAACACCGTCTTAATCCCGAAAATCATTCGTGAAGTATATCCTTATTTGAGTGAAGAAGATGTAGAAGCAGTTCGCCAGCACGTAGTAGTAGATTCAGTCATAAAAAACAGTGTGATTGAAGAACAAGGCGGAAAGAAATTTGTACGAATGGCAAATAGTTTTGTGAACATAGATGACATTCACATTGATTTAATTGACCAGGTAAATCCATTTCAAAAAGCATTTGAAATTTTATCCAAATCGGTAACAACCCAAGTTTTGAAACTGATTGATGAACATATTCAATCCATCAAAATTGACATGACCGAAGAAGAAGCCATCATGCTTTGGCCTAAAATCAAAGAATGGATTGGACGCACAGGAGAAGCCCCTAATCTTCAATCGTATGACCCAAAAGAGAAGAGAATGGCAGAGGCGGTTATTTTTTTGCGTGAACTAAAAAGACAAAGAGCATTGAATGAGCAACAATAAGAAAAAAATATCACTAGATGACATCTTCAATGATGACGAGTTTGGCTTGTTGAATTCCACTGCAAAAGCTTCAACTTCAAAAACAGCAGACCAAAGACTGATTGATTCGTTTGAAGAAATAAATGCTTTCATTGATAAAAATGGTAGAGAGCCAAATACATCAAGCATGTCGGAATACGGATTGTTAGCCCGTTTGAAAAGCATTAGAGAAAATGAACAGCAAAAAATATCTCTAAAACCTTTTGATCGGCATAATCTTTTAGGAGAAGTGAAAATTCCAAAAACTTCCATTGATGATATTTTGAATGATGATGAGTTTGGTTTGTTAGAACCCGACAGCGATTTATCCATTTTCAAATACAAGCATATTTCAAAAGAAGAAGAAAGAGAAAAAGCAGATTTTGTTGCACAACGAAAACCATTGAAAGAGGATGAGTTTAAACCTTATGAAGCTATGTTTCAAAAAGTGCATCAGGAAATTAAAGATGGGAAAAGACAAATCAAACCGTTTCATAACATTGAGAAGAACCTGCACGTTGGCAACTTCTATTTAATTGATGGCGTAATGCTTTACTTGAAGGAAGCGAAACTTGAGAAGGCAGTTCATGAGTTAAAATCTGGCGACCGAGAACGAATTGAAGGAAGAACATTTACAATTTTTGAAAACGGAACATTCAGCAACATGCTTTATCGTTCACTTGGAAAGCAAATTCAGAAAAGTGGTAAGTTGATTACAAATACTCATGAAGGAATCAACAACGAACTTTATGTAAATGCCGGAATGGTGATGGAAGAAGACGTCAAGACAGGTTGGATATATGTGTTAAAATCTAAGTCATCCCATCCATCAATTTCAGGTATTAAAAACTTATTCAAAATTGGGTTTTCTTCTACTCCAATTGACGAACGAATTAAAAACGCTAAGAATGAAGCTACTTATCTTTATGCTGATGTAGCTAAAGTTTCAAGCTATGCTTGCTATAATCGTAATGCTGACAAACTGGAGCTGCTGCTTCATAGATTTTTTGCTGAAGCTTGTCTCGATATTGATCTAGAAATAATTCAAGGGAAAAGAATTACTCCAAGAGAATGGTTTGTAGTTCCTTTTGAAGAAATTGAAAGGGCAATTGAATTAATACTAAATGAGCAGATAATGAATTACAAATACAACAGAGAGATAAATAAAATTGTACAGAAGTAACTCTTCTAAGTTTTTAGCAGCGTTATGTTAGCTTTTTGTGGTTTTCTTGTTTTTATCCGTTTACATCATTGGTTATGCCACAAAAGCCTGTAAAGCTGCTTAAAACTTGTGGGAAACTTACATGTAAAATTTAATTCGGGCATCTTGTACTATCATTATAATCCCTACCTTTGCGGCTCGAAAAAAATTGGCTAGGTGTGCAAGTGCCTTAGTATATAATATAGCTGAATAGCGAACAGAATGTACAAGAGTGCGACGCAACGGAAGGTGAATAGTGTTCCTTCTGGCCTGGTTCCAAAAGCAAAACAGCAAAACATAAACAACAAATACAAGCGTTATGGCGGACTTGAAATTTCAACGCAATTTTGGTATTGCCGCTCACATTGATGCCGGTAAGACCACCACTACAGAGCGTATATTACGCTACACGGGTATGATCCATAAAATAGGTGAGGTGCATGATGGTGCCGCCACTACTGACTGGATGGAGCAGGAAAAAGAAAGGGGTATTACCATTACTTCTGCTGCCGTTAGCTGCCAGTGGAACTTCCCTACCGTTTTGGGTAAAGCTACTGCTGATACTAAAAAATATTATTTCAACATTATTGATACTCCGGGCCACGTGGACTTTACCGTTGAGGTTGAGCGTTCTATGCGTGTACTGGATGGTTTGATTGCCCTGTTTTCTGCGGTTGACGGCGTTGAGCCCCAATCTGAAACCGTATGGCGTCAGGCAAACCGTTACCGTGTACCCCGTATTGGTTTCGTAAACAAAATGGACCGTAGCGGTGCCGACTTTTTGATGGTGGTTAACCAGGTTAAAGAAATGCTGGGTGCCAAAGCCGTGCCTTTGCAACTGCCTATTGGTGCAGAAGACAACTTTACCGGTGTGGTTGACCTGATTAAAATGAAAGGTATTATTTGGCACATGGAAACAGAAGGTATGACTTTTGACGAAGTGGCCATACCAGAAGACATGGTTGCCGAAGCTGAAGAGTGGAGGGCTAACCTGGTTGAAGCAGTTGCCGAATACGATGACAAACTGATGGAAAAATTCTTTGACGATCCTAACAGCATTACAGAAGCTGAAATGCACGAAGCGATACGCAAAGCTACCATTGACCTGAGCATTGTACCGATGATGTGCGGTTCATCGTTCAAAAACAAAGGTGTACAAACTGCACTGGATGCCGTTTGCCGTTACCTGCCCAGCCCTGTAGATATTGAGGATACAGTAGGTACCAACCCCGATACCGGCGAACAAGAAGTACGTAAAGCAGACCCTAAAGAACCATTCTCTGCCCTGGCGTTCAAAATCATGACTGACCCATTCGTGGGTCGTCTGGCGTTCTTCCGCTGCTACTCTGGCCACCTGGATGCCGGTTCTTATGTACTGAACGTAAGAAGTGGTAAAAAAGAGCGTATCAGCCGTATTATGAAGATGTTTGCCAACAAGCAAAACCCTATTGACTTTATTGAAGCTGGTGATATTGCTGCTGCCGTTGGTTTTAAAGAAATTAAAACCGGTGATACCCTTTGCGATGAAAACCACCCCATTACTTTGGAGAACATGTTTATACCTGAGCCGGTAATCGCTATTGCGGTTGAGCCTAAAACGCAGGCCGACGTGGACAAAATGGGTATGGCCATTGCCAAACTGGTAGAAGAAGATCCTACACTGCGTGTAAATACAGACGAAGATACCGGCCAAACCATCCTGCGTGGTATGGGCGAGCTGCACCTGGAAATCATCATTGACCGTATGCGTCGTGAGTTTAAGGTAGAAGTGAACCAGGGTGCACCCCAGGTTGCTTACAAAGAAGCCTTCCAAAACACCATTGAACACAGGGAAGTATTGAAAAAACAATCTGGTGGTCGCGGTAAATTCGCCGATATCCAGTTTGCCATAGGCCCCGCTGATGAAGAGTGGCTGAAAGAAAATGAAGGTAAAAGCTTCCAGTTTGTGAACGACCTGTTTGGTGGTTCTATCCCTAAAGAGTTTGTACCTGCCATTACCAAAGGCTTTGAATCTGCCATGGGTACAGGCGTACTTGCCGGCTACCCTGTAAGGGACATGAAGATCCGCGTATTTGATGGTAGCTACCACGATGTGGATTCTGATGCCATGAGCTTTGAGCTGTGTGCCAAATCTGGTTTCCGCGAAGCAGGCAGAAAAGCAAAACCTGTACTGTTAGAGCCTATCATGAAAGTAGAAGTACTTACCCCAGACCAATACATGGGCGATGTAACAGGTGACCTGAACCGTCGTCGTGGTATGATGGAAGGTATGGACAGCCGTGCCAACCTGCAGGTTATTAAAGCCAAAGTGCCATTGAGCGAAATGTTTGGTTACGTAACCCAACTGCGTTCTCTGTCTTCTGGCCGTGCCACTTCTACCATGGAGTTCTCTCATTACAGCCCTGCACCCAACAACGTAGCAGAGGAAGTAATTGCCAAAAACAAAGGCAAAGCAAAAGTGGAAGATTAATATATCTCAAACCCGATATAACAAAGCCCGTTCTGCAAAGAGCGGGCTTTTGTTTTGTGTATGCACAGCATTCGTGTATGTCACACGCGTATTATGCCATCTTTTTCTTTTGGAGGTCTACTGCAGCAAGCATGGCATCGTCCCTTGCGTCGCACACTTCCTCTGAAGGAACAATACTCAGCCACAAAGGCACAAAGGCACAAATAATTTTTTGGGAAACAAGATGAAAGTTTGCCTAATCCTTCATTTGCCTGTGTGTAGCGGTCTTCAT
>JAESFG010000533.1_pt1 | contig 18650 bp, 19 predicted proteins | sample 9269371 | NCBI WGS metagenome assembly JAESFG01 (sample SAMN14506227, study PRJNA617093) | algae metagenome | isolation source: Aetokthonos hydrillicola CCALA 1050 (B3-Florida) and co-occurring... | place: USA: South Carolina | collected 2013-01-01 | reverse complement strand
GCCAGTTCGAAGACGCGGCGCAGTCGTTGGTGATCCGCTTCGTTCATGATCGCTCCCGAGGCTTCGAATCAGTTCTTGCCGACGCGATCGATCAGAACCGGCCGGCCTCGATCGCCTCTCTGAGCCATCCGCGCGCGAACGACCAATGCCGCTTCACGGTGGCGGTCGAGATGCCGAGCGCCTTGGCCGCGTCCTCGACGCTCAGCCCGGCGAAGAACCGAAGCCGGACCACCTCGGCCGCCTCCGGATCGGCAGCCCCTAAGCGTGCGATCGCCTCATCGAGGATCAGGAATCCGGCGGCTTCGCGTTCGGAGTTCGGATCGGGCAGCGCGGTCAGGTCGATCGCGGCCCGGCGTGCCTCGGCACCGCCTCGCATGGCGGTCGCCTTCGCGCGGGCGTGATCGACGAGGATCCGCCGCATCGCCTCCGCCGCCGCGACGTAGAAGTGTGCCCGGCTCTGCCACGGCACGCGGCGAGGCCCGACGAGGCGGACGTACGCCTCGTGCACGAGCGCCGTCGCCTGCAACGTGTGCCCCGGCCGCTCAGCTGAAGGCTGTCGCTGCGCCGCCGCGCGGAGCTGCTGATACACGAGCGGCAGCAACGCTTCCGCAGCCGATGGGTCGCCGTTGTGCAACCCATCGAGCAGCTTCGTCACGTGCGTGTCGTGATCGCCTGAGTCTGACGACTGCATCGCATTCTTTTACAACGTGATGCCAAAGTCCTGAAGTGACAGAGCGACCGGCGGTTGGCAGACGCACCATCTTCCTCTGCTCAGTCCTCGGTTGAATGCGGACATCGCCATTCCATGCGCGACGAATCACATGGCGTGGATGCGAGTCCCAAGAACATCGTCTGGCATCACGATTTGCGGCGTGCGAGAGGCTGTCCGCACTCGACCCGAACCTCGTGTTGACATCAGATGAGACGCCGACCTCGCTAGGCTCGATGGCACACAACGCATAGCCCGACGGCGGTCCCCGTCGTCCCACGTCCCGCGGAATCGGCATTCAACTGCGCAGAGCGTTCGTCGGCACAGCTGATGAGTTCGGCGACGCGCTTCGACCGAGGGCGCCGAGGAGAATCGCAAGTAGCCCAGTCCAGCCAGTCTGATGGCTCGCACCGAGACCGCGGCCGGTGTCGCCGTGGAAGTACTCGTAGAATGGGACGTGATCGACGGATTGCGGGTCGCTCTGACATCTGTCGTCTGCACCGAACACAGCGCGTCGGCCAGATGCATCTCGCAACACAAGGCGAGCCAGGCGTCGTGCCAGTTCGTCGGCCACTTCGCGCAGGGACAGCTTGACGTTCGAGCCAGTCGGACACTCAACGCGGAAATCGTCGCCGTAGTAGCTGTGGAAGCGCCGCAACGACTCGATGATCAAGTAGTTCGTCGGCATCCAGATCGGCCCGCGCCAGTTGCTGTTTCCGCCGAAGAGCGACGAGTTGGCCTCGGCGGGCTGGTAGGTCACACGGAAGTCCATGCCCATGACCGTGAACACATACGGCTGGCGGTCCGGTGCGTGGACTTTGGACAGCGCGCGGACGCCAAAGTCAGAAAGAAACTCCGTCTCATCGAGCATGCGGCGCAGCAGGCACTTCAATCGATGCCCGCGCAGCAGCGACAGGAGGTGCGACTCGCCTTGACCGGGCGTGTCCCATCGCGAAACCAGACTCGCAAGATCTGGCCGGCTTCGGAGGAACCATTCGAGTCGCGCACGAAACTCCGGCACCTGTGCCAGCGTATCGGGACCGAGCACCTCCACTGCAAACATCGGGATCAGGCCGACCATGGACCGCACCTTGAGCGGAACGTGTCGACCGTCGGGAAGGCTTAGGACGTCATAGAAGAACTCGTCCTTGTCGCACCAGAGGTTCAGGCCTTCCCCGCCGATGTTTCCCATCGCGGCTGCGATCTGCAGGAAGTGCTCAAAGAACTTGGTGGCGGTGTCTTCATAGACGGCGTTCTCCTTCGCCAGTTCGATGGCAATTCGAAGCATGTTCAGGCAGTACATGGCCATCCAACTCGTCCCATCGGACTGGCTGATATGCCCGCCCGTGGGGAGCGGCGCGCTGCGATCGAAGACGCCGATGTTGTCGAGACCGAGGAAGCCGCCCTGGAACAGGTTTCGTCCGTCGGCATCCTTCCGGTTCACCCACCACGTGAAATTGAGCAGCAGCTTGTGGAAGACGCGTTCGAGGAACGCTCGATCGCCCGTGCCGGTGGCGTCGCGCTCGATTTCGTAGACGCGCCACGCCGCCCAGGCGTGAACGGGCGGGTTGACGTCACCATACGCCCACTCGTACGCGGGCATCTGCCCATTCGGATGCATCGTCCACTCGCGGGTCATGAGGACGAGTTGGCGCTTGGCGAACTCCGGGTCGATCTGCGCCAGCGGTAGGCAGTGGAACGCCAGATCCCACGCGGCAAACCACGGGTACTCCCACTTGTCCGGCATGCTGATGACGTCGGCGAGATTGAGGTGCGTCCAGTCGCGGTTGCGACCGAGCTTGCGGGCCGCTGGCGGAGCAGGCTGCGCGGGGTCGCCCTCAAGCCATCGGCGGACGTCGAAGTGGTAGAACTGCTGCGACCAGATCATTCCCGCAAACGCCTGTCGCTGAACGAGTCGGGCATCGGCGTCTTCTACTCCCTCTTGAACAACGGCGTAGAATGCATCGGCTTCGTTACGACGCTGTCCGACAATCGCGTCGAACGCCTTGAACGGCTTCGCAGCTATCGAAGCGGCCAGGCGGAGTCTGACGATCGTCGATGCGCCCGGTGCCAGTTCCACTCGCTTCACGATGGCCGCCTTCGTGCCGCGTTCGCCGAGCGCGCTGTCGTTGCCGTTCACGATTTTCGCGTGAAAGGCATCCTTGAAGGGTCCCGGTGCATCGGCGCCGTAGAGGCGCGACACATTGGTTTCGTTTTCCGTGAACAGAATCTCGTCCGCGTCCTCGTACGCCAGGCAGTAGTCGCCGAGTTCGGCGTGTGACGCGCGCACGAGCCTTGTCTCAGGGTTCAGTGCAATGACGGGCCTTTGGGCACCGTGGTCCCAGCTCCACGTATTGCGGAACCAAAGCTGCGGCACAAGCCAGATGTCTGCGCTGTCCGGACCGCGATTTGTGACTGTCACGCGGATCAGGACGTCGTCCGCGTCTGCCTTCGCGTATTCGATCTGCACGTCGAAGTACCGGCCCTCGTCAAAGGCGCCTGTATCGGCCAGTTCGAACTCGGGCTGATCGCGACACCGCCAGCGGGCTTCCCCGACGAGTTGGGCGTATGGGAATTCGCGCTGCGGATACTTGTACAGGCCTCGCAGATACGAGTGCGTCGGCGTCGCATCGAGGTAGTAGTACGCCTCCTTGACGTCTTCGCCGTGATTGCCCTCCTTGCCGGACAAGCCGAACAGACGTTCCTTCAGAATCGGGTCGCGGCCGTTCCAGAGGGCGAGGGCGAAGCAGAGTATCTGCCTGTCGTCGCAGATGCCGAGAAGGCCATCCTCGCCCCAGCGGTAAGCTCGGCTACGGGCATGATCATGCGGGAAGTAGTCCCACGCGCTTCCGTTCTCCGAGTAGTCCTCACGAACTGTGCCCCATTGCCTCTCGGCGAGATATGCGCCCCAAAGACGCCACGGCGCCTTTCCCGTCTCGGCATCCGTTAGACGGGAATGCTCTTTCGTCAGCTCGGCACGACGTATTGACCGCGAAGCGGGTCGGGACTTCACGCTCGGTGTGATGCCGTTCAGGGCCGAAAAGTTGCGATCGGGGAATTCCTGAATCCCGATCGCATCGAGCGGCATCTCAGGTTCGCATGGCCGCGTATCTGCTCCAACTTTGCGCGACGGCGTACGCCGGTATCGGCGTCGCGTTCGCCATTGCCTTCGCGGCGAGAGGCGCAGGCGTGGTCGATCCCGCAGCCCGTGGTGCACCGGTGGGCTTCAGGCTGCTGCTCATCCCCGGCGCTGTGGCGCTTTGGCCGCTGCTCGGCGTTCGGTGGTGGCGCGCATGACGCATCGCCAGCGAATTGCTCACCTTTGGTACTGGACGGTCGTCGGGCCGGCATTGCTGATCCTGCTTTGGGTCGCCTTGGAGTCGCGCCCGTGAGCGTTGCCTATCGCGCCGTACAATGGAACGCCTTCAAATGGCGATATGACCTGGTCGTCGCGATCGGGTCGGTGGCGTTCGTCGGCGTCTTCGTCGCCGCCACGTTGCTGCCCCGTGCAGACGTGGACCGGCCCGCATTGGCAGTCGTGCTCATTCGCGCGACTGCGGTACTCGCGTTCTCGCTGCTGCACGTGGTGCTGATGATCGGCCCGCTGGCCAGGCTCGATAGGCGATTCCTACCACTCCTCTACAACCGACGCCATCTCGGCGTGACGACCTTTCTCGTCTCGCTCGTGCATGCTGTGATTGTGTTGGGCTACTACCACGGCTTCGGCACGATCGGACCCGTGTCGTCGTTGTTGTCGTCCAACGTGCAGTACCGATCGATCGCCGCGTTTCCGTTTGAAACACTCGGCCTAATCGCCCTGCTCATCCTGTTTCTGATGGCCGCGACAAGCCACGACTTCTGGCTGAAGAACCTTTCGCCCGCAGTGTGGAAGGGTCTGCACATGCTGGTCTACCCGGCGTACGTGCTGCTCGTGCTTCACGTGGCGCTGGGCGCATTGTGGTCCGAACGACACCCTGCGTACGTCATCCTCCTGACGAGCGGGGTGGTGCTTGTGAGCGGACTTCACATTGCCGCCGCATGGGCGGGCCGCACCGGTATGACTGCGAGCGCCAGCGACTGGATCGATGTGGACGGCGCAACGTCGATCGCTGAAGGAAAGGCCAGGCGCATCACCCTGCCGGATGGAACGCGAGCCGCCGTCTTTCGAGTTGGCGCAACGCTTCACGCGATTGGCGACGCCTGCGCCCATCAGGGCGGCCCGCTGAGTGAGGGGCGGATCATCGACGGCTGCGTGACCTGCCCTTGGCACGGTTACCAGTACCGCGCTCAGGACGGTTGCGCTCCTGCGCCGTTCACGGAGAAGCTGCCCACCTACGAGCTGCGCATCCACGGCGGCCGCGTGCAGGTTCGATCGACGCCGCAGGCGGCAGGAACTCCTACAGGCTTCATGCTACAGCCATCGGAGGTGTCGAATGTCTGACCGGGCGGGCGAGTTTTTCGTCGGCTATCTGCCCACGCCCGCGGGATTGCGGGGATTCATTCGCGGCGCGGTCGCCGTGCTGTTGCTCGCAGGTGCGGCGCTGGCGGTGGTCCTTGCGACGCAACAGCGGCTTCCTGGACGTGGGTCTTGGGCTCTGGACACGGAAATCGAACTCACTGGCCAGATCGTCTCGGATCCGGCGCCGATGATTCGCGCGGCAGACGAGAACGGCACGGTTCGTTCGGCATTGATCGTCCTCGAGGGAAAACACGGCGCCGCCGCGCTCGCACAGGAGTTTGCCGGCGAGATCGTGACCGTCCGCGGCACGACCATTGAGCGAGATGGCGTACGGATGATCGAGATCGTCGGCGAGCCGACTCGGCCTGCCTTGAGTCGATCACCACTCATCGCAGCGCCGACATTGTCGGCCGTTTCCCGCGTTACCCTTCGCGGCGAGATCATCGACCCGAAATGCTTTCTCGGCGCCATGAAGCCCGGCGAGGGAAAGACCCACAAGGCATGCGCCACACTCTGCATTCGCGGCGGCATCCCGCCGATGTTCGCCTCGCTCGACGAGCGTGGGAACACCGTCGCACGGCTGGTTGAGAAACCCGATATCGAGTCCATCGTACCCTTCATCGGCGACCTCGTGGACGTCGAAGCCGATGTGTGGGAATTGGGCGACATCAAGATGATCCGGCTCCTGCGCGTCGAACGCGTCAGCCCTCGCTAGGGACAACAGAGGTCATGCGCAACGTCAGTTCAGATTCTCCAGGTGAGCCGTCGGCCGAGGCAGAGCTGCTCGCCGATCTGCGTCGCGGAGAGGCGCGCGCATTCGAGCGCCTGGTACGCGACTACGGCCCGCGGATGCTGGCGGTGATCCGGCGTTACCTGCGCTCCGATGCCGACGCGCAGGACGCACTGCAGGACGCGTTCGTGAACTGCTTCAAGTCGATCGGCCAGTTTAATGGCAGTTCGATGCTTTCGACGTGGTTGCATACGGTCGCCTGCCGGGCCGCCTTGATGAAGCTACGATCGAACCGGCGTCAGCACGAGGAGGGCGACATCGAGTCGCTTCTGCCCACGTACCGTGAGGACGGCCATCGAACCTCCCGCTACAGGGATTGGCCATCGTCGCCGAGCGTTATGCTCGAAACGAAGGAGTCGAGGCAAATCGTGCGTGATTGCATCGAGCAACTGCCGGAGGCATTTCGATATCCACTGCTCCTTCGCGACATCGACGAGATCGACACCGAGGAGGCGGCAGAGGCGCTGGGCCTGACGCCTGCTGCGCTCAAATCACGGCTGCATCGGGCGCGACAGGCGCTTCACACGCTCCTCGTACGCAGGTTTTCCTCTTCGGAATGATTTCGTGAATCGTCGGATGGCCTGCCGCATCCAAGCAAGCGAGGGCTGTTCCACCATGACCTGCCGAGACGTCGATCAATTTCTGATGGCCTACCTGAGCGGCGAACTGCCCGCCTTGACGCACGCGCAGTTCGTCACGCATCTGGCCATTTGCAGCACGTGCAGGCGATACATCAAGCAGTACCAACAATCGATTTCGGTTGGCAAGGCCGCGTTCGCCGAACCGACGGACGTGCTTTCGCCGGTCCCCGACGATCTGGTACATGCCATCCTCGATGCGACCCGGCACGTAGAACGATAGCCACATCCGAGGATCAGTCGTCGACGTCTCGAAGCGAAGCTCTTCCCGCGCTCCCGACGCGTGCGAGAGCGAAATCGTGAATCCGCAAAGCTCTTTCCGGCATCTCAAAACCGGAGATTCTTATGGAGCTTTCGAAATCGCTGGCTGCCACGTCGTGGGTGCTGCAGATCATCGTCTCGCTGATCCTGTTCCAGACGCTGTTCTTCAAGTTCACTGGAGCCGAGGAGAGCAAATACATTTTCTCGACGCTCGGCATGGAGCCGGCGGGCCGGATCGGCTCTGGCGTGGCGGAGTTGATCGCGGTGATCCTGCTGCTCATCCCTGCCACGGTGCCGATCGGCGCCGGCCTGGCATTGGCCGTCATCAGCGGTGCGATCATGGCGCATCTGACTAGGCTCGGCATCGACGTCAAGGGTGACGGCGGCCTTCTGTTCGGGCTCGCGCTGGTCGTCTTCGTGGGCAGCCTGGGCATCCTGGCGATTCGACGTTCACAGATCCCGTTCGTGGGGCCGCTCCTCTTTTCCGCCAAGTAACGATCCGCATTCGCACGGAGTTCTCTGGTGATGTCACAGCCGCAAATCGACCGGCACGGCCGGCTCATGCGTCCGCTCGTCGTTCTCCTGGAAGAACTGACGGAACTCATCAACCTGCTCACCGACGCGCAGTACGTGCAGAGGCCCGTCGGCCCGGTCGACGCGAGCGTCGGCGCACACGTGCGTCACGCGCTCGACCACGTCCGGCACCTTCTGTCGGCGCCGACGACCGGCGAGATCAACTACGACGTCAGGGACCGTGGAACGAGGGTGGAATCGTGTCGTCAGTCTGCCCTCGAGGAGTTGGCCGCTCTGATGAAGCAGCTCCGCGAGATCCACGACTCGTGCAGCGAGGTGGCCGTCGTTGTGCGAACCCTGCTGAGCGCCGACGAGCCAGCGATCGAGGTCCGATCTAGTTTCGGCCGCGAGGTGGCCTTCACGATTAGCCACACGATTCACCACAATGCGTTACTTGCCGCGATGGCGAAGACGCTTGGCGCGCGGGCGCCCGAACGTCTGGGTTATGCGCCGTCCACGCTTCGGCACCTTCAGACGCTGGAGGCGCCTGCGTGTGCACGATGACGGCCATTCGCACGCCGACCGACATCCTGCGGGTCGTCTTCAACCGCGACGAACAACGCACGCGGGCCGGAGAGCTGCCACCTGCGTTCCGTCGATGCGGCGATCGAACGGGCCTGATGCCAATCGATCCCGTCGGAGGTGGCAGTTGGATCGGCGCGAACGACGCAGGCTTGATCGCGGCTCTGCTCAACGCCAATCCTGTGGGGCAAGGGCCGTTGGTTCGGCCGACCAGTCGAGGTGCGATCGTCCCGGCTGTACTCGCCCTCACGACTCTGGGCGATGTCGAGTCGTTCTTCGAATCGTTTGATGCAACACGGATGGGTCGATTTCGGCTCGTCGCCTTCCAGCAGTTCGATCGGCTTGAAGCGGTGAGCGACGGCTCAAGCGTCATCGTCAGCCGATCAGTCGATCCGGAATGGCCCGCCCTCTGGACGAGTTCGTCGCTCGGCGACGAGTACGTCTCGCGTGTGCGGACGAGGCTCTTTGCCGATTTGGTCGACAGCTCGTCTGCAAAGCAGGACGAGTTTCACGCTCACCGCTGGCCTGACGACCTCGCACGGAGCGTGTTGATGATTCGAGCAGACGCGCGCACGGTGAGCCGCGTCACCTTGTGCAGGTCTGGCGAATCAATCTCGATGCGCCACGAACGAGTTAACGAATCTGGAGAGCCCGTAGAGCACACAGCCCACGAGCTGAAAGTGTCGTTCAGCATGGGGGCGTGGTCATAATGGGTCCGTACGTTTCTGCCTTTGTTTCGCTGGTCCTCGGCGCGCAGTTGAGTGAGGACTTAGCCTGCATCACGGCGGGAGAGGCTGTCCATAGAGGTGCGTTGCCGTGGTCGGTCGCCGTCTCGGCGTGCTTTGTCGGCATCTATGTCGGTGATCTGCTTCTGTGGGTCGTCGGCCGCATCGTCGGCCAACCTTTGCTTCAGTGGAAGTGGATGAAGGCACGGCTCTCGTCGGCTGGTGGAGTATCGCTAAGGCGCGGGCTGGACGAGCGTCTGGGCTGGTGGGTGTTCGCGTCGCGCATCGTGCCCGGCTCAAGGCTTCCCGTCTACTTGGCAATCGGCGCGGTCGGCCGACGTCCGCTGGCGTTCGCCGGGTGGGCGTTACTCGCCGCGGCGATCTGGGCACCGTTGCTCGTGCTGGGCGTCGCACTTCTCGGCCGGGCTGTCGCGTACCCGATTCAGGCGGCACTCGGAGCGGGGCTGCTCGCATGGCTACTCGCCATTGCTTCCCTACTCGTCCTGTATCGGTTGACCCTGTTGCTCGCGACGACCGGCGGGCGCGAGCGTCTTACGCAGAGATGGGAGATCCTTCGTCGGTGGGAGTTCTGGCCCGCTTGGATGGCATATCCGCCCGTGCTGCTCTGGATCGGCTGGCTCGCGCTCCGGCACGGAGGCTTACGCACCGTGCTGTTCGTGAACCCCGGCATTCCACACAGCGGCGTCGTCGGAGAGAGCAAGTTCGACATTCTCCGTCAGCTTCGCTCGACGCACGTTGCGCGAAGCGAACTGATCCCGCGCGGCGACTCGGACTCCGCCCGCGCGATCGCGGCCACGCTTGAGCTTCCGGTGATCCTCAAGCCAGACGTCGGCCAGCGTGGCGCGGGCGTGCGGCTCGCCCGGTCCGTCGACGACGTCGTGAGCTACGTGCAGAGGTCGCCCGTAGCGACCGTCGTGCAGCCGTACCACGCCGGCCCATTCGAGGCTGGAATCTTCTACTATCGATTGCCCGGCGAAGCTCACGGCCGGCTGTTCAGCATCACGGACAAGGTGTTCCCAGAAGTCATCGGCGACGGCACGTCGACCCTGCGCGAACTCATCCTGCGGGACGAACGCCGACGCATTCAGTCGGCCAAGTTCTTCGCACGCCATCGCGACAGCCTCGACACCATCATCCCAGCAGGCGAGCGCGTCGCACTTGCACTTGCCGGCAATCACTGCCAGGGCACGCTCTTCCGCGATGGGGCACACTTGATCACGCCCGAACTCGAACGCGCGGTGGATGCAGTCGCCCGCACGTTCGAGGGCTTCCACTTCGGTCGATTCGACGTGCGCTACAGCAATGTCGAAGGATTCCGAGCGGGCCACGATTTCACGATCATCGAGCTCAACGGGCTGACGAGCGAGTCGACCAACGTCTACGACCCGAGCTGGAGCATCTGGCGAAGCTACCGCGTCCTGATGAAGCAGTGGAGCATTGCGTTTCAGATCGGCGCGGCGAATCGGCGAACCGCGGGCGGCCGCGGGGTCTCGGTGCGTGCGCTCGTCGCAGAAATGGTGCGCTACTATCGCGGCGAGAAGGCAGACGAACTATCTGCTTGAACGAGGGATAGGACTGTTTCGCTCCTTCCTAATCAGTTCCGCACGTGACGCGCGACGTAGGCTGCGGCAGCCTCCTGACCCATGTAGCGCGCCAGCAGTGCCGGGTTCGCTCGAGGAAGGTCGACCATCATCAAGCCGTCAAGGACATCGGAGAACTCCGGGTCGACATTGAAGCCGAGCAGTTTCGCGTTCAGCTTCATGTACTGCCTGAGCAACACCGGCATGCCCTGACGATCCGATTCGAGATCGGCGACGAGGTCATCGACTGCGCCGAGCGTCAGCGTCGCCACGTTCACCGAAAGACTCGCCCACGCGCGGCCACGCTGGCGCTGCGGCGGATTACGCGGCGCGATGAGAGACGCCAGTCGCGGCTCTCGGCTTCGCTGAAGAAACGCGATCAGCAGCTCCCGCGTAACCGAGTGATATCGCCCGCTCACACTGACCGGCCCGAACAACACTCGATAGTGCGGGTGCCGCGCAACGAATGTCGCAATACCCTTCCATAGAAGCGAGAGCGGGTAGTGCTCCCGCTGATACTCCGCCCGGACAAACGAGCGGCCGAGTTCGATCGACGGGCCCATCTCCTTCAGCAGCTCGCGGCCGTATCTAAACAGCGTGCTGGTGTAGAGCTGTTCAACGCCGCCCCGCGAGAGCAACTCGTCACTCAGGCCCATGCGATACGCCCCGACGATCTCGCGGCGCCCGGCGTGGAAGCAGATCAGGTGCCGATACGCGTCGTCAAAACGATCGAGATCGCACGACTTGCCCGACCCCTCGCCGGCGGCACGGAAGGTCGTCTCGCGCAGTCTACCGATCTCCTGGAGCGCCGCCGGAATCTGATCCGCGCTCGCCCACACGACCCGAAACTCACCGGATGAGCCAAGAGTCTGGCCGGCCGGGATCGCCCGCAGATCGCGCATGACCGCGCTGCTATCCACCTCTGGGATGATCGGCGTATGTGAGGCTTCCACCCGCGACGCCGCCCGAGCGCTGCCGCGCGAACCGAGCAATTCCACGCGCGCACGCAGATAGTTGGTAGCTGCGACGTCATCGCGTGAGAAATCAGCCAGGCGAGCCGGTCTGATCGGCGTGCCGATGTGCAGGCGAACGGTCGCGCCGGATTTGTTGATGGCTTCGCGTGCCAAGAGAAGCGTGCGCAAGCGAGGAGAGACGAGGCCTGCGAACTGGAACAGCCAGCTGTTGCGCCCACCGACGTGCACGGGAACGACGGTCGCCCGGGAAAGTCGCGCGAGGCCGGCCACCTGTGGTGACCACGTGCGATCCGCGGCACGCCAGTTTCGCCATTGGATGGCGGAGACCTCACCCGCCGGAAAGACGATGATCGCGCCGCATTCATCGCGGAGCCATCGCAACGACCGGCGCATCGATGCGACGTTCCGCGCGGTCGCGCGGTCGACACCGATGACGTCGATGGGCAGCAGATGCGAGGCGAGCTCGGGAATCGCGTCGAGGAATGCGTTGGCGAGCAGCCGCACATCGGGCCTGCGCTGTCGGATGACGTGAAGCAGCGCCAAGCCGTCGATGGCACCGAACGGGTGATTGGCCACGATCAACACCGGGCCCTGCTGCGGGATGAGGTCTACGTCGCAGTTGCTCGCCGCAACGCTGACGCCGAGATCCGCGAGTGCGGCAGCCACGAAGTCATCGCTCCGGGCCGCAGCCGCGTGGGTCCGATTTAGTGCTGATAGGCCCAACACTCGCTCGGCGCCGATCGCCGCAATGTCAGTCCAGTTTCCGCGGCGCCGCAACCGAAACGGCCCCTCGGACATCGTCCGCACTCTGCTCATGCGCGGTTAGATGCCTTAGGCACCGGACAAGATTCGCGAATCTTGCGCGGCATTCCATGCATCTAGATCTGTGTGAGCGCGGACGAACCGGATCGTTGGTGCTATGCCGCCGCCAATCCGAACGTCAACTGATCGCTGCGTGTGGTCAGAGTCGGACGAGTCCGCAGTCGGAGTTCTCAATCACGGAGTTGCGCTGTGCAGAAAGCTTTTCTCACCACCGTCATGATGCTTGTACTGTCGGCCTTCGCGCTCGGCGCGGGCGAAGCCCCAAAGAAGGTGTACGTCAACACCGATTGGTGGGGACTGGCACTGAGCGGGTACGACCCGGTTGGCTACTTCACGGACGGCAAGGCCGTCGCGGGCAAAGAAGAGTTCGTTGCCAAGCACCAGGGGGCTACGTACCGCTTTGCATCCGCCGAACACCGCGACCTGTTCGTGAAGGAGCCAGCGAAGTACGCGCCGCAGTTCGGCGGATACTGCGCGTGGGCGGTCTCGCAAGGTTACACGGCGAACATCGACCCCAACGCCTTCGACATCGTCGACGGGCGTCTGATCCTTCAGTACAGCCTCGACGTTCGCGAGAAGTTCCGTAGGGACACGAAAGGCAACTTGGCCTCGGCCGACGCAAACTGGCCGCGCATTCTGAAGTCGAAGGGCAAAGAGCCGAAGGAATAGGGTTGGCTCTCCGCATCCGCGAGAGGCTCGTCCGCGCGAGCTGGTCGGCGGTGTTACCTCGGACGGCGATCTCCACGCCTTCCGAAACGCGTTGATCTCGAAAAGTCTGATCTGACCCCAACCTTCTGCTCCAGCCGCTATGAGCGTTGGTTGATCCTATCTGCCTCGTCCGTACCGACGTCCATCTCGCCGGGCATTGGCGGATGGGTGAGGTCTTCCGGAGGGTAGCTCGTCAACCGTCACGCGCAGCGTGGTCTCACGTGTGTTCATCGGCTCCGTCACCTGCATCGGCTTCGCCATCGCGTTGGCTGCAGCGAACTCGCTCGGCGTCAGGCAGCCCAACGCTCCGTGCGGACGATTGTCGTTTTGCTCACGCCGCCACCGTGCCGCGTGGTACTTCGCTCCGCCCAGGCGCTGGAACAGTTTCGCTTTCAGCAACTGTTCGCGCAGCCGCTCGCCCGAGCTTGCGGTTCTCCTCCGCGAGTTCCCTGAGCCGCTACATCGCGTCCGACTTCATCCCGCCGCATTGGGCAGCGCAGATGTGCTGCGCGGCCTCGCTGACCTGCGGCTCCTGCAAGACCTCGGCGGTTGACCCGCCTGCGTTATCCGCGGAACGCAGTTTCGAGATCACCTGCTCCGGCGTGTGCCGCAACTTTCGATTCTCTGACATGAAAGTTTCCATCTTCCGGCCCACGCCCGGGGCCGACGGGGACTCTCGGGACGGGTGGACCAGATTCGGGGGAGCAGATCACGGTGGTGGAGCAACTCATGACCTAAATGCAGCGCAGCGTTCAATTCCGCTCGCTCAATCGCCAACGCATCGGAAGCGTTCGTTCTCGCTAGAAGGCTAGTGTCGCCGACACGCCGGCGATGAAGCCGGTCTCGAGGTCTCGGTCTCCGATCTTGTCACCGTTCGAGTCAAGCACCTGCAGGTTGCCGAAGACATTAGCGCCGGCGAAGCCGTTCACTCGAATGCCGGGCCGCGGCGTCCAGGTGGCGCTGAGTACGGCAGGCGTCGAGAAATCGCGGCCGACGCCTCCGCGGATCGGGCCGTCGTCGCGCAGCCTGAACTCGCCGCCGATGCCGAAGCCGGTGATCCCCGCCGACAGGGTCAGCTGATCGCTCGTCCGGAAGGAGACCGTGCCACCCGCGCCGAGGACCGGGCCAGCGTTCTGGCTGCCGATCTCGATCGTCCAACGACGTTGTGCGTCGAAGTCGGGCGTCCATCGCAAGGTCGGGATGGGGACGATCACCAAGTCGTCATCGAGGCGTGACTGCACGATCAGACCGACGCCCAATGTGAGGTCGGGCGAGAATGCGTAGCTGACGCCGCCGAAGCCGCCGCCGGTGAACCCGTCAGCAAACGCGGCACCGTCCTCCGCAGCCCATGAGAGGTTCAGCGCACCGAAGCCGGACCACTTGCCATCCTCGTAGAAGGCGGTCGCACCCATGCTCGCGAGGTTGACGCGCTGCCACGGGTCCACGTTGGCCGGATTGCCGAGGCGGGCGTCGCCATCGAAGTCGTAGCTGATACTTCCCCCCGCCACGAAGAGCCCGAAGGACAAGTTGTCAGAGACGGGCGGCAGGCGCAGGGCAGCGTCGCCGAGAACGGTCGCGCGAGTGATGCTTGCGTCCGTTCCACTGACGCCGGAGGGGAACAGATACGATGTGGCGATGTAGAAGGACACCGGCTGGTAGTCCTCGGCCGGCGCGGTCGCCTGCGCGCGGGAACTGGCGGCGCAGAGGCAAATGACGGCGAATGCGCCGAATGCGGCGCGCGGACGTGATTGTGGACGCACGAGAAATCCTTCAGGGGTTGGTGGTAGAAGCGTTTCGCACGGCGGTGGCCGCGCGGATTCGAACGTCGACCAACTGGCCGACGTACACCGGAAAGGCCGACGCCGGAAACGAGTACACGACGCGAAGCACGCGGGTGTCGGTACGCTCGGATGCAGAACCGGTGAGCGATCGCTTCGGCGCGACCAGCGGGTCGACTCTGACGAACGCGAGATCCGTCGCGATCGAAGGGTTGCCGCGCATGAAAGCGCGGGCCGGTGCGCCGGGTTCGAAACGCCATGTTTCGGTGTCGTCGATGTCGACGCGGACGTGCAACACGTCGGTCCGGCCCATCAACAGGAGCGGCGCATCGACGTCAACGCGCGCCTCGGCGAACTGCCCGACGCGCGCGTTGAGCTTGAGAATCTGTCCGGAAATCGGTGCCCTGACGACGAGCCTCTCCAGATCCGTTCGGATGGCGTCGACCCGTGCTAAAGCCGCCTTGGATCGCGCGGCCTGTAGTGCCACGTCGGGCGGCCACGCGCCAGCCTGTAGAAGCTTGCGCTGGGCGATCGCCTTCTCGAGTTGTGCCTTTGCCGCCTCAAGGCTGAGCCGACGGTCGTCGATCTCGCGGCGCGAGGCAGAGTCGCCGGGACCGAGCGACGAGATGCGATCGAAATCGCGCTGCGCGTTCGACGCGTTCGCCTGCGCCTCGTTCACGACAGCGTCGGCGACGGGCAACTCTTCGACCCTCGGCAAGCGCTTCAGCCTCTGGAGTTCCAACTCCGCCGCCGCAGCGTCTGCTTCCGCGACGGCCAGCCGTGCGAGCGCTTCGCGATCGTCGAGCCGCAGCAAAACGTCGCCCGCCGACACCCGGTCGCCCTCGCTGACGGCGACTTCCTTGATGAGCGCTGAGACGGCCACCCCGACGGCGATGTTCTCGCTGCTCGCCTCCACCAGGCCCGCTCCCGAGATCGTTGCCGCATAGGGCGAAGTCGTCGTTTTGCGAACGGGCGGCGTCTCAACTGCAACGCTGCTCCTGCTCCGCGCCGTCGCCATCAGCGTTGCCAGCAGTCCCGCGGCGGCGAGGACCATTGGCACGGCGATCAGCCACGAAACACGACGAACCGACAAAGTGCTCTTTCTGACCTCAGCCATGGACGATCCCCTTCGTGAGAAATTGATCCTGACCTGATGACGTCGCGGGTTGGACGATCCGGCCGTCATCCATGCGTACGATTCGGTCGGCAAACGGAAAGATTCGCGCGTCGTGGGTGACAACGACGATCGCGCGGCCGACGGCCCTCGCCGTTTCGCGCAGCAATCGCATGACGGACTGACCGGTGTCGTGATCGAGCGCGCTGGTCGGCTCGTCGCAGACGACGAGGCGCGGCTCGTGGACCAAAGCTCGCGCGATCGCCACGCGCTGCTGCTGACCACCCGAGAGCATCGACGGCGGAGCATCGGCGCGATCCGCCAGTCCCACAGCGTCGAGTGCGTCACGCGCCTTGGACATCGATCGGCGAACCGACTCCCCGCGGATGATGAGCTGTGTCGCGACATTCTCAGCCGCAGTCATCGCGGGCAGCAGGTTGAAGGCCTGAAAGACGAAACCAATGTTCTCCCCGCGGAATCTCGTGCGCGCCCCTGCCCGCAACCGCGTGAGATCGGTCCCGAACACGTGGCATTCGCCGTCATCGCGGTCGAGGATACCGGCGATCACGCTGATGAGCGTTGTCTTTCCGCAGCCGCTCGGGCCGACGAGCATCAGCAGTTCGCCCAGCGCGACGGTCAGGTCGATCCCACGCAGTGCGGCAACGGCGCCGTCACCGCGGCCGAATCGCTTCGTGAGACCCGAGCATCGCACGGCCTCGGTCGCGGGAATTGGATGGACATCGGGCTTGCTCATGCGCGGAACACCATGGCCGGCTCAAGTCGAATGACGCGGAAGAGGCTCACCACCGTCGCGACCAACGCGACGCCGCCGATCAGCGCGGCGACGAGCCCGACGACGCCGGGCGTCAGAAGGAAGGGAAACTTTCCTCCCGCGGCGGTGGTCGCGAGGCCGAAGCACGTGACCAGCCCGATGCCGATTCCGAATCCAAGCATGCAGACGATGCCGGCCTGCAGAGACACGACACGTATCAGCTGAAAGTCTGTCATCCCATTCGCCTTCAGCGCGGCGAAATAGCGGGAGTTGTCGAGCGTAAAGTTGAAGAAGGTCTGCGCGGTGACCGCGAGACCGATCCCCATCGCCAGCACGATGATGACGCCGATGCTGAACACGAGTCCGATCACGCTGTTGACGTAATCCTCGGTGAGCCGAGTGAAGCCGGCCGGGGTGCGCGCCTTCAGACCAGTGGCCGATTCGATCTGGCTTGCCACATCGAGCGAATTGGACCCGGGTGCCACGCCCACCAGCACGAATGCAAGCTGGCGACGTTCCGGCGGCGCGAAGCGGAGCGCGCGCGTGTAGGTCGTGTAGACGGGCGCATCGAAGAAAGATTGGCCCAGTTCGGAGATGCCGACCACGACTGCGTCGTTGTCATTGATGACGATGCGGTCGCCCACCTGGAGTTTGCGACGGACGCCGTCGGGGCCAACGAACGACCAGCGTTCGTCATCCACAGCGGCCGCATCCAGAATGACTGCTCCATCGGCGCTGAGGTCTTGGAGCGAGCCTGCGCGAAGCGTCGTGGGCCCGCCCATATACGTGCCATCTTCAAGACCGACGATCGGAGCTCGCCGAAGTGTGCCATCAGGCAGGCGCAGCGCGATTGAGCCTTTGAAGAGCGGCGCCGCCCAAAGTACGCCAGGTACGCCGCGGACGATGTCGACCGCCGTGTCCCGCATCGGCTTCACGTCGTCGACCGACTCCACTTCGGGCTCCATCACCCACAGGTCGATTCCAGCGGAAAGGTCGCTGACCGAGGCCCGAATCCAAGACGTCAGTCCTGCGTAAGTCCCAGCCTGCTGGCCAATTAGCAACGTGGAGAACGCGATACCGACGATCAACGAGAGGTACTTGATCCGGTCGCCGACGAGCATCTTCCACGCAATAAACAGCATAAATGACTCTCGGTCATATTTTTACGCATGGTCGAGTTTTGACGTCAAGTTTCATTCGCAGCCAAGTCGTGATCCTGTAGGATTGCGCGTCCAGTCAAAAAATGACTGCAGAGTCACCAGGATCCGAAATGGGCGTTAAAGATCGTAAAGCCAGAGAGATGCGCGAGCGCGAAAGGCGCATCGTCGGCGTATCTAAGCGGCTTCTGGAGCGGGGCGGATATCTCGGCTTCAACTTGGACGAGCTCGCCGCGGAGCTTGAGTATGCCAAGGGCACCATCTACCGACATTTCGCGACGAAGGAAGACCTGATGCTGGCCGTTCTGGTGGACGACGTGCAGCAGCAGGCAGCACTTACGGAGCGGGCGAATGCATTTCCAGGACGACCACGCGAGCGGATGTGCGCGACCTGCATCGCTGATGAACTCATGACCGATTCATTCGGTGGCGGAGCCGAACTGATGATGTTGCTCCAGATGCCGTCGATTCGCGAGAAGACCACCGACGCCCGCCGTGCTGAACTGGAAGCGGCGTTCGGGCGTCTGATGCAGGTCAACGAAGGGATCATGCGAGACGCCCTCGCCAATGGCGACCTGCAGTGCTCACCCGAAGACCTTCAGCGCATGATGCTCGGCGTCATCAGCCTGTCCGCTGGCTATCGAATGATCGCCAAGGGGATGCCCGGGCCCTCGCCGCAACAGGTCAACGCAGAGCTTCGGCTGCTGCAATATCGGATGCTGGATTCGTTCGGCTGGCGCCCACTTTCGAACGAGACGGACTACGAGGCGCTGCGCGAGCACATCCTCAGAAACTGGCTCTCAGCCCCTCCGATAAGCGATTCCAACCGGTCCGCCTGATCGAGCTGCCCAGCCATCGCAAAGAAATCCGCAAAACGAATTGACAGCAACCGATTGGTTGTACATACTACTATCAATGAATCGCGAGCTTCCCAGCCCCGAGCGAGTCTTCCGGCAGGTGCCGTGCGTCTGCAACCTCTTCCTGGTCGTTGCGCGGTCGGTCACCCGCATCTACAACGAGGAACTGCGAAGCAGCGGCCTGGAAGTG
>JAESFG010000532.1_pt1 | contig 18945 bp, 15 predicted proteins | sample 9269371 | NCBI WGS metagenome assembly JAESFG01 (sample SAMN14506227, study PRJNA617093) | algae metagenome | isolation source: Aetokthonos hydrillicola CCALA 1050 (B3-Florida) and co-occurring... | place: USA: South Carolina | collected 2013-01-01 | reverse complement strand
CCGCGATGTCGCGCGAGAGCCTGAACAAGACGCTCAACCGCTGGGCCGACGACGGCCTTCTGGCGCAGGACCGGCGCAGCCTCACCGTGCGCGACCTCGAGCGGATCGACGAGATCGCAGAGTTCGGCGAGGCCTGACCTATGTGCGCCGGGAGACGAGGGCGCCCGCACGCTCGCGGAACGCCTGGCGTTCCGCCTCGGCCGGGATCTCCGCCGCAACCGCCTCGATGAGGGCCTGCGGGCTGGAGCAAGCCTCCGCATTGCGCTTCACCAGCACGCGCGCGATGGGTCCGAGATAGGCCGTCAGCGCCTGGACGATGTCCGGGATGGCGGCCTGGACGCTTTCGCGTCCGGCAGGATCGGGCAGGCCGGCGGCCGGCGACCGGGCGGGCGCCGGCGCCGGTTCAGGCGCGGACACGTTGAAGGGCGACGCCTTGGGGAGCGGCTTCACCGGCCAGTTGGTGTCGAGCGGCCGGCGCGGCAGGACGATGGTCCTGTCGGGGTCGAAGTCCGGGGCAGGCAAGACCTCGCGGTCAGCGTCGCCGTCGGGCGCACGCGGATCTTGCAGGAGCACCGCCGGATCTTCAGACCCCGGTATCGCACCCTCCCCGTCGTCCGCAGGCGTGGCCCGTGACGGGACCGCGGCAATGTCGGCGGCCGCCTGGGCAGGCTCCTCCTGTGGGGAATGGGGCGCCTCGCCGGGCACCGGGCCCGCGGGCGCCGCCCGCGCCGCCTCCGTCGGCTCCGGCGCGACGCGACGGCCCGGCAGAAAGACGGTGCGTTCCGGCAGGGTGGGCTCGGCGATGGTCGGCAAGGCCGGCGGTGCTTCCCCCATCTGGGCAGGATCCGGATCCGAATCTCGCGGAAGCAGCGGAAGAGGGCGCGATTCGACGATCGGCGCCCCATTCTCGCCGGACGTCGCGAGCCGCACCGGCCCGCGCACGGTGACGGCCTCGGCCGGGGTGGTCGTCCTGACGTTGGGGACGAGGGTCAGATCGAGCGGCTCGGGCTGCGGCTCCGAAGGAGTCTCCTCGCGTGGCGGCTGCGGCAGGACGATATAGGTCTTGATCTGCCTTGGGCTGTGCTTGAGGCTGCGCACGCCCTGGTCGACGAAGGTCGCCTGGATCCGCGGCGCGACCGCCTCCATCACCGACTGGGACACGAGGATGCCGCCCGGTTCGGCCAAGCTCTCGAGCCGGGCTGCGATGACCAGCGCCTCCCCGAAGGGCAGCTCGTCCTGGAAGAGCACCTCGCCAAGATGGATTCCCATGCGCAGATGAAGCACCGAGGCTGCAGGCTGCGCAGCGATGCGAGCCTGGATGTCGAGCGCGCAGCGCACTGCGTCCACCGCGCTCTCGAACAGCGCGAAAATCCCGTCCCCCGGCATGCCGAAGAGCCAGCCGCCATGCTTGCCGAGCTCCTGCGTCGCGATCCGCCGCGTTGTCCACAGGCTGTCGAGCGTCTTTGTTTCGTCCACCGAGACGAGGCCGCCGAAATTGGCAGCGTCGGCCGCGAACACCGCCCGCAGGCGGCGCCTGCGCTCGCGTCCGGGGGCTGCTGCATCCGGCGTCTTGTCCATGGGTCGCCTCGCGTCCCTTCCTCCGCTCGGCCCGCGATCTCAGTCGACCCTACCACGCCTGCGCAGGAACAGCGCCCTGTCGCGCTCGTTCGGTATGGAGTCGGCAAGGCGCCGGATGAAATCGTCCCGGCCCACCGCCGTCGCGGCCTGGCGTGCCACGAGCACACGCGCCATCGGCCCGAGCACGGGCAGCAGCGCTTCCGTCGTCTCGCGGATCTCGGCCTGCGAGATCACGGCCTCCATCTGCGCCAGCGCAAGCCCGGCATCTCGCCGCAGCGTCTCCTCCGCCTGCCGCCTGAACTCGGCGACATCGGCGGGGTTGGCGATCTGCTTCGAAAGCGAATCCAGCAGGGCGTCGATGTCCGTCGATTCCTGGGACGCCTTCCTGACGACGAGGCGGGCGATCGGGCCCAGCGCCCGGGCAAGTGACTTGCTGAGCGAATCGAGCGTGGCCGGCGACAGCTTCTCGGCGAGAGTGTGGGTCAGCTCATCCCTGACTGCGGCACTCCCGTCCTTGGGCTTCGGGTCCGCGAGCTTGGTGAGGTCGAGCGGCGGTGCCGCATCGGAGGGCTGCGACTGGATGGCAGCGTTCAGACCGTCGGCGAACGCGCCGGCACTGGCGAAGCGGTCGTCGGGATTGCGGGCCATGGCCCTTTGGACCACGGCGTCCAGCGTGGGCCACAGCTCGGGGCGGCAGGTCAGGATCGACGGCGGCCCCTGGCTCATCAGCTGCCGCATGAGGTCGGGCAGGTCGTTGGCCACGAAGGGCTTCGACCCTGTCAGAAGCTGGTAGAGAACCACACCTGCCGAAAAGATGTCGGAGCGGGCGTCGGCCGTGCGGCCCAGGAAGCGCTCGGGCGCCATGTAGTTCGGCGTTCCGATGGCGCCAAGTCCCCCGGGCTTGGTGATGTTCAGCGCCTCGATCTGCGCGACCCCGAAATCGCCCACCTTGATCGAGGCGGCGGAGGGGCAGAGAATGTTGGCGGGCTTCACATCGCGGTGCACGACGCCTTTCGAATGGGCGTGATCGAGCGCCAGAAGCAGCTGCGCCATGATCTCGCCGACCTGGCGCACGGGCAGAAGCGTCCCGGAGCGCACGACGTTCTCCAGCGTGCCCGCCTCGACATACTCCATGACGATGTAGGGCGCGCCGTCATGCTCGACGAAGTCGAACACGGTGACGATGTTGGGATGAAGGCACCGTCCGGCGGAGCGCGCCTCCGCGCCGAACCGCTTCAGCAGCTCCTCGTTCTCCGAGCCGTCGCCGAGCAGGTCCGGGCGAAGGGTCTTGATGGCGAGCGGCCGGTCGATCTGCTCGTCATAACCCTTGTAGACGATGCCGGAAGCACCCCGCCCGATGACGCCGTCGATGCGGTACTTCCCGACACGGGACGGGTTGCCCGCCGCGCTCGCGCTCCCACCCTCCGTCATGCCACACCTCCCCGCCGCGGCGCGGCGCGTCCGGTCGGGGTGGCGAGTGGGCGGAATGCGGTCACCGGTCCAGCATCTTCATGGCACTGTCGAGGCTTCGCCTCATGCGGTTGAACGATCGCGAGAGCGAGGCGATCTCGTCGCCCCCGGGATACTCGAACTCTGGCACGGAGTCGTCGCCCATGCTCACCGCCTCGGCGGTCTTCGCCATCCGCGTCACGGGGCCGATCACGTAGCGGTTGAGCATGACGTTGAGGAGAAGAAGCAACACGAGGAAGATGGCGCTGGTGATGGCCACGAAGAGCGCCAGGTTCCACCAGATCTTCGACTCCGCCACCGTCATCGGCACTGAGATGATCTGGGCGGCCACCGTCTCGTTGAGCTTCCAGCCGAAGCCGTTCTTGCTGCCATAGAGCGCCACCATCGAGCGCGGCGCCTTCTCGGGCGTCGAGTGGCAGGCCAGGCAGGATTCGCTCTTGACGACGAGCGGGTAGCTCACCGTGAAGTGCGTAACGCCGTCCACCGTCCTGTAGCTGACGTCGCTGGCGATGCCGGGGTTCTGGCGGAGCTTCTCGATGAGCTCGGCCTCCCAATCCAGGGCGAGGTCGGCCGGATTGGTCGGGTTGAGCGCCGCCTCCTTGTAGAAGAACTGCGGGTAGTGCTCGCGAAAATTGCGGAACGCGGTCTGCGCCGAGAAGGACGGGATCGTCTGCGGCAGGAACTGGATGCTGGACTGGTCGGCAAGGAGGGGCTGGACCTCCTCCGACGTGTATTTGCGGACCGCCAGGGCCTGCGCCCGCAGCACGTCGATCTGCGACTGCAGCTGCTCTATGGCTTCACGGCGGGAGAGATGGTAAAATGGATAAAGTGAGAGACACAGGCCAAGCACGTAGCAAATGGCCAAAATAAGGTTGAATCTCAGTCTCAGGCCCATACCCGACACCCCAACCCGCGACTGAAATGCCCTCGTCCGGTCAACCCCGTTCAACTCATAGCTCAGTTGATAGGACGGTTCCATGGGATCGCCTGTGATCCGAGGGACAACCCGCTTCGTGGGGTGCGGCAAAGCCCGCGGACCGGTCCTGCCCCGCCGAGACCTGATCCGTCCATTTTGGATTAACCCTCGCCTTTTCGTTGCGCTGTGCTCAATCGCACTTGCCCTGTTTGTGCTTGCACGTCCCGTTCCAGCGCTGGCCGGCTCGCGTGTCGCGTTGGTCCTGGCGGCAGAGGACTATACGGCACTTCCAAAGTCGGCGATCGGCGTGAACCGCGCGCGCGACATCGCCGCCGCGCTCGAGGAGCGCGGCTTCGACGTGCTCGTCGCGACAAATCCCAGCAATGCCGGAGGCCGTGCCAGCTTGCGCGACTTTTCCGCCAAGACCGCTGGAGCGGATCTCGCCGTCGCGGTGCTCGTCGGCCACGGCATCGCCACCGGAGGGCAGACCTACTTCCTGCCGACCAACACGGAGATTGGCCGCGCCACCGACCTGATGTCCCGCGGCCTCGCCGTCGCCAACATCGCCCAGATCGTCGGCCGCGCGAAGCAGGGCGGTGTCTTCTTCTTCATGACCCTGCCGTCCTTCCCGCAGCCCGTCGAAGGACTCGACCAGCGCCCGCAATACGCGTCGGACGTGCTGCCCAATGTCGTGGTCACCGTTTCGAACTCGTCGCGAATGCCGTTGTCGCGGGTGGACGCGACCGGGGCAGAAGCGGCCCAGGCCTTCGCAGGCGCGCTGCGGGCGCCGGGGTCCAGCCTCGCCGACATCGCCCAGGCGGCATCCTCCGGAGGGCTCGACTTCGTGGTGGGCTCAGCCGCGGCGGTCGACCTGACCGCGCCCCCCGCGGCGACGGTTGCCACGCAACCGGCCGGGCCCTCCCAGGCCGACCTCGTACGCCAGGCCGAGGAGGCGTCGCGCCAGGCGGAAACGGAAGCCAAGCTGAAGGCCGAGCGCCTGGCCCGGGAGGCGGCCGAGAAGAAGGCCCGCGACGAAGAGAGCCGCTCGCAGCTGCTGCTGGCAGAAACACAGAAGGCCCAGGCCGACAGCCGCAAGGCGCAGGCCGAGCTCCAGCGTGCCCAGGCGGAGGCGCAGCGCGCGCAGGCGGAAGCGCAGCGGGCGCAGGCCGAGGCACAAAAGGCTCTTGCCGAGGCGGAGCGCACCCGGGCGGAGGCCGAGCGGGCCCGGCAGGACGCCATGGCCGAGGCCGACCGCGTGCGCCAGGAGGCGCAGTCCGCGACGGAACAGGCGAAGCAGGAGGCCCAGTCGGCTGCCCAGCGCGCCAAGCAGGAGGAACAGGCCCGGGCGGAGAAGACCAGGCAGGAAGCCGCCGCGGAAGCCGAACGCGTCAAAAGCGAGGCAAGAAGACTGGAGGAGCAGGCGGCTGCCGCACGCGCCGATGCCGAACTCGCCCGCCAGGCAAAGGAGAAGGCGGAAGCCGATGCGGCCCAGCAGCTCGCGGCCCTGGCCACGCAGAAGCCGCCTGCTCCGCCTCCGCCTCCTTCGGTCGTTGAGAAGCCGGCGACCTCCACTCCTCTCGACGAGGCGAAGCTCGGCCAGGACCAGCGCCGCCGCATCCAGGAAAAGCTTCGCGACCTCGGCCTTTACGGCGGCAAGGTCGACGGCAATCTGGGTCCGATGACGCGCGAGGCGATCACCTGGTACCAAAAGAGCCGCGGGCTCGCCGAGACCGGCTTCCTCACGCTGGAGCAGTACCAGGCGCTCGTCTCGACGCCGGACTGAGCCGCGCTTTCCGGCGCCAAAGGCCCGTCCGCCGGCCCATAACGGTGTCCACCGCGGCTGTGAGGCGCTTCACAGCCCTCCGTGTCCCGCCCCGACATGCTCTCGGCTCGCCCGACCGAGCGCCGGCCATCGCCGGCGCGCGCGGCGGAGGATGTCATGAGCACGGTCTTCATTACGCTGCCTGACGAGAAGGCAGGCGCGCGGCTCGACCGGCCCGCCGGCGCCGGCCCGCTCGACGATGGCGCCCGGGCCCCGCGGCCCGCGCCGGGTCGGTTTGCGCGCGTCGGGGTCGCGGTCGGCGGCGCGGCCCTCTGGCTGGCCTCGATCCTGTTCGTGTCCGCCCTGATGGCCAGGCTGCAGCTTGGCTACTGGCCCGATGCCTCTTTCTGCGCGCTCGTTCTCGGCCCGGGCATGCGGGTGTGCGCCGGCGGACATGGAGCTTTGTTCCGGCTGGCCGGTTTCTTGCTCGATCAGGTGGACGCGGCCCTCGTTATCGGCTGCGGGGGCGCCGCACTGCTTCTCGCCGGGACGAGAGCCAGGGGATGACAGCGGTACGGGACGGGTTCTTCGAAAATGAGGACCCGTTGTGAGACGGGTCACAGCGGGCGGCGTCCCAACGCGGGACACTGGCCCCATCGAAGGACGAACCCGGCCTACGGGCCTGGCGACAGGAGGCAGAGATGTTCATGCGGCTCGCGCACCACGCTGACGACCTTCTCCGGCACGACGAGGACAGCGATGCCATCCTCGCACTGACCGAGGGCATGGACTACGACGACATCGTCGTGATGGTCGCCGGCGTTCTCCAGGAGATGCTGACGGACGGCACGCCGCTCCCCGACATCATCGACAGCTTCGAGGACGTCAGGACAACCCTGTGCCTCGACGCGGCCGATATTCGCCGCAAGTTCCACTGATCGCGCCAGCGCGCCAGTCGCTCCGGCCGGGAGGAACCCGCCATGTCCGACCTCGCATGGGCCGCCGCCTTCGGCGCCGACCTGCACAGCGCCTTCAACCTGGCATCGGCCACTGCCGGCAACGGCATCGGCAACCTCGTCGGTGGGAACGTGAGTGCGATCGCCGACCAGATGCTGTCGGGCGGCGCCCACGACCACCTCCTCTTCGGCCACAACGAGGCGCTCGCCCTGGCCGGCAACGGCGTGGGCAACGTCGTCTTCGGGCCTGTCACCGCCCTCGCGCACCAGGACATTGTCGGCCACGTGGAGGGCCCGTCGGCGCACCTCGTCATCGGCGGCGACAACAGCGCAGCCGCCATCGCGGGCAATGGAACCGGCAACCTCGTCCTTGGCCCCGTCTCCGCGAGCGCCACCCAGCACCTTGCAGGCACGGCGACTGGCGATGACGCCAGCGTGTCCGTTCACGGATCGAGCTCGGCGCTCGCATCGTCCGGCGACCTCGCCGCGCTGCCCCATCTGCTCTGACGCGCCCAGGATCCTTCACTGCGATTGCCGCGAAAAAGGCGGGTCTGAAGACCCGCCTCTTCACCATGTCCGGGATCTGTCCTGCGGCGCGGGGACCGGGGGGGCCGGCGACCTGCGGTCTTCGATCACGCCACGACGTCGAGGCGGGAGCCGGTCACCACGATCGTGGTGCAGGTCCCGCAACGGCGCGGGAGAACCGGCGCGGGCCGCTCACTCCGCCCGACGATGACGCGAAGGCAGGGGCCGCTCGCGTCATTGGCAGCCGGGGCCAACCCGATCCGGTGCAGCCATGCCGGCAGAGTGGCGGCAGGAGCGTCGGGGGCCTGGCGGGAGACGGATCCGGCAAACGCTGTGCGGACGGTCATGGTGGATTCTCCCCGGCTGGCGCCGCCCTCGGGACGGCGGGCGCTCGTTGCCCATGACCCTTGCGTAGTCCCGGTGGATGGGCCGCGCTGTGAACTGCGCCACAGGTCCCGATCCCCGCCGTTGCGCCGGGCCCGGCGGCAGGGTTTGACGGCGGCGCGCCGGGATGCGACCTTGGTCCCCCATCAACAGAGCGGAGGGGTCTGCGCCGGAATGCCGGGCAGGCCTCGCACAGAGTGTTCGAACTCGTCGTCGCCGTATTGCTGATTGCCCTGAACGGGCTTTTTTCCCTCTCGGAACTCGCCATCGTCTCGGCCCGCAAGGTCCGTCTGAAGACGCTCGCCGAAAACGGCCGCCGCGGCGCCGCGACCGCACTGGCACTGGCCGAGGATCCCGGCCGTTTCCTGTCCACGGTCCAGATCGGCATCACGCTGGTCGGAATCCTCGCCGGCGCCTTTTCGGGCGCCGCCCTCGGGCGGCAGTTCGCCGACATCCTCGTCAGAGCGGGCCTGTCCGCGCCGGCGGCGGACACCGTCGGCTACGTCACCGTGATCGGCGCGATCACCTACCTCTCGGTCGTCGTCGGCGAACTCGTCCCCAAGAACCTGGCATTGCGCAACGCCGAGGTCATCGCCTGCCTCGTTGCGCCCATGATGAAGCTCGTCTCGCGGATCGCGTCGCCCGTCGTCTGGCTTCTCGATGCTTCGACCCGCCTCATCTTTCGCACCTTCGGCGATGGCGGGCGGGCCGACGGCGTGGTCACGGAAGAGGAGATCCGCACGATCGTCGCCGAGGCACAGTCGGCCGGCGTGATCGAGGGCGAGGAGCGCGAGATGATCTCCGCGGTCCTGCGGTTGGGCGACCGCCCGGTGCGGGCCGTCATGACACCGCGCACGGAGGTCCAGTGGCTCGACATCGACGAGGCGCCGGCGGCACAGCGCGCCCGTCTGACCCAGACCTCCCACGCCCGCCTGCCGGTGGCCGAGGGCGAACCAGACAACATCGTCGGCGTCGTTCAAGTGCGCGAACTGCTGGCCCCGCTGATCCGGGGTGAGCCGGTCGATCTGCGCCGCTTCATCCGCAAGGCGCCGGTCGTGCCGGACACCATGGATGCTCTGGAGGTGCTCAACGTGCTGCGTGAGGCCGACGTTCCGGTGGCGCTCGTCCACGACGAGTACGGGCATTTCGAGGGCATGGTGACACCGGCCGACCTGCTCGACGCTATCGCCGGCGCGTTCAAGTCCGACGAAGGTGCCGGCGAGCCCGAGGCCGTCCGGCGCGAGGACGGCTCGTGGCTGCTGGCAGGCTGGATGCCGGCCGACGAGATGGCCGAGCGGCTCGGCATCGATCTGCCGGAGACACGCGGCTATGACACTGTCGCGGGCTTCGTCATCCACGCCATGGGCCAGCTGCCGGCAACCGGCGACCACGTGCACACGCTTGGCTGGCGCTTCGAGGTCGTCGACCTCGATGGGCGGCGCATCGACAAGGTCCTCGCCATGCGGGAGGGATGAACCGGCTCAGCCCGGAAGCACCCGCGCGATCAGCCGGTCCTGCTCGGGAAGCTGCGCCACGCCCCATATCCCTCCGTCGGCCGCGGCGAACCGTGTCTCCTCATAGGCCGCCGCGAGGGCCGGCTGGGTCCGCCTGAGTGCCGAGGCGGCGGCGAGGCGCGCTATCGCGAGAGCGATCCGGCGGGCATGGCGCTCGGCCTCCCCGCCTCCGGCGAGGGTGGCCGCTTCGCGCGCTGCAGCACGGCCGGTGGGCGTCGCCTCGGCAGCGAGCCGGGACAGGAGCCGCGCCGCAGCGTCGGGCGCCTTCCGCACGGCCCGCAGGACGTCCAGCGCCATGACATTGCCGGAGCCTTCCCAGATCGCGTTGACCGGCGCCTCGCGATAGAGCCGCGCCAGTCCGTGGTCCTCCACATAGCCGTTGCCGCCCATCACCTCCATGCACTCGGCAAGCAGGTCGGGCGCGCGCTTGCAAACGAGCATCTTGGCCGCGGGAGTGACGATGCGGGCGAAGGCCGACTCCTCGGGATCCCCCGGCGCGTCGAACGCCCGGGCGAGGCGCAAAGCGAGCGCCGTCGCGCCCTCCACCTCCAGCGCGAGGTCGGCCAGCACCGGCCGCATCGCCGGCTGGTCGCAGAGCAGGCGCTGGAAGACACTGCGATGGCGGGCATGATGCACGGCCATGGCGAGGCCGAGCCGCATCAGCCCGGCGGAGGAGACGATGCAGTCGAGCCGGGTCATCTGCACCATGGCGAGGATCGTCGGGATCCCCTCCCCTTCGGGTCCCACGCGCTCGGCATGGCACGCGTCGAAGCGCACCTCCGATGAGGCGTTCGAGCGGTTGCCGAGCTTGTCCTTGAGGCGCTCGAAGCGCAAGCCGTTCACCCCGCCGTCCGGGCGGAAGCGCGGCAGGAAAAAGCAGGTGAGCCCGTCCGGTGCCTGTGCGAGCACGAGGAAGGCATCGCACATCGGCGCAGACATGAACCATTTTTCGCCGTCGATCCGCCAGGCCGGGCCGTCCGGCACGGCCCTGGTCTCGTTGCGGCGGACGTCTGTGCCGCCCTGCCGCTCGGTCATGCCCATGCCGATGGTGACGGCGTCCTTCTCCCACCACGGCAGGAAGCCGGGATCATAGGTGCGCCCGGCCAGCCTGGGAGCAAGGCGGGCGAGAAGGTCCGGCTGTCGCCCCAGAGCCGCGCCGCTCGCCTGCGTCATGGTGAGGGGGCAGACGTGGCCCGGCTCGGCCTGGCACTCCAGGTAGAGGCGGGCCGCACGGGCGACGTGGCCTCCCGCGGGAGCCCCGGGCAGGCCGACCGGCACATGAAGTCCGGCGGCCATGCCATGATCCATGAGCATGTGCCACGCCGGGTGGAAATCGACCGTGTCGAGGGGTTCGCCACGCGGATCGAGCCGGCGCAGGCGCGGCGGCACCTCATTGGCCGCGCGGGCGAACTCCGCAAGCTCGGCGGAGCCACAGGAGCGACCGAAGTCGGGCAGGCCCACGCGGACGCCGTCGACGCCATTTGCGGCGACGGCTTCGCGCAGGGCTGTGTCCTCGGCCCAGAAATCCCGGTCGAGGAAAAGCGGCGGCTGGTTCATGGGAGACGACGGTCCGGGCCCGCGGGACGATCCGGAGCGGGAGGCCGACGATGCGCCGCGGAGAACGGCGCGGTCAACCGGCGCGAGCGCGACGACCGTCCCGCGCCGCGCCGGTGAAGGCATGCGTCAGCCGCAGCGGCGGACGCGCCGCGTGACGACATCGCCGTCGTCGGATTCCTTGCGGATCACGACGGTGCGGCAGCGATCGCCATAACGGCGCTCGACGATCGTGCCCGTGCTCTCGCGATCCCTGCGATGATCCCGGCGCCAGTGCCGGTGCTCCCAGTCATCGCCGCGGTCGCCGCGGACCGTCACGCCGCCGGGCCCGATGCGAACGTCCTGCGCCGCAGCCGCGGTCGCCAGCCGGCAGAGCGCGCCGAGGGAGATCATGGTGGTCTTCAGCATTGCGTGTCCTCCGTTGGGAACGACCCAACGCAGGGCGGCAGCCTTGTTTCCAGTCTCGCCGGGGCACCGATGGGCATGGTGAACGGCGACGGTGCGGGATGGGATCCGGTGCGGCGGCGACGCGGGCACCCTTGAAGCGACGTTTCCTCTTCTGTTTAGCTTATGCTTAGCTTATTAAGCTTGGCCCGGAGATGCCGGCCGGAATGAACGAGGGGGGAGACATGATGGCGGGGCGGAAACTCGGCAGAGCCGCCGGGGCAGCAATGGCTGTGGCCGTCGTCCTCGGGGCCGGATTCCTGCCCGCAAGGGCACAGGATGCCGCCGCCACTGTCGCTGCTCCCGCGGCGTCCCCGGCCGACGTGGCCTTCACGCGGGAAGAGCTGCGCAAGCTGCTTGCTCCCTATGCGCTGTTCCCCGACGCCCTGCTCGCCCAGCTCCTTCCGGCGAGCGCCTATCCGATCGAAATCGTCCAGGCCTCGCGCTGGCTCGCGAAGAACAAGGCCGCAGCGGCCAAGGGGGACTTCTCCGGCCTCGACGCACAGCCCTGGGATCCCTCGGTGAAGGCTCTTGCCCGCTTTCCCGACCTGATCGAGAAGCTCAACGCGGACCTCGACGCCACGACCGACCTCGGCGACGCCTTCGTCAACCAGCCCGACGACGTTGCCCAGGTGATCCAGGAACTCAGGCGGGAGGCGCAGAAGGCCGGCTCGCTGAAGACGAGCAAGCAGCAGCGCGTCACCACGCAGAAACAGGGGCCGAGCCAGACCGAGTATATCGTCATCGAGCCGACCGATCCGGACGTCATCTACGTTCCGTCCTACGACCCGATGCTCGTCTATGATGAGAGCTACGTCTCCGGCTCCAACGTCGTGTCGGGCCTGATCGGGTTCGGCGTCGGCGTCGCGGTTGGAGCGGCGATCGACAATGTGTGGGACTGGGGACGCGGCTGGGTCTATCCGCCGCGCTGGCCCGGCTACCCGAACTACCGCCCGGGCTGGAACGGCAACAACAACATCAACATCGACCGCGGCGACATCAATATCGGCAGCGGAAACAACGTCATCGGCGGAGGCAACAACATCGTCGGGGGCGGCAACATCGGAAACGGCAATACGCGTCCTTGGCGGCCGGACAGCGACCGCTACCGGCCGGGCCAGGGCTCGAAGCCGGGATTGGCCAATCCGGACCGCCGCCCCGGCGGCACCGCCGGTGCAGGAACAAGGCCCGCCCCCGGCAATCGGCCCGGGCTCGAAAGGCCGACGACGCTTCCGGCGGTTCAACCCGGCAACCGGCCTGACCTCGGCAAGCCGGGCCAGAGACCCGAGACAAGGCCCGCGCTCGACAAGGCGAAGCTCCCGGACACCCGCGACATTAAGCGGCCTGACGTGAAGCGCCCCGACGTGAAGAAGCCGGACGTCAAGAGGCCGCAAGCCAAGCCCGCTCCTCGCCCCGCGCCCCAGCGCGACACCGCATTCGCCGACGCCAAGTATGGCGGGATGGCCAAGCAATTCGAAAAGCGCGGCTCGATCAGCCGCGAGGCCATCCAGCGCCCGGCAAACATGCCGAGGCCGGAGATCAACCGGGGAGGCGGCGGCAGACCCCAGTTCAACGGCGGCGGCGGTGGCGGCAGGCCGCAGCTTGGGGGCGGCGGTGGTGGCCGGCCGCAGATGCAGAGAGGCGGCGGTGGCCGCAGGCGCTGAGGAGAGACGGACCATGCGACTGATCACACTCTCCCTGCCAGGCGCCCTTCTCGTGGCCTGCCTCGCAGCCGCGACGCCGGGCATGGCGCAACAGGTCTTCGCCTCGCCGGAAGACGCAGCGAAGTCGCTCGTCGACGCCGCGAAGAGTCCCGAGCCGGGCATGCTCGACCGCATCTTCGGCCCCGGCGCACAGGACATGCTCTCGTCCGGCAACGCTGAAACCGACCGCAGGCGGATCGAGGACTTCCTGGCGCTGGCGGAGTCGGGCAGCGGCAAGACCGAGGGTCCGGGCGGCACCACCGCCCTCACCTTCGGCAGCGGCGGCTGGACCTTCCCCATCCCGCTGCGCAAGCAGGATGACGGCTGGCGGTTCGACCTGGCCGAGGGCAAGCAGGTCATCCTCGACCGGCGCATCGGCCGCAACGAGATCGAGGCGATCGGCGCCTGCGCCGACTATGTTGCTGCGCAGCGCGAGTACTTCGCGCAGCTTCGGGACGGCCAGCCCGTCCAGCAATACGCCGCCCGCATGATCAGCGCACCGGGCCGCCAGAACGGCCTGTGGTGGGAGCCGCGCGACGCCGCAGACCGGAGTCCCCTTGGCGACCGCATCGCGCCAGAAGTGGGCGATCCCCGCAAGCTGCAGTCCTATCGTGGCTATGTCTACCGCATCCTGACGCGCCAGGGCCCCAACGCGCCCGGCGGTGCCTACGACTACAAGGTCGGCGGAAGGCTGCTCGCAGGCTTCGCCATGATCGCCTTTCCCGAGACGTGGGGCGAAACCGGCGTGATGACTTTCCTTTGCGACCAGCGCGGGCAGGTCTGGCAGAAGAACCTGGGCAAGGGCACCCGCGAGGCCGCTCTGAAGATCACCGCCTTCGACCCGGGCCCGGGCTGGGAGCCGGTGCGGCCCTAGCGGCGGTCAGCCGGCGTCGCGCAGGGCAGGCGACCGGTCGTCCTCCGGCTCGGCCAGCAGGCGCGTCAGGCGCGCGTTCGGCAGCGGGCGCGCGAACAGGTAGCCCTGCCCCGTGATGCGGCCGAGCGTCGAGAGGCAAGCCCGCTGTTCCTCCGTCTCGATGCCCTCGGCGACGACGGAGAGGCCGAGGCCTCGCGCCAGTGTGACGAGCGCTGCGACGATCGTCGCCGAACCCGCATGGTCCGGGAGGTCGCGGACGAAGGACTGGTCGATCTTGAGTTTCGTGAAGGGAAAGGTTTTCAGGTAGCCGAGCGATGAGTAGCCGGTCCCGAAATCGTCGAGCGCGAGACCGACCCCGAGAGCCCTGAGATCGCTGAGCGTGGCGCCGAGTCCCGGATCGGCTTCGAGGAACAGGGATTCGGTGAGTTCGAGTTCGAGCCGCTCCGGGTCGAGACCGCTCGCGGCGAGGACCTCCGTCACGGTCTCTGCCAGATCGCCTCGCGCCACCTGCGCCGCCGAGACGTTGACGGCGATGCGGACGGGCTTGGGCCAGTGCGCTGCATCCGAGCAGGCCTTGCGCAGCACCCACGCGCCGACCTGGTGGATCAGTCCCATTTCCTCGGCTAGCGGGACGAAAACGGCCGGCGAGACCGGCCCCTTGTCCGGGCGCGTCCATCGCAGCAGCGCCTCGGCGCCGATGATCTCCCGCGTCGCAAGGTCGAACTGCGGCTGGTAGCGAAGCTCGAACCGCTCATTGGCGACCGCATCCCACAGATCCTGCTCGATCTCACGCCGTTCAGCCGACGCCCGCTCGAGCTCCTCGTCATAGATGCGGAAGCGCGAGCCGCCCTCGGACTTGGCACGGGCAAGGGCGAGGTGCGCGCGGCGCAAGGCCGAGCCGGCCGTGTCGCCGGGAACGAGTGACGCGAGCCCAAGGCTGATCGCCATCGGGCCGCGCACCTGGGAAAGGTCCAGCGGCTCGGCCAGCGTGGCCGCAAGGCGCTCGGCGAGCACCGCGAGTGCACCGGCGTCGGGACAGGACAGCAGGGCCGCGAATTCGTCGCCGCCGAGCCGGGCGGGCGTGCCGGCTTCGCCGATCCCGGTCGCGATGCGCCGCGCCACCTCCCTCAGCACCTCGTCGCCGGCAGCCTGGCCCAGCGCGTCATTGACCCAGCCGAAGCGGTCGAGGTCGGCCAGCAGCACGGCCCGTCCCGAGTCGGCCGGCCGAACCGTCCCCACGGCCCGCGCCAGGTCCGCCATGAAGCGGTGGCGGTTCGGAAGCCCGGTGAGCGCGTCGAAATGGGCGAGGAAATCGATCCTCCGTGCCGCCTCGCGCTCCTCTGTCACATCCCGGAAAGTGAGGCAGACCGCGACCGAGTTCGCGTCCCCGGCCGCCTCCGTCTCGGATGACGACAGCCGCGACACGGTCGCGACGTATTCGAGCGTGCGCGGGCCCTCGTGGCTCTCGACCACGGTTTCGCCCGCCCGCGTCTCCGGGCGGTCAGGCTCGACCGCCGTGGCCAGCATCGCCGAGACGGCGACCCTCAGGTCGCGGGGCAGCACGTCATCCGCCGTCGCGTCGACGAGCGTGTCGCGTGGCCGGCGCAGGATTTCGCCGGCGACGCGACTGGCGGCGCGCACCTTGCCCCGGCGGTCGACGACGAGGATCCCGGTGAAATTGTCGTCGATGACGCGGTCGAGCAGAGCCCGCAGGTCGCGCGACTGGGCCCGTGCGGCGAGCCAGAGCCGGCGACGCCCGGCGACTTCCGATCCCACGGCGGCACACGCGAACAGCGCCAGGCAGAGATGGAGCGGCGAGGTGTCCGCCGAGACGGCTCGCGAAGCCTGGACCGCGGTCGCCGCGGCTTCGACCGCGACTGCGAGCGCCGCCGTGCAGCCCAGCATCGCGGGAAGCCGCAGTTGCGGCGCGACGAGAAGCGCCAGCACCGCAAGGGCGACAAGGGCTGCGGCCTCGGCCAGGGGCCCTGCGGGCCTGATCTCCCGCCGCTGGATCAGGGTCTCGGTCGCCAGCGCCTGCACGACGGGGCCCGGCATGGCCACCGCCGTCGGCACGTGGAACACGTCGCGAAGCTCCGGCGCCGTCGCGCCGATGATCACCTTTCGACCCTTGATCCTGTCCGCGCGAACGTTGCCGTCCAGAAGATCGGCCGCCTTGATCCTCTCGATCGTCTCCTGCCGGATGGAAAAGTCGATGCCGATGCCGCCCTGCGGAGGATCGACCCGTCCGCCGAGCAGGACCGGCATGGAGGGCATCCGCACGCCGTCGACGACGGCGCCGGCGGGAAACCGCCGCAGCACGCCGTCCCGGTCCGGAAAGACGTCGACGAGCCCGAGCCACGCATGGTCGGCGAAGCGCTGCATCGGGATGATCTTGTGCTCGACGGCGCCATCGAAGCGCATCGAGCGCATGGCGGCGAGGAGCACCTTTCCGTCCGCGTCGGCGAGCGCCCGTTCGAACGCGTCGTCGCCCTGGCTCGTGGAGCGCGAACTGAAATCCACGTCGAACGCAATGTCGGCCGCGCCGAAATCGGCCAGGAGACTGACCAAGCGTGCATGAATGTCGCGAGGCCATGGCCAGATGCCGACCCGCGACAGACTGTAGGAATCGATCGCGACGACGACGACGCGACCAGTCGCCTGCCTCGGCGCCACGGAGAAGCGCGCGTCGCGCAACGTATCCGCCAACGGCGTGAGGAGCCCGCCGAACCAGAGCGCCGCCGCCAGGCCGCACAGCAGCGTGACGACCAGCGCCCGCGTCAGCCCGAGGTTTCGAGGCCCCTCGACGGGAGCAGCCGGTTCAGGCATAGCCGGGCCGCGCCCCGCTGCCCTGTCGCATCAACGGCCCTGCCCCTTGCCGTTGCCGTTGCCGTTGCCGCCGGCATTGCCGTTGCCGTTCCCGCCGGCATTGCCGTTGCCGTTGCCGCCGGCATTGCCGTTGCCGTTCCCGTTCCCCCCGGCATTGCCTTTTCCGTTGCCAGCCGCATTGCCGTCGCCACCGGCATTCCCGGCCGTAGCCATGGCCTTGACCTCGGCCCCGTCAGCGTTGTCGCTGTCCTGAGCGGCCGCGGCGGAGCGGGCTGCCTTGCGATGGCCGTCGCTCGGCTGTGCGGAAAGTCCGGGAACCGCGGCTGCCCAGCCGTCCTCGCCGACGGTCCACACGGAACCCACGACCGCCTGATCCCGGACGGCGAACGGCTTGGCCAGCGCCGCGCGGGGGTGGCCCGGACGGACCGCTGGCGGTGTTCCGGGCCCGCCGACCAACAGTCCGGCGCCGGTTCGACGGGTGGCGGCGCGCTCGCCGGCCAGAAGGGTCGCGACCTGCCCGGAGCGGAAATCCAGCACCTCGACGACGCCCTGGCGGACCCCGACATCGCTGCGCCGGCCGGCAACCACCACGATGAAGCGCGTGCCCTTGACCACCGCGGCCATCGCAGGGGTCTCGACCGAGAAATAGGGCTGCTTGCGCCTGTCGAGGTCGAACTCGACCATCCCGGACCGCTGGACCGCCGTGGTCTCCAGGCCGCCGGTTCCCGCACGAAGTTCCAGGAAGGTCTCCGGTCCGACCATCATCGCGCCGCCGGGACCGCCGAGCTTCACCCTCGCGCCGCGTGCAGTGAGAATTTGCGTGCCTTCGGCAACCCTGGCTCCGACCTCGAGCGGCGTGCGCTTGCCGTTCGCCACGACGAAGGCGGGCCCTTGGACACGCTCCACGATCCAGGTCTGCGCGAAGGCGGAGGAAAACAGGCTGCTGACAAGAAGCGCTACCGCGCCAAGAAGCGACCGGGACATCGGCACAATGAACTCTCACCCGATATGGCCAGCCCAGAAAGCCATGAAGATCTTTCGATTCTGCAAAGGCGATCAATGACGGAAATCAAGTCAACAGAATCAACAACTTAGAATTCTCGCGACAAAGGGCGACCGGCAATTGCGGCCGATCGGCGTGCATTCTTATTGTGTTGCCACAGATCCCGCGTGACCGCGGCGGCAGGTCCGGCGTGTACGCGAATGGTGCGACGCCTGCCGATACACGGGAGCTGAAAGCAGCTTATTTGGCGCATCTATGCGCATTCTGAGGGCTGACTGGGATAGCGGAAAAGCCGTTAAACACCGTCAACAAATCCAACTGTTCGTTTACTTCTACGCTTATTTCCACTTAGCGAAATGTTCAAACGCTTGGGGTTCACTCTTCTTGAGAAGGAGAGTGCCATGTTTAGGAAGTTCCGTAAGGACAGCAGGGGATCGCTGGCAGTGCCGTTTGCGCTGTCACTCGTTCCGCTTGTCGTCGCCATCGGTTGCAGCCTGGACTATTCGCGCTACTCGCACGCCCGCACGACGCTTCAGACCATCGCCGACGCGTCGGCGCTCGCCGCCAACCGCTATACGCTGTCCACGGCCGCTCAGGTCCAGAGCGCCGTCGACACCTTTGCGAGGGCGCAGATGGCGACGAGTTCCTCCTTCCTGCAGGACCTGACGACGACGAGCAGCATCTCGGCCGACAAGCGCACCATCACCGTGACGCTGAGCGCGCGCGTGAAAAGCACGGTCACCCAGATCATCGGCCAGACCTACTGGACGCTCAGCGCCTCCTCCGAAACGATCCGCGGCCAGGACAGCCAGCTGGAGCTGGCCCTCGTCCTCGACAACACGGGGTCGATGGCCGATCCGGCGTCGAACGGCCAGTCCAAGATTGCAAACCTCATCACGCAGGCCAACAAGCTCATCGACACGCTGACCTCTGACCCCCAGGCCAAGGTGCAGATCGGCCTCGTGCCCTTCACCCAGTACGTCAATGTCGGCACGGCCAACCGCTCGGCATCGTGGATGAACGTGCCGGCCGACTATTCGACCACGACGACAACCTGCGGAAAGAAGTCGTGCACGACCACGACGACGAACTACACCTGGACGGGTTGCGCCGCCTCTCGCGTTGGATACAACACGGTCGACACGGCTTCGCCGGCCTATCCCGGCCAGATGATCGTGCAGAACTCGACGAGCCCCTGCCCCGTCATCCCGGTCCAGCCGCTCTCGACGAATTTCTCGGCGCTGAAAACCCAGATCAGCAGCATGACGGCATCAGGCAGCACCTACGTGCCGGGAGGCCTGACCTGGGGCTGGAACGTGCTGTCGTCGACCGCGCCCTACACCCAGGGTGCCGCCTACGACACCAACAACCGCAAGCCCCGCAAGGCCGTCGTGCTGATGACGGACGGCGAGAACACGGTGAGCATGGCAGCGGAC
>JAESFG010000531.1_pt1 | contig 19130 bp, 13 predicted proteins | sample 9269371 | NCBI WGS metagenome assembly JAESFG01 (sample SAMN14506227, study PRJNA617093) | algae metagenome | isolation source: Aetokthonos hydrillicola CCALA 1050 (B3-Florida) and co-occurring... | place: USA: South Carolina | collected 2013-01-01 | reverse complement strand
ACGCGCCACCCGACTCCGCAAGCACCTTCGTGATCGCAGCCGTCAAAGACGTCTTGCCATGGTCAACGTGACCAATCGTTCCAATGTTGCAGTGCGGCTTCGTGCGAGCGAATTTCTCTTTGGCCATCGTAGCCTCCGTCAATCAATCGTTGTTGCGTTTAAGCAGGTCGAGCGCGCGATCAGGCGTACTTGGCCTGGACCTCGGCGGCGACCGCCGACGGAACCTGCTCGTAGTGGTCGAACTGCATGGTGTAGTTGGCACGCCCCTGGCTGAAGGAGCGCAGCTGGTTCACGTAGCCGAACATGTTCGCCAGCGGCACCATCGCGTTGATGACGACCGCGTTGCCGCGCATGTCCTGGCCCTGGATCTGGCCGCGACGCGAGTTCAGGTCGCCGATGACCGAACCGGTGTAGTCTTCCGGGGTCACGACCTCGACCTTCATGATCGGCTCGAGCAGCACGGAGCCGCCCTTCTGCAGACCTTCGCGAAGGCCGGCCCGCGAGGCGATTTCGAAGGCGAGAGCCGACGAGTCGACCTCGTGGAAGGCGCCGTCGACCAGCGAGACCTTCACGTCAACGACCGGGAAGCCGGCGAGCACGCCCGACGAGATGACCGACTGGAGGCCCTTCTCGACGCCGGGGATGTACTCCTTCGGCACCGCGCCGCCGATGATCTTCGACTCGAACTCGAAGCCCTTGCCGGTCTCGTTCGGCTCGACCACCAGCTTGACGCGGGCGAACTGGCCGGTACCGCCGGTCTGCTTCTTGTGGGTGTAGTCGATCTCCGCCTTCTTGGTGATCGTCTCGCGATAGGCCACCTGCGGAGCGCCGATGTTCGCGTCCACCTTGTAGGTCCGGCGCAGGATGTCGACCTTGATGTCGAGATGCAGCTCGCCCATGCCCTTCAGGATGGTCTGACCGCTCTCCTGGTCGGTCGACACGCGGAACGAGGGATCCTCGTTGGCGAGCTTCGACAGGGCGAGGCCCAGCTTCTCCTGGTCGGCCTTGGACTTCGGCTCGATCGCGATCGTGATGACCGGCTCGGGGAACTCCATGCGCTCCAGGATGACCGCATTGGCGGGATCGCACAGCGTGTCGCCGGTGCGGACGTCCTTGAGGCCGGCCAGGGCGACGATGTCACCGGCATAGGCCTCCTTGATGTCCTCGCGGTTGTTCGCATGCATCAGCAGCATGCGGCCGACGCGCTCCTTCTTGTCGCGCGTCGAGTTGATCACGCCCTGGCCGGCCTCGACCTTGCCGGAATAGACGCGGCAGAAGGTGATGGTACCGACGAAGGGGTCGTCCATGATCTTGAAGGCGAGCATGGAGAACGGATCTTCGTCCGACGGCTTGCGGGTGGTCGGCTCTTCCGTCTTGAAATCGATGCCTTCGACCGCGCCGCGATCGATCGGCGACGGCAGGAAGTCGACGACGGCGTCGAGCAGGGGCTGAACGCCCTTGTTCTTGAAGGCCGAGCCGCAGAGCACCGGGTGGAAGGCGCGGCGCTGGACAGCGGTGCGCACGAGCCGGCGCAGCGTCTCGGCGTCCGGCTCGGTGCCCTCGAGATAGGCCTCCATCGCGGCGTCGTCCATCTCGACAGCGGCCTCAACCAGCTTCGAGCGATACTCGGCGGCCTTGTCGGCGAGATCGGCCGGGACCTCCTGCTCGGAGAAGGAGGCGCCGAGCGCCTCGCCGTCCCAGACGATCGCCTTCATCTTGATCAGGTCGATCACGCCGGCGAAGTTCGACTCCGAACCGATCGGAATCTGCAGGCAGACCGGCTTGCCGGCGACGCGATCGATGATGTCCTGGACGCAGCGATAGAAATCGGCGCCGATCTTGTCCATCTTGTTGACGAACACGACGCGCGGAACGTCGTACTTGTCGGCCTGGCGCCAGACGGTCTCGGTCTGGGGCTCGACGCCCTGGTTGCCGTCGAGCACGCAGACGGCACCGTCGAGCACGCGCAGCGAACGCTCCACCTCGATGGTGAAGTCGACGTGGCCGGGGGTGTCGATGATGTTCAAGCGCATGTCGCGCCAGAAGCAGGTCGTCGCGGCGGAGGTGATCGTGATGCCACGCTCCTGCTCCTGCGTCATCCAGTCCATGGTCGCGGCGCCGTCATGGACTTCGCCGATCTTGTGCGACTTGCCCGTGTAGAACAGGATGCGCTCGGTCGTCGTCGTCTTGCCCGCATCGATGTGGGCCATGATGCCGAAGTTGCGGTAGCGGTCGATGGGATGAGAGCGGGCCATGGGAATGCTTTCGTCTTGCCGGGGGTTGCCGACGCTTACCAGCGATAATGCGAGAAGGCGCGGTTGGCTTCCGCCATCCGGTGCGTGTCTTCGCGCTTCTTGACCGCGTTGCCGCGGTTGCTGGCCGCATCCATCAGCTCCGAAGAGAGACGCTCGACCATCGTCTTGTCGTTGCGGCCGCGGGCGGCCGAGATCAGCCAGCGGATCGCCAGCGCCTGGCGGCGCTCGGAGCGAACCTCGACCGGAACCTGATAGGTGGCACCGCCGACGCGGCGGGACCGGACCTCGATCGCCGGAGCGACGTTCTCGAGCGCGCTCTTGAAGACGGCGAGCGGGTCGCTCTTCATCTTGGCCTCGATGATGTCGAAGGCGCCGTAGACGATCCGCTCGGCGGTCGACTTCTTGCCCTCGTACATGACCGAGTTCATGAACTTCGTCACGACGATGTCGTGGAACTTCGGATCGGGAATGATCTCGCGCTTTTCGGCGCTATGGCGGCGGGACATCGTCTAGTCTCCGGTCAAATCTTCAACGCTGCGAACCAGCCGGGCGCGAACCCGGCCGATCGGGCAGAACTCACTTCGGACGCTTGGCGCCGTACTTCGAACGACGCTGCTTGCGGTTCTTGACGCCCTGGGTGTCGAGCACGCCGCGCAGGATGTGGTAGCGCACGCCCGGAAGGTCCTTCACGCGGCCGCCGCGGATCATCACCACGGAGTGCTCCTGAAGGTTGTGGCCCTCGCCCGGGATGTAGCCGATCACCTCGAAGCCGTTGGTCAGGCGCACCTTGGCGACCTTGCGGAGCGCCGAGTTCGGCTTCTTCGGGGTCGTCGTATAGACGCGCGTGCAGACGCCGCGCTTCTGCGGGCAGGCCTCGAGCGCCGGAGCGGTGTTGCGCGCCTTGACCGGCGAACGCGGCTTGCGAATGAGCTGGCTGATTGTCGGCATTCTGGCCTCTCGCTCCCACTGAGCGTTTGGAAATCGCTAAATCCGTTCTCCAGGCCGGTCGTTGCCATGACACAAACGAAGCCGCGCCATCGGCTCCCGGCAGGGAGGCCTCAGGCGCGTTCGCCAGCAGAGGAACACGGATCGCTCCGCGTTCATGCGTCTTGCCATGTCGTCAATCGACGCTGGAATTCCGGTGGAGTTTCGGTCGCGAAATTCGCCAGCAACAGAGGCTAGGGCGACATACGTGTCCGACAACCACCGACAGTGGCGCGCTTATGACTCGGGCATGGATTCGCGTCAAGCCCGATTATCGCGAAACCTGCGCCGGAGGCGCCTTTCACCCGGGATCGACCCGGCTGTGACGGTCTCGGAGCGCCCGCGAGGCGTCATCGAGAGGCGCCGAGGCTAGCGCGGCGTCTGCGCAGCTGACAAGCCCTCCCCGCGCGGCGATCCCCAGCGCCATGAAAAAGGGCCGCCCCGGAGGGCGGCCCTGATACAGGCTGTGGCTGTTGCGCCGTGCCGCAGGAGAAATCCCGCGGCAGCGCAGGTCACTCGGCCGCGGGGAGCGCCGCTTCGACCGCCTTGGCCGCGGAGGCCGCGGCCTTCGCCGCCGCATCCGCCTTCTGGCCGACGATGAGATCGTCGCGGCGCGTCGCCACCTGCTTGATGCGGGCGACCTGGGCGCCGGTGCCGGCCGGGATCAGCGAGCCGACGATGACGTTCTCCTTGAGGCCTTCCAGCGTGTCGTACTTGCCGTTGACCGCCGCCTCGGTGAGGACGCGGGTGGTCTCCTGGAAGGACGCCGCCGAGATGAAGGAGCGGGTCTGCAGGCTCGCCTTGGTGATGCCGAGCAGCACGGGGACGCCGGATGCGGGCTTCTTGCCCTCCTCCGCCATCTTCGCGTTGATCTCCTGCAGCTCGATCCGGTCGACCTGGTCGCCGGCCAGGATGTCGGTGTCGCCGCCATCCGTGATCTCGACCTTCTGCAGCATCTGCCGGACGATGACCTCGATGTGCTTGTCGTTGATGCCGACGCCCTGGAGTCGATAGACCTCCTGGATCTCGTTCACCAGATAAGCCGCCAGCTCCTCGACACCCTTGATCGCCAGGATGTCGTGCGGGGCCGGGTTGCCGTCGAGGATGTAGTCGCCCGTCTCCACGACGTCGCCGTCCTGGAGATGGATGTGCTTGCCCTTCGGGATCAGATACTCGAGCACCTCGGAGCCGTCATGCGGGGTGAGCGTGACGCGCCGCTTGTTCTTGTAGTCCTTCCCGAAGCCGATGACGCCTGACTTCTCGGCGATGATCGCCGCATCCTTCGGACGCCGCGCCTCAAACAGCTCCGCCACCCGCGGCAGACCGCCGGTGATGTCGCGGGTCTTGGCCGAGTCGGTCGAGACGCGGGCCAGCACGTCGCCAGCCTTGATCATGGCACCCGGCTCCACCGAGATGATGCCTTCGACCGGCAGGATGTAGCGGGCCTCGCCGCCGCGCGGCAGCTTCGCGACCTTCCCGTCGGGGCCGAGCACCGTCAGCGCCGGACGCAGGTCCGACGTACGGGCCGAGCCGCGCCAGTCGATGACGACGCGCTTGGAGATGCCGGTCGCCTCGTCGGTCGTCTCGGTGATCGACATGCCGTCAACCAGATCCTCGAACCCGACGGAGCCGTCGACCTCGGCCAGGATCGGGCGGGAATAGGGATCCCACTCGATCAGGCGCTGGCCGCGCTTGACCTTGTCGCCCTCGTCGACCCGAAGCTTCGAGCCGAACTGGACGCGATGGACCGCGCGCTCGGCGCCGTCCGGCCCGACGATGACGATGGCGATGTTGCGCGCCATCGCGATCAGGTCGCCATCCGAGTTCCGCGCGACGTTGCGGTTGCGCATCTTGACCGTGCCTTCGAAGTTCGACTCGACGAAGGACTGGTCGGCGATGGTGGCCGCGCCGCCGATGTGGAAGGTGCGCATGGTGAGCTGGGTACCCGGCTCACCGATCGACTGCGCGGCGATGACGCCGACGGCCTCGCCCATGTTGACCGGCGTACCGCGAGCGAGGTCGCGGCCGTAGCAGGTCGCGCAGACGCCGTTCTTGGTCTCGCAGGTCAGCACCGAGCGGATCTTCACCTCCTGGATGCCGGCGGCGTTGATCTTCTCGATATGGGCCTCGTCGATCATCGTGCCCTTGGCGACGAGGACGTTGCCGTCGATATCCGTCACGTCCTCGGCCGCGGAGCGACCCAGGATGCGGATGCCGAGCGAGGCGACGACCTGGCCCGCATCGATGATGGCGCGCATCTTGATGCCGTTATCCGAGCCGCAATCCGTCTCGGAGATGATGGCATCCTGCGCCACGTCGACGAGACGGCGGGTGAGGTAACCCGAATTCGCCGTCTTGAGCGCGGTGTCGGCCAGACCCTTGCGTGCGCCGTGCGTCGAGTTGAAGTACTCGAGCACGTCCAGGCCTTCCTTGAAGTTCGAGATGATCGGGCTCTCGATGATCTCGCCCGACGGCTTGGCCATCAGGCCGCGCATCGCCGCGAGCTGCTTCATCTGCGCCGGCGAACCGCGCGCCCCCGAGTGGCTCATCATGTAGATCGAGTTGATCGGCTTGTCGCGGCCGTGCTCGTCCTTCTTCACGGTCGAGATGCGGGCCATCATCTCCTGGGCGAGCTTGTCGGAGCACTTCGCCCAGGCGTCGACGACCTTGTTGTACTTCTCGCCCTGGGTGATCAGGCCGTCCTGGTACTGCTGCTCGTAATCCTTGGCGAGCGCGCGGGTCGTGTCGACGATCTCCCACTTGTTCTCCGGCACGACCATGTCGTCCTTGCCGAAGGAGATGCCCGCCTTGAAGGCGTGGGTGAAGCCCAGCGACATGATGCGGTCGCAGAAGATCACCGACTCCTTCTGGCCGCAGCCGCGGTAAACGGCGTCGATCATCCCCTGGATCTCCTTCTTGGTCATCAGCTTGTTGATGACGTCGAAGGTCATGGCCGGGTGCTTCGGCAGCGCGGTCGAGAGGATCACGCGGCCGGGCGTGGTGTCGTAGATCTTGGTGTAGGGCTTGCCGTCCTGGCCGATGCCGGTCCAGCGGTATTTGATCTTCGAATGCAGCGTCACGACCTTCTCGTGCAGCGCGTATTCGAGTTCGCCGAAGTCACCGAAGATCTTGCCCTGGCCCGGCTCGCCGTCCGAGACGATCGAGAGGTAGTAAAGCCCGAGCACGATGTCCTGCGACGGCACGATGATCGGCAGGCCGTTCGCCGGATGCAGGATGTTGTTGGTCGACATCATCAGGACGCGCGCTTCCAGCTGCGCCTCGAGCGACAGCGGGACGTGCACGGCCATCTGGTCGCCGTCGAAGTCGGCGTTGAAGGCGGCGCAGACCAGCGGGTGGAGCTGGATCGCCTTGCCCTCGATCAGCGTCGGCTCGAAGGCCTGGATGCCGAGGCGGTGCAGCGTCGGCGCGCGGTTCAGCATCACCGGATGCTCGCGGATGACCTCGTCCAGGATGTCCCAGACCTCGGGCTTCTCCTTCTCGACGAGCTTCTTGGCCTGCTTGACCGTGGTCGAGTAGCCCTTCGCGTCGAGGCGCGCATAGATGAACGGCTTGAACAGCTCGAGCGCCATCTTCTTTGGCAGGCCGCACTGGTGCAGCTTGAGCTCCGGACCGACGACGATGACCGAGCGGCCCGAATAGTCGACGCGCTTGCCGAGCAGGTTCTGGCGGAAGCGGCCCTGCTTGCCCTTCAGCATGTCGGCGAGCGACTTCAGCGGGCGCTTGTTGGCGCCCGTGATGACGCGGCCGCGACGGCCGTTGTCGAACAGCGCATCGACCGACTCCTGCAGCATCCGCTTCTCGTTGCGGATGATGATGTCCGGCGCGCGCAGCTCGATCAGCCGCTTCAGGCGGTTGTTGCGGTTGATGACGCGGCGATAGAGGTCGTTCAGGTCCGAGGTCGCGAAGCGGCCGCCGTCGAGCGGCACGAGCGGGCGCAGGTCCGGCGGGATCACCGGGATGATGGTCATGACCATCCATTCCGGCTTGTTGCCCGACTGCTGGAACGCCTCGATGATCTTGAGGCGCTTCATCAGCTTCTTGGGCTTCAGCTCCGACGTCGTCGTCGCGATCTCATGCTTGAGATCGGCGTTGATCTGGTCGAGGTCGAGCGCGCGCAGCATCTCGCGGATCGCTTCCGCGCCGATCATGGCGGTGAAGGTGTCCGCGCCGTACTCCTCCTGAGCGCGCACATACTCCTCTTCCGAGAGCAGCTGGCGGTCCTTGAGCGGGGTCAGGCCCGGCTCGATGACCACATAGGACTCGAAATAGAGGATGCGCTCGAGGTCCTTGAGCGGCATGTCCATGAGCAGGCCGATGCGCGAAGGCAGCGACTTCAGGAACCAGATATGCGCGACCGGGGCGGCCAGCTCGATATGGCCCATGCGCTCGCGCCGGACCCGGGCGAGCGTGACTTCCACGCCGCACTTCTCGCAGATGACGCCCTTGAACTTCATGCGCTTGTACTTGCCGCACAGGCACTCGTAGTCCTTGATCGGCCCGAAGATGCGGGCGCAGAACAGGCCGTCACGCTCCGGCTTGAACGTCCGGTAGTTGATGGTCTCCGGCTTTTTGATCTCGCCATAGGACCAGGACAGGATCTTCTCGGGCGACGCGATCGAGATCTTGATCGCGTCGAACGCCTGCTGCACCGGCTGCTGGCCGAAAAGGTTCATGACCTCTTGCTTCATCGCCCATCTCCTGCCGCCGGCGGGGGTGAAAACCGCCCTGCCCGGCTTTGATCATCATCCGCCTGCGGCGTGAGTGCCACAGGCCTTGTTTCGGTCGGTCGGCGCGGCCCGGGGCCGCGCCCAGCGGCTCACTCGGCCGCTTCGGCCGGCGGCAACTCGCCCGGCTTCACCTTGTTGCTGACCAGCTCGACGTTGAGGCCGAGCGAGCGCATTTCCTTGACGAGAACGTTGAAGCTCTCGGGGATGCCCGCCTCGAAGTTGTCCTCGCCGCGCACGATCGACTCGTAGACCTTGGTGCGGCCCGCGACGTCGTCCGACTTCACCGTCAGCATCTCCTGCAGCGTGTAGGCGGCGCCATAGGCCTCGAGCGCCCACACCTCCATCTCGCCGAAGCGCTGGCCGCCGAACTGCGCCTTGCCGCCCAGCGGCTGCTGGGTGACGAGCGAGTACGGGCCGATCGAACGCGCATGGATCTTGTCGTCGACCAGGTGGTGCAGCTTCAGCATGTAGATGTAGCCGACGGTGACCTTGCGATCGAAGGGCTCGCCGGTGCGCCCGTCATAGAGCGTCGACTGGCCCGAGGAATGCAGCCCCGCCTGCTCGAGCAGACGCTCGATATCGGCCTCCTTGGCGCCGTTGAACACCGGCGTCGCGATCGGAACGCCGCGGCGCAGGTTCTGGCCCATCTCGACAAGCTCGTTCTCGTCCATCGAGGCAATGATCTCGTTGTCCTCGTAGACGGCATCGAACGAAGCCCGCAGCGCCTTGATGTCGTGGCCCTTGCGGTAGGCGTCGAGCGCCGCGCCGATCTGCTTGCCGAGACCGGCAGCCGCCCAGCCCAGATGGGTCTCCAGGATCTGCCCGACATTCATGCGCGAGGGCACGCCGAGCGGGTTCAGCACGATGTCCGCATGGGTGCCGTCCTCGAGGAACGGCATGTCCTCCACGGGCACGATGCGCGAGACCACGCCCTTGTTGCCGTGGCGGCCGGCCATCTTGTCGCCCGGCTGGATCTTGCGCTTCACCGCGACGAAGACCTTGACCATCTTCATCACGCCGGGCGGCAGCTCGTCGCCGCGCTGCAGCTTCTCGACCTTGTCGAGGAAGCGCTGCTCGAGGCGCTTCTTCGACTCGTCGTACTGCTTCCGCATCGCCTCGATTTCGGTCATCAGGGCGTCGTCGCCGGTGGCGAACAGCCACCACTGCGAACGCGGGAACTCGGACATGCCCTCGCGGGTGATGACCGTGTCCTTCTTGAAGCCCTTCGGACCGGCGAGGCCGACCTTGCCGGTCAGGATGTCAGCCAGACGCGCGAAGGTGTTGCGGTCCAGGATCGCCTGCTCGTCGTCGCGGTCCTTGGCGAGACGCTCGATCTCCTCGCGCTCGATCGCCTGGGCGCGCTCGTCCTTGTCGACGCCATGGCGGTTGAACACGCGCACCTCGACGATCGTGCCCTGGACGCCCGGCGGCACCCGCAGCGAGGTGTCGCGCACGTCGGAGGCCTTCTCGCCGAAGATGGCGCGCAGCAGCTTCTCTTCCGGCGTCATCGGGCTTTCGCCCTTCGGCGTGATCTTGCCGACGAGGATATCGCCCGCCGCCACTTCGGCGCCGATATAGACGATGCCGGCTTCGTCGAGGTTCTTCAGCGCCTCTTCCGAGACGTTCGGAATGTCGCGCGTGATCTCCTCCGGGCCCAGCTTGGTGTCGCGGGCCATGACCTCGAACTCCTCGATATGGATCGAGGTGAAGACGTCTTCCGAGACGATCTTCTCCGAGAGCAGGATCGAGTCCTCGAAGTTGTAGCCGTTCCACGGCATGAACGCGACGAGCACGTTGCGGCCGAGCGCGAGCTCGCCGAACTCGGTCGACGGGCCGTCCGCGACGATGTCACCCTTCTTGATGACGTCGCCGACACGCACCAGCGGCCGCTGCGTGATGCAGGTCGACTGGTTGGAGCGCTGGAACTTCTGCAGCCGGTAGATGTCGACGCCCGGCTTCGTCGGATCCATCTCGTCCGAGGCACGGATGACGATACGCGTCGCATCGACCTGGTCGACGATGCCGGCGCGGCGAGCCGCGATGGCGGCGCCCGAGTCACGGGCGACGACCGCTTCCATGCCGGTGCCGACGAAGGGCGCATCGGCACGAACCAGCGGCACCGCCTGGCGCTGCATGTTCGAGCCCATCAGCGCGCGGTTCGCGTCGTCGTTCTCGAGGAACGGGATCAGCGCCGCGGCGACCGAGACGAGCTGCTTCGGCGAGACGTCCTGGAAGTCGACCTTGTCGACGGGGGTCACGATGACCTCGCCGGCGCGGCGGCAGACGATCAGGTCGTCCGTCAGGCGGCCGTCCTTGTCGACGGCAGCGTTGGCCTGGGCGACGTTGTACTTCGCCTCCTCCATCGCCGAGAGATAGATGATCTCGTCGGTCTGGCGGCCGTCGCGGATGCGCCGGTAGGGGCTCTCGATGAAGCCGTACTTGTTCACCCGCGCGAAGGTGGCGAGCGAGTTGATCAGGCCGATATTCGGGCCTTCCGGCGTCTCGATCGGGCAGATGCGGCCGTAATGCGTCGGGTGCACGTCGCGCACCTCGAAGCCGGCGCGCTCGCGGGTCAGACCACCCGGGCCAAGCGCCGAAAGACGACGCTTGTGCGTGACTTCCGAGAGCGGGTTCGTCTGGTCCATGAACTGCGAGAGCTGCGACGAGCCGAAGAACTCGCGCACGGCGGCAGCCGCCGGCTTGGCGTTGATCAGGTCCTGCGGCATCACCGTGTCGATGTCGACCGAGGACATGCGCTCCTTGATCGCGCGCTCCATGCGCAGCAGGCCGAGGCGGTACTGGTTCTCCATCAGCTCGCCGACCGAGCGCACCCGGCGGTTGCCGAGATGGTCGATGTCGTCGATCTCGCCCTTGCCGTCGCGCAGGTCGACCAGCGCCTTGACGACCGCGAAGATGTCCTCCTTGCGCAGGATGCGCACGGTGTCCTCGGCGTCGAGGTCGAGGCGCATGTTCATCTTGACGCGGCCGACGGCGGACAGGTCGTAACGCTCCGCGTCGAAGAACAGCGACTGGAACATGTTCTCGGCGGTCTCGAGCGTCGGCGGCTCTCCCGGGCGCATCACGCGGTAGATGTCGAACAGCGCCTCTTCGCGGCGCGAGTTCTTGTCCACGGCGAGCGTGTTGCGGATGTAGGGGCCGACCGTGATGTGGTCGATGTCGAGCACCGGGATCTCGGTGTAGCCCTTGTTGATCAGCTCGACGAGATTGCCCTTGGCCTCGCCGGTCTTGGCGTCGACCGACATGGTCAGCTCTTCGCCGGCCTCGGCATGGACTTCGCCGGTCTGGAAGTCGACCAGATCCTCGGCGATGTACTGGCCGACGAGGTCCTCGTCGGTCGCGCGCAGGAACTTCAGCCCCTTCTCGGCGAGCTGACGGGCGGTGCGGGCGACGAGCTTCTTGCCGGCCTCGACCACGACCTCGCCGGTATCGGCGTCGATCAGGTCGACGGTCGCCTTGAAGCCCTTCATGCGCTCCGCATCATAGGGAACGCGCCAGCCCTTGGCGTCGCGGGTGTAGGTGATCGTGTTGTAGAAGCGGCTGAGGATTTCCTCGCCGTCCATGCCCAGCGCGAACAGCAGCGACGTGACGGGGATCTTCCGCTTCCGGTCGATGCGCGCATAGACGATGTCCTTGGCGTCGAACTCGATGTCGAGCCAGGACCCGCGATAGGGGATGATGCGCGCGGCGAAGAGCAGCTTGCCCGAGGAATGGGTCTTGCCCTTGTCGTGGTCGAAGAACACGCCCGGCGAACGGTGCATCTGCGAGACGATGACGCGCTCGGTGCCGTTGACGATGAAGGTGCCGTTGTCCGTCATGAGCGGCATGTCGCCCATGTAGACATCCTGCTCCTTGATGTCCTTGACCGACTTGGCCTGGGTGTCGGGATCGATATCGAACACGATCAGGCGCAGCGTCACCTTCAGCGGCGCCGAGAAGGTCATGCCGCGCTGGCGGCACTCGTCGACGTCGTATTTCGGCGGCTCGAAGGTGTACTTGACGAACTCGAGCAGCGAGGCGCCCGAGAAATCGCCGATCGGGAAGACCGACTTGAAGACCGACTGCAGGCCCTCGTCGCCACGGCCGCCCTTGGGCTCGTCCACCATCAGGAACTGGTCGTAGGACGCCTTCTGAACCTCGATGAGGTTCGGCATCTGCGCCACTTCCTTGAGTTTCCCGAAGAACTTGCGGACGCGCCTGCGGCCCTGGAGCGAATTGACCATCTTGTTCCTCGCAATCTCTACGGACGGCTCACCCGGCGGTCCGGGCGACGGGCGGACGGGCCGCCGGGTGAGCCGTTCGGCGCATCATCGCGCCGCCAACTTCGTCACATCGCGCCATGCAACCAAACGTTGCAACCGGCGCCTCCTCGATCGTTTCCGCATCAAACCGCGGAAACGACGCGACAGCCCCGGAGGCGGATGCCCGCCCCGGGACTGTCTGGTCTCGTCTAGGGTCGGACCGGCAAGACGCCGGCCCTGCTCACTTGAGCTCGACCTTGGCGCCGACGGCCTCGAGCTGCTTCTTGAGCTTCTCGGCCTCGTCCTTGGCCACCGACTCCTTGACCGGCTTCGGAGCGGCCTCGACCAGGTCCTTGGCCTCCTTCAGGCCCAGGCCGGTGATGGCGCGGACTTCCTTGATGACCTCGATCTTCTTGTCGCCGGCCGAGGCCAGGACAACGGTGAACTCGGTCTGCTCTTCGGCGGCGGCGGCCGGAGCGGCGCCAGCGGGGCCAGCGGCCACGGCGACGGCGGCGGCGGCGGAGACGCCCCACTTCTCTTCGAGCATCTTGGCGAGGTCGGCCGCCTCGAGGACGGTCAGCGAGGAGAGCTCGTCGACGAGCTTGGTCAGATCAGCCATTGTAGGCTCCTATATAGGTAAGAGGTTCGAACGATATCAGGGGTAACTGGCCTGGATCAGGCCGCATCCTTGTCGGCATATGCCTGGAACACGCGCGCCAGCTTGGCAGCCGGGGCGGTCGAGAGCTGGGCGATCTTCGTTGCCGGGGCCTGGATGAGGCCGAGCAGCTTGGCGCGCAGTTCGTCGAGCGAGGGCATCGTGGCCAGAGCCTTGACGCCATCGGGGTTCAGGGCGGTCTTGCCCATCGCGCCGCCGAGGATGACGAGCTTGTCGTTGTCCTTGGCGAAAGCGGTGGCGACCTTCGGCGCCGCGACCGGATCGTTGGAATAAGCGATCAGGGTGGGACCCGTCAGCAGCTTGCTGATGGACGCGACGTCGGTGCCTTCAAGAGCGATCTTGGCCAGCCGGTTCTTTGCGACCTTCACGGTGGCGCCATTGGCCTTCATCTCGCGACGAAGCTTCTGGAACTGGGCCACCGTCAAGCCCGCATAGTGGGCCACGACAACGACCGAGGTGGTCGAAAACACCTCGTTCAGCGTCGCGACGGCATCTGTCTTTGCCGCTTTATCCACTGGGCTCTCTCCGGTAGGCGGCGCGCCCGCGAGGGTTCGCCGCCGGTTGCACTGCCGCTCCTGGAAGCCCCGGTTGACACCGGCGCATCGAAGGAGCGACGCTCAGTGCCCTGTCCCCTCTCCGGCGCGGAAGCCGTGATCGGGCGAGATGGTTCGAACCGTCTTCGGAGCCTTTCGGCCCCATTCGAGTTCTTGCACCGTCTATGCAGGCCTCTTGGCGAAATTATGCCCTCGGGCAGAGCCCTCGAAGCACCTGCAGTCTCAGACAGGACTGGGCGATTCGGGTCCCGCGATCGCTCGCTGCACCCCAAACACCCATCTTTCGGCGGCGAACCGCCGAAAAACGCGAAACGGACCCCTGCGCGACGAGCACGCCGAAGCCCACATCACTTATGGAAACAGGCCGGCGTCATAGCGCCTTCGCCCGTCTCTGCCAAGGGGCCTCCTGCGGATCTCCGTGCGGAGCCTCCGCCGATGCCCCCTCGGGGAGCCGAAACGCCGCGCCGGCACGCCGGCCGCGGCGCGGGCGGCATCAGCCGCCGAGAACCGTATTCGGCTCGATCTTGACGCCCGGACCCATCGTCGAGGAGATCGCGACGCGCTGGATATAGGTGCCCTTGGCGCCGGCCGGCTTGGCCTTGGCGACCGAGTCGGCGAAGGCCTTGATGTTCTCGGCCAGCTTCTCGGCCGAGAACGAGACCTTGCCGACGGCGGCATGCACGATGCCGGCCTTCTCGACGCGGAACTCGACCGAACCGCCCTTGGACGCCGCGACAGCCGTGGTCAGGTCCATGGTGACGGTGCCGACCTTCGGGTTCGGCATCAGGCCGCGCGGGCCCAGCACCTTACCGAGACGGCCGACCAGCGGCATCATGTCCGGGGTGGCGATGCAGCGGTCGAAGTCGATCGTGCCCTTCTGGACGATCTCGACCAGGTCCTCCGCGCCGACGATGTCGGCACCCGCCTTCTTGGCCTCTTCCGCCTTGGCGCCACGCGCGAACACGGCGACGCGCAGGACGCGGCCCGAGCCGTTCGGCAGGTTGCAGACGCCGCGGACCATCTGGTCGGCGTGGCGCGGATCGACGCCGAGATTCATCGAGACCTCGACGGTCTCGTCGAACTTGGCGGTCGCCCGCTCCTTCACCAGGCCGACGGCCTCGGTCAGGGGGTAGAGCTTGGTGCGGTCGATGCCTTCACGGCCCTTGACCACGCGCTTTCCGATATGTGCCATCTTCGCCCCCTCAGCCCACGACTTCCAGGCCCATCGACCGGGCGGAGCCCTTGATCATGGACGCTGCGGATTCGACGCTGTCGCAGTTGAGATCGGCCATCTTCTTCTCGGCGATCTCGTTGATCTGCGCGGCGGTGACCTTGCCGACATTGCCGCCACGGCCCGGGGTCTTGGAACCCGAGGTCAGGCCGGCGGCCTTCTTCAGCCAGTACGACACCGGCGGCTGCTTCATCTCGAAGGTGAAGGAGCGGTCCTGATACGCGGTGATGATCACCGGGATCGGCATGCCCTTCTCCATCTGCGCGGTCTTCGCGTTGAAGGCCTTGCAGAATTCCATGATGTTGAGGCCGCGCTGACCCAGCGCCGGACCGATCGGCGGCGACGGATTGGCCGCGCCCGCCGGAACCTGAAGCTTCACGTAACCCGTGATCTTCTTCGCCATGATGGCTGCTCCTGCCGCCTGCCCCGATGCCGATCGGAACGACGACGTCCCGCCCGCGGATCGGATCCGCCCGGGGTCGGGATGGTTGCAGAGCGTGGTGCGGCAGGGTGACCCGGCTGGCGACCGGCATGCCTCCCACGCAAGTGAGGCGGGGCCTATGGCACAGAAGCCGCCGCAGGGAAAGCCCCCTGGCGGCCCCACGCGCGCATTTCAGCCGGCGGACGCCAGTGCGTCCCCGGTTCAGGCCTGCGCGCGCGTCTCGACGAAGAAGCGGTCGACCACCTCGCGCAGACCCCTCGCCTGCCGGTCCAGATCGGCGGAAGCCAGCATGGCCGCATCGGCCCTGTCGCGCCATTGCTCCATCATCCGCGCCACCTGCCCGACCTGCTCGGCGACCTGCCGGACATCGCCCGCGGTCTCTCCCGTACTGGCGCCGATCGAGGCCGAGTGCCCCTCCTGCCGCTGTGTCAGGCCGGCGATTGATTCCGCCGCCGCCTCGACATCGTCGACCGAGCCGACCAGCGCCCCCACCCGGGACGTGATGCGCTCGGCCGCGACGCGGATCAGATCGAGGCCGCCCTGGACCTCCGAGGTCGCCTGGGCGGTGCGCTGGGAGAGCTGCTTGACCTCGGCGGCCACGACCGCGAAACCCCGGCCGCTCTCGCCGGCGCGGGCGGCTTCGATCGTGGCGTTGAGCGCCAGCAGGTTCGTCTGGCTGGCGACCGAGGAGATCAGGTCGATGATGCCGGAAATGGTCGCCACCGCCTCGCGCAGCGCCTCGGTATCCGCCCGGGCCTCGCAGACGAGCGCCTTCGCCTCGACGCTGACCTGCGCGCTGCGACGGGCCTCGCGGGCGGCGCTGCGCAGCAGCTCGGTGACCTCTTCGATGGTCGCGGCGACGTTCTCGACATGGGCGGCGGCCCGCTGGGTCGATTCGGCGGCGGCATTGGCGCGCCGGTCGACCTCCGTCGACAAGCCGCCGAGCTCCCGCCCGGCCTCGGACATGCGCAGTCCATGCGCCTCGAGCGCCGTCGCGATGGCGGCGATCTGGTCCTGAAACGCCTTGTTCTGGGCCTGCGCACGCTCGCGCAGCCGGATCTCGTCCGTCATCGCCGCCATCCGCACGGCGGCGGCCTCCTCGGCGTCCTTCTGCTGCCGCAGATGAGCCAGGATCGCGCGGGCGAGGGCGCCGATCTCGTCCCGGCGCGCGGCCACGGTGCCTAGCCAGGCCCGGCGACCGCTGCCCTCCCCCTGTCGCATCACGCTGACCATCTCGATGATGGGACGGACCAGCCAGCGATACTCGAGCGAGACGATGACGACGACCAGCAGAAGGCAAAGCGCACCGAGCGCGCTCTCGCGGTGATCGGCACTGTCCTTCTGATCCTTCAGCCGGCCGCTGATCTCGACCAGCACCTTGTTCAGGGCCAGATGCATGTTTTCATGCACGCCGGCCCACTGTCGCATCAGCTTCAGCGCAGAGACGCTGCTCCTGTCCTCGCGGACTTCCGTCAGCAGCGCCACCGCCTCGAGGGCACGCTCGCGGACCTCGCCCCGGGTCACGGCGGCGATCGCATCCATTGCCTTCGCCATCTCGTCGACGCGAGCCCAGTCCTCGGCACGCGTCGGGGAATCGGCGTGGAGAGAATGGATCTTTTCGAAGAGGGCCGAGGCTTCTTCCGTGCGCAGCAGCGCCTCGGCGTTGCCCGAGAGTTGCGTCGCAACGTCGTCCATGCGCTCGGACGTGACGAACTCATTGGCGACGAACAGCGCGACCACGAGGCCCAAGACGACGCTCCACAGCGTCATCCGCTGGCCGACCGTCGCTCTGAACCGCTTGAAAATCATGGGACCGCACGCGTTTGTGGCCCAAGACGGTAGTCACACCGCCTTAAGGGCCGCTTAACGCAACGTCACACGAGCCGGGCGGCTGCGGACCGCCCACGGAATCTCAGAGCTTCTCGACCTGCCCGTATTCGAGCTCGACCGGCGTGGCGCGGCCGAAGATCGAGACCGCCACCTTGAGGCGGGCACGGCCATGGTCGACATCCTCGACGACGCCGTTGAAGGAGGCGAAGGGGCCGTCGGCGACCTTCACCTGCTCGCCGATCTCGAAGACGATCGTCGGCTTCGGCCGCTCGACGCCCTCCGCGACCTGCCCCTTGATCCGCATCGCTTCGGATTCGGGGATCGGCATCGGCTTCGCCTTGTCGGCGCCGAGGAAGCCGGTGACCTTGGGCGTGTTCTTGATGAGGTGGTAGACCTCGTCGGTCATCTCGCACTTCACCAGCACATAGCCGGGGAAGAACTTGCGCTCGGCCTCGACCTTGCGGCCGCGGCGGACCTCGACGACCTTCTCGGTCGGGACCAGCACCTCTTCGAACTTGTCGGCCAGGTTGCGCTGCGCGGCCTGGTCACGGATCGACTGCGCGACCTTGTTCTCGAAGTTCGAATAGGCGTGGACGATGTACCAGCGGGTGCTCACGTTCTTGATTCCGTTCAACGGGCGCCGAGGATGAAGCCGAGCGACCAGCGGATGATGGTGTCGGTGAAAAGGAAGAACAGAGACGACACCACGACCATCAGCAGCACGAGGCCGGTGGTGATCAGGGTCTCGCGGCGCGACGGCCAGGTCACCTTGGACGCTTCGTTGCGCACGTCCTGCAGGAAGCTGAAGGGGCTGCTCTTGGCCATGGGTCACCTCGGGTTCCGGACCGCCCGGCGGCCACCGCCGCAGGGCCGATTCGGCCGTCCTGAAACATTCGCGGCGCGGGGCTCAGGGAGCCGCGCGCCGTCGTGAGAAGGCTTCTACAACGCGCAGAGGCGTTCGCCAAGCGGTTTTGCCGGCTGGCTTCGGCAGTGGCTTACCGGCGCGACCGGACGCCGGACGACGGCGCCCGTCGGACGCGTCGTCATGGTCATATCAATCGAGAAAGCCGACCGAAGGCGCTGGGCGCCGGCACGTTCACGCCGCGGTCGACCGGCGGAAACTGGCAGGGGCGGCAGGGCTCGAACCTGCGACACCCGGTTTTGGAGACCGGTACTCTACCAACTGAGCTACACCCCTGTAGTCGCGGTTCATTTGCCCCAAGCGGCTGGGCTTTTCAAGTCGAAAGTGTATGGCGCCTCGCGTCCAGTTCCGGAACGCCCTTGGCCGATCGCAACACCGCCGCGCGGGCGAAAACAGCATCGCCAGTGCCTCTGGAGGCATCCCAATCCGATGTTAACGCGACGCCATTATGGAGCGTCCGACATCATCGTGGGGCAAGCCATGTGGTCCGGCTATCTGAATCGACGCGGCTATATTCTGCGCGCCGGAATCGCCGTCGCTCTCGTCCTGGGGTTTCCATACCTGTTCTCGATCGGATGGGTGCAGCTTCGGAATTCGATCGCCCACGATGCGCGAGGCGCCGTCCAACTCATCCTCTTCGTCCTATTGAAGAGCGGGATCACGCTGATCTTCGCAGCCTATATGCTAGGCGTGATCGCGAAACGGCTACGCTTTCTCGGATCCAACCCGTGGTTCTCCGTCCTGCTGTCGGGATTATATGCGCTGGATGCGGTCAAATTCGCGACACTCGGTTTCCAGGCCTATCTCATGCCGAGCTTCCTGGCTCCGCAGTGGAGTTTGATCGCGCTGGGCATGATGGCAGCGCTGGCGATCATCAAGGATCCTGAAAGCGATCCATCCGATGCCGAAGCGGCCCTCTCCTCTCCGCCGCTCGCACAGACAAGACAGCGCTTACCGTCGGCGCAGCCTCCCGAGGCCACGAGGACATTCGGCAAGCGCACGTGAGCAGGGACCACCCGACTTGGAGCCCTATCCGCGCTGACAAAAAAAGGGCGGCGTTTCCGCCGCCCCTTCAAGGCTTTGCAGCGATCGCTTGAATCAAGCGATGATGCTGGCGACGACGCCGGCGCCGACGGTGCGTCCGCCTTCGCGGATGGCGAAGCGCAGCTTCTCCTCCATCGCGATCGGCACGATCAGGTGCACTTCCATGGCGATGTTGTCGCCCGGCA
>JAESFG010000530.1_pt1 | contig 19136 bp, 19 predicted proteins | sample 9269371 | NCBI WGS metagenome assembly JAESFG01 (sample SAMN14506227, study PRJNA617093) | algae metagenome | isolation source: Aetokthonos hydrillicola CCALA 1050 (B3-Florida) and co-occurring... | place: USA: South Carolina | collected 2013-01-01 | reverse complement strand
TGTGCCGATGCCGCGCATGACCAACACCTACATGCTGTCCGGAGACAAGACGCCGGAGGAGATCATCGCCTCGGTGAAGAAGGGGCTCTATGCGGTCTCCTTCGGCGGCGGCCAGGTCGATATCACATCGGGCAAGTTCGTCTTCTCCTGCACCGAGGCCTACATGATCGAGGACGGCAAGATCGGCCGGCCGGTCAAGGGCGCGATGCTGATCGGCAACGGTCCGGATGCGATGAAGCGGATCACGATGATCGGCAACGACTCCAAGCTCGATACCGGCATCGGCAATTGCGGCAAGGGCGGCCAGTGGGTGCCTGTCGGCGTGGGCCAGCCGCATCTCCGGATGAACGCGGTCACCGTGGGCGGCACGCGGGCCTAGACTTCGGATCAGCCGGAAGGGTGACTCTGCGGAAGCCGCGCCTCAGTGACTCTGCGTCAACCGGACCTGGCTACAGGCGTAACGCCGGGTGAACCGTCTCACGCCCGGGCGGTCGCCGTGGCACCGCCAAGCGCCTTGTCCTTGAGTTCCCGGAACTTGGCCGACACGTCGGCGAGCTTGGCATCCCATTGCGGATTGGGCACCTGGCCTTCGATCGTGTCGAAATAGACCGACATCAGCGCGGCGATCGCGAAGGGTTCGAGAACGGCGGCCTTGAAGGCCCAGGCGAAGATGATCGCCGCCACGAAGGACCAGCCGGCGATGTCGCTCGGCATGATGTAGAACAGGGTCGCCATCGGAGCGAGCATGACGAGGAAGATCAGGAAGGCGAGCAGATAGAGCATCACCGAGAGCCAGACGGCGTTCTTGATCATCCGCTTGCCGTTCTGCGCATAGAGCACAAGGGCCTGGCGGGAGGTCTCCCAGGGATTGGTCGATCCGACCTTGATGTTGTAGCCGAGGATCACCTCGTCGACATAGGTCAGCGACAGGCGCACCACGGTGTTGACAAAGCTCAGGAGCCCCTGCAGCCCGGGGATGGGAAGAAGCATCCCGACGCCGCCGACCAGGCCGGTTATCGCCCGGATCACGCCCTTGACCAGTTGGTCCAGCACGAACAGCAAGTTCGCCTCGCCGAAGCGCGCGGCGACCACCGTGCGGGCATGGGCAATCTGCCCCTGCCCCGCCGGCAGCTGTCGGTCCTGCATCAGTTCGACCAGAACTGCGATGTGGCCGGCCTTGATGATGTAGAGGATGTATTCGCGGATCCAGAACAGGACGGCCGAAACAAGCCCGAAGCCGATGATGCCGCCCCAGACCGAAAAGGCTGCGGGATCGTCTCCGATATGACCGATGCCATAGCCGACCGCCGCGCCACCGCCGGTCGCCACGACATAGGCGAAGGTGATGCCGAAATAGACCAGCATGCGCAGGAGGACGAAGGGATAGGTCCGGGCCACGAGCCCGAGGGTCCGACCGATCGAAAAATCCCACATGGCCGACTGCTCTCCGCCGCTAGAATCCCAGGCTGCGCTGGATATAGCGCCAGCCACGCATGATCGGCGACTTCGTCCAGGGAATGCGCCCGGCCTCGAGCTTTCTCGCCGACTGCTCGAGAAGATTTCCGATTTCGGGGCGTTCGGCAAGACGCTCCATGTCGTAGGTCGTCACCGCGAGCGGGCTGCGCCCGAAGAGCGGGCCAGCGGGAGCCGGATGCAGGCGCGGCCCGAGACGGGCGAGGAGATCGGCGTCCAGCGCGACATACCAGTCCGCGCTGCGATCGAGCGTCACTGTCCGGCGATCATCCGGGCCGGTCGCGCGCAGCGTCGCGACAATGCGCTCGATATCCTCGGGCGTGTGGCAGGCGGTGAAGAGCCGGGAGAACATCATGTCGGCTTTCTTCGGCGCGTGGCCGACCCGTGCCGACAGCACGCGAAGATAGTCCGTCAGCTCGACGGGGAAGGAGAAGTTCTTCGGCTTGTCGCGGGAGGGCTGCATGCCGTCGAGCCCAAGGATCTCGCGGCAGAAGGCGGTGTAGATATCTGCGCGCTCGGCCAGCACCGCCTCGTAGTCGAGCACGGAAAGGCCGAGCTTGGGGTGGTCGAGAAGCGGCGCGAGTTCGCGGAACGGATTGAGCGCCTCGGACTTCTCGGGGTCGCGCAGCTGCTTTCCAGCATAGTCGGGGAAGGAATGCGTGCGGCCGTTCTTGACCGTCTCGCCCCAGACCGACATCAGGAGCGTGAAGGGATCGCGCAGGGTGTAGGCGATGGTGACCTCGGATTCCCCGAGTACCTTGCCGAGCTTGACGAAATCCTTCGGCGCCCATTTGCGGAAGCCTTCGGAGGAGATCAGCAGGTTGGCGCCCTTGGCGCGGGCGGTGTCGGCGGCCTTCTTCAAGCGCTTGAAGAGCGCTCCCTCCGCGGCCAGGATCTCCTCGCGCGAGGAGACCACCTGATGATGCGCATTCTGCGCCCGCAGCGACACGACCGGATAGAGCCAGCCGCGCGCGAGGAGCTCCTTGCGATTGCGGTAGAAATTGGACTGGAGATAGGTCGTCGCGGTCTTGCGCGGACCGACATGGATCATCAGCATGGCACTACCTGAACCGGTTGGCGAGACGACGCCAGGTCATCAGCATCGACCGGGCGGCGCCGGCGAGCCGCATGCGAAGTCCGCCGGGCCGGAACTTGCGCGTCAGGTCGTCGAGCAGCGCGCGGACCCTGGGATCAGCCTCCAGCACTTTGTCGTCAAGATAGGCGAATTCAGCGGCCCCTTCCAGGAACAGCTTGTTCCCGGCAGGCTGCGGCACCATCAGGGGTCGGTACTTGTCCAGGAGCTTGCGTTCCATCCTCGACAGGACGGCGTCATCGCGGGCGATGGTCATGGTCCGCCGCGCCGAGGGCACGGCTGCGACGGCGGCGACGATCTCGCGCCGCGTGGCATCGCCGAGCATGTGCTTGAAGACCCGGCCGACATTGACACGGCCGTCGCCCTTCCAGCGGCCCATGCGCACCAGCATCGTGCGCATGAACTCGGTCATTTCCAGCGGCTCGCGCTCGTTCGCTGCCGCCGCCGTATCGTGGGGAAGAGGACCGGTGCGGAGAATGTCCTCGCAGAAGACGTCGAAGATGTCGCGCCCCTGCCGGCCGATCTCGTCATAGAGCAGCACGGTGAGCGTGGTCCTGTCGATGCCGGCAAACCTGTCGATCTCGGACAGCGGATCGAGGGAGCGCGACTTGCCGGCCTTGCGGACCTGCTCATTGTAGTGCTCGGGGAAGGATTTGGGTCCGCCGGTCTTCACCTTCTGCGCCCAGATCGAATAGACCAGCGAGACCGGGTCGCGCAACGTATAGACGATCCGGAGCTCGTGGGGCGCCACGAGGTCGCGCAGGCGGGCGAGTGCATTCGGCCGCCACTTGTCGAAGCCTTCGGAGGAGAGAAGGACGTTGAGGTTCTTCTCCGCCGCCCGCGCGAGAATCCTGCGGATCTGAGCGACCTTGCGGCTTTCGTCGTCGAGAATGTCCTTCTGGTCGTCAGAAAGGTCGTGATGGGCGATCGCCACGCGCTCGCCCGTCTGGGGATAGAGCCAGCCCGCCTTTTCCAGCGCGCCGGCATTGTGGTGGAAGTTCCTCTGCAGCCAGGTCGTCGCGGTCTTGTGCGGCCCGACATGAAGGACGAACATCAGATCAGCTCCGTGCTCTCGATCCTGATGCCGAAGCCTTCGAGGCCGACATAATGGCGCTCGCGCGACGACATCAGCCGGATCGAGCCGATGCCGAGATCCTTGAGGATCTGGGCGCCGAGGCCGATCTCAAGCCACTCCGTTTCGCGCTGCTTGGCCTCGGAATGACCCTCGCGACCGTGGCCGATCTTGCGGTTGTGGTCGATCGACCCGACGCCGACCGAGCCCTCGCGCAGATAGACGATGACGCCGCGCCCTTCCTCGGCGATGCGGGCGAGGAACCGGTCGAGCGGCCGCGGCTTGCCGAAGACGTCGGAGGCGACGCTCTCCATATGCAGGCGGACCAGCACGTTCTCCCCGTCCCTGATGTCGCCGAACACCACGGCGAGATGCTGCATCGGGTCCCAGGGCAGCGAGTAGGTATGCGCCTCGGCCCTGCCCTGTGGCGTATCGACCGGGAAGGAGGTGACGCGCTCGATCAGCGTCTCCTTGCGCTGGCGATAGGCAATGAGGTCGGCGACCGTCACCTGTTTCAGGCCGTGCTCTTCGGCGAAGGCCTGGACCTGGGGACCACGCTTGACCGTGCCGTCGTCGTTGACGAGTTCGCAGATGACGCCGATCGGCGGCAGGCTCGCGAGCTTGCAGAGGTCGACGGCCGCCTCGGTATGGCCCGAACGCATGAGGACGCCGCCCTCGCGCGCCACGAGCGGAAAGATGTGGCCGGGACGGACGAAGTCGGAGGCGCTGACATTGGGATTGGCGAGGTTGCGCACCGTGACGGTCCGGTCGTCGGCGGAGATGCCGGTCGTGGTGCCGTGCTTGAAATCCACCGAGACCGTGAAGGCCGTCGTATGGGCCGAGTCGTTTTCCGCCACCATGGCATTGAGGTTCAGGCGCTTGGCCTCTTCGCGCGGCATCGGCGTGCAGACGATGCCCGACGTGTGGCGGACGATGAAGGCCATCTTCTCGGGCGTGCAGTGGACGGCGGCGACGATCAGGTCACCCTCGTTCTCGCGCCCGTCGTCATCCATCACAACGACGATCTCGCCGCGCTCGAAGGCGCGGATCGCATCGACGACGCGTTTCTGGTCGTAAGCCATAGTCTGAAACCTCTTCTGGGATCTAGTCGAGCCGGCCGGTCTGGCCCCGGTCGCGAAGATAGTGATCGGCGATGATGCAGGCCAGCATCGCCTCGCCGACAGGAACCGCCCGGATTCCGACACAGGGGTCGTGCCGCCCCTTGGTGCGGACCGAGACATTGTTGCCATCGGCGTCGATCGACAGACGTTCCGTCAGGATCGACGAGGTCGGCTTGACGGCGAAGCGGGCGACGATCGCCTGGCCCGTCGAGATGCCGCCGAGGATGCCGCCGGCGTGGTTGGACAGGAAGACGGGCTTGCCGTCGTTACCCATGCGCATCTGGTCGGCATTCTCCTCGCCTGTGATCTCGGCAGCGGCGAAGCCGTTGCCGATCTCGACGCCCTTGACCGCGTTGATCGACATCAGACCGGAGGCGATGTCCTGGTCGAGCTTGCCGTAGATCGGCGCGCCGAGTCCGGCCGGCACGCCCTCGGCCACGACCTCGATCACGGCACCGACCGACGAACCGGCCTTGCGAATGCCGGAAAGATACTCGTCCCAGACCGGAACGATCTCGGGATCGGGGGCGAAGAACGGGTTGTTATTCACCTCGTCCCAGCTCCAGTTCTTGCGGTTGATCTTGTGGGTCCCGATCTGCACCAGGGCTCCGCGGATCGTGACGCCGGGCAACACCTTGCGGGCGAGAGCGCCGGCGGCGACGCGGGCCGCGGTCTCACGCGCCGAGGACCGGCCGCCGCCGCGATAATCGCGGATGCCGTATTTTGTGTCATAGGTGAAGTCGGCATGGCCCGGCCGATACTGGCGGGAGATCTCGCCATAATCCTTGGAGCGCTGGTCCGTATTTTCGATCAGCATCGAGACCGGCGTGCCGGTCGTGACGAAGGTTTCGCCATCGGCATCGGTCATGACGCCGGACAGCACCTTGACGATGTCGTCCTCGCGGCGCTGGGTGACGAAGCTCGACTGTCCCGGCTTGCGCTTGTCCATCCAGTGCTGGATTTCCGACAGCGTGAAACGGATGCCGGGCGGGCAGCCGTCGACGACGCAGCCAAGCGCCGGCCCGTGGCTCTCCCCCCATGTCGTGACGCGAAAGAGGTGTCCGAATGTGTTATGCGACATGAATTGCGTTCTCGCCGCCCCTGCGGCCAACCCCGTTGTTTCCGCGGGCAGTCTTAGTGCCTGCCGGCGGAAAATAGAAGCGGAAAAGCAGCGGGCGGAGCAGGATGCCCGCGGCGATCCCGACGGCCGGCGGGCACCGGATCTGCCACGCGCCCGGCTTGAACGGCCACGGATTCCTGTTAACACTTCGGGCTTGAATATCCGCAATTCGAAGAAAATTTCGCCACATTCGGGAGCGAGACATGCGCAGGTCAGGCGTTGCACGGCACAAGGACAAGGGAACACCGATGCGCTACCTCATCGCTCTGTTGCTCGGACTTTCCGGGCTTCTCAATCCGCTCAGCGCCTTTGCCGAGAGTGCAGATGTCGAAGCCGTCATCGAGGGCGTCGACGAGGACAAGCTCACGCTGACGCTCGACGACGGCAAGAAGTACCAGGCCCCGGAGGAGTTCAATTTCGACGGGCTCAAGAAGGGCGTCAAGGTCGTCGTGTTCTATACCGAATCCGACGGGAAGCGCGTGATCAACGACCTGCAGATCGTCGAGTGACGAACAAGGGGCAGGTTTGCCCTCCAAATTCAGCAAGGATTAAGGCCGCACTGCTAGGTTTCGGCATCGACGTCGAGGACCGAAAGCCCCCATGCTGCGCCTGATCAAGAGCCTCTCCTCGCCCGCCGTCAAGCGTGCGATCATCACGACCGGGCTCGAGGTTTCGGCCTTGCTCGACGCGATCGGACTGGCGACGGGATCGCGGGGGCGTGGGGCGATCTTCACGCTGCACCATGTCCGAAAGCGCTTCGAACGGCCTTTTCATCCCAACGACATTCTCGAAGTCACCCCTGACTTCCTCGATCAGGCGCTCGCAACGCTGAAGCGCCGCGGCTACGACTTCATCCGGCTCGAAGAACTACCCGAACGGCTCGGTTCGGCATCGCGGCAGCCCTTTGCCTGCTTCACGCTCGACGACGGCAACCGCAACAACAAGACAGACGCTGCGCCGATCTTCTCCGCCCACGGCGCGCCCTTCACCATCTTCCTGACCAAGGGCTTCATCGAGGGCACGCATTCGCTCTGGTGGGAGACGCTCGAAGCCCTTCTCAACAAGGCACCGGCGATCCACTTCGACTTCGGGCTCGGTCCGGAGCCGCTGCCGGCGGCCACGCCGGGCCAGAAGCTGGCGGCCTTCAAGCGGATCACGGATTTCGTCAGCACCGCCGACGAGGCGCGGGCCGTCGAGCAGCTTGATGCCGAAGCGCGCCGCCACGGCGTGGATCCGCTTGCGATCGCCCGCGATCTGACCATGCGGGCCGACGAGCTTCGCGACCTCGCGCAAAATCCGCTCGTCTCCTATGGCGCCCATACCGTGAGCCATCGTGGCCTCGCCCGACTACCGGAACAACAGGCACGTCAGGAGATCGCCGACTCGATCGCTGCCGTCCCCGCCATGACCGGGCGAAACGCAGTGGGCTTCGCCTATACCTATGGCGACGCCCGCTCGGTGTCGCCGCGCGAGCAGCAGACGCTGCGCGATCTCGGTCTTCCGATCGGCGTCACCACCCGGCCGGGCGTGATCACGACCGACATGGAAGCCGACATGACCGCACTGCCGCGCATCTCCTTCAACGGGCTCTACCAGAAGTCCCGCTACGTCCGGGCGCTGGCAAGTGGCGTGCCCTTCAAGGTGATGCGGTGAGTGGCTCTCAGGGCCAATCGGGCATCGAAGGCGCAGGATGCTCTCCCTTACGGATACATTCGCGTCTTCTCCCAGCCCTCGCCCGCGCGGGTAAATTCCATGCGGTCGTGCAGGCGGAAGGGGCGGTCGTGCCAGAATTCGATCGACACGGGCTTCAGGCGGAAGCCGGACCAGTGGTCGGGACGTGGGATGTGGCCGATGCCGAACTTGACCGTGTATTCCGCCACGGCCTTTTCCAGCGCGAAACGGCTTTCAAGCGGACGGGACTGTTTCGAAGCCCAGGCGCCGATACGGCTGCCGCGCGGGCGGCTCTCGAAATAGGCGTCTGCCTCTGCGTCGGACACGGTCTCGACGGTGCCGCGAACCCGGACCTGGCGGCGGAGCGACTTCCAGTGGAAGACCATCGCGGCCTTCTTCTGGCCCAGCAGTTCGCGGCCCTTTTGGCTTTCATAATTGGTGTAGAACACAAATCCGTCATGATCGAAGGATTTGAGAAGCACCATGCGCACATTGGGCATTCCGTCTTCGTCGACGGTGGCAAGCGCCACGGCATTGGGGTCATTCGGCTCGCCCGCTTCAGCGTCCTTCAACCATGTGCCGAACAGGGAATAGGGTTCGTTTTCCTGGGTGAAGTCACCTGATGTTAACGCATTTTCGCTCATGATGTGGATTAAGCCCTATCGTAGGTCCGAGTTTACAGGCGTAGTTTGCGACACATATCAAAGCCTTATGGCGGCCAAAAGCCCCCAGTCGCAGCTGCGGTGAAATTCGCCGCCGTCGTGGCCGTGCCTGTGCTGCTGTCGAGCTGCATGGGCCTCGGACTTGAAAGTGCAGACACCAAGATCACCACCAATTCCGTCGACAATCCGACCACGAGGGCGCCCGCCGATACCGTCTCCGACGAGATCACGGTCCGCAATGCCGTGTCCTCGGCCGATCTCAGCCGGATGTCGGGCAGCGTCTCGATCCCCTGGGCCAACACCACGACGGGCAGCGCGGGGGTCATCACGTCGATCCGCGAAGAGAATAACGGCTCCTATGTGTGCCGCACGTTCATCACCACGCGGCACTCCTATCGCGGCATCTCCAACTACGGCGGCAAGGCATGCCTGGTCGGCTCGGGCGAATGGCAGGTTGTCGCGTTCAAGGAGATGAGTTGAGGCAAATACGTCGGACTTTGCCTCGAAGTTTACCGATCCGATACGAAATTTTGCAACAAGTTCATGTGACAACCTTTTGACAACAGAGCCCGATCCATGGCCGGCGACAACAGGATGCGCGATCCCTATACCGTACTCGGCGTGAGCCGCTCGGCCGACATGGTCGAGATCAAGGCTGCTTGGCGCGCGATGGCCAAGAAGCTCCACCCCGACCAGAACCGCGGCGATCCGAGCGCCCAGAGCCGCTTCACCGAGGTCGGCCGGGCCTATGACCTGCTGAAGGATCCCGAAAAGCGCCGACGCTACGACGAGATGCTCAACCGGACGTCCTTCGCCAGCGCGAATGCCGGGCGGCAGAGCGCAGCTGCCGGAAATTCGCGACGGCCGGGCGAAGAACCGACCTTCATGGAGCGCCGGGCCGAGAAGGCGCGGATGGAGGCGGAAGCGCGCGCCCGCGCCGAGGCCGAGGCCCGCATGCGCGAGGAAGCCGAAGCGCGGGCCCGGATGAAGGCCCAGGCCGAGCGCGCCCGTGCGGAAGCCGAGCAGGCCGGGGCTGCGGGTCCCGACATCGACATCGAAGACGACGACGTCACGCCCGAACAGCACGAGCAGTTCTTCGAGAAGCTGTTCGGAAGCCGGCGGCAGGCGGGCTCGAATACGGAAGGCCCGAACCCCGGTCGGCGGAGCGAGGACAAACCACCCCGCGAGGAGGCCCCTCGCGCCGCGGAGGACAAACCCCGCGCTGAAGCACCCGCCGCCGAGCCGAAGGCCGCCGAGCCGGATAGCGGCAGGCCGCAGGCTGACGCCGAGACCACGGCGCAAGCCGCCTACCGGGCGGACGCCGATGCCGCATCGGACGAAGGCAATGCCTCGCCGGCGCGCAACCTCTTCAGCTATCTCGTCAAACGGCTGACCGGACAGGTCGGGGCGCCGGACAGGGCGCCAGAGCACCGCGTCGATGCCTGGGTGACGATCGAAGACCTGCTCTCGCGGGTCAACCCGACCGTCAACGCGCCGGATGGCAAGCTGCTGACCGTGCCGCTGCCCGACGACGCCATGGAAGGCACGACCGTACGGCTCGAGGGCTACGGCCACAAGCTGCCGGGAATGAAGCGGGGCGACGTTGTCGCCACACTGCGCATCAAGCCGCATCGCTGGTATCGTCCTGAACATTACGACCTCCACACATTTCACGATATCGACATCGAGAACGCCGTGCTGGGCTGCGAGACGACGGTGGAGACGCCGGACGGTCCGGTCCGCATCCGCGTCCCCGAATGGTCTGGCTCCAATCGCGTGGTTAAGGTCGAGGGACATGGGCTGCCGCGGGGCGGCGGGCGGCGCGGCAATCTGGTCGTCGAGATACGGGTGATGCTGTGGGATCATCCCGACCAGAAGGTCATCGACCTGATGCGCTCGCTGCGCGAGGGCCTGTTTCTCTGACGGCGAATGCGCCATGGCGCTCCCGATCCATGACAGCACCGTGAAATCCGCTGTTGAAAAGCCGCCGAGCGCCTCGACCGGCCGTCGGTGTGGCCACACCAAATCTTGCTTTTCCTAACATTTGATGATTTGTGCGCCGCTTGAACCGCCTGCCTTCGTATGCGATAGGCGACAACGGATTTTCAGTTCTGGAGAGCATTCATGAGCGGATTGATGGCGGGCAAGCGCGGCATCATCATGGGAGTTGCCAACAACCGCTCCATCGCCTGGGGGATCGCCAAGGCCATCCATGCCCATGGCGGCGAGATTGCGCTGACATATCAGGGCGAGGCCCTAAAGAAGCGCGTGGAGCCGCTCGCGGCCGAGATCGGCGCGGTGGTCGCCGGCGATTGCGACGTCAGTGACGAGGCCTCCATCGATGCGGCCTTCGCCGAAATCGAGAAGCTGTGGGGCAAGATCGACTTCCTCGTGCACGCGATCGGATTCTCGGACAAGGACGAGCTGACCGGCCGCTATGTCGACACGACGCCGGAAAACTTCGCCAAGACCATGCAGATCTCGGTCTATTCCTTCACATCGGTCGCCCGTCGGGCGGAAAAGCTGATGACCGCCGGCGGCTCGATGCTGACGCTGACCTATTACGGCGCCGAAAAGGTGATGCCGAACTACAATGTCATGGGTGTCGCCAAGGCCGCGCTCGAGGCGAGCGTCAAATATCTGGCGGTCGATCTCGGGCCGAAGAACATCCGCGTCAACGCCATTTCGGCCGGACCGATAAAGACGCTCGCAGCGTCCGGCATCGGCGACTTCCGCTACATCCTCAAGTGGAACGAATACAATGCGCCACTCCGGCGCACGGTGACGATCGAGGAAGTCGGCGATGTCGGCCTCTACATGTTGTCCGACCTGTCGCGCGCGGTGACCGGCGAAACGCATCATGCCGACAGCGGCTACCATGTCGTGGGCATGAAGGCCGTGGATGCACCCGACATCACCGTGGTCAAGGACTGACATCGTCCCGGAGCGCCCATGCCCGTGACCCACTACATTCTCCGTCACGGGCAGACCGACTGGAACGCGGAGTGGCGGCTCCAGGGCCAGAAGGACATTCCTCTCAACGATCTCGGCCGCCAGCAGGCGCGCGATAACGGGCTGCGCCTTGCACGGCTCGCTGGCGATCTCGGCGGCCACGATTTCGTCGCAAGCCCGCTCGGGCGAGCTCGGGAGACGATGGAACTGGCCCGCGCCGCGGCCGGCCTCGACCCCCTCGCCTACCGGCTCGACGAGAGGCTCAAGGAAATCAGCTTCGGCGACTGGGAGGGCTATACCGGCCGCGAACTCAAGGTGCTCGACCGCACCCGGCATCGCGAACGCCAGGAGCAGAAATGGGACTTCATCCCGCCCGGAGATTTCGCCGAGAGCTACGAGATCCTGTCCTGGCGGGTCGGCTCCTGGTTGAAGTCGCTCGACCGGCCGACGGTGGCGGTCTGCCATGGAGGCGTGATCCGCTGCATTTTCAAGCTGGCGGGCGGGGTCGCCCGCGAAGAGGCGGCAAGCCTCGACATTCCGCAGGACCGGGTGCTGGTCTATGCAGACGACAGGCTCGAATGGCGCTGAGAGCGTCGCGGGTCAGTTCTGACCGAAGATCAGGGGCGAAACCTTGGCCGCTTCGGCCGGCCCCGGCTCGCTGAGCAAGGAATATTCCAGACGCCGCGGCGCCTCGCCGCTCGCGATGGTACGGAGACTTTCCGTGCCGGGGAACTGCCAGGCGCCATCAGAGGCGACGAAGGAGACGCAGCTGGAGTTCAGCGTCTCGCCGAAGGCATATTGCACGACATAATAGCCGTCGGGAATGCCCGACAGCGCCGCGCTCGCATGCGGATACATGTACATCGCAGCGATCAGCCGCTTGTTGAAGGCGCTTCGCAGCTTGACGATCGCGGGAGATGCGGTGTCGTTCATGACCGCGATCTCGTGGCCCTGGGCGACGCGCGGGTTGATGCGGTAGAGCACCTCGCCATTCTCGGGCTCCTTCCAGCATTCACGAGCTGTCGGCTGGCGGGTCTCGAAATCGTCCCGGACGCCGCCGGTGATCGCATCGACGGGCGGCACAAGCGAGGCAATCGACCGATTGCGCACCTCCCTGACATCGTCGGTCTGCATGGCCTGCAGCACCACGCCGCCGATGCCGACCGGCAGGACCGCCGCCAGCATCAGGTGGGTCATGGCGGCGACGGGCTTGATGCGCCAGGGATCCTTGAGCCGCGTCTTGCGGGGATTGGCGCCGCGCGATTCCATCTCCTCGACCAGTTCGCGGGCGCCGTCAGCTATTTCGGGATCCTCTGCATCGACCAGCTTGCTGGCAAGCGCATAACCGAGCTTGCGGTTGCCCTGTGCGGCGAAGGCACGGCTGTTGCGCCAGAGGAGCTCCTCTTCGGCCTCGCGGTCGCGGGCGCCACCCATGGCGTTACGGGCGATCGCCCTCAGGGTCAGGAGCGGCGCGAGCGGAACCGCCCACCAGCCGAAGACGGCAGTAAACACGGAGGCGCGGACCGCTGCCGTCTGGGCGCAACGCGTGCAGAAGATGCCGCTCGTCGGGCGGCGGAAAGAGACGAAGACGACGCTGAAGAGACGCTCGAAGGTCAGCACCCTCGGCTGGGCGGTGACGGTGCCGCAGCGCGAGCATTTGACGGGGTGGATGCCGAGCCAGGAATGTTCGGCATCCTCGAGCGTGAATCGCCGGTCGTAGCGCGCCCGCGCCTCGCTGTCGGACAGGATCTTGTAGGCGTCGTAGATCTTGTGGAAATCGAAGCCCGAGGCGCGGCTGCCGGTATCGGGATGCGTCTGCTTGGCGAGCCGCCGGTAGGCGCTCTTGATTTCATCGGGATCCGCAGCGGGCGAAACCCCCAGGGCGCGATAGAGGCCCTCAGGATCGCTGTGTCGCATGCCACTGCCCCCGTTCCAAATCAGAATGAGATTAGACGAAAATCAACTGCTTTTCCACAGGCTAGGGCATGCAGCCTGCGCGTGGCCGCCCTGCTCAGGGTGCCGGCATGTCAGGCGGCGCCAGACGGGTGCCGGCGAAGGCTTCTTCGGCGATTCGGGTGCAGAACTCGCCCCAGCGGCAGTCACGGCAGGCAGCGCGGATCGTGCCGCCTGCAAAGGCCTCGCGCAGCGCCGCAATCATCGATGCGGTCAGCACGAGTGGCCCGTCGAGATCGCGGCCGAGAAGGGACGACACCTGGGCCACCGCCTCGGCATCCAGTGCGCGTGTCTCCGGACATCCGCAATCGTGATTGCAGGCCTGCCGGTCGTCAGTCGAGAGCGCGCCGCAGATGTCGTCGGGTCCTTCGGCGAGCACGACAGTCCGGCCGGCGTCGATCGCCTCCACGATGGCTGTCATGTTGTCGACGAAAGCAGGCGTGTAGCCCACGCCGCGATAGGTCAGGATGCACAAAAAATGATGCCCGCGCAGGCGCACGGGCATCATCGTCGTCAGGTTCAGATCGAGGCGATCAGAGCTGGGCAAACCGGGTGGCGCCCTTGAGCACGCCCTTGGCGATCAGCGCCGCCAGGACCAGCTTCAGCGCGTCGCCGAGCAGGAACGGATAGAGGCCGGCCTGCAGCGACGCCTGATAGCCGATGAGATAGCCGAGCAGGGCGATGCCGAGCGCGAAGATGATGATTTCGCCGAGCAGGAGCGTGCCGATCATGCCGACCCAGCTGCGGGTCAGGCCGCGGTCGGCCAGGAAGCCCATCACGGCGGCGGCAACGACGAAGCCTGCGACATAACCCGCGGTATAGGGCTTGGCGATCAGCTCGGCCATGTTGGCGAAACCGGTGAAGACCGGCAGTCCGAGCGCGCCTTCGATCACATAGAGAACCAAAGTCGCGGTCGCCATGCGAAAGCCGAAAGTCACGCCGATCAGCATCACGGCCAGCGTCTGCAAGGTCATCGCCACGGGAAAGAACGGCACCGCAATCTGCGACAGGACCGCGAGGAACACGCTGCCGAGCGCGACGATCGCCGCCTTTTTGGCCAGCGAGCCGGTCGCGAGCGCTTCGAAGGTTGAGATGCTATCGGTCTGAGCCATGTGGATACTCCCGTCCCATTGAATTAACGTCTTTCTGTCACGAAATGGATTCATATTGCAATCGCGAAATTGGTCGAAGGGCCGGCGTTGGTGTGCCGAGCCGGTGCCTGTTGAAAACGTCCCCAGCGCGATTTACCGACCTCCCCGCCAAGATTAAGGTCCCGCCATGACAACGATCCTCTACGAACATCCGGTCTTCCTCGAGCACCATGTGCCGCCCGGCCATCCGGAGCGCGCGGACCGGCTGCGGGCGCTCAACGCGGCACTCGAGCACGAGAACTTCAAGCCGCTCGTGCGGCGGGAGGCCCCGACGGCGAACGAGGATGCGGTGACCCTCGCCCATCCCGAGAGCTTCCTCTTCGAAGTGATGCGGATGATGCCGGAGGAGGGCGTGCGCCAGATCGAGGCGGACACGCATGCCAGCCCGCAGAGCCTGAAGGCCGCGCTGACCGGGATCGGTGGCGCCATGGCCGGCGTGGACGATGTGTTTTCGGGCAAGGCGGACAATGTCTTCGTCGCGAGCCGCCCGCCCGGCCACCACGCCGAGCACGACCGGGTGATGGGCTTCTGCCTGTTCAACACGGTGGCGATCGCGGCGCGGCATGCCCAGAAGGTTCACGGCGTCGAGCGCGTTGCCATCATCGATTTCGACGTGCATCACGGCAACGGAACGCAGGACATCTTCGAGGCCGACCCGAGTGTTCTCTATTGCTCGACGCACCAGATGCCGCTCTATCCCGGCACCGGGGCCAAAGACGAGACCGGCGTCGGCAACATCGTCAACGCCCCCCTCAACCCGCATGACGGCAGCGCCGACTTCCGTGACGCCGTGCGCGCCCGCGTGATGCCGGCCCTGCACAACTTCCGCCCTGACCTCGTGATCATCTCGGCCGGCTTCGACGCGCACCACCGCGACCCGCTGGCGCAGATCAACCTGGTCGGCGACGACTTCGACTGGGTGACCGGCCAGCTGATGGACGTAGCCGGGCGCTATGCGGGCAACCGGGTCGTCAGCGTGCTCGAGGGTGGCTATGATCTCGAGGGCCTCGCCGAGTCGGCGGGCCTGCATATCTGCCGCCTGATGAAGGGATGACGATGAACACCGCAACCGACCGCACCGACGTCAGCGCACTCACCTTCGAACAGGCGGTGGCGGAACTCGAGGGGATCGTGGCGAGCCTCGAGCGTGGCGACGTGGCCCTCGACAAGTCCATCGAGATCTACGAGCGCGGCGAGGCCCTGAAGAAGCATTGCGAGACCCTGCTGAGTGCTGCCGAAGCACGGATCGAGAAGATTAGGCTCGACAGGAACGGCAAGCCCACGGGAACCGAGCCCCTCGACCGCGAATGAGCCGGGCACTTTCGTCTCTCGCTTGACTGTCTCCAGCGGTGCCCCTAGCGTCGCCGCAAATGGAGGCTAAGCATGAACCGTCTCGCCTATCTGCCCCTGCTCGCGGCGCTTTCCGCCTGCCCGGCGCTGGCAAACGACACCACCGCCGAACTGAAGACCGGCGGACTGGCCTTCACCCGGTCCGACACAATCGAGATGGCCGAGGAAAAGCTCTACATTTCCCCGGACGAAGTGCGCGTCGACTACGTTTTCCACAACACGGCGGACACGCCGTTCTCGACGTATGTCGCCTTCCCGATGCCCGATATCCAGGGCTCACCGGAATACAATGTCGCCGCCGGGGACAATGCCAGCGACAACTTCCTCGGCTTCAGCGTCACCCAGGACGGCAAGCCAATCGAGCCGAAGCTGCAGCAGCGCGCCTTCGTCGCCAATATCGACATGACCGACGAGATCGTGAAGGCGGGCATTCCGCTCAATCCGCTCAACCTCGAGACACGCAAGACGATCGGGACCCTGCCCGAGGCAACGTTGCAGGACTGGCTGGAACGCGGCCTCGTGCTCAAGGACATCTATACCGACAGCGAGGGCGAGAAGAGCGAATATGCGCCGCTGTGGAACCTGAAATCTTCCTATTACTGGAAGACGACTTTCCCGGCCGGCGGCGACGTGCGCGTGTCACACAAGTACAAGCCGAGCGTCGGCGGCACGGTGGCGACCACCTATCTCGACGAGAACAACGAGCCCAAGGGCGAGCGCTACGAGGAGTACAAGAAGAAGTTCTGCATCGACGACAGCTTCGTGAAGCTGGCGAAGAAGTCGAACGAGGACATGGCGGCTGGCCGTCCTGCACTCTATGAGAACTGGATTTCCTACATCCTGACGACCGGCGGCAACTGGTATGGCCCGATCAAGAGCTTCACCCTGACCGTCGACAAGGGCGACAAGGCCAACTACGTCAGTTTCTGCGGCACCGGTGTGAAGAAGACCGGGCCCACGACCTTCGAGATGAAGGCGACGGATTTCTATCCTGAGCGCGATCTCGACATCCTGCTTCTGAAGCCCACGAACTGGCAATAGTGCAGCGCCGATACCGCGCGCACGACCCCCTACGAGGTCCCGACGATGCGCCTTCCTGTTCTCGCCGCCCTCGTCATGCTGCCGGCCCATGGCGCTTTCGCCTTCACCGACAGCGGCGACAATGTCGCTGAACTGGTGCTCAGAAGCCTGGTCATGCCCAAGACGACGCTCGTCGCGATGGCCGAGACCACGGTGCGCATATCGCCGAGGACGGTGCAGGCCGACTATGTGTTCCACAATGCCGGCGAGGCTCCCGTAACGTCGGTCGTCGTCTTTCCGCTGCCAGACGTCGAGGGCCCCTATGTCAACTTCGACGCTGGCGACACGTCCGTCGACAACTTCCTCGGCTTTGCGGCCACCATGGACGGCAAGGCCGTCAAGCCGCGCCTGCAGCAGCGCGTCTATTCCGCGGAGCTCGATCTGACCGACAGGCTGACGGCCGCCAAGGTGGCGCTCAATCCCCTGTCGGAGAAGGCCAAGGCCGACGTGCAATCCCTGCCCGCCGCCACGATCGACGAGTGGCTGAGGCTCGGCCTGCTCGTTGAGGACACCAGCGAGACCGCCGCAGACGGGGGCAAGGTCTATGCGCCGGCCTGGACCCTGAAATCCACGCTCTCCTGGTCCGCCACCTTTCCGCCCGGCATGGACATGAAGATCTCCACCAGCCATGCCAACAGCCTCGGCTCCAGCGTCGGCTTCGGCCTGAGCAGCGACGCAGGCACCGACGATCCCGGCGTCAAATCGCTCACGGAGAAATACTGCGTCGACGCTTCGATCATAGCCGCGGCAAAGGCGACGCAGGACAACGGCAGCGCCTACAACGCCTCCTGGAGCACCTACCGACTGAAAGCCGGCAGCGACTGGTCGCCAGGCATCGGAACATTCACCCTTATCATCGAGCCGAGCAGCGATGCGGGTCTCGCAAGCGCCTGCGGACCAGAGGGCGAGCATGCAGGACCCGGATCTGCGGTCGTGTTCAAGGACTATGGTCCAGACAAAGACATCGACGTCCTGTTTCTCGATCCGGCAGAGTCGCCCTGAAGCGTCCCTGACGCATCTGGGCGCCTGCGCGGCTTGCGGCTACTCTGCGGCGCCGACGGCCATCGGCTTCCGGCCGAGCACGTCGAATACCGTCGCCACGATGCCCTTGCGGTCGAGACCGGCCAGCGCGTTCATGGTCTCGGGCTTGGCCTGCTCCATGAACATGTCGGGCATGACCAGCGGACGGACGCGCAGGCGCCCGTCGAGCAGGCCCTCATGGGCCAGGAAATGCAGCACATGGCTGCCAAAGCCGCCGATCGCGCCCTCTTCGACTGTCACCAGCACCTCGTGATGGCGGGCGAGCTGACAGATGAGATCATGATCGAGCGGCTTGGCGAAGCGGGCGTCGGCGACGGTCGTCGGCAGGCCCGCCGCGTCGAGATCCTCGGCGGCGAGCAGTGCATCGGCGAGGCGCGTGCCGAAGGACAGGATCGCGATCTTGCTTCCCTGCTTGACGATTCGGCCCTTGCCGATCTCGAGGATGGAACCGCGTTGCGGCATGTCGACGCCGACGCCCTCGCCGCGCGGATAGCGGAAGGAAATCGGCCCATCGTCATAGGCGGCCGCGGTGCGGATCATGTGCTTCAGCTCCGCCTCGTCCGCCGCGGCCATGACGACGAAGCCCGGCAGAGTGGCAAGATAGGTCGTGTCGAAGGAACCGGCATGGGTCGGCCCGTCGGCGCCGACGAAGCCCGCACGGTCGATGGGGAAACGGACCGGCAGCTTCTGGATCGCCACGTCGTGGACGACCTGGTCATAGGCGCGCTGCAGGAAGGTCGAATAGATCGCGACGAAGGGCTTGAAGCCCTCGGCGGCGAGACCAGCGGCGAAGGTCACCGCATGCTGCTCAGCGATGCCGACGTCGAATGTGCGCTTCGGGAAGACCTCCGCGAGCTTGCCGATGCCGGTGCCGTCGGGCATGGCGGCGGTGACGCCGACGATCTTCTCGTCGTGGCGCGCTTCCTCGACAAGCGCATCCGCGAAGACCGAGGTATAGGCCGGCGCGTTCGGCTTGGCCTTGGCCTGTGTGCCGGTGATGACGTCGAACTTGTTGACGCCGTGATACTTGTCGGCGGCCGCTTCGGCGGGCGGATAGCCCTTGCCCTTCTGGGTGACGACATGGATCAGCACCGGGCCGTTGCCGTTGTCGCGGACATTGCGCAGCACCGGCAGCAGGTGCTCGAAGGAATGACCGTCGATCGGACCGATATGGTAAAAGCCGAGCTCCTCGAAGAGCGTGCCGCCGGTGACGTAGCCGCGGGCATGCTCGACGGCGCGGGTGATGGCGCGGTCGATGTTCTTGCCGAGATAGGCAGTCAGCTTCTTGCCGATCTCGCGGAAGCCGAGATAGGTGCGCCCGGAGGCGAGACGCGCGAGATAGGCGCTCATCGCCCCGGTCGGGGGGGCGATCGACATGTCGTTGTCGTTGAGGATGA
>JAESFG010000529.1_pt1 | contig 19210 bp, 11 predicted proteins | sample 9269371 | NCBI WGS metagenome assembly JAESFG01 (sample SAMN14506227, study PRJNA617093) | algae metagenome | isolation source: Aetokthonos hydrillicola CCALA 1050 (B3-Florida) and co-occurring... | place: USA: South Carolina | collected 2013-01-01 | reverse complement strand
ACACCCAACAGTTGTGCAAAAAACAAACGCCGGGCATTTATCCACCACCGGCAGGGGGCAACCCTATATGCTTAACTTGCCGCAGCTATGAAGTTTACAAAAGAACAGGAACAGATACTGGCATCTACCGGCAACATTAAGATAAACGCGGTGGCAGGCTCGGGCAAAACCACCACCATTATTGCCTATGCCCAAAGCAGGCCTGCCAACAGCAGTATACTGTACCTGGCTTTTAACAAAACCGTGAAAGACGAAGCAGCACGCCGCTTTACAGCCCTAGGCATGCACAGTGTAACCGTTGAAACCGCCCACTCGCTTGCCCTGAAACACATACGCCACATGTACCCGCAATACACCATTAAAAAAAATGGTTACCGCACTACCGAAATTGTAGAACTGCTGGGGCTTACAGGCCGGGGTGAGAAACATGCGGAATATGTGATTGCCAACCACATTAACCGTTTTATTGCCTACTTCTGCAACAGCGACAAACAACGCGTTCAGCAACTGAATTACCTGGATGTGGTTACAGACCCTACCGCCAAAAACTTTGTGGCCACCTACTACTCCTATATTGAAGAAAAAACACGCCTGCTACTGGCCAAAATGAACAATGGCGACATTGAAATGACCCATGATTTTTATCTCAAAAAATTTCAACTGTCTAACCCGGTATTGTACTACGATTATATTTTGTTTGATGAGGGGCAGGATGCATCGGCCGCTATGGTAGATGTGTTTTTGCAGCAAAAAGCCACCAAAGTAATTGTGGGCGATACCCACCAGCAAATTTATGCCTGGCGTTATGCTATTAACTCGCTGGAAAAGATTGATTTTCCGGTGTACCACCTGTCTACCAGTTTTAGGTTTGGGCAGCAGGTGGCCAATCTGGCTGCTACCATTTTGGCATGGAAGGAGCATATAGGCAAAAGCACCGTTGTAAACAGTACCGGCAAAGGCCAACCCGGCGATGTGGCCACCAAAGCCGTAATAGGCCGCACCAACCTGGGCCTGCTGCTAAAAGCCATTGAATATGTAACCGAAAAGAAAAGCCTGAAACGCCTGTACTTTGAAGGCAACTTTAACACCTATACTTATGCGGACGAAGGCACCTCGTTATACGACGTACTGAACCTGCACCTGGGCAAAAAGCAACTGATACGCGATAAGCTGATTAGCCAGATGAACACCATGGAAGAACTGGAAGACTATGTAGAGAAAACCGAAGATGTGCAACTGGGCATGATGATGGAAATTGTAGAAACCTATGGCGACCGTGTGCCAGACATACTGAAAAGCATTAAAGACAAACACGTAGACCCCGCCGACAGGCATAAGGCTGAAGTAATTTTTTCGACCGTGCACAAAAGCAAGGGCATGGAATACGATGCCGTACACATTGTAGACGATTTTATAACCGAGGAAAAACTGCAAAAGCTAACCGAAGAAGATATTGGCCTGCACCACAACCGCTACAACGAAGAAATAAACCTTTTGTATGTGGCCATTACCCGTACCTGCAGCCGCCTGTACATACCGGAAAAAATATTGCCCCCTGTTTTTCCCCGCAGCGTACACATACAGGTAATACCCAACCTGCCTGCAGCACCCCAATACAAAACTTACCAGCCTGCAGCCAACCTGCAGGCCATTAAAAGCCAGGCCGCCAAAGACAAAAAATATACGGTTGCCGGTGCCAGGACCATTAACAAAAAGGCTTACGAGCCCTGGACGGCCGAACAGGACGGACAGCTGCTACGCCAATACCAGGACGGTAAAACCATGGCCCAACTGGCTACGCAGTTTAACCGCACCAAAGGGGCTATTATATCTCGCCTGCGTAAACTGGGTGCAGATGAGCAGGCCGGCTAAAAAAGCCAACCTGATACCCGCTGCTGCCTTACTTTTGCGGGGCTTGTGCTATAACTATCTAAAAACATTATGTATGCGTAAACAAATTGCTGCGGCTAACTGGAAAATGAATTGCACGTTACCCGAAGCCACAGAACTGCTGAATAAACTGTCTGCAGCAGAGCTGCAACTGTCTGAAACCAACCAGGCCGTATTTGCAGTACCGTTTCCCTACCTGTCATTGGCGGTAGATACCCTTACCCACAAACCTTTTGTGCATGTAGCCGCCCAAAATTGCTACAGCAAAAAAGCAGGTGCCTATACGGGCGAAACAAGTGTAGCCATGCTTCAATCGCTGGCGGTGGGTTATGTAATCATAGGCCACTCTGAACGCAGGGAATATTTTAACGAAAGCAACCAGCTACTGGCCGAAAAAACAGACATAGCCCTGGAATACGATATTACACCCATCTTTTGCTGCGGCGAGCCATTGAACATACGCGAGGCAGGCACCCAGAACGATTATGTAAGCCAGCAGTTGAACGAGTCGTTGTTCCATTTGTCAGAAGAAGCCATTCAAAAAGTAGTGATAGCCTACGAGCCCATTTGGGCCATTGGTACCGGCAAAACCGCTACCAGCCAGCAGGCACAGGAAATGCATGCCCACCTAAGGGGTATACTGGCCGGCAAATATGGCCAGGCTGTAGCAGACAACATTACCATTTTATATGGGGGCAGCGTAAAGGGCAGCAATGCAGCAGAGCTGTTTGCCCAGCCCGATGTAGATGGTGGCCTGGTAGGTGGTGCCTCTTTAAATGCCGATGAGTTTGTAACCATCATTAACGCACTTAAAAAATAAACGGCGTTTTACTGCATTGCCGCCCTGCAGCCTTAACCGGTATAAGCAGGGCGGCTTTGTTTTGTATTGCCTACAAGGTATATTGCAGTTATAAACAAACCCGCCAGCTAACTATGGAGAATGTTGCACTGATTGTAATGCTGATGTTTGGCATTACTTTTTTGGGTGTGCTAAGTACCAGGTTCAAGTTTCCGTTTCCTATTATACTGGTATTAAGCGGTGTGGCCATTAGCCTGGTGCCGGGCCTGCCCGTTATTACCCTAAAGCCCGAAGTGGTGTTCCTGGTGTTTTTACCGCCTTTGCTGTATGCCGCGGCATGGAATACCAGCTGGCATGAATTTAAAGCCAACAGGAGGCCCATATCGCTGGCTGCATTTGGGCTGGTATTGTTTACCACCTTGCTGGTGGGTGCAGCAGCCCATTACCTTATACCCGGCATGAGCTGGCCATTGTCTTTTGTGCTGGGTGCCATTGTTTCGCCGCCCGATGCACTGGCGGCAACATCGGTTACCAAAGGCCTGGGGCTATCGCCCCGCATGATTGCCATACTGGAAGGCGAAAGCCTGGTAAATGATGCCAGCGGACTGATTGCTTATAAATATGCCTTAACCGCCATTACGCTGGGCAACTTTGTTTTGTGGCAGGCGGGGCTGGATTTTGTTAAAGTGGTGGTAGGCGGTATTGCTGTAGGGCTAGCCATAGGTTACCTGATGTATTTTGTACACAAGAAATTTATTTGCGATGCGGTTATAGAGGTAACCCTTACGTTTCTTACCCCATTTGCTGCGTACTTGCTGGCAGAGCATTTTCATTTATCGGGCGTACTGGCGGTAGTAAGCTCGGGCTTGCTGCTGTCGTTTTATTCGGTAGAGATATTCTCGCACCAAAGCCGCATTATGGCCTATTCTGTTTGGGAAGTAGTCATGTTCATACTCAACAGCCTTATTTTTATTTTGCTGGGCCTGCAACTGCGTACCGTAATGGATGGCATACAGGGTTATACCCGCAGCGAACTGCTTTTATACGGCTTAGTGGTAAGTGCGGTGGTGATAGTCATTCGTTTTATATGGGTGGTGCCGGCGGCCGTAGTGCCCCGCATGCTTAGCAAAAAGATACGCGAAACCGAAAGCTTCGACAAACGCAACATGGTTATTTTTGGTTGGGCCGGTATGCGTGGCGTGGTGTCTATGGCTGCAGCCTTATCGTTACCGCTGGCCATGCCCGATGGCTCGGCCTTCCCGCAACGCAACCTGATTATTTACCTTACGTTTTGTGTAATCCTTTCCACGCTGGTATTGCTGGGCTTAACCCTGCCCTGGGTTATACGTAAAATGAAAGTGCCAGCCCACTCTGTAGAGGCTGAAGAGTACGAGATACGCACACATGTGGTTAGCCAAACCATCAGCTATATTGAAGAGCACCTATCGCTGGTGAGCAATGAACTGCTTAACAACATCAAAACCAAATACGAGATCAAATACAACCGCTTGCAAAAAACGGATTTGCCTGCGGGATACTTTGGCCAAAAGGCAGACAACCCTACCAATATTTTTAACGAGTTTTCGCAAATGCAGATAGATTTGCTGGGTGTGGAAAGGCAGGCATTGATACAAATGCACCGGCAGGGCAAAGTAAGCGAGGAAGTGCTGCGTAAAATGGAAAAGGAACTGGATTTGGAAGAAGCCAGGCTACAGATGGAAATGTACAACCGTTAGCCAATGGGGTTTATTGGTTTATTGGGATATTGGGTTGTTTATTAGTTTATTGGGATATTAGTTTATTAGGATATTGGTTAATTGGGTTATTAAGGTGGATTAGGTTATTGGGGATATTGGGGTTGATTAGTTATTGGGTTATTAGGATAAATAGGAAACCGGGTGTAAACCATTATTGGTTTACTAATAAACCAATTAACTAATAAACCAATTAACTGATAAACCAATTAACCGATTAACCGCCCTCACCGCAATGCTTCGTATGAAACTTATTATAACCATACTTTTATTTATGACAAACATGGCTATGGCCCAACATTTAGTAGTGGGCACGTATACATCTACGCCCGAAGAAGGCATACTGGTTTATGAGTGGGATGCTGTTGCAGGCAAAGCAAAACTGGTGCATACGGCCAAAGGCATCAGTAACCCATCGTACCTGGTGGCCAGTACTAACGGTGCATACATATATGCCGTAAACGAGAACGAGGGCAATGCAGCCGCAGCCAGTGCTTTTCATTTTGATAAAAAAAGCGGGCAACTGCATTTTTTAAACAAACAAACTACCGGCGGAGACCACCCTTGTTACATTGACATTAATGCTGAACGTACGCTGGCGGTTACAGCCAACTATACCGGTGGCAACCTTAGCGTATTTGCTATTGCGGCAGACGGCAAACTGCAACCCGCTGCACAGGTAATTAACCATAGCGGCAGTAGCCTGCATGCAGAAAGGCAAAAGCAGCCGCATGTACATACCACCGTTTTTTCGCCGGACGGCCAATATGTACTGGTGAACGACCTGGGTACAGACAAGCTATACGTTTACCCTGTAACAGCAGATGCAAAACAACCATTGGATACTACGCACGTAAAAGAATATAAGCTAACACCCGGCGAAGGGCCCAGGCACCTGGCGTTTAACCCCAAGCTGCCGGTGGTTTACATTATGAATGAACTTACAGGTAACGTTACCGCTTTTAACTGGAACAACGGGCAGGCTACACTATTGCAAAACAACAACCAGCTTATACCCACCGGCCGCGAAGATGAAGGCGGTGCCGACATACACATTACGCCTGACGCCAGGTTTTTATACACCACTACTAGGGGTAAAAGCAATGAAATAAGTATTTACAGCATTGGTGCAGACGGCCAGCTTACGTTTAAAGCCAAACGCCCTGCCGAAGGCATACACCCACGCAATTTTGTAATAGACCCTACCGGCAAATTTTTACTGGTGGCCAACAGGGATAGCAACAGCATTACTGTTTTTGCCATTGATACAGCCACCGGCCTGTTACAACCCACCGGTGAAACAATCAACGTATCCAAACCTGTTTGCTTAAAGTTTGTGGAGTAGACCATGGACTATGAACCACAGGCTATGAACCATGAACTGTAGCCCTTTGCCAAGCATGGATTGGCTGTACAATCCCCCATGAAGCCCGCTACACACAGGCAAATGAAGGAGGGGTAAACTTCCATTCAGTCTTCGCCCTCATCTTTCTTGTGGCCTCACCCCAACCCGGTTTACAAAACCGGCGATAAGCTGTTCGACATTACAAATGTCGAACAGCTTATCGGTAAGACCATGGACTATGCACCATGGACTATGAACCATGCACCATGGACTATGTACCATGAACTGTAGCCCTTTGGTGACTTTGTGGCTGAGTATTGTTCCTACAGTACAAGTGTGCGACGCAACCGGTGCCCAATAGTATTCCTGCTGTTGGTTACCAAAAAAAAGCTTACCCTAACAGCGTGTGTTGTTTATTGATGAGCCTGGTAGTAATCCCACATTATCTGGAAGATTTTTTCTTTCAACTCTTTAGAGCTGAGGTTGCCCGGGTAAACGGCGGGCAGCACATGCATTTCAATTTTGCCGGGCAGCATGTAAAATGCTTTGGAGGCCGGCAATATTTTACGCGTATTGAAAATGATTACGGGAATTACGGGCTTGCGTGTATCTACGGAAAGCTTGAAAGCCCCGTCGTAAAAGGATTTGAGCGGGTTATTGGTTTTGTTGCGGGTACCCTCGGGATAGATGACCATATCCATTTGGTTGTGCAAAACCCGCTTCATTTCATCGTAGCTTTTGCGGCGGCTTTCATCGCTGTTGCGATCTACCAGCACGCTGCCAAAAGCATAAATCCAGCCAAACAAAGGCACTTTGGTAAAACTTTTTTTAGCAATGGTTTTATTGGCCCTGGGCATAAACGGCGTACTGATGGGAATATCCATAAGGCTATTGTGGTTGCATACCACCACGCAGTTTTCAACGCCGTTAAAATGCTGCTTGCCCTTAACGGTAAACGGGCAGCCCACAGCGTTTAAAAAGATTGTCATCCACACGCGGGATACGGCCCTGTGCCAGCGGGCTTTGGCAGGATCGGCCAATAAAAAGCAGGGCAGGTAAAACCAAATAGCGATAGCCATGGTAGCTATAAAAAAAAGCATGGCCCACAAGGCCCATAGGCGTGCAACAATCGCTTTCATGCATCAGAGTTTAAATGTTCCAGTCAATAGGTGTAATACCCTGCTTTGCCAGCAGTTCATTGGTTTTGCTAAAGTGCTTGCAGCCAAAAAAACCTTTATCGGCACTAAAAGGCGAAGGGTGGGCCGCTTTAAGCACATGGTGTTTGGTAGCGTCAATCAGTTCTTGCTTTTGGTGGGCAAAGCTGCCCCACAGCAGGAAGACGATGCCCTGCCTTTCATCGGATATTTTTTGGATAACGGCATCGGTAAACTGGTGCCAGCCAATTTTGGCATGGGCATTAGGTTCGCCGGCCCTAACAGTAAGAGCGGCGTTTAACAACAGCACACCTTGTTCGGCCCATTTGGTAAGGTTACCATGGGTAGGAACGTTCATGCCTATATCGGTACGCAGCTCTTTAAAAATGTTTACCAGCGATGGCGGCGGCTTAACACCATCGGGCACAGAAAAAGAAAGGCCCATGGCCTGGCCTGCCCCATGGTAAGGGTCTTGCCCCAGCAACACCACTTTCAACTGGCTGAAAGGTGTTTTATCAAACGCGTTAAAGATGAGCGGACCCGGCGGGTAAATGGTAGCACCCGTAGCTTTTTCGGTTTTGAGGTGCGTAACGATTTGTAAAAAATAAGGTTTGCTGAATTCGGCTTTGAGTACCTCCTTCCAACCCGGCTCAATTTTTACATCCATGCATCAGTGCTTTAACAGCGAATGTAAGGCAAAAGCATTAGGCTTGTAATGTGCAGTGCACATTAACAATAACCGTAGATGCATAAACAATACTGAGAAAAGAAACAGAAAGGTTTTAGGATAACTTGGACTTATTTATTTGTAGAACATTTAAATACAATAAACTAAACACAAAAAAGCAGCAAAACAACCTGTTTAATCCTGTAACAACTCGCATACATGCACACCCAGTGCATGCCCTATTTTGCGTAAGGTTAAGATAGTGGTATTGGTTTGTCCTGATTCAATCCTGGACATGCTTGCCTTTTCAAAGTCGCAAAGCATAGCCAGTTCGTTTTGGGACATGTTTTTTTCAGTTCTCAGCTTTTTAATCCTTGCTCCGATCTCTTGTAAAAATTGGGAATCGTTCATTGGCTTGTTGTTGTAAGGGAATTTACAAATTTCACCAATTCAGTTAAACCAAGCGTTGTCGTAAAGCACAATTGCCCGCAAAAAAGCTTTATCTTGTAGTATTAATGCGGCTTACAGGCTTCATAATCATACTCATATAAAACAGATTAATTATAAATTTTGAAGCCCGGCAGCATTTACCCAAACACGCTAAACAAATAATTAATGGCCACTGCTTTTGGTGGTAAACATAGAAAAAACTACTTTCGCACCCGCCTAAAATACGGACCGGTAGCTCAGTTGGATAGAGCAACTGCCTTCTAAGCAGTAGGTCATTGGTTCGAATCCAATCCGGTTCACCACCGCCACCTTATAGGGTGGCTTTTTTGTTTACATCACACGCTGCCGGGTCAATTTTTTTATCAGGAAACCGGCAGAGGTAACATGCTTCATCGTTCCTTGCGTCGCACACTTCAACACCAGTAATGCTATTGGGCCAGGTGTAGTAAACCTGTTCCGCATTGCTTCTTTTATTGTTACGCTGTTTAAAGTAAAGCCCTTGCCTGGTTGTGCATTTAAAAAAATAAGCTACCGGTGTGTAATCTGTTTTATGTCATCATCTGTTGGGCAATACTAACTGCTATGCCTCAACATCTTTTGCTCAAAACGTTGTTCTCAAGCTGTTTATTGTTACCACTGCTAACATGGGCACAATCATCTTACTATATACGCACTGTACAAAACAACAATTACGTGTATGCCTACAATAAAAAAAATAAAGAAACAGCAAACGCATACAGCGATGGCATGCTTCAGCTAAATGCAAAAGCCGGGGATACCGTTGTTGTGTACACTTACAATGCCGGTAAACGCAGCACAGATACGGTAGTAATGCAAGCCTATATGCTAACGCCTTATTATGCTACCCCGGCATATACCCCTGTTGAACCTATTAAACGAAATACTGTACAAACCGCTGACAGCAGCCAGTACATAGCCAGTGCAGACAGTCAGCACAACAACCTCAACACATCAGTATACAAAGGGTTCATGCCAAGAAGTGCAGCCGTTGTAAAAAAAGTAACCATTGCAGGCAATGAAATTAACGTGGAATACCAAAACAGAAGGCGGTTGCAGTACAATGTGCTTTTTACAACCTCTGCCAGTATAAACACAGCCAACAGGCAACCACAGCTACAAAACCAGTATGTACAGGGAAGAAGTATAAACGGACAACTACAATGGCGTGGTGCAGAAACCGATGAACCCTTTAGTTATGGCCCTGCTGCCGCAACGCTTGGGTATGATGGCAGCAATTATGTTTATGACCATAAAGGCAAACTGGTAGCACTTACGCAGGCCAAGGGTTCATTGTTCAAACCCTACAACAACCAGGTATTGCAAACAGGGCACACGCTGCAACAATTATTGGTTTTAACCAGCAAATACATGATTGGTTACAAAAACCTGCTGGACTGCAAAATGAGTTATAGCAGGAAAGATGAAGTGTTGTTGTTAAAACAGAACAACAACCAATCAAACCGGTTTTCATTCTCAGCAATAAGCACGCTACAAAAAACCAGGCTGGAAGCAGCTTACAGCTTTGTTGCGGACCATACAACATTCAGCAACAGGAACGGCTACCTGAACCAGGTGTACAGGGCAGCATTGTTAACACCAGTAAGCTTTGACAACAACCAGGGTTATGTATTGCCAAATAAACGGCAACGAAGTTTTAACAGCAATATAGACAACCCCAACTTTTTACTTAGCAATACAGGCAATGCTAGCAGTAACGTACAACACATCGCTAATGTAACAGCATCAACCATGTTAGCCAATCAAACCATCAGCCTTTCGCAACATTATACCAGTATGGTGGAAAAAACACCGTTGGTAATGCCCGTAGGCAGTGCGGCTTTTACGGCGGGGTTGGCCTCGGGTAAACAACAACGCCATAACAGTTACCAGGTAATGGTTTCAACAAAAGGCAATTGGATACCACTGTATAATTTTGAAGTGGAGATGAATGTATGTTACTGGTTCAATACCACATCTGCATCTATCCTTTATACACCTACTACACAAAACTTCCATTATAACCGCAATACACAGGAAGCCGCAGCCAGTTTACAAGCTAGTTACAGGATCCATTACAGCATTAGGCTACTGGCAAACCTTAGCAACAACATCTACCATTCCAATACCGCAGCAAAAAACCATTTGTTTCTACCTACAGCAACTGCAGGCATTATACTACGTGATGCACCATTTGATTACCTGAAAATTACAGGGCAGTACAGCTATAGTGTTAAAGAACCCAACATTACCACATCTTACAACTATGCAGCATTGTCGCAACTGCCATCTTACGAGGCTGCACAGTATTTTCCCTTAAAAGAGGTTGAAACATACAAAGGCTTAACGCCCGTTAAGGTTAAACACTACAACCTGAACCTATGGGCAACATGGAAGTACGGCCTAAGCTTTTATGCCAACTACTTTATCCGCAACCAGTATGATGATGTTTTTCCGGTAGCAGGTAGTAATTCGGTTTACCTTATTAATGCAGCCAACCACACAACAAAAGGCATAGAATTGACGCTGACCTATGATGTACGTAAATACATGAAAAAATTGCAAACTACACATGAGCTCAGTTTCTCTACCTGGAAAAATAAAGTAACCCGAGTAGCCCAAGGTTTAGAAGGCATGCCCGTTGCCGGATTTAGCGATGTACACAACACATTGCTAACAGGCCAGCCATTGGGCATTATTACAGGAAGCAGTTTTTTAAAAGATGAGCAAGGCAATGTACGCATTGCGGCAGATGGGTTTCCTATACCAGGCAACAGAGCAATTATAGCCAACCCAAACCCACGCTTTATGCTGAAAAACCACAACAGCTTTATGTATAAGGGCTGGAGATTTGAACTAACCGTTGAATGGAAAAACGGTGGTAGCATGTGGAACGGCACACAAGCAGCTTTGGATTATTATGGCCGCTCTGCCACAACAGCCGCGGAACGCAACATTACCGGTTATGTTTTTACCGGCGTACAAGCCAACGGCAACAAAAACGATATACCGGTAAGCTTTTATGACCCCTTAAAACCGGTTGAACAAAACAAGTGGGTGAGATATGGCCCCGTAGGCATTGCAGAAAACTATGTACAGCAAACAGACTTTGTACGCATCAACAACTTATCTGTGGGATATCTTTTCCGTTTAAGAAAAACCTTACACAGTATTGAACTGACAGCCTTTGCCAATAACCTGTTTTTATGGAATGCCTATAAGGGTGCTGACCCTATGCAATCGGTACTGGATATTCCTGCAGCCTCGGGCCTGGATTATTTTAACCTGCCCTCCCAAAAAAGTATTGGCTTAAAACTACAACTGACACTTTAAAACTATTGCCATGATACAACCAACAAACGCTTTAAAAAGGCTTTTGCCCAATAGCATTACTACAGTACAAGTGTGCGACGCAACAGGTGTTGCCTCATGTACATCTGCCCGTATCCCAAAAATTAGCACGCTGTTATTTGCTGTAGCCTGTTGCCTGATGGCAACGATTAACGTACATGGGCAACAACTGAATTACGCACAGACAAAAGAAAAAGTGTATGTGCATACCAACCATGTTTTTTTTAAGCAAGGCGAAACGGTTTTTTACAAAGTGTATGTAACAGATGCCGCTACTTTATTGCCTACAAGGATAAGCAACAAGGTTACGGTTGTGATTATTAACCCTGCAGGCAACGTGATTAGCCAAACACAAAACACCGTAACACAAGGGTTTGCTGAAGGCAGCTTTGACTTTACCCAAAACCTGCCCGGGGGCATTTACAAACTGAAGGCTTATACCAACTGGATGCAGAATGAAACAGACAGCACCTGGTTTACCAAAGAACTGACACTGCAAAAAGTGATAACGCCCAGAATACTGATGAAGCTTGACTTTGCGGAGAAAGGGTATGGTGCAGCCGACACCGTAAAAGCCAGTTTTGCCATGCGTAGCCTTACGGATGCACCCATTAAAAGCCACCAGGTAAACTATACCGTTTCGTTGGCAGGCAAAAACTACAGCAAAGGCAATTTCAGTACCAATATGGATGGCAAGGCAACGATAGCTTTTGTATTGCCAGATACACTGAACACCAGCGATGGCCTGTTGAACATTACAGTATCGTATGATGGATATACAGAAGCGATTTCACGAAAGATACCCATTGTATTAAACGATATAGACCTGCAGTTTATGCCCGAAGGCGGAACGTTGATACACAGCCTGCCTACCAACATAGCTTTTAAAGCAGTAAACGAATTTGGCAAAGCCGCAGATGTAAAAGGTGTTATTAAAGATGAAGCGGGCAATGTAGTAACCAGTTTCAACAGTTATCATTTTGGTATGGGCCGCTTTGGTTTTACACCTTTAAACGGCCATGTGTACACTGCCTATGTTACAAGTCCGGCAAACATTAGTAAGGCTTATCCTTTACCGGTATGCAAACCTTATGGTGTTGTGATGAATGTGAAGACAGACAGCAACAGCGTACAGGTACGTTTACAAGCAACCGGAGATATGGAAGTGCTACTTAAACTTACCAGCCATAACAAAGACTATTATACCCAAACCCTTACCATTACAAAAGCTACAGAAGTAACCATACCTATTGAAAAGTTACCTGCAGGCATTGCGGTTATCAGCATTAGCAATAACGGTGGCACACCACTGGCAGAAAGGCTGGCATTTCTGCATAGGGAGAAGCGGCTACAGATAAAGCTGTCAACCGACAAACCCAAGTACCAACCCCGTGAAAAAGTGGAAGTGCAGTTGCAAACCATGGATGGCCATGGCAACCCCATACCTGCCAATCTTTCTGTTGCTGTAGTGAACGACCAGTTGTGGACAATGGCCGATGACAAACAAGACGACATACGCTCATGGCTATTGATGAGTTGTGAATTAAAAGGCAAAATAGAAGAACCTGCTTTTTACTTTAAAGAAGACGAAGCCAAAGCTTTGAATGCATTAGACCTGGTAATGCTTACGCATGGCTACCGCTATTTTGAATACATACCTTATGTAAGGCAAAACAATCAATTGCTGTATATGCCAGATGAATCGGGCAGCGTGAGCGGTGTACTTATTGATAAAGACGGCAAGCCTGTAACCGGGGAAGTTTTTTTACTGGATGAAACCTGGGGCGGCAAAGCAGGCCGTTTTACAACCATTGAAGATGGCGTGTTTTATTTTACCGGCTTGTTAAACGGAACACACTACAGGCTGATTGCAAAATCTAAAAAACCAAATCAGGAAGTAGCTATACGTGTGCTGCAGAGCAATACCGAAACATATACAGCTGTCAATGGCTTACAAGCCAGGCCTGGACTGAGGGAAGACATCAGGCAGGTAGCGGTAGCTAATGCCAAACTTGCATTGCCAGAGTTGCAAAGGTTGGCAGCCGTAAGAAAGGATGCTGTAAACTTTGGCAATGAGGAAATTCAGGATGTTGTGGTAATGGCTTATGGTTCGGTAAAGAAGAAATCAATGACCGGTGCTGTTGCTACTGTTGAGGCCGATAAAATATTGGCAGCTCCGGGCATTGAACAAGCTTTACAGGGGAGGATAGCGGGCATACAGGTTACCAATGCAAATGGTGTCCCCGGTAGCTCACCGCAAATCCTTATCAGGGGCATTGCCTCTAACCCAGGCAGCACCCCATTGTATGTAATAGATGGCGTACCGGTTGAACCAGCTGCTATCAACAGCCTCAATGTATCTAACATACAAAGCGTAGAAGTACTGAAAGATGCCTCGGCCATGGCCATATATGGTGCAAGATCTGCCAACGGGGTTATCCTAATCAATACCATACGGCAACCATACAACCATTTCAGAACCCTTGAGTTTACACCAAAAAATTATTACGCCACCCAAACTGTGGTTACGGGCGGGGCTAGTCCACAACCTATACGCAGGTTTTATGCACCGGTTTATACTTCTACCGAAACACCGCAACGAAATGACTTTAGGGAAACCATTTACTGGAATAGCATTGTAGAAACCGGCGAGGATGGCAAAGCCAGTTTCAGCTTTTACAACAGCGATGCCACTACTACATTCAGGGTATTGGCAGAAGGCATAGACAGCAAAGGCCAGCCAGGCCATAATGAATACACGTACAGCGTACAAAACGCTTTGAGTGTAGACATTAAAACACCACCTTACCTTACGGTTGACGATACCACTTTGCTGCCTGTAGTGGTTAAAAACAATACGCTGCAGCCGCAGTCTTTCAACATCAATGTGCGTTTACCAAAGGCATTTATGATTGGCGAATTTACCGGCTCGTTTACCTTGCAGCCAGACAGTACCTACCGCTTGTGGATACCCGTAAGGGCCACACAACCTGCCACGGGCGAACTGGAGTTGTATGTAACTGCACAGGGTTACAGGGAACGTATTGTTACCGGCATCAGTGCCGCGGGCAAGGGCTTTCCGTTTGCATATACCTTGTCGGGCAATGACAATACACAACACAACCTTAACTTACCCGAATACATAACAGGTTCGCTGCAAACCAAGGTGGAAGTATTTGACCGTATTGAAGGGCAGCTGCTCAATGGCATTGAATCTATGCTGCGTGAGCCATACGGCTGTTTTGAACAAACTTCTTCTACTACCTACCCCAACGTTTACATTTTAAAATACCTGAAGTCTGTAAATAACACCAACCCCGATATTGAGGCCAAAGCTCTTAAATACATACGGGCCGGCTACAACAGGCTTACAGGCTTTGAAACACGTTTGCACGGTTTTGAATGGTTTGGCAATACACCACCGCATGAAGCTCTTACGGCTTATGGCTTGCTGGAGTTTACAGACATGAAACCGTTTATAGCAGTAGATGAAGCCATGCTTACACGCACCAAAAATTTCCTGCTTAGCCGTAAAGATGGTTATGGTGGCTTTCAACTTGCCAGCGGCGGTTATGATAAGTTTGCTTCGGTACCCAACAGGATTGCAGACGTGTACATTGTTTATGCCCTAACACAAGCAGGCATAGGCATTGAAATCAAAAAAGAGTACGACTCTACATTCAACAGGGCTTTGCGTAGCAAAGACATTTACCAAATGGCCATGATGGCTTTGGCTGCCAGCAACCTTAAGCAACAGAAAGATTACGACAAACTGATGGCCGCATTAAAAGCTGCTTACCAGCAAAACAGGTGGCAGGCACAAACCAGCGTAGTAAACTCAAGTGGCAAATCACTAAGCGTTGAAACCGATGCTTTGTATGCACTGGTCCTTATGCGTAGCCCTACGGTACAAATTGGCGATGTAGCTGCTTGCATGGGCAGGATACTGCAAAACAAGCAATACTATGGCTATGGCTCTACACAGGCTACGGTACTGGCGTTGCAGGCAGTGCTGGAGTATGGTAAACTCATCAGCAGCTTACCACGCAATACACAGGTAGGTTTTGTAAGCAATGGCAAAGCCATTACAGCCAAAAGCCTGGATAACCTGGTGCAGGGCAACAACCTTATACAGGTGTCTTATCCAAATGTAGAAGGTGAAAAAGTGCCGTATAGCATTGAGGTTACAGGACAAACCTTTACACCGCCTTCAGACACCAACGCAACCATGCACTTGTACACAGCCCTGGCTGAAACACAGGCTACCATTGGCCAAACGGTACGTATGTCTGTAAAAGCTACCAATACACAAAACAAGTTGCAGCCTATGGTTACCGCTAAAATTGGCATACCTGCAGGCCTGTCTATGCAGCCCTGGCAACTCAAAACCTTAATGGAAGAAAAGAAGGTAGCTTACTACGAAATATTCGATAACTACCTGGTGCTTTACTGGATGGGGTTTGCCGCCAACGAAACCAAAACCATACACCTTGACCTTAAGGTAGACATACCCGGCAGCTACCGTGCAAAAGCGGGCTGCATATACCTGTATTATACCCCCGAGCACAAGCACTGGTGCCAGGGCGAAAAAATTACGATTACGCCCTGATGCCTTTACACGCGGTATAGGCTGTGCTTTCTTTTGGGGGAGGTGGGCTGTAGTACTACCATCAACTCCGGTTGCGTCGCACACTTGTACTGCACCAATGCTATTGGGCCAATAAGCGTATAGCAAAACCTTTTGTTAGCATAAACTTAAAGCGGCAGCCCCTCTTGGCGGGCTGCCGCTTTCTTTGTTTCTTTACAACGTTTCTCACTTCAACCAGGGTTCCACTTCAACCGCATTTACTGTAAAACCACATTACTATGCATCAACGTACAACTACGTCTGGTCATGAAGGGAAACCTATGCCTTCCGCTTTTACCAGGTTTTTATGGTGGCTGGCTACTGCCAACCCGCGGCTTATACAACATACACCTGCAGATGGCAGCAAGCTGGCCATTACCGGTTATACCGTTTTATGTACCTGGCTGTTTGCCACCCTTTCATGGACGTACTTTTTTACCACACTTACCAATCTGTATGCGGCCATTGCCCTGGGCTTGTTTATGGGCTTTGTTATATTGTGCATTGACCGTGCCCTTATACGCAGTATCAACGGCAGCAACCGGTATAAAATATTACCCTTATTGCTAAGGGCCGCATTGGCTATAACCATTGGTATGTTTATGGCACAACCCGCTTTGCTGTATTTATTTGACAAGGAAATACAAACACAGGTATTGCAAGACAACGAAGCACGTAAAAAGCAAAAGCTTACTGCTTTAACCCAATTGTATAAGCCACAGGTACAGGCATTGCAAAAAGAAAAACAGCAAATACAACAGCAACTGCAAAACAGCCTGTTGCAGGTAACAACTGCACGCACCGCTTTTTTACAGGAAACAGATGGCACAGGCGGCAGCAGGCAAAGGGGGTTGGCCACCATAGCCAAAACCAAGCAGGCCGCATACGAACAACTAAACATGGATTACACCCGGCAGCAAACCTTGCAACAGCCCGCCTTAACCCGTATTGACAGTTCGTTGGCAGCCATTGACAACAGCATACAGCAAGAGCAGGCAGCTTTTAACAAAAGCCTGCAGGCCGGTTTTTTAACACGCATAGAGGCTTTGCAAAACCTGCTGCATAACCATACGGCTTTGCAATACCGTTATTACTTATTGGTTGCGTTGATTTTACTGATAGAACTGATGCCCGTACTGGCCAAACTAATGCTGCCTGCCACCAGCTACGAAACCTTTGCAGCACAAACCAATGCCAGCCAGCAAACCATTGCCCTGCAAAAACTGCAGCAGCATACAGAACTTACTTTACAGCAAATGCAAAGCATGCATACACACAACCGCCAGGTGAGTGATGCCTTTTTTGAACATTCGGGCAAGGTAGCTGTACAAACCCTACAGCAGGCTTTTGACAAAGGCATGATACTACAAGATGAAACGATGCAAACAAACTGGCAACAATTAAAGCAGCAACTACAGTTACAGCACCCTTAAAAATACACATCCTCAATCAGGAATATCTCCAGCACCTTATCGCCCTGCAGGGTTATGGCAATCACATCAAACTGTATGTATTTCCATTCGGGGTGCTGGTACAGGTATTCTTCGGCGGCATTTTTAAGTGCGGTCATTTTATCGCGGCCAATGCTTTCTTCGGGGTTGCCGTATTTGTGCGAGGCACGCGTTTTTACTTCAACAAAATGCAGCTTGCGGGCTTTAGAGGCAATGATGTCTACCTCCCAATGCCTGAAACGCCAGTTGCGTTGCAGTATGGTATAACCGTTTTGCTGCAGCCAGGCTTCGGCAAGTGCCTCGCCCTTGTGGCCGGTGGTTTGGTTCCAGTTATTGTTCATAAGCACCTGTGTTGATTTCAACCGGTGTTGAACATAGGTCAGGTATTTATTAACATCGTACTATGGCAAAATAGGTAAATATTACCTTTCAGCCTGTTTTATCATTGCTTATTTGCTGCACAGCGTTACCTAAGTACAAGAGTGCGACGCAACAGCAGCTTCATAGCCGTTCTGCCGCTGGTCTCCAAAAAAATACAAGCTTAAGCCAGGACGCTGTTTAAAAAGACACGATGGACGCTTCAAAAAAAATTTTTAAGGTAAAAGGTAAGGTGCAGCATTATGCCTGGGGCGGTTACACTTACATACCGCAACTGCTGGGCATACCCAATACAAACCAACAACCCTGTGCAGAATACTGGCTGGGGGCACACCCGCTGGCACCGGCCATAACAGACAAAGGCGAGAGCCTGCTGCAACAAATACAACAAAACCCCGAACACTGGCTTACAACACCCGTATTTAACCAGTTTGGCGAACTGCCTTACCTGCTTAAAGTGCTGGACGTTAAAGACATGCTGAGCATTCAGGTACACCCTACCAAGTCCGAAGCCGCCAAAGGCTTTGATGCCGAAGATGCTGCAGGCATTGCCCTTAACGCACCTAACCGCAATTATAAAGACCGCAACCACAAGCCGGAAGTAATGCTTGCCCTGAGCGATGAATTTTGGCTGCTGCATGGCTTTAAAAACCGCGAACTTTTGGAAAGGACACTGGAAAACGTTGCAGAACTGAGCATTTTGCAGGTGGTTTTTAAGAGAGAAGGTTATAAAAACCTGTACCGCATGGTAATGGAAATGCCCCAGCAGGAAGTAGATACCATGTTGGCCCCATTGATTAAAAAAGAACTACGCCGTAAAGAACAGGGCCTGCTTACCCGCGAGCAGCCCGGCTGGTGGGTTGCCAAATTGTACGATGGCCAGCAAAACCCGGTACTAACCAATATTGACAGGGGTGTTTTTTCCATTTACTTTTTCAACATTGTAAGGGTGCCCAAAGGCGAGGCTGTTTTTCAGGCGGCGGGTATACCGCATGCTTACCTGGAAGGCCAGAATGTTGAACTGATGGCCAATAGCGACAATGTACTGCGTGGCGGGCTTACCCCTAAACATATTGATGTGCCGGAGCTGATGAAACATACCGTTTTTGAAAGCATTACCCCACAGATAATGAAAGGCGTGCAGCAGGGCCCTGAAAAGAAATTTACTTTTCCAGTGCCGGATTTCAGCCTTAGCATTATTGAAATGGCCGAAGGTGAACAATACGGCAGCGTAAGCCACTCGCTGGAGTTGTTGCTGCTTACCGAAGGGGCCGTAATTGCAGGCCGCCACGAAAACCTGCTGGTTAAAAAAGGGGAGGCTTTTGC
>JAESFG010000212.1_pt1 | contig 19350 bp, 20 predicted proteins | sample 9269371 | NCBI WGS metagenome assembly JAESFG01 (sample SAMN14506227, study PRJNA617093) | algae metagenome | isolation source: Aetokthonos hydrillicola CCALA 1050 (B3-Florida) and co-occurring... | place: USA: South Carolina | collected 2013-01-01 | reverse complement strand
CACGACCGTGCAGGCCACCATCGTCGATTATCAGGTGACCAGGGATTTCGACGGCCAGACGCGGTTCTTCCACCCGATGCTGCGGATCGGCGACCATGCGCCGGTCCGCTGCCGCTCGGGCAGCTCGGCGCGCCGCTGGCAGGTCGGCGACCGTATCCGCGTGCGGTTGCCGGCGGACGGCGAGGTGGCGGATGCGCTTCCCGATCGCCTCACGGACCTGTGGCTGATCCCGCTGGTGATGACTGCCATGGGCGCGGGCTGCATCGCCATGGCCCTGTTTTGATGAGCTGACTCGACGACATTGCCGCGCTCGGCCCTTGCTCTCATCCGAACTGGCACTACCATGGGAGGGATATCTCCAGATTTGCGGACCTCCCCATGCCGAACGTCTTCCCTTGCCTCGCGGCGCTGCTGCTGGGCCTCTCGTCATCAGTGGCGATCGCGGCTTCGCCGGCCGGCAACGCTCCGGCCCCCCTCCCCCCGCCGGTGAAGGCGCCGCCGATTTCAATCGAGACGCTCAAGGCCGTCACCCGCACCCTGTCGCTCGATTCGTTCGAGGGCCGGGCGCCGACGACTGTCGGCGAGGCGAAAACCGTCCCCTATCTGATCGCGCAGATGAAGCGCGCCGGCCTCAAGCCCGGCAACAAGGGCCAGTGGACGCAGGACGTGCCGATGGTGGAACTCACCGCCTCGCCCGACATGGCGCTCAACATCACGGGCGGGCGCGAACCGCTCCGCTTCGCCTACCGGACCGACATGGTCGCGGCGAGCTACCGCGTCGTTCCCCGGACGCAGATCGCGGACAGCGACATCGTCTTCGTCGGCTACGGCATCAACGCGCCCGAAAAGGGCTGGAACGATTATGCCGGCGCGGATGTGAAGGGCAAGACCGTCATCATCCTCGTCAACGATCCCGATTACGAGCAGCAGGGGCTCGACGGCCCCTTCGGCGGGCGGGCGATGACCTATTACGGCCGCTGGACCTACAAGTTCGAGGAAGCCGCGCGGCAGGGCGCCGCGGCCGCCTTCATCATCCACGACACCTTCCCGGCCGCCTATCCCTGGGGCGTGGTCGTCTCGTCTTGGACCGGGCCGCAGCTCGCGCTCGACGATCCCGACGGCCATGCCGATCAGACACAGGCGAATGGCTGGATCACTGATGAAGCGGCGCAGGCGCTCTTCGCGTCGGCCGGCGCCAACCTCAAGGACGCGATGGCGGCGGCGAAGCGGCCGGGGTTCAGGGCGGTGCCGCTGGGGCTCAAGGCCTCGCTCGACTTCACGAGCACCATCCGCCGCCAGGCGTCGCGCAACGTCATCGGCATCCTGCCGGGCGCCAGGCGGCCCGACGAGTATGTGATCTATTCCGCGCACTGGGACCATCTGGGGCGCTGCGAGCCGGTGAAGGGCGATGACATCTGCAACGGCGCGGTGGACAATGCCAGCGGCACCGCCGGCCTCATTGCGCTTGCCCGCGCGCATGTGAAGGCGGGGCCGGCCGACCGCTCGATCCTGTTCCTCGCGGTCACCGGCGAGGAATCGGGCCTGCTCGGCTCGGACTATTATGCGGCGAACCCGATCTACCCGCTCGCCCGTACCGTGGGCGGGCTCAACATGGACTCGCTCAACGTCTTTGGCCGCACGCATGACGTGACCCTGAACGGCGGCGGCAAGTCGGAGATCGAGGCCTATCTCGACCGCGCGGTGAAGCCGCAGCGGCGCAAGATCGTCCCCGAGCCGACGCCGGAAAAGGGCTATTACTACCGCTCGGATCATTTCAGCTTCGCCAAGCGCGGGGTGCCGATGCTCTATTTCGAAAGCGGCGAGGATCTGGTGAAGGGCGGTCTCACCGCCGGCCACATCGCGTCCGAGGACTATACCGAGAACCGCTATCACAAGCCGCAGGACGAATATGACCCGCGCTGGGACTGGTCGGGCGCGATCGAGGATCTGCAGCTCAACTATGTGATCGGCCGCGAGCTGGCGAGCGGCGACCAATGGCCGAACTGGTACAAGGGCGACGAGTTCCGCGCCATCCGCGACCAGAGCCGCGCCGGGCAGTAGCCCGTATGACGGCAGGCCGAATCGCCTCAGCGCTCAAGACGCCGCTCTGGGCGCTGCAGCTCGCCACCGGGGCCAAGTCGTTCAAGGACAATGGCCTCATCGGCTCGCGGCGGCTGAACGCGCTCGGGCTGCACCGCGCGCGCATCCGCATCGCCTATCGGCTGGCGGAGGCGCGGCGGGCGCGGCTGGCCGGCCGGGTGAGCGCGGCGGATCGGGCGCGATTCGCCGAGCAGGGCTTTATCCGCGTCGACGAGTGGCTGCCGGCCGAAGACTTCGCCCGGCTGCGCGATGCGCTGCTCAGCCACCGCGCTCCGGCGCGCGAGATGGTGCAGGGCGACGCCATCACCCGGCGCATTGCCATCGACCCGCCGATGCTGGCGGCGGTGCCCGGCCTGGCGCCGCTGCTGCGCGATCCGCGCTGGCGGGGTCTCATGCGCTATGTCGCGAGCTTCGACAGCGAGCCGCTCTACTATGTCCAGTCGATCCTCAGCCACCGCGTCGATGCTGCGCCCGATCCGCAGACGCACCTCCACGCCGACGCCTTTCACCCGAGCCTCAAGGCCTGGTATTTCCTGAGCGACGTGGCCGAGGATGACGGACCGCTCACCTACGTCCCCGGCTCTCACCGCCAGACGCCTGCGCGCCTCGCGTGGGAACAGGCCAAGGCGCTCGCGGCGCCCGACGGCGTCGATCCCCTGTCGGCGCGCGGCTCCTTCAGGATCGAGCGCGAGGATCTCGCCGGTCTCGGCCTGCCCGATCCGGTGGCCTTCGCCGTGCCCGCCAATACGCTGATCGTCGCCGACACCTATGGCTTCCATGCGCGCGGGCGCGCCACCCGGCCCTCCACGCGGGTCGAGCTCTGGGCTTATCTGCGCCGCAATCCGTTCCTGCCCTGGACGGGTGGCGACCTGCTCAGTCTGCCGGGTCTCGCCGAGCGGCGCATCGGGTGGCTGTGGGCGCTCAGGGATCGGTTCGAGTCACAGATCGGCCAACCGTGGCGCACGGTCGGCGAGACGACGCCGACAGGCGAGTGATGCGATGACCTGTTGCCCAACCGCCACGAAATATAATGAGTTGCATCCAAAATGGTGCACAGTTGATTGTCGCCGCTGGCGGAGCTTGCTAGGTCCGGGGGGCAGCGATTGTTCGCCGGGGTGCGACGACCGGGATCATGTTTGTCGCGAGTTGAATTGATGACGGCTAGTCTTCGTACCGTTGATGTCGGTCTTTCGCAGGCGCAGACCGCCCGCATCGTGGAGACCGGGCGTGACGTGATCCGCCAGGAAGCCGCCGCGCTGCTCCAGCTCGCGGAACGGATCGACGGTCACTTCGCCGCCGCGATCGACCTGCTGATGGGCACGGACGGCCGGATCGTCGTCGCGGGGCTCGGCAAGTCGGGCCATATCGGGCGCAAGATCGCCGCGACGCTCGCCGCCACGGGCTCCCCCGCCTTCTTCCTCCACGCCGCCGAGGCCCAGCATGGCGACCTGGGGATGCTCACCGCCGAGGATGCACTCATCGTCCTCTCCAAATCGGGCTCGACCCCGGAGCTGCGCCCGCTCGTCGCCCATGCGCGGCGGATCGGCAGCCGGATCATCGGCATCGCCTCGCGCCCCGGCTCGCCGCTGGCGCGACAGTCGGACGTTCTTCTGTGCCTCCCCGATTTCCCCGAGGCGTGCCCGGTGCGGATCGCGCCGACCAGCTCGACCGCGATGATGCTGGCGCTGGGCGACGCGCTGGCGCTCGCGCTGATGCAGCGGCGCGGCATCACCATGCTCGACCTGCTGCAATGGCATCCGGGCGGCAATATCGGCTTTGCCCATGCGCCCGTCGACATGCTGATCCGCGAGGAGGCGGCCTTGCCCATTGCCACCGCCGACACGCCGATGCGCGAGGTCGTGCTCGCCATGACCGCCGCCGGCAAGGGTGCGGCGGGCGTGGTCGACGGCACGGGCCGGCTCGTCGGGATCATCACCGACGGCGATCTGCGCCGCGCTTTCGACAAGGTGCTCACGGCGCGCGCGCGCGACATCATGACCCCGCAGCCGATCACCGTGCTGAGCGGCACGCCGCTCACCGACGCGCTGCGGCTGATGACCGAGGCGAAGATCACGGTGCTGTTCATCATGGACCGGGAGGACAGCGGCCGCCCGATCGGCCTCGTCCATATCCACGACGTCGCCGGCCGCGCCTGAGCCGATCGCGGCATGACGAGTCGGACGGTCATCGTCATCCCCGCGCGCTTCGGCTCGACCCGCTTCCCCGGCAAGCCGCTCACCCCGATCCTGGGCCGGCCACTGATCCAGTGGAGCCACGAGGCCGCCGCGCGCGTGCCGGGTGTTCGCGCGGTCTATGTCGCGACCGACGACGATCGCATCGCCGACGTCGTGCGCGGATTCGGCGGCCGGGCGCTGATGACGCCGGCCGACTGCGCCAACGGCACCGAGCGGGTCGCCGCCTGCCTCGACCGGCTGCCGGACGACGCCGAGCTGGTCGTCAACTTTCAGGGCGACGCGCTGCTGACCCCGCCGGCCTTCGTGGCCGACATCGTCGCGCACATGGCCGCCGATGCCGAGTGCGCCGTCGCCACCGCCGCGACCCGCTGCTCGCCGGGCACCTATGCCCACCTGCTTGCCGATGCGCAGGCGGGGCGGGTCGGCGGCACGACGGTGGTGCTCGACGCTGAGGATCGCGCGCTCTATTTCTCCAAGCGTATCCTGCCACATATCGCGCCTGGCGATCCACGCGCCGGGATGCCGCCGGTGCTCCTCCACCTCGGCCTCTACGGCTATCGCCGCGCGGCGCTGGAGCGTTATGCCGCGCTGCCGGTAACGATGCTGGAGACGGTCGAGGGGCTGGAGCAGTTGCGCTTCCTCGTCCATGGCATCCCGATCGCCGTCCGCTGCTTCGACCCTCCCGCGCACGACCTTGTGGAGGTCAACAATCCACAAGACGTGGCCGTCGTGGACCGTATACTGCGCGCATGAGCGGCGACTTTGCCGACCTGTTCGTCGCGCCGCCCTTTCCGGGCGCGCGGCGACGCGCCTTGTGGACGCCCGGAACGCCCGCCGCGCGAGACGATCCGGCGGCGATCGTCGAGGCCATCCGCGCGCACCGAATCGGCGGGTGCAGCTGGGGACGCCAGCCGGAGTCCGATCATCTCCCCGCCACCGACGCCGATGGCGTCGACCCCTGGCATCTCTTCGCGCGGGGCACGCCGCTGATGCTTTCGGGCGACGATCCGCTGGCGCTGCTGGCGACGATCGCGGGCGCGCCGGTGACGGTGACGCAGGAGGGACGGTTCGCCGGCTGCCGCTGCCGCCCCGGCCGGGCCAAGGTCGCGGCGCTCGTCGAAACGCATCTGCTCTCCGGGCGCCAGTGGCTCGATCCCTTTACCGGGGCGCCGACCACCTGCCGCGCCGTCATCGAACAGCTCGGCGCATGGCGCGCGCTCGTCGACACCAACCGCGTTATCGACGTCGCGCTCGGCTTCGGCTTCTGGAAGCAGGAGACGGTCGCGCCGCTGCTGTGGGGCGGCCGCCCCGTGCCGTTCCGTGCCCGCGCCGACGCGCTCGGCCCCGGCGACACGGTCGCGATCTGGAAGGCGCGCGTGCCATCCACGCTGCTCGCGCAGGTCGAGGCGAGCGGCTGTGCGATGATCGAGGTAGAGGACGGTTTCATCCGCTCGATCGGCCTTGGCGCCGATTGCGTGCCGCCGCTCTCGATCGTCGCCGATGGTCTGGGGGCGCATTACGACCCCCGCCAGCCGAGCACGCTCGAACGGATGCTCGCGGACGAGACGCCGTCACCGGCCCTCCTGGATCGCGCCCGCAACCTGCGCGCGCAGATCAGCCGCGGCGGCATCAGCAAATATGGCGTGGGGCAAGGCGCATTGCCGCGCCCGGCGGGCGAGCGGCGGCATGTCCTCGTCACCGGCCAGGTCGAGGATGACCGCTCGATGCGGCTGGGCGCCGGCGGGCTCACCAATCTCGATCTGCTCCGCCGCGCGCGCGCGGAGGAGCCCGACGCCTACCTCATCTACCGGCCCCATCCCGATGTGATGGCCGGGCACCGCAAGGGCCACGTCCCGGCCGAAGAGGTCGCGCGGCTCGCCGACGCGGTCGATGCGCAGAGCCCGATCAGCGACCTCATCGCCATGGTGGATGCCATCCATGTCCTCACCTCGCTCGCCGGCTTCGAGGCGCTGGTGCAGGGCAAGAGCGTCACCGTCCATGGCTGCCCCTTCTACGCCGGCTGGGGTCTCACGCGCGACCGGGGCGAGGTGCCCGCCCGGCGCACGCGCCGGCTGAGCGTGGACGCGCTGATCGCCGCCGTGCTGATAGGCTATCCGCGCTATCTCGATCCGGTGACGGGCCTTCCCTGCCCGCCCGAATTGCTGATCGAGCGGATGACGACAGGGGCTCGCCAAGCCGACAGCGCGGTGGTACGCGTGCGCAGGGCACAGGGTATGATTAAACGCGCGGTGCATCGCGCGATGGGCAGAGCATGAAGCATCAGGCGGTTCAGCAGCGCAACGTCCTCTTCCTGCAAGGCCCGCCCGGACCCTTTTTCTGGCTGCTTGGGGAGCGACTGCGCGGCCTTGGCTGCGGCATCCGCCGCATCAACCTCAACGGCGGCGACCGCGCCGACTGGCCTGGCGAAGCGCATGACTATCGCGCGGGCCGCCGCCGCTGGGCGCTGTTCATCGACCGCTACATGCGCGATCACCGCATCACCGACCTCGTGCTGTTCGGCGACTGCCGGCCGATGCACATGGCGGCGCACCAGATGGCGCAGCTGCGCCAGATCGCCGTCCATGTCTTCGAGGAGGGCTATATCCGGCCGGACTGGGTGACGCTGGAGCAGAATGGCGTCAACGGCCGCTCTTCGCTCTCGCGCGATCCGCGCTGGTATCTGGAGCAGGCGCGGCAACTGCCGCCCATTCCCGAGCGGCCGCCGATCACCGCCAGCTTCAAGCGGCGCGCGCGCGACTCCTACTGGTATTATCACCGCATCATCACGGGGCGGTGGCGCTTCCCCTTCTACCGCTCGCACCGCTCGGGTTCGATCCTGATGGAAGGGTTTGGCTGGATGTACAAGTTCGCGCGCGAGCGGCAGGACGCGCGGCGGACCGGGGAGGGGCTGCACCGGCTCGAGGGGCGGCCTTTCTTCCTCTTTCCGCTCCAGCTCACCAACGACTATCAGATCCGCGAGCACTCGCCGTTTCAGAGCATGGGGGAAGCGGCGGATTACGTGCTCTACAGCTTCGCCCGCCGCGCCCCGGCGCATATGATGCTGGCGATCAAGGAGCATCCGCTCGATTCGAGCTTCTTCAACTGGCGCCGGTTCATCAAGCAACGGGCCAAGGCGCTGGGGCTCGCCGACCGGGTGGTGCATCTCGCCGGCGGCGATCTAACCGCGCTGTCGGCACGGTCGCAGGGCATGGTGACGGTCAACAGCACCTCGGCGACGCTGGCGTTGCAGGCCGGCGTCCCGGTGCTCGCGCTGGGCAAGGCGATCTACAACCTGCCCGGCCTCACTCACCAGGGCCGGATCGACGAATATTGGGCGCGGCCGCACAAGCCCGAGCCGGGCCTGTACGACGCCTTCCGCCGCGTGCTCTACGACCGCTGCCTCATCTATGGCGGCTTCGCGAGCGAGTCGGCGATCGCGACGCTGGTCGAATCGACGATCGAGCGGCTGGGCCTCGACCAGCGCGAGCCCTATTCGCTCGTCGATCTCCCGGCCATCCCGCTCGCCGCCCCGACCCCCGCCAGCCAGGATTCGACGCCGGCGAAGTGATCGGCCCAGCGGTGCGGACGGTATCCCCGCAGCCGCTCCACCTGCGCCGCGCGGGCCGCGCTGCCGGATGACGCATAATCCTCCACCGCGCGCATCCAGCCGAGACCGTCGAGCGGGTGCAGATAGTCGGGAATGTCGCCGGCGATCTCGCCGAACACGGGCAGCGTGCTCGCCAGCACGGGCGTGCCATTGCCCAGCGCCTCGACGAGTGGCAGGCCATAGCCCTCCGCAAAGCTTGGGAACAGCAACGCCCGCGCATGGCGCAGATAGGCGGCGAGCGTAGCATCGTCGCAGCGCGGCATCTCCACCACCCGGCCCGTGAGCGCGGCGCAGCGGTCGAGCATGTCGACCGCCTGCTCGCTCTCCCAGCCGCGCTGGCCGATCACGACCAGCGTCGGGCAGGCATCGCCCAGCCGCCGCGCCAGCTCGGCCCAGAGCGTGAGCATCAGGAGGTGGTTCTTGCGCGCCTCGATCGTGCCGAGCATCACGAAATAGGGAGAGGCAACGGGCGGCGCGCCCGGCGCGCGATCACCCGTGCTGTCATGACCCAGCATGGCGACCAGCGCCGGCGGCACGCCGCGTCCGAACTCCTCATGGGCAAAGCGCGCCAGTTCGTCGAGCGTCGCCTGGCTGTTGCAGATGACGCCGCTTCCCCCGCGCAGCAGCGCCGCCATGCGCGCGCGGTGCCGCTCCGCTTCGCCCTCGCGGCAATATTCGGGATGGCTGATCGGGATGATGTCGTGGACGAAGTAGATCGGACGCACCCCGCTCCGTTTGAGCCATGCCTCGTGCCCCGGCATGTTGAGCCCGGTATGTCCGACATTGAGGTAGAACCGCCCGCGCAGGTCGGCGGGGAGCTGCACCACCCCGCGCGAGAGCAATGCCAGCAATTGCCCGCGCGCCTGTCCCCGGCGCTCGAGCAGGATGTCGAACAGCCGCCGCGAGGAGGACGCGCCAAAGACCCGCGTCACCCCGCCCCGCTGCACCACCGCCCGCGCGCGATCGCGATAATGCGCGACATAAGCGAGGCAGGTGCGGTCGATGCCGGTCGGCAGCAGCCCGGCCCAGACGCGCCAGATCAGCCGGCTGACGTCGAGCAGGATCGGTTCGGGCACGCTCGCGGGCGGACTATGCAACCGGCTCCAGCCCCTCGTCGCGCAGCCAGCCGCGCCGGTGCGCCAGCGCGAATAGGCGGTTGAGCACCGGGTTGCTCCACCCGCAATTGGTGCTGAAATCGCGCCGCAGCGTATCGTGGTGGCGCTGGTGCGCGGCGGGCGTCATCAGCAGCCCCAGGCGCCGCAGCAGCGTCACGATCGGCGGATTGTCGGCGCGATGGAGCGAGCCGTGGAAATACTGCGCGAAGGTCGCGCCGATCAGCATCGCCGCCAATCCCGCGACGATCCAGCCCGGCACCGGCCATAGGAGGCAGGCGAGGTTGATCGCCAGCGAGAGCGGCAGCGTTCCCGCCACCACCGTCGATCCGATCAGCCGCGTCACCGATCGCCTGCCCAGCGCGTCGGGCCGGGGATGATGGTTCTTGAAGTCATAGACCAGCCGCTCGAGCGGACCCAGCCGCGCCATCGTCGCCCGGAACAGCGCCTGATAGTCGTCGGACTCGCGCGATCCGGCGTAGAAATAGAGCCGGTCGAGGCCGATGCCCGTCCGGCACGGGCGGTAATCCATAACCATATGGACGAGGCCCGAGGCCATGTCGGCGACATACCATCCGGCCATCACCGCCGGGATCGCGAGCCAGTGGGCGTGCGCGAGCGCATAGCCGGCATTGGCGCCGATCGAGAGCGCGAGGCACAGGAAGGCGAGGCGGATCATCGGCGGCCGCTGTACCATCGGTCCGCGCGGCAGGCAAAGCAGGATACGGCAGGCGGGGAGCACAAGAGTCACAGATCCTCCCTCCGATCAGAGTCGCGTGCCTCTGATCGACCTCCCGCAAGCGGGAGGGTCAGCGAGGCTTAACGAGCGCGGCGAGTTTAGCCGCAGCGGGGAGCGCCTCCGATGCCCGCGATCATCGTAAACCCCTCCACCACCAGCCTGCGGCTGGCGGTTCCCCTCCCCGAGCAAGCGCGGGGCGGAACTCGCTCCTTACCGCACTATTCCCACCCCCGATCGCCCGCGCTATGAGCGCGCCATGCGCACTGTCATGCCCGCCGAATGGGACCGCCACGACTGGGTGTGGATCGGCTTTCCCGGCAACGTCCCCGAATGGCCCACGACGCTGCCAGAGGCGCGGCGGCAGATCGCCGCCTTTGCCGATGCCGTCCATGCCGGCGGGGCGGGCGAGCCGGTGCGCCTCGTCACGCGCGACGAGGCGGATGCGCGGACGGCCCGCGCGCTGGTCGGGCCGGGTGTCGACATCCTCACCCTCCCCCATGGCGACATCTGGCTGCGCGACACCGCGCCGCTCGGCGTGCTGCGCGGGGGAGAGCGGGCGCTGGTCGATTTCGGCTTCAACGGCTGGGGCGGCAAATATGTGATGGCCGGCGATGAGGATATCGGCGCGCGCCTGGCCACCACCACCGGCCTGCCGACCGCCACCCAGCGCTGGGTGCTGGAAGGCGGCGCGATCGACACCGACGGCACCGGCCGCTTCGTCACCACCGAGCAGTGCCTGCTCAATCCCAATCGCAATCCGGGGCTCGACCGGGGCAAGATCGAGACGCTGCTCGCCGGGACGCTCGGCCTCTCCGACATGCTGTGGCTGGGCGAAGGGCTGGTCAACGACCATACCGACGGCCATGTCGACAATCTCGCCCGCTTCGTCGCGCCCGGCGTCATCGCCATCCCCGACGCCGCCGGCGTCGACGATCCCAATGCCGCCATCTATGCCGATGCCGCCGCGCGTGCCCGCGCGCATGGCCTTACCGTCGCGCCCCTGCCCTCCCCCGGCGCGGTGCGGATCGACGGCGCCATCGTCCCGGCAAGCTACATGAACTTCTACATCGGCAACGCCGCGGTCGTCGTGCCGACCTATGGCGTGCCCAACGACGCCGCCGCCATAGCGGCGCTGGGCGATCTCTTTCCCGGCCGCGCGGTTGTCGGCCTGCCGTCCGATGCGATATTGGCGGGCGGCGGCAGCTTCCACTGCGCCAGCCAGCAAATGCCTGCCGCTTCGGACCCGCGCCCATGACCACGCCCCGCCCCGTCACCGTCGCCGCGCTCCAGCTCGCCTTCACCGCCGACGAGGCAGCGAACATCGCGCTGGTCGAGGACCATGTGCGCAAGGCGGCGGCGCGCGGAGCCAGAATCATTCTGCCGCCCGAACTGTTCGACGGCCCCTATTTCTGCACCGTCGAGGACGAGGCGCTGTTCGACCGCGCCCGCCCGACCGCCGAGCATCCCGCCGTCGCCGCGATGCGCCGCCTCGCCGCCGAGCTGGAGGTCTATATCCCCACCAGCTTCTTCGAGCGCGACGGCCAGCATCATTACAACTCGCTGGCGATGATCGACGACGCCGGCGAGATCATGGGCGTCTATCGAAAGAGCCACATCCCCGACGGGCCGGGCTATGAGGAGAAATATTATTTCCGCCCCGGCAACAGCGGGTTCAAGGTCTGGCCGACGCGCTACGGCACGATCGGCGTCGGCATCTGCTGGGACCAGTGGTATCCCGAAAGCGCGCGGATCATGGCGCTGATGGGGGCGGAGCTGCTGTTCTACCCCACCGCGATCGGCACCGAGCCCTATGACCCGGAGCTCGACACCCGCCGGCTGTGGCGCCGCGCGATGCAGGGCCATGCCGTCTCCAACTGTATGCCGGTCATCGCCGCCAACCGCATCGGCGATGAGACCGTCGCCGGCGCCCGCCAAAGCTATTACGGCCACAGCTTCATCGCCGACCAGTGGGGTGACCTTATCGCCGAGGTGGAGGACTGGCAGACCGGCGCGCTCGTCGCCACGCTCGACCTCGCCGCCGCGCGCATCCACCGCGCCGGCATGGGCTTCTTCCGCGACCGCCGCCCCGAGCTTTACGGGCGGCTGGTGGAGGATATCTAGTGCGCCAACGCCACCGCCCGCGCGAACACCGCCTCGAACATGGCGGCGGTGAGGCGGCCGGTGTTCTGGTTGTACCGGCTGCAATGATAGCTGTCGATCAGGGTGCGCCCGCCCGGCATCGCGTGTTCGGCGCCATGCCCGAAGCGCGCCGTCCCGGCGCGGCCGCCGAGCACCTTGACCGCCGAGTCGTGCGCGATCCGGCCCAATGCGACGAGAACCCGCGCGCGGGGCAACGCGCCGATCTGCGCCTCGAGGAAACGGCGGCAGGTGGCGATCTCCTGCGGCAGCGGCTTGTTCCGCGGCGGCAGGCACTTGACCGCGTTGACGATGACGACGTCGCGCAGCGCCAGCCCGTCATTCACCCGTGCGTCGTAGCTGCCCTGGGTTAGCCCGAACTTCGCCAGCGTCGCGAACAGCAGCGCGCCCGCATAATCGCCGGTGAAGGGCCGGCCGGTGCGGTGCGCGCCGTGCTTGCCGGGCGCGAGGCCGATGATCGCGATGCGCGCTTGGCTGTCGCCAAAGGCCTGGACCGGCGCGTTCCACCAGTGCGGGTGCTCGGCCGCAACCTCCTGCCGGAACGCGACGAGGCGCGGACAGAGCGGGCAGTCGCGCGGCGGCTCGGTATCGGCGATCGGGCTGGTCAGGATCATCGCGCCGCGATAGGCCCGGCACCATGGTAGAGGCAAGCCGCGCCGCCCCGTTCCGGTACCTGATCGCGCTCGGCAGCAACCGGCCGCTGGCGCGCGGACTGGGTCCGGCCGCGATCCTCACCCAAGCCCTTGCCCAACTCGGCCAGATCCTCGCCGCCTCGCCGATCATCATGACCGCGCCGCTCGGCCCGAGCCGCCGCCGCTATGCCAATGCCGCCGCCGTGATCGCGAGCGACCTGGCACCCGCCGTGCTGCTTGGCCGCCTCCAGCGCATCGAACGCGGCTTTGGCCGCCGCCGGCGTCGCCGCTGGGGCGAGCGCACGCTCGATCTCGATATCATCCTGTGGTCGGGGGGACGCTATTGGAGCCGAAGCCTCGCCATCCCCCATCCGGCGTTCCGCGTGCGTCGCTTCGTCCTCGATCCCGCCGCCCGCATCGCGCCGCGCTGGCATGATCCGGCGACCGGCCGCACCCTCGCCCAGCTCGCCGCGCGCGCCCGCCGCCCCAAGCCGGTTGACCCCACCCGCGCCCTCCCCTAGGGAAACGCCCGCGCCTAGAAGGGCCCTTAGCTCAGTCGGTAGAGCAACTGACTTTTAATCAGTAGGTCGCTGGTTCGAATCCAGCAGGGCTCACCATAAAAATTCATGAAAATAAATATGTTATCTGGAATGTCCTGCGCATCTGCGCCGGCAGGCACCGGATCGCCTGTTCTCCATTGAGCCTGGCGAGTTAACCGATAACGTCAAACGTGAAACGGTTTTGCGCCAAGTTTCGGCGGGCTAATGCCTGACTTGTTATAAAACTTCCACAATTCTGGTTTCTAGGCTGGATGCCTATAGGGGGACTAGTGGCAATGCAAACGATCGGGCAAAGGCTGGATGAGCGCAGCGGTATAGCGCCCGGCTTCGACGCATTGCGTATTTTTCTCGCTTGCTCGATCGTCGCCTGGCACGTCAACGCTATCGTCACAGGCGACTTGTCGTATAACAAGATGGCCTTCGTCTGGGTGTTCGGCTATTTCACCCTGGCGGCGTTCTTCTCTCTGAGCGGGTTCTTAATTGCGGGCAGTGCCTTGCGGCTGTCCCTGGGAAACTTTCTCGTCAATCGAGGGTTGCGCATCGTCCCGGCGCTGGCGGTCGAAGTGGTGCTGAGCGCGCTTATCCTGGGGCCACTTGTGACCGCGCTGTCTGTTAGCGATTATTTTGCTAACCACGCGACTTGGAAGTATTTCACTAACATGTTCGGCTGGATAAACTATGTCCTGCCTGGTGTGTTCACAGAGCACCCAACGAACATCGTAAATAACACGCTATGGACCGTTCCGCACGAGATCGGATGCTATGCGATCATGTCCGGGCTGATTGTGTTCGGGTTGCTTCGCAAGCCGTGGCTGATGCCCGTAATGGTTTGTGTCTATGCCGTTGTCGGGATCGTTCTTGCTCGCAGCGGGGTTGACCAGAACGCCACGGGGCTCGGGCGGCTCCTGTATATCCTGTTTGTAGGCAAGGCCTCGCGGCTCTACATCGGTTTCGTGCTCGGAATCGCCGTCTTTCTCATCCGGCACAGGCTTCCCTATTCTAGGGCGCTGTTTCTGGCCTGCCTTGCGCTGTGCGTCGCCATCGGCGCGATCCCGCAGCCGAACGGTGTTGACTACCCGATGGTGAACCTCATCCTCGCTCCAGCAATGGCCTACATGACCGCGTTTATCGGCGTGACCGACATCTGGATTCCCGATCTATTCCGCAAGGGCGACTATTCCTATGGCATCTATCTCTATGGTTGGCCGATGCAGCAGGTTCTGGTGGAAGTGATGCCCAGTGGCACGCCGCTGGCGGTCCACTTTCTCCTGGTCATTCCGATGATCACGATCTTCGCGGCATTCTCCTGGCACGCGATCGAGAAGCCGATACTGAAGCTGCGCAAGCGCTTCTCCTTCGTTGCCCGGGTCCGGCTTGAAGAGAATCCTGCGGCCAGCAAGCGGCCGGAGCCGGCCGCTTCCGCCGCACGGCAAGTCATCCCGAAATGATCCAGGAGCGGAGCCGATGAGCTTAATCCGCCATGCCGCCATCTTGCTACTCGGGCTGGTCGTCGGGTCCGTTGCAATGCGCCACCTCGTCCGAGCGGCTGGGCGCGCAAGCCGACCAGCTGGAACTGGGCCTCGAAGACGCCGAGGTCGAGGCGGTCGCCAAGACCCCCGCCGGCCGTCATACGCGCCCGTGATGCAGCCAAGCTGTTCCGGTAGCCCTTGCCCGAGCATCGGCCTCGCGAGGATGTGGTTCATGCGCCCGCTTGCGTCTGCCCCGATTGCGGCGGGGCGATGCGGCGCGTCGGCGACAATGTGACTGACCAGCTCGATTACGTCCCCTGCCAGCTTCCGCGTTATCCGCCCCGTCCGTCCGCAGCTGAGTTGCCGCGCGCGCGAGCGCATTGTCCAGGCACCCTTGCCCTCGATGCCGATCGAGCGCGGGCGACCCGGTGCTGGCCTGCTCGCCCATGTGCTCGTCGCCAAATATGCCGATCACCTGCCGCTGTATCGCAAGCGAAGCCTTGGCCCGACTTTGCGGGCGTGAAGCCCATCGCCGAGTCTCCGCGCCCTGATGGGTGGAGGGCGCTGGTGCTATGACGATGCCATGTGATGATGCTGGCACTAGGCGGGTAACGCACTTCGAGGTGTTCACCGGCGCGGGGCGGCGGCGGGATTGGTCGCCGGAGGTCACGGCATCGATCCTGGCCGAGAGCTTTTCCGGGCATGAGACGGTCTGCTCGGTCGCGCGGCGGCATGGCATGAGCCCGTCGCAGCTGTTCACCTGGCGCCGGCAACTGCGCAGGCAGACGGAGAACCAGGGCGCGGCTGTGCCGGCGTTCGTCCCGGCCGTTGTCGACGTTGCTCTGGCAGAGGAGCCAGCAGCTGCGATCCAGCGTCCGAAGAAGCGGCGGCGCTCGAAGGCGAGCGCGGTGGAACTGGAGATCGACGGGGTGGCGGTGAAGATCAGCCGCGGCGCCGATGCCGGGGTGATTGCCGCGGTGATCGAAGCACGCCGGGCCACCCGATGATCGGACCCGGAGCAGGTGCGAGGGTCATGGTCGCCACGCGCCCGGTGGATTTCCGCAAAGGCCCGGATGCGCTGGCCGCGCTGCTCGGAACCCAGTACGGCGGCGATCCCTATTCCGGGGTAATCTACGTGTTCCGGGCCAAGCGCAGCGACCGGATCAAGCTGGTCTGGCGGGACGGCACCGGGCTGTGCCTGATGGCCAGGAAGCTTGAGTCTGGCGGGTTCAAGTGGCCGGCGATCCAGGATGGTGTGATGCGGCTGACCGCAGCCCAACTGGGCGCATTGCTCGAAGGTCTGGATTGGCGCCGGGTGCATGGAGGTCGCCGTCCGATTGCCCCGCAGATTGCCGGTTGACGGGGCTTTCGACGCTTGCTTCCATGCTCATGGAAGCGAACCTTCCCGATGACGTTGAAGCGCTTCGTGCGCTGGTCCTCGAACAGGCCCGCGAGATCGACGCGCTGAAGGTTTTCAAGGCTGAGACTGAACGCCTTAAGGCGATCATCGACGCCTTGCAGCGCCACCGTTTTGGGCGCCGGTCGGAGCAGCTCGATCCCGACCAGTTCGAGCTTGCCCTGGAAGAAGTCGAGACAGCTTTGGCTGAGGCAGAACATGCCAGTGACAAGGCAAGCCGGGCTCCGGCGGAGCGGCCCCGCAAGACCAACCGCGGCTCGCTGCCGGCCCATCTCGAGCGGATCGAGCAGGTCATCGACGTCGAGGATAAAGCCTGCTCCTGCTGTGGCGGCGCGCTCCACCAGATCGGTGAGGATGTGGCCGAGCGTCTGGACGTGGTGCCGACCACCGTCCGCGTGCTGGTCACGCGCCGCCCGCGCCATGGCTGCCGCTCGTGCGAGGGCGCGATCGTCCAGGCTCCGGCACCGGCACGGATCGTCGAGGGCGGCATTCCGACCGAGCCGCTGATCGCGCAGGTTCTGGTCGCCAAGTATGCCGATCACCTGCCGTTATACCGCCAGGCCCAGATCTACGCGCGGCAAGGCATCCAGATCGACCGATCGACCCTGGCGGACTGGGTGGGCCGGGCAGCCTGGTATTTGCGACCCTTGCGCGATCACATCCTGGAACGATTGCGACGACCAGCGCGGCTGTTCGCCGACGAGACGACCGCGCCGGTGCTCGATCCCGGACGCGGGCGGACGAAGACGGGCCAGCTCTGGGCCTATGCCCGGGACGACCGCCCATGGGGCGGCAAAGATCCGCCGATGGTGGCCTATGTCTATGCCGCCGACCGCAAGGGCGAGCGCGCCGAGGCCCATCTTGGTGACTGCGCCGGCATCCTGCAGGTCGATGGCTTTGGCGGCTAGGCCGCTCTGGCCAGGCGACGGCAGCAGGTGAACCTGGCCTTCTGCTGGGCGCACGCGCGGCGCAAATTCTACGAACTCGCAGACATCTTCCCGGTCGCCACCGAGGCGCTGCGCCGGATCGCCTTGCTCTACGCGATCGAGGACCAGGTTCGCGGCACCTCGGCGGAGCAGCGCCGTGCCGTGCGCGCCGAACGTGCCCGCGTCACCGTCGATGACCTGCACGTCTACCTTGAGGCACGGCTCCGTCAGGTCAGCGCCAAGAGCAAGCTCGCCGATGCCATCCGCTACGCGCTGACCCGCTGGGCCGGGCTGTCGCTGTTCCTCGACGATGGTCGCGTCGAGCTGGATTCCAACACCGTCGAGCGGTCAATCCGACCGCTGGCCCTCAATCGCAAGAACGCGCTGTTCGCAGGCTCCGATGAGGGCGGCGACAACTGGGCGGTCATCGCCACGCTGATCGAGAACTGCAAGGTCTCCGGCATCAACCCGCATGTCTGGCTGGCCGAGACGCTCACCAAGCTCGCTGCGGGTCACGCGGCCAACGCCGTCGGCACCCTCATGCCTTGGACCGCCGTGGCCTGAGCACAGCGCTTACGGATTTCCTGGGGAACGCCGCCGAACGCGCGCTGCGCGGTATCGCCGTCGGCCGCAAGAACTGGCTGTTCGCCGGCTCCGACCAGAGCGGCCACCGCGCCGCCACGATCGACAGCCTCATCGAAACCGCAAAGCTCAACGGTGTCGATCCCGAAGCCTGGCTGCGCGACACCATCGCCCGCATCGCCGACCACCCGCAGCGCCGGATCGACGAACTGCTGCCGTGGAACTACCGCGCCGCTTGAAAAACGGGGCTCATCTGACGCTTACATCTCGGTGTCCACCAAACCGGCAGCAGGCCAAGCGCAACATTGGTTGCGACGGCTTATGATGTGAAAACAAAACACAAAGCCGACAAAATGTTACCAGTACATTTTTCGAAAACATAGTCCCAGCATCAATCGCATCATGTAAGACAATGGCTGCCATTCGTCATCAATCTTAAGGGCAATGTTTCATATTGTGACTGAGGCAGATAACAAGGTCAGGCACCTGTCATTTGCAGGGCGTGATGTGCTTCGCAAGCCTCTGTAACTGAATCATAGAATGTGAGACAGCCACCGTACAACACTGCGCCGCGAGTACAGTAGTGTTCTAACGTATAAGGGTCGTGAGACGTCATGATAAGTGTTCCATTTTCGCGCCTTGACATTAGGGCTTCCTCGCAACGACGACGGAAACGCACATCACCAGCGGCAGTCACCTCGTCAACGATGTAGCAGTCGAACTCGATTGCTAGGGAAATACCGAATGCCAAGCGGGCAACCATGCCCGATGAGTATGTGTTCACGGGTTGGTTCAAATAGGGACCGAGTTGTGCGAAATCTTCCACATAGCTCAGTAGATCATACTCGTCCTGACGATAAATACGGGCAATGAAACGCGCATTGTCGGCCCCGGTCATATTCATCAAAAAACAACTAGCAAAACCTATCGGCCAAGACGTAGTCATTTTACGTTCAATTTTACCTCTCGTGGGGAATTCGGTTCCAGCGATCAAGCGTAGTAGGGTCGATTTTCCAGCCCCATTTGCACCACAAATGGCAATACTCTCGCGCGGTCGAATGTCGAAACTCAAATTATTGAATACGAGCTTCCTATAGCGTCCAACTTCATAGGATTTGGTGACATTGCTGAACGAAATCATATATCTCTTTTCGGTCGTTATAGAGGTAATGTCAACGGATAATGGTAAATCATGCCCACTCCATTGAGGGTGGCTAGGGACAGGACTCATTGATCAGAGCCAGAAGCAGAAGGTTACGGCGATGGTGATGGCGGACAAGAAGGTGTGTGCGCATCGGTCGTATCGGGTTGCGATGCGTCGCCAGTCTTTGAGGCGAGCGAACAGGTTCTCGATCTTGTGGCGCTGGCGATAGAGTTGCTTGTCGTAGGCTTACTGGACCTTGCGATTGGCAGTTGGCGGGATGCATGGGGTGATGCCGCGGCTGCAAGGGCGTGGTGGAACTGACCTGCCCCCCGCTGGTCCCGCGGTCATAACGAGAGTCTGCCGGTTTGATAATCGTGCTGCTCCACCGGCACAAGCGCGTCGGGTGTGACGCTTCCATCATGCAGGAACGCCCGACGCGCTTGTGCCGGTGTTCGGTTCCCTAGGGATGAGTGCGGCCGGACATTGTTGTAGTCGTAGCGCCAGACGGCCAGCTTGCGCCGGGCGTCAGCCAGGCTGTCGAACAGGTCCTCGTTCAGCAGCTCGTCGCGCAGCGACCCATTGAACGTAAGCGATGTGCCTGCTCCACCTTGCGGGGGTGAGAAGCGGCTGCGAGTTCATGCTGATGGACGATGATGCGGCGCTTGGAGCTATGCCGGGGTCAAGACACCGGGCTAGGCCGGAGCCGATCC
>JAESFG010000528.1_pt1 | contig 19396 bp, 21 predicted proteins | sample 9269371 | NCBI WGS metagenome assembly JAESFG01 (sample SAMN14506227, study PRJNA617093) | algae metagenome | isolation source: Aetokthonos hydrillicola CCALA 1050 (B3-Florida) and co-occurring... | place: USA: South Carolina | collected 2013-01-01 | reverse complement strand
GCCCCTCCTTCGCTTCGCTCATCGGGGCACTTCTCCCCGCAAGCGGGGCGAAGGGATCGGGTAGCGTCGCTTACACCCGGTGCCGACCCTCACGGCATCAGCTGGCCGCCATTGACCTCGATGACCTGGCCCATGACGTAGCCCGACAGCGCATCCGAGGCGAGGTAGAGGAAGGCGCCCGTGCAGTCGTCGGCGTCTCCCACGCGGCCCATCGGAATGGTGGCGCGCGCCGCTTCCACCTGCTGGGCGTTCGAATAGCGGGCGTGGAAGGGCGTGGCGATGAAGCCCGGCGACACCGCGTTGACGCGAATCTTGTCCGCCCAGAGCTCCTTGGCCATGCCCTTGGTGAAGGTGGAGACGAAGCCCTTGGACGCGGCGTAGATCACCGAGCCGCCTCCCCCGCCATGCCGCGCGGCGATGGAGGTGACGTTGATGATGTTGCCGCCGCCCTGCGCCTTCATCACGGGATGGATCTCGCGCGTGAATGCGAAGACCGACCAGGCGTTGAGGCGCATGACGCGCTCGTAATGCGCGTCGTCGACCTCCTGAAGCGGGCGCCGGCCCAGCATGCCGCCGGCATTGTTGACGAGCACGTCGATGCGGCCGAACGCGTCCAGCGCGGCGGCGATGATGCGCTTGGGCGCATCGGCCTCCATCACGTCGCCCTGAATGGTGACGGCCTGCCCGCCCGCCGCCCGGATGCCGGAGGCGACCTCCTCGGCCGGGCCGGCGCTCTCGTTGTAGTGCACGGCGACGCGCGAGCCGTTGGCGGCGAAGCCGCGCGCGGCGGCGGCACCGATGCCGGTCGAGCCTCCTGTGACGAGGACGACCTTGTCCTTCAGGTCCGGGATCATGGGCGTTTCTCCAGTTCTTGCCCCGGACGCCGGGGATGGGGGATCGGACGTCAGTGACCCTCGAAGGCCATGAGGGTGCGCACCTCGACACCAAGGTCGCGCAGCTTCTGCGCTCCGCCGAGATCGGGCAGGTCGACGACGAACACGGCGGCGACGACCTCGGCGCCGATCTGGCGCAACAGGTTGACGGCGGCTGTTGCGGTGCCGCCGGTGGCGATAAGGTCGTCCACCAGGATCACGCGCTCGCCCCGCGCCACCGCATCCTCGTGCATCTCCATGTGGTCGATGCCGTACTCCAGCGAATAGGCGATCGAGACGGTGGCGTGCGGCAGCTTGCCTTTCTTGCGGATGGGGACGAAGCCCGCCGAGAGCTGGTGCGCCACCGCCCCGCCCAGGATGAAGCCGCGCGCCTCGATGCCGGCGATCTTGTCGACCTTGGTGCCGGCATAGGGCTGCACCAGCTCGTCCACGGCGCGGCGGAAGGCCCGGGCGTTGCCGAGCAGGGTCGTGATGTCACGAAACAGGATTCCGGGCTTGGGATAGTCCGGGATGGTGCGGATGGCGTCCTTGAGATCAAGCATGGACGGTTCGTGTCCCCTGATGTCAGGTGGATGATAACGGACCGGCCGGTCCATTCCAGTGGCGGAGACGCATCATGACCATGCATGCGGAGCCCGGCGGACCGCGCCCGGTGGTGATCACGGATGTCGACGTGCCTTTCGGGCGGCTCGTCGTCTTCTTCTTCAAGGCGGGCCTGGCGGCGATCCCCGCCGCCATTGCGGTCTCGATCGTGATGGGGCTCGTGATGGCCCTGCTCGGCATGTTGTTCGGCGGGCCGTGGTGGCATCGGGGCATGCCGCTCTGAGGGCCCTCAAGCGCGGAGCACCCTCCCCGCCACCGCGTCCAGCTTCGCCAGCAGCGCCGGATCCCGGGCGGACGGGGCGGTCATGATGGCGTGGTCGAGCGCGCGGTGGGAGCCCACCGGGCATTCCTCCCGCTCGGCGGGGAAATCGGACGCCAGCCGCGCCACGATGCGGCGGGCCTTCTCGATGTTGGAGTGCATGATGGCGATCACCGACTTCACGTCGACCACGTCGTGCTCCGGGTGCCAGCAGTCGAAGTCGGTCACCATGGCGAGCGTCGCGTAGGTGATCTCCGCCTCGCGGGCGAGCTTGGCCTCCGGCATCGCCGTCATGCCGATGACGTCGTAGCCGAGGGACTTGTAGGTCATCGACTCCGCATAGCTGGAGAATTGCGGCCCCTCCATGCAGACATAGGTGCCTCCCTTGCTGGTCAGCACGCCCTCAGCCTGCGCGGCAGCGGCAAGCCTGTCCACCAGCCTCGGGCCGACCGGGTGCGCCATGGAGACGTGGGCCACGCAGCCCTTGCCGAAGAAGGAGCTCTCCCGGCGATGCGTGCGGTCGACGAATTGGTCGACCAGCACGAAGGTGCCGGGCCCCAGTTCCGGCTTGAACGATCCACAGGCCGAGAGCGAGACGACGTCGGTCACCCCCGCCCGCTTCATCGCGTCGATGTTGGCGCGGTAGTCGATGTCCGACGGCGAGAGGCGATGTCCGCGCCCGTGTCGGGGCAGGAAGACGATTTCCGTTCCGCCGATCCGCCCGCGCCGCAGCACGTCGGACGGCTCGCCCCAGGGGCTCGCGACGACCTCTTCTCGAACGTCCGTGAGGCCGGGCAGGTCGTAGATGCCCGATCCGCCGATGATGCCGAGAATGGCGCGCGTCATGCCCGAGGCTCCCTGCGTTGCAGCGCCAGAGTAAGGTCCTGCGGAGGCCGATCAAGAACGCCGGGGTTGCAGGGTGCGTGCGTCGAGCGCCCCTGGACGAGGACGAGGCCAAGAAAAAGGGCTCCCTCGCGGGAGCCCTTCCGGATGCCTTGTCGATGCTGCGCCTCAGTGGGCGCCGGCCTCGTCGCCGATGCGCGACCAGATGCGCTTCTTGGTGAAGTAGAGCAGGCCCGCGAACACCAGCAGGAACAGCAGGACCTTGAGGCCCAGCGCCTTGCGCGCATCGAGGTGCGGCTCGGCCGCCCACATCATGAAGGCGGCGATGTCGTGCGAGTACTGCGCGACCGTCTCCGGCGCCTGCGGCTGTCCGTCCGGACCCTTGGGATAGGTGACCTGCCCGTCGCTGAGCGGGGGCGGCATGGAGATCACGTGGCCGGGGAAGTACTTGTTATAGTACTTGCCGTCGGGGACGGTGAAGCCCTCGTGCGGCTCGGTGTACCCCTGGAGCAGCGAGGAGATGTAGTCGACACCCTGCTCCTGGTACTGGGTCACGATGTCGATGAGGAACCACGGGAAGCCGCGCTCATAGGTGCGCGCCTTGGCGAGCACCGAGAAGTCGGGCGGATAGGCGCCGCCATTGGCGGCCATGGCCGCCTGCTTGTTGGGGAAGGGCGGCGGGAAGCGGTCGGCCGGCCGGCCGGGACGCTCAAACATCTCGCCGCTGTCGTTGGGGCCGTCCTTGACCTGGTATTCGGCCGCGAGCGCCTTCACCTGCGCCTCGGAGAAGCCGGGGCCACCTTCCTGCTCGAGGTTCCGGAAGGCCACCAGGCTCATCGCGTGGCAGCCCGAGCAGACCTCGCGATAGATCTTGAAGCCGCGCTGCAGCTGCTGCGGGTCGTACTTGCCGAACGGCCCTGCGAAGCTCCAGGAGCTGCGCATCGGCTGCACCGACTCGGCCGCATAGGCGGGGGCCGCCGCGGCGCCGACGGCCGCGGCAAACAGGCCGGCAGCGAGGCCGCGCTTGAGGATCGTGATCATCGCATGCATCCCCGTATCCGGCCTCAGCCCTTCGTGCTCGGTTCCGACGCCGCGCCCGCGGCGACGACGGAGGCGGAACCTCCCTTGCTGCCGAGGACCGCCTCGGCGATGGATCCCGGCAGGCGCCGCGGCGTCTCGAACAGGCCGAGCACCGGCAGGATCACCAGGAAATGCAGGAAGTAGTAGGCCGTGCAGATGCGCGAGGCGATCACGTAGCCGCCCTCCGGCGGCTTCGAGCCGAGCCAGCCGAGCAGGATGCAGACGATCACGAACACCCAGAAGAACTGCCGGAAAAGCGGCCGGTAGGCGGCCGACTTCACCCGCGACGTGTCCAGCCAGGGCAGGAACACGAGGACGGCGATGGAGCCGAACATGGCGAGCACGCCCAGCAGCTTGTCCGGGATGGCGCGCAGGATGGCGTAGAAGGGCAGGAAGTACCATTCGGGCACGATGTGCGCCGGGGTCACCGCTGGGTTCGCCTCGATGTAGTTGTCGGCATGCCCGAGGTAGTTCGGGATGTACATGACGAACCACATGTAGACCATCAGGAAGACGCACAGGGCGAGCGCGTCCTTGACGGTGAAGTACGGGTGGAAGGGCAGCGTGTCCTTCTCCGTCTTCTTCTCGATGCCGGCCGGGTTGTTGGAGCCAGGAATGTGGAGCGCCCAGATGTGCAGCACCACCACGCCCGCGATCATGAAGGGCAGCAGGTAGTGCAGGGAGAAGAACCGGTTCAGCGTCGGGTTCGCGACCGAGTAGCCGCCCCACAGGAAGGTCACGATCGTCTCGCCCACCACTGGGAAGGCCGAGAAGAGGTTGGTGATGACGGTGGCGCCCCAGAACGACATCTGGCCCCACGGCAGCACGTAGCCCATGAAGGCCGTGGCCATCATCAGCAGGAAGATGATGACGCCGAGGATCCACAGGATCTCGCGGGGGGCCTTGTAGGAGCCGTAGTACATGCCGCGGAAGATGTGCACGTAGACGGCGATGAAGAACATCGACGCGCCGTTGGCGTGCAGGTAGCGCAGCAGCCAGCCATAGTTCACGTCGCGCATGATGTGCTCGACGGAGTTGAAGGCGAGTTCGGCCTGGGGCGTGTAGTGCATCACCAGCACGACGCCGGTGATGATCTGCGCCACCAGCATGAAGGCGAGGATGCCGCCGAAGGTCCACCAGTAGTTCAGGTTCCGCGGGTTCGGGAACACGACGAAGGAGGAATGGACCAGACCGACGATGGGCAGGCGGCTCTCGAACCACTTGCCGATGGCGCTCTTGGGAACGTAGGTGGAATGTCCGCTCATGGCATGTCCCTGCGCAAGGCGCTCAACCGATCTGGATCTTGCTGTCCGACGTGAAGGCGTAGGGCGGCACCGGGAGGTTGGTCGGCGCGGGGCCCTGCCGGATGCGGCCGGACGTGTCGAAAATGGAACCGTGGCAGGGGCACTGCCAGCCCTCGTAGGGGCCCTCGTGGCCGAGCGGCACGCAGCCCAGATGGGTGCAGTTGCCGTAGACGATCAGCCACTGGTCGTGTCCCTCCTTCACCCGGGCCGAGTCCGGCTGCGGGTCCTTGAGATCCGCCAGAGGCACGTCCTGCGCGTCCTTGATCTCCTTCGGCGTCCGGTGACGCACGAAGATCAGCTTGCCGCGCCAGAACAGCTTGACGATCTGGCCCTCGGCGACCGGTGCGAGGTCGAACTCGACAGGCGCGCCCGCGGCGACGGTCTGGGCGTCGGGAGCCAGCGAGCTGATGAAGGGCCACAGGGCCGCCGCGGCGCCGACTGCACCCACAGCGCCGGTGGCGATGAACAGGAAGTCCCGCCTGGTATGTTCTACCGCAGTTGTGGCCACGTCCGTTTTCCCTGAAATGGTCGCACAAGGTCCGCCGGATGCGCCGGGGAGGATTGTGCTGACGCACCTCCGGAGCGGAGTATCAGGCGGATCGTCGCCAACGAATTCCCGGCCGGTATGCGCGCAAGAGAAGAAGCCCGCAATGCGACCGGGAGTCGCCGCGCGGCGGCTGTTTCGCACGCGTGTACGCCCTTGTCCATAGTTCAACAGGCGCACGCCGTGAGTTTGGAGGAGTTTCCCGTATGGAAGGTGAAGGCGTGGCCACGGCAGCACGCGACATCGGGTTGCGTCTTGCGCTTTACCAGCCCGACATCCCTCAGAACACGGGGACCATGCTGCGCATGGCTGCATGCCTCGGCGTCGCGGTGGACATCATCGAGCCCGCAGGCTTTCCGGTCAGCGACAGGGCCTTCCGGCGTGCCGGCATGGACTACCTCGACCACGTCGCCGTGGAGCGGCACGTCTGCTGGTCCGACTTCCATGCCGCGCAGCGCGACGCCGGACGCAGGATCGTGCTGGCGACCACGCTGGCGGACATGGCCCACACGGATTTTGCATTCCGATCCGGCGACGTCCTGCTGATGGGCCGCGAGTCGGCGGGCGTGCCGGACGACGTCCACCTGGCCGCCGACGCCCGCGTCGCCATTCCGCTCCGACCGGGACTGCGCTCCCTCAACGTCGCGGTAGCGGCAGCGATCATCCTCGGGGAGGCCTTGCGCCGGACCGGCGGCTTTGCTCCCTTGGCGGGGCAAGGAGCGCTCCCGTGACGGCACCGCAGACGAAGACGACCCCCCTTCCCCCGGCCGGCGAGTTGGAGGACCGCAAGGCTGCCGCGGCGGCCTGGTTCCGCAGCCTGCGGGACCAGATCTGCGCCGCCTTCGAGGGGGCGGAGGATTCCGTGTCCGGACCCTTCGACCCGGAGGCGCCGGCGGGCACGCCGGGCCGCTTCGTCCGCAAGGCGTGGACCAGGACGGACCATTCCGGCGCGCCCGGCGGCGGCGGCGAGATGAGCCTGATGCACGGCCGCGTCTTCGAGAAGGTGGGCGTGCACATCTCGACGGTGCACGGCGAGTTCGCGCCGGAATTCCGGGGCCAGATCCCGGGGGCGTCGGAGGACCCGCGCTTCTGGGCCTCGGGCATCTCGCTGATCGCGCACCCGTGGAACCCCTGCGTGCCTACCGTGCACATGAACACGCGCTTCGTGGTGACGACGCGCGCCTGGTTCGGCGGCGGCGCCGACCTGACGCCGGTGCTCGGCCGCAGGCGGAACCAGGAGCACGAGGATACCCGCCACTTCCACGCCGCCATGCAGGCAGCCTGCGACGCGCATCCCGGCATCGGCGACTATCCCCGCATGAAGGCATGGTGCGACGAGTATTTCTTCCTCAAGCACCGCAACGAGCCGCGCGGCATCGGCGGCATCTTCTACGACTGGCTGGACACCGGCGACTGGAAAGCCGACTTCGCCTTCACCCAGGACGTCGGCCGTGCCTTCCTGAAGGCCTACATGCCGGTGCTGGAGCGCAATGTCGGCGCGCCCTGGACGGCGGAGGATCGCGAGGAACAACTGGTGCGCCGCGGCCGCTATGTTGAGTTCAACCTGCTCTACGACAGGGGAACGATCTTCGGGCTGAAGACGGGCGGAAATGTCGAGAGCATTTTGTCGAGCATGCCGCCGCGGGTGAGGTGGCCGTGAGGGCTCCTAGTTCAGCCCGACCATGGACATCCGGGCATGACACTCGCATAATGGTGGAAATCCTTTTGGCGGTGGTGGAATGGCGTTGAACATCAAAAACCAGGAAGTCGAGCGCCTGGCCAACGAGGTAGCAACCCTCGCCGGAGAGACGCTCACGACCGCAGTCGCGACATCCCTGCGGGAGCGGCTGGACAGGTTGCGGGAACCGGACGTCGAGGCACTGCTTGCCATCGGACGGGACTGCGCGGCGCGGCTGCCTGACCACGTCAAGCACCTGGACCATGGCGAGTTCCTCTATGATGAAATGGGCTTGCCGCGGTGATCGTCGATACTTCGGCCATCATCGCTATCCTTCGGGATGAAGATGACGCATTGCGCCACGCACGCGCTTTGGGGGCGCGCGCGCGCGCGAAGCGCTTTTCCGCCGCGAACTACCTGGAAGCTTCCATCGTGATCGACGCGGCACGCGATCCGATAGCGAGCCGTCGTCTAGACGAGCTGCTGCAACAGGCCGATGTTGTCGTTGAGCCAGTCACGGCAGAGCAGGCACGGATAGCGCGGGAGGCCTATCGTGACTTCGGACGAGGGAGTGGCCACCCTGCGAAGCTCAATTTCGGTGATTGCTTCGCCTATGCGCTGGCAAAGGTCCATGGGGAACCTCTGCTGTTCAAGGGCAAGGATTTCGCCCAAACCGACTTGACGCCCGAGCCCTGAGCCCCCTCACCTCTGCATCCCCAGCGTCAGCCCGCGCACGAGGTGGCTGCGCGTCAGCAGCACGAAGAGGAAGGCGGGCAGCATCGCCGCGGTCCCGAGCGCGGCGACCGGTCCCCAGCTGGCCGTGGCCAGGTTGGCCATCTTCACCGGCAGGGTCCGGAAGGAAACGCTGAGAAAGACCGACATCAGGAACTCGGTCCAGGAGAAGACCAGGCAGAGCACAGCGGTTGCCGCGATCCCGCCGCGCACGAGAGGCAGCGCCATGCGCCAGAACACCTGGAAGCTTCCGGCCCCGTCGAGACGGGCCGCCTCGTCGATCTCGCGCGGCACGTCGTCGAAGAAGGACTTCAGCATCAGCAGCGCGAGCGGCAGGTTCAGCACGGAATGCGCGATGACGAGACCGGTGCGGGTGTCGAAGAGCCCGATATCGCGGAACAGGAAGACCATCGGGATGATCAGCGCAACGGGCGGGACGAACCGGAACAGCAGGAAGCCCGCGAGGAGCGCATCCCGCCGGCGGGAGGCATGGCGCGACAGGGCGAAAGCCGCGGGCAGCGATGCCGCCAGCGTCAGCGCTGTCGAACCGATGGCGACGAGAACCGTGTCCGCAACCGCCTGCCAGGCATTGAACATCTCGGTTGCGGCCGGGCCGAAGACGAAGGCGTAGTTGGCCAGGCTCGGCACGAAATCGAGTGCGACGATCCCTTCGCGGTCGAACTGCGCGGCGAGCGGCTTCACCGAGGTCAGCGCCCACCAGCCGATCGGCGCCATGAAGAGCGCGACCACGAGGATGGCCAGCACTGTTCGGAGCTGCGAGAGAAGTCGGGAGCGGACCGGCATGCGCGGCGACTGCGCCTCCCGTCGCGGGGCAAGTCAACCCGCGAAGCGACAGGGCAGCCCCACACCCAAGGTGCAAACCCCGGCGTCCCGCCCTATTCTCCCGGCCATGCCCATGCACGCCCCGCCTGCCCCGCCGCCGTCGAACCTCGACGCCCTTGCACGGGCCGCGGGGTCGGCCGGCAAGAAGGGCCTGCCGCCGGTGCATCTGTGGAACCCCGCCTATTGCGGGGAGATCGACATGCGCATCGCCGCGGACGGGACGTGGTTCTACGGCGGCACGCCCATCGGCCGGCCGGCGCTCGTGCGCCTGTTCTCGACGATCCTGCGGCGAGACCCCGAACGCTTCGTCCTCGTCACGCCCGTGGAGCGCGTCGGCATCGCCGTGGACGACGCGCCTTTCGTGGCGGTCGAGATGAAGGTCGAGGGCGAGGGTGAGGACCGGACGCTGGCGTTCCGCACGAATGTGGACGACTGGACGACCGCAGGGCCCGACCATCCGATCCGCTTCGTGCGCGAGAAGACGGGCGGGCTGAGGCCCTACGTCCACGTCCGCGGCGGGCTGGAGGCGCGGGTCAACCGCTCCGTCTTCTACGACCTCGTCGCGCAGGGGGAGGACCGGCTCGTCGACGGCGTGCCGTGGTTTGGCATCGCCAGCGGCGGGGCCTTCTTCCCGATGGCACCCGCCGGGGAGCTGGACGGCATCGGATGAGCGAAAGCGGTCCGGCATCGCCTTTTTCGGCGGAGGCCCTCGAGGCACGGGCCAGGGCCGCCCTCACTCTCGTCGTGCCCGAGACGGCCTTCGATCCGGCTACCTTGCCCGGACGCGGCGACCACCAGCTTGCGCCGGACGTGCTGGCGCATGCCCCGGCCACCCACCGGCGGGCGGCCGTTCTCGTCCCCGTGGTGTCCCATGCGGGAGAAGCGAGCGTCCTTCTGACGCGGCGGGCCGCGCATCTGCGGGACCATTCGGGCCAGGTCGCCTTTCCCGGCGGCAAGATCGACGAGGCCGACGATTCGCCGCTCGAGACCGCGCTGCGCGAGGCGGAGGAGGAAATTGGCCTGCAGCGTCGCTTTGTCACGCCGCTCGGCTACCTCGATCCCTACCTGTCCGGCACGGGGTTCCGGATCCTGCCGGCGCTCGCGCTGGTGCGGCCGGGATTTGCGCTCGCGCTCAACCGGGCCGAGGTCGACGCCGCCTTCGAGGTGCCTCTCGCCTTCCTGATGACGCCCGCCAATCACCACCGCCACGAAAGGGAGTGGAAAGGAGGCGTTCGGCAGTACTATGCGATGCCGTTCGGCGACCATTATGTGTGGGGCGTGACGGCTGGGATCCTGCGCAACATGTACGAGCGGCTCTACGCATCATGACGAGGGCCCTGTCCGAGGAGCTCCTCCTCTTTCTCCTGCCCTTCCTGCTCTTCGCCATCTGGCTGGTCGCGCGCCGCCGGACACCGCTGGCCTTCGTCCACTGGAGCGGACGCGTGCCCTGGCTCGTCATCGCCGGGCTCCTCCTGGCGACCGGATGGATCATCTGGACCGGCCTGACGGCGGAGCGGAGCACCGGCACCTATGTTCCAGCCCACATGGAGAGAGGCACCTTCGTCCCCGGGCATTTCGAGTGATGGCACGCCTGCCGCCCGGCCCGCTCCTGTCGGATCCGGCGGTGCGGTCGGCGCTGACCCTGCTCGACCGGGACGGAGAACAGGCGCGGCTCGTGGGCGGCGCGGTGCGCAACACCCTGCTCGGCGAGGCGCCGGGCGACATCGACGTCGCCACCACGGCGCTCCCCGCGGAGGTCATGGCCCGCGCCGGGGCCGCCGGCATCAAGGCGGTCCCGACCGGCATCGAACACGGTACGGTGACGCTGGTGATCGACGGACGACCCGTCGAGGTCACGACGCTGCGGGAGGACGTCGAGACCGACGGCAGGCGGGCGGTCGTCGTCTTCGGCCGCGACTTCTCGCACGACGCACGGCGGCGCGACTTCACGATGAACGCGCTCTATGCCCGGCTCGACGGAACGATCGAGGACCATGTCGGCGGTCTCGCCGACCTCGCTTCCCGGCGCGTGCGCTTCATCGGCGACCCGGCGCAGCGCATCCGGGAGGACTATCTGCGGATTCTTCGCCTCTTCCGCTTCCACGCCTCCTATGGCGAGGGACCAGTCGATCCCCCGGCCATGCATGCCGCAATCGCGTTGCGCCATGGCCTCGCGCGGTTGTCGGCGGAGCGCGTCAGGGCGGAGCTGATGAAACTGCTGTCCGCCCGCAACGCCGCGCCGACCCTGCCGGAAATGGCGGATGCCGGCTTGCTCCTCGCGATCCTCGGCGGCGTGCCCGACGTCGGCGCCTTCGCCGCGCTGGCCCGCCTCGGCCCGATCGATCCGGTCCAGGGGCTGCTGTTCCTCGCGGTCCGGATCCGTGAGGACGCGCCGCGTCTGGCGGAGAGGCTGCGCCTCTCCCGGGCCGAAGCCGATCGGCTGGACCAGGGGGCTATCCTGCTCGAGCACCTGCACGGAAGGCTCGCCGCCTGCGACGGGCAGACGCTGCGCCGCCTCGCCTACCGCCACGGCGCGATGGCGGCCCGCGACGCGCTTCTCCTGGCGGCGGCGCGCGAAGGAGGCCTTCCCCTGGCCGGACCGCTCGCCGAGGCCGCCCGCGTCCTCGACGCGCCGCTGCCGGTCTCGCCCTTCACCGGCAAGCGGCTGATGTCCGCCGGGCTTCCCGCCGGACCCCGGATCGGCGCCGTCGCGGCGGCGGCGGAGGCCGAGTGGATCGCGCGCGGGTTCCCATCCGCGGAAGCGGAGATCGGGGCCATCCTGGCCGCCCATATCGGCGCGAAAGCGGACTGAGTCGCGGCACGACGCCGCTTTTCCTCCGACTCCCCTTCGTCGCAGAGCCGCGATACGATGTCGCGCAGGGGCGTGTGGATGTCCCGGCAGAAAGGCGCGTCAGGATGTCCCGCCAGCCCCCCAGACCGGCAGACGTGGCGCGCCGGCTCGCCCGCCGGCAGCCCGGGATGGGCGCGCGGGACAAGGGCGGTTCAGGCGGCTGGCAGCGTGAAACCTTCACGCTTCCCCGGGAGGAAGCACGGGAAAAGGCGCGGGAATGGTTCTCCCGATTCCCCAAGGCCGCCTACATGACCGAGATCGAGTGGTGGCGGGAACTGGAAGACGGCCGCATCGAGTTCATCATGCGCCGGCTGCCCAGCGCCGACTGAAGCTCGGCTGCCACGCTCGCGCTTCGCCACGCTTTCGCCCGACCCGCTGTTCAGCGTCGTTTTCGCACGTGATCGAACCGGCCCGCGCGGCGGCGGGTTGTGTATCGTTGATCGATGCACCGGAACGTGAGGCCTCCGTCTCCCTTCCGCTTGGACATGAGCGGCATCACGCGCGATGCTGACATGAACGTCGCACGCGCGGACGGGCCGGAACCGGCCTCCTCGAAAGGACAGACGATGAGCGCAGAGTCAGCCGCCAGCCTCGACACGATGGTCGTGCGCGCCGCGGAGGCGGCAGTGGACCAGGTCGCCAGGGCGCGAGAGGCGATCGGGCAGGTGGTCTTCGGCCAGACGGACGTTGTCGAGAACGCGATGATCACGGTCCTGTCGGGTGGCCACGGCCTCGTGGTTGGCGTCCCCGGCCTCGCCAAGACAAAGCTCGTCGACACGATGGGGACCGTTCTCGGCCTCGAGGCTCGCCGCATACAGTTCACGCCGGACCTGATGCCGTCCGACATCCTCGGCTCCGAGGTGCTGGAGGAAAACGCCGCCGGCCGCCGGTCCTTCCGCTTCGTCAAGGGTCCCGTCTTCGCCCAGCTGCTGATGGCCGACGAAATCAATCGCGCCAGCCCGCGTACCCAGTCCGCCCTGCTGCAGGCGATGCAGGAGTACCACGTGACGGTGGCGGGCGAGAGCCACGACCTGCCGCGCCCGTTCCACGTGCTGGCGACGCAGAACCCGATCGAACAGGAGGGCACCTATCCCCTTCCCGAGGCCCAGCTCGACCGCTTCCTGATGCAGATCGACGTCGGCTATCCCGATGCCGCAACCGAACGCCGCATCCTCGTGGAGACGACGAGCGACGCCGACAGCCGGCCCAAGCCGGCCATGACCGCCGACGACCTGATGGCCGCCCAGCGTCTCGTCCGGCGCCTGCCGGTGGGCAACGCGGTGGTGGACGCAATCCTCGATCTGGTCCGCGGCGCGAGGCCCGGCGAGGCCGGCAACGCGGTGGCCCAGCCCCTCGCCTGGGGCCCGGGGCCGCGTGCCGGCCAGGCGCTGATGCTGACGGTGCGCGCCCGCGCGCTCCTTCAGGGACGGCTCTCGCCGTCGCTCGACGACGTCGCGGCCCTCGCCGGCCCCGTCCTCAAGCACCGCATGGCGCTGACCTTCGCGGCGCGCGCCGAGGGCGTGACCATCGACGGCGTCATCGGAGCTCTCGTGGGACGACTGGGGTGAAGCAGGCCAGCGTGAAGGTCCGGGTTCTCGACGCCACGGAGGCCGCGGTCGGGCCACGCCACGGCAATGACGCGCTCCAGCTCGCGAGACGGATGCCGCGCATCGTCATCGAGGCCCGTCGGATCGCAGCCACGGCCGCGCAGGGCATTCACGGCCGCCGCCAGGCCGGCACCGGCGAGGCCTTCTGGCAGTTCCGCAACTTCATCTCCGGCGAGCCGGCGAGCCGGGTCGACTGGCGCCGCTCGGCCCGCGACGACCGCTACTACGTGCGCGAGAAGGAGTGGGAGGCCGCCCACACGGTCTGGCTCTGGATAGACCGCTCCCGCAGCATGGCCTACGCCTCCTCGCTCGCCCTCGCGCCCAAGATCGACCGGGCGGTTACGATCGGCCTCGCCCTTGCGGACGTGCTGGTGAGAGGTGGCGAACGTGTCGGCTTCATGGGGCTGACCAACCCGATTGCATCCCGCATGATCGTCGACAGGATCGCCGAGGCGATGCTGGCCGACCGGGCGCCTCCGGCCGACCTGCCCAGCGCGCCTCCCCTGCCCCCGCTGACAGAGGCCGTGCTGATCGGCGACCTGCTGACGCCCGCCGCCCGCGTGGGAGAGGCCATCGAGCGCCTGTCAGCAAGGGGCGGCCGCGGACACGTGGTCATGATTGCCGACCCGGTCGAGGAGACCTTCCCCTTCGAGGGCCAGGCCGTCCTCGCGGACGTCGAGGGCCGCGACACTCTGCGGGTGGGGGATGCCGCCTCGTTCCGCGCGCTCTATGTCAACAGGATGACGGCACACCGGGACGCCGTCCGTGAGGCCTGCGCGCGGCGAGGCTGGAGCTTCATCGTGCACCGGACGGACAGGACGGCCTCCGAGGCACTCCTCGCATTGGCCAGCCGCATCGCCCAGAGGGGCGAGCCCGGCAGGGGAGGCTGAGGCATGTTCGAGCTTCCCTTTGCGTTCTCCACCCCCGCCGTCCTGCTGGCGCTGGCTGCATTGCCGGCGCTCTGGGTGCTCCTGCGGGTCACGCCGCCGCAACCCCGGCGCATCGACTTCCCGCCGCTCCGGCTGATCCTCGATCTCGTGCCGAAGCAGGAGACCCCCGCCCGCACGCCGTGGTGGCTCCTCCTCCTCCGCCTCGTCATCGCCGGGCTGGTGGTCCTCGCCATGGCGGGGCCGGTCTGGAACGCGCGCAACGACGCGGCGGCGGGGTCCGGGCCCCTTGTCGTGCTGCTCGACAGCGGCTGGGCGGCCGCTCCGGACTGGGCCGAGCGGATCTCCGCCGTGGAGGACCTCGTCCGCGACGCGGAGCGCTCCGGACGCGGAATCGCACTGGTCGCCACGGGGGAGCCCGTCACCGACGTCACCCTGTCGCGACCCGGCCGCACCCTTGATCGCCTGCGAGCCCTCAAGCCCGCCCCCTACACGCCCGACCGCTCGGCGGTCCTTGGTCCTCTCGGGGCATTCCTCGACCGCGAACCATCGGCCCGCGTGGCTTGGGTCTCGGATGGCGTTTCCGTCGGGAAGTCAGAGGCTTTCCTGGATGGCCTGAAGCAGACTGTCGGCCAGCACACGCTGACCGTCATCGCCGGCCCGGTCGCCCGGCCGATTGCCACGGCAGGCGCAAACAACACCGCCGCCGGCCTCACCGTACGCCTCCTGCGCGCCGAACCGAACGGCCGTGACGCCGGCGAGGTTCGTGCCATCGACCGCCGCGGCCTGCCCCTGGGCGGCGCGCGCTTCGCCTTCCCTGCCGGCGCGACGGAGACCGAGGCCGTGCTCGACCTGCCGGTCGACCTCCGCAACGACATCGCCCGGCTCGACGTCGCCGACGAGCGCACCGCCGGCGCCGCGACGCTGCTCGACGAATCCAGCCGCCGCCGGCGGGTGGGGCTCGTCTCCGGCGGCACCGTGGAAACGTCGCAGCCGCTGCTCTCGCCCACCTATTACGTCGCCAGGGCTCTGGCACCCTTCGCCGACGTGCGCGAGCCGCGTGTCGGCCCGGCCGATGCCATCGTCCAACTCCTCGACGAGAAGGTGCCGATGATCGTCCTCGCGGACACCGGCACGCTGCCCCCCGACATCCGCGATCGCCTGGTCCGCTACATGGACGAGGGCGGACTGGTGCTGCGCTTCGCCGGCTCGAGGCTCGCCGCGGCCGAGGGCGACGACCTCGTGCCGGTGAAGCTGCGCCGCGGCGGCCGTTCCCTCGGCGGGGCGCTGTCGTGGGAATCCCCGCGCACGCTGGCGCCCTTCGAGCCGACGAGCCCGTTCCACGGGCTCACCCTGCCCCGCGACGTCGGCATCACGCGCCAGCTCCTGGCCGAACCGTCGGCCGACCTGGGCGCGCGCACCTGGGCGTCGCTGGCCGACGGGACCCCCATCATCACCGCCGACCGGCGTGGAAAGGGGATGCTCGTGCTCGTGCACGTCACCGCCGATACCACGTGGTCCAACCTGCCGCTCTCCGGCCTGTTCGTGGACCTGATGCGCCGCATCGTCGACCTCGCGGGAACCGGGGACGGCGCCGGCCGCGCGACGGGCGGCGAACGGGTCACGGTGGCGCCGGTGCGGACGCTGGACGGCTTCGGCGTGTTTCAGGCCCCGCCGCCGACCGCCAGGCCCATCGTGCTGGGGGGCGGCACGCAGCAGGCGGCGCTCGTCGCGGGACAGGACCACCCGCCCGGATTCTACGGCTCCGCCGACACGCCCGTCGCCGTCAACACGCTCGCGCCCGACACGGTGCTGAGCCCTGTCGGCCATGCCCGACTCGGGGTCACGGTCCAGCCCATCATCCGGCCTGCGCCGCTCGACCTGCGGCCGTGGCTGATCGGTCTGGCGCTGCTGCTCTTCGCCATCGACAGCCTTGCGGTGCTTTGGCTGTCAGGCCGCCTCGGGAGGGCCCGGCGGCAGGCAATTGCCGCATCCCTGCTTGTGGCCGCGCTCGCCGGCGGGCTGCCCGGGGCGGTGCTGGCTCCCGGCGCAGCCCGGGCGGCGGAAACCGCGCCGATCAGCCCCAAGGAGTCCGATGCGGCGCTGGCCACGCGCTTCGCCTATGTCATCACCGGGGATGCGACCGTGGACGAGACCAGCCGGTCCGGCCTCGCCGGCCTCGGCACATTCCTCACCTCGCGCACCGCGCTCGACCCGGCCGAGCCGGCGGGCGTCGACATCGAGCGCGACGAGCTCGCGGTCTATCCGCTGCTCTACTGGCCCATCGTCGCCAACCGGCCGATGCCGGGCGAGGCGGCCATCCGCAGGCTCGACGACTTCATGAAGGGCGGCGGGACCGTGATCTTCGACACGCGCGACGCCCTGGCGCAGCGGCCGGGCGGTCCGCCGACGCCGGAAACCCTCATGCTGCGCCGGATCCTGGCAGGCGTCACGGTGCCGGAACTCGAGCCCGTGCCGCCCGACCACGTCATCACAAAGGCGTTTTACCTGATCGAGACCTTCCCCGGACGCTATGCTGACGGGCAGACCTGGATCGAGGCCCTGCCGCGCGAGGGGCCTGACGCCGAGCGCCCGGCGCGGGCGGGCGACGGCGTGTCGCCGATCATCATCACCTCCAACGACTTGGCGGCCGCATGGGCGAGCGGACGCCGTGGCGAGCCGCTCTACCCGCTGGTGCCGGGCGGACCGCGCCAGCGCGAGCTCGCCTTCCGCGCCGGCGTCAACATCGCGATGTACGCGCTGACGGGGAACTACAAGGCCGACCAGGTCCACGTCCCGGCCCTGCTCGAACGCCTGGGACAGTGACCGGACCCATCCGATGCATGTGGATTTCTCCCCCCTCCTGCCTTTGCCGGTCGTGGCGCTCCTGGCCCTCGTCGGCTTCGGCGCGGCGATCCTCGCCGTCGCCCTGCGGCAGAGGGGGTCTGTGCTGCGCGTCCTGGCCGTGACGGCCTTCGTGCTGGCCCTGCTCAACCCGTCCCTGGTGCGCGAGGAGCGCGAGCGGCTGAAGGACGTCGTGGGGCTCGTGGTGGACCGCTCGGCATCGCAGTCCCTGTCGGTCCGGCCGGGCCAGATCGACCCTGTGGCGCAGGCCGTGCAGAAGAAGCTTGCGGCGCTGGCCGACGTCGAGGTGCGCCCCATCGAGGTACGCGAAAGCGCCGGCGACGACGGGACGCGCCTTTTCTCCGCGCTCCAGTCCGGTCTTGCCGACGTGCCGCCCGAGCGCATCGCCGGCGCCATCATGGTGACGGACGGCGTCGTCCACGACATTCCCGAGCAGGCCGCGATGCTCGGCTTCAAGGCACCCGTCCATGCCCTGATCACCGGCTTCGAGGGCGAGCGCGACCGGCGCATCGAGCTCCTCGACACGCCGCGCTTCGGCATCGTGGGCCGCGACCAGACGATCCGCCTGCGCATCGACGACCCCGGCCACGAGGCTCCCGTGCGCGTCGTCGTGCGCCGCGACGGCGAGCAGGTTCTGGCGCGCGAGGCGATCCCGGGGCAGGTGCTGAACCTGCCTGTCCGCATCGACCATGGCGGCGCCAATGTGGTCGAGATCGAGGCGGACCAGGCCGACGGGGAGCTTACGGCCGTCAACAACAAGGCGGTCGTGCAGATCGAGGGCATTCGGGAGAAGCTGCGCGTCCTTCTCGTCTCTGGCCAGCCCCACGCTGGCGAGCGGACCTGGCGCAACATCCTGAAGTCGGACGCCAACGTCGACCTCGTCCACTTCACCATCCTGCGCCCGCCCGAGAAGCAGGACGGCACGCCGATCAACGAGCTGTCGCTGATCGCATTTCCCACGCGCGAGCTGTTCGAGACGAAGATCAACGAGTTCGACCTCATCATCTTCGACCGCTACGCCAACCAGTCCATCCTCCCCAGCGTCTACTTCTCGAACATCGTGCGCTACGTTCGCGAGGGAGGCGCGGTGATGATCTCCGCCGGGCCGGAATTCGCCGGCCGCAACGGGCTGGGATCGACCCCACTGGCCTCCGCCATGCCCGCGCAGGCCGACGGCCGCATCCTCGAGCAGCCCTTCCAGGCGAAGGTCACCGAGACCGGCCAGCGCCATCCCGTGACGCGCGCCCTGCCGGGTTCCGAGACGAACCCGCCGCAATGGGGCGAGTGGCTGCGCCAGATCTCGGCCGACGTGCGGACGGGATCCGCCGTGATGTCGGGCGCGGACGAGAAGCCGCTCCTCGTGCTCTCCCGTGAGGGCAAGGGCCGCGTCGCGCTGCTGTTGTCCGACCAGGCTTGGCTCTGGGCACGCAATTTCCGTTCGGGCGGGCCGCACCTGGACCTGCTCAGGCGGCTCGGGCATTGGTTGATGAAGGAGCCCGACCTGGAGGAGGAGGCGCTGCGCGCCTCGGCTCGCGGCCAGCAGGTGACCGTCGAGCGACAGACGCTCGCCGACGCCGCCGACCCTGTGACGCTCACCGGCCCGTCGGGTGCGACGGTCCAGGTCACGCCCGCGGCCGATCGGCCCGGCCTGTGGCGCGGCACGGCCGAGGTTGCCGAGAGCGGGCTGTGGCGCGCCTCGGACGGCAAGCTGAACGCCTTCGTCAGTGTCGGCCCGGCCAATCCCCGCGAGTACCAGGAGGTGGCATCCACCACCGACAAGCTGAGGCCGCTTGCGGAGGCGACCGGCGGCTCGGTCCGCCGTGTCGCGACGGCGGCGGGAGACACTCCGCGTATCCCGACCATCGTCGCCCTGTCCGGCGCCACCCGCTATGCGGTCGGCGACACGATGGGCATCAAGGTGACTGACGCCTCGGTGGTGCGCGGCATGGGCGTGCTGCCGGTCTTTCTGGGCTTCGCGGGCCTCGTGCTCCTCGCCGCGAGCCTGCTGGCAACGTGGCTCTCCGAGGCGAGGCTGGGCCGACGGGCGGGCGGCTGACGGACATCAGGTCCGCTCCAGACCAGACAGGCCTGCGCCCGGGCCGCAAGGGACCGAGGAGCGAGGCAGCGGGAGCCCGCCGGAAAAGGCGCCTTGCGGGGCCGCGCCCTCATCCGGCGCATGCGCGCCACCTTCTCCCGCGGAGATGGAGGAAGTGCGGGCCACGCTTGCGGAGGTGCACCTCAGGAAGCCCGTGCCAAGGCTGCGCGCTTGTCTGGCAGCACCGCGCCCACGGCCTCCTCGAGGGCCCCCGGCACCAGCTCCAGCGCGAGCAGGCGGGCGGGATCGACCGGGCCGGGCATCATGAGCTTGCCATTCGGCACGGCCTTGAACCCGGCACGGCCGTAGAAG
>JAESFG010000527.1_pt1 | contig 19481 bp, 18 predicted proteins | sample 9269371 | NCBI WGS metagenome assembly JAESFG01 (sample SAMN14506227, study PRJNA617093) | algae metagenome | isolation source: Aetokthonos hydrillicola CCALA 1050 (B3-Florida) and co-occurring... | place: USA: South Carolina | collected 2013-01-01 | reverse complement strand
CCCTTACAGGACGGTCAACGAGCACGACCCTTGGATCGCCGCATTCGCTTGATTTGTGTTATCTGACTTCATAGCGTCATTAACAGACGCAACCATCGACGTAGTCCCTTTATCTCCGAAAAACCATAGGACGGGCCATGGCCATCAATCTCGTTTCACTGATCATGCAGTTCCTGACGCCCCAGATGACCGAAAAGATTGCGGCCGCGCTGGGGGTCGACAAATCGCTGATCGGCAAGGCCGTGACGGCGGCTGTCCCGGGCCTGCTGGGCAGCCTCACCGGGGTGGCTTCGACATCCGACGGGTCGCGCAAGCTCTTCCAGGCCGTGACGCAGCAAGACCCGAACATGCTCGAAAGCCTTGCCGGCATGCTCGGCGGATCCGGCCACCAGAACCTGGTCTCGGATGGAACCTCCCTGCTGTCCTCGCTCCTGGGGGGATCGGCCACGACGGCGCTGGGCGGGGCGATCGGGAAGTTCGCGGGCCTGCAGCCGGCAGCGAGTTCGTCGCTTCTCGGAATCCTCGCACCCGTCGTGATGGGAGCGCTCGGCAAGCAGAAGGCCGCATCCGCTCTGGACGAGGCCGGGCTGGCCGGACTCCTGTCGTCCCAGAAATCCAACATCTCCGCGGCCCTTCCGGCGGGCTTCTCCGACCTGCTCGGCGGTACGGGCCTGCTCAACAGCCTCGGATCCGGCGTGGCCGGCGCCGGCGAGGCCGCAAAGGCCGCGACGCAATCTGCCGCCCGCGTGGCTCAGGGCGCCGCGCAGCAGGCCTCGGGCAGTACCGGCTGGCTGAAGTATGCCATTCCCGCCGTGGTGCTGGTGGCCCTCGGCTGGTGGTTCTTCGGACGCGGTGGTCCGAACGTGGCGGACCAGGCGAAGACGGCCGCAACCCAGGCCACCCAGGCGGCGCAGACCGCTGCCGACCAGGCGAAGACGGCTGCAAATCAGGCCACGCAGGCCGCGCAGACCGCCGCCGACCAGGCCAAGCAGGCAGTCACCCAGGCGACGCAAGCGGTCAAGGATCTCGCCGTGGGCGGCGTCGACATCGCCGCGAGCCTGAAGGCCTCGTTCGATGGCATGACCCAGTCGCTCCAGGGCATCACGGACGTCGAGTCGGCCAAGGCTGCACTGCCCAAGCTCCAGGACGTTTCGGCGCAGCTGGACAAGGTCGTCGGAGTCTCCAAGGACATCCCGGCAGCCGGCAAGCCGACCCTGGCGGCGCTGATCGCCGCGGCCCGGCCATCCATCGACGAGCTGTTCAAGAAGGTGCTGGCCATCCCCGGGGTCGCCGAGATCGCCAAGCCGACCATAGACGCCATCAACGGGAAACTCGACGCCCTGACCAAGGCAGCCGCCTGAGGGTCGGGACGCTGGCGGGGCGCCGGCCGAAGCCGGCCCGCGCCGGAGCTGCAAGGAGGCTGACGTGGCAGGCAAGTCCGACTTCACGACCGAGGAGTGGAACATGCTGCTGGGGAGCCCCATGCTCGCCGGCATGGCGGTGTCGCTGGCGGAGCCGAGCGGCCTCTGGGGCATGATGAAGGAGGGCATTGCCGGCGGGCGAGCCCTCCTGGACGCCAAGAATGCACCGAACGGGAATGCCCTGGTCAAGGCGCTCGTCGCTGATATCGAGACGTCGGAGGGGCGCGGCGCTGCCCGTTCCGGTCTCAAGACCGAGCTGACCGGCAAGACACCTCAGGACGTCAAGGCCCAGGTCCTGGCGGTCCTCGCCGACGTCGGTCGGATTGTCGATGCCAAGGCCCCGGCCGACGCGGCGGAGTTCAAGGGCTGGCTCAAGCACGTCGCCGAGCAGGCCGCGGAAGCGGCTTCGGAAGGCGGCTTTCTGGGTTTCGGCGGCGTGAAGGTGAGCGAGGCCGAAAAGGCGACGATCGCGGAAGTCTCGGCCGCTCTGAAACTCGGCTAGCGTCCGCTCCGGGCGAAGGTCGCGTTCGCCAGGAATCCTTGCGAACGCACCTGACCGCTCGACCGGCGCGCGGAAATGTCGGCGGGCGCGTCCACATCTGCCGCCTCGCGAACAAATGTTTGACTCTTGTCGAAAGTGCAGTTGAATGAGTTGCGCCAAAAAGTTGCAGGCGCGTCGAGGCTTTCACAGACAAGCGCGCCTTCCGTCGGCATGACATCCGGTCCGGGTGCGAGGGCGTAGGAAAGGCCGGTCTCCCGATTGGCGCGTGGATCGCCGTCCGGGCCGGGTCACACAGGTCTCCAGGGTGAGGCAGGGGGCTCGGGAGAGTCGTCCGCAGGTACGGTCCCCGCATTCGTGTTCGATCGCAAACCCGGCAGCTTGGTTCCGGACTGTTTGGAGGATCGTTCATGTCGATGAAAGCGCATGCCATCCTTCTCGGCGCGGCCTGTGTCGTTTCAGGATGCCAGGGAACGCCGGCAACGGGGGTCGCGGGACAGCCGGTCTATCAGCCGCCCGCGGGATACACGGCTCAACCAGTCTCCACGCCACCGACTGGCGTAGCTGCAGCCGGCCAGGCTCCGCCCGCTCTCGATCGGAACGGCAACCCCAACTACGACGCCAACGGCACCTATGTCGGAGGGCATGGCATCGGCACCCTGGTCGACAGCCCGGAGAACAAGGACGGGATCCCCACGGTCTCCGTGCCCTCGGTCTCGGCGCCGAGCCTGTCCGGCATGAAGTGCACGGGCTCCAGCGCGGCCAATGCGGGGACGCTCGACTGCACGAACTGACTCGCTGAACGAGGATCCTTTCCGGTCAGAGGAGGGTCGCTTGATGCGGTGGCTGCTGGCAGGACTTGCGGTGCTCTTCAGCACCTTTGCGCAGGCGCAGACGGCCTGCCGCGTCGAGGCCAATGCCGTATGCGGGGGATGCAGCATATCGTGCCCCTATCCGCAGCATGCTTTCTGCAAGGACAGCGAGGTCAGTGGGCCGACCTGCTGGACGCGAGCCGTGTGCGAGTGCAGGGGGCCGGTCGCGGCACCGTCGGTTCACACGCCCGGGCCGGGTGGCGGTCCGAACGACAATGCCTGCAGCACGCCGAACAACGGCGCCTGCATGGGCTGCTCCGCCTCATGCCCTGCCGGCCGGAAGCCCATCTGCTCGCCGGCGATACCCGACGTGTTCAATCAGGACCGATGCCAGATGGCCGCGAACTGCCGGTGCCAATAACAGCTTGAACCCACGCCGGCAGGGCATCGCGACGGTCCGAACCCGGCCTCCGCAAGGCCCGACAGGCCGGTTGCCGCTTGCGTCGCCGATTTGGGAGTTGCCGAACCTCGGCATCCCAACGGCGCGTCGTTTCGGCCCGTCCCGCTCAGAGGGCGGTCAGTTCCTCGAAGCGCAGCCCGAAACGGGCGAGGTACTTGCGCAGCCTGTCGGCATCGTTGCCGCTCGCCTTCTTCGTGCGCGACACCGCGAAGAGCTCGCGCCCCGCCGCGCTCAGGGAACGGCTGCGCCGGCAGACTTCGATCACCGCCGAGAGCTGCGCGTGGTCGAACAGGTCGAGCTCGGCGGCGACATCGCCGAGGACAGCCCCCACCGGATCCGCCATCGTGCCGCCTTCGGCCGACCGCCAGTGGGCGCGAAGGCGGACGATCTCCTGGCGCACGGTCTCCTCGTTGATCCGGCCGTTCGGCGCGAGCGTCGCCATGCGCATCACCGAGGCGGAGAGATCGCGGAAATTGCCGCGCCAGGCGGCTTCGGGAGCCGTCGCGAAGGCGAGGTAGAGCGTGCGGGCCTCGGCGTTGAAGGTCGCCTTGCGTCCCTCGCGCGTCGAGAAGCGCTGCAACTCGTAGTCGAGGTTGGGCTCGATGTCCTCGCGCCGATCGCGCAGGGGCGGCAGGGCGAAGGTCCACAGGTTGAGGCGCGCATAGAGGTCCTCTCGGAACCGCCCGCGGCGCACCTCCGCCCCGAGGTCCCGGTTGGTGCCGGCGATGAGCTGGAAGTCCGAGGCCACGTCGCGGTCCGACCCTACGGGAAGGAAGCGCTTCTCCTCGATCGCGCGCAGGCACATGGCCTGTTCGTCGAGGCCGAGCTCGCCGATCTCGTCGAGAAACAGCATGCCGCCGTCGGCGGTCTTCAGAAGCCCCGCCCGCTCGCCCTGGGCGCCGGTGAAGGCGCCGCGGACGTGCCCGAAGAGCGTCGACATCGCCTGGTCGCCCCGCAGCGTCGCGCAGTTCGTTTCCACGAAGGCGCCGGTCAGCTGGCGTTGCGCCTTCTTCAGCTCGTAGACCTTGCGCGCCAGCTGCGACTTCCCGGCCCCCGTCGGCCCGGTGAGCAGGACCGGCGCGCGCGAGCGGATCGCGACCTTCTCGATCTCGTCGATCATGGCGTTGAAGGCGGGGCTGCGCGTGGCGATGCCCGATTTCAGGAAGGACGTGGCCTCCGCCCGCTCGGCGGCGAAGCGGCTCGCGATGGCGTCGTAGCGCGACAGGTCGAGGTCGATGATCGAGTGCGTCCCGACCCAGTCGGTCGCGCCGTCCCGGCGCTTGGGAGGCGAAAGCTGCAGCAGCCGGCCCGGCACGAAGCGGGCCTCCGTCAGCAGGAACCAGCAGATCTGGGCGACGTGCGTTCCCGTGGTGATGTTGACGAGATAGTCCTCCCGCTCCGGATCGAAGTCGTAGCCGTTGGCGAAGTCGCGCAGCGCCGAATAGACCTCCGAGAAGTCCCACGCGTCCCGGAAGTTCAGGACGTGGCGTCGAACCTGGGTCGCGGGCGACACGACCTCGATGTCTGCGACGATCAGGTCGGCGAGCGACTGGGCTGACCTGTCCGCCAGCAATTCGAGCCGGTCGATGAAGAGCTTGGGCTGCTGGCAAAGCGCCACGGTCGGACGCCACTTCTGCCAGCGCTCCTCGGAGCGGCCGGTGTCGAGCGTGGTGCCGAGAAAGCCGATGACGACGCGGCGGCGCATATCCGTCTCTCTAACTGCTTAGATCAGGTTATAGCATCTGTCCTCGCCTGTCCATGCGGCGCGCCCGCCGGCGGGCGGCATTCTAATTTTTTTTCGCTTTTTCAATCAACGGTTTAGACCATTTCGGCACTGCCCTTCTCCGGTCGCGATGGTCTCTGGCACGCCCCGTGAAATACAGCCGACGTGAAAGAGAAGGACAGAGAGCAATGGCAAACAGATCCGTGTTTGCTTCGATCGTCGGGAGGCTGCTCCCGCGGACCGACGCCCGGAACCACGAGCAGGCGCCCGCCTACCGGCTGGCACCTGCCGAGGCCCTGGCACAGCTGGCGGTGACGGGGACCTTCAACGGGACCTTCTACGCCGACCCGCGGGAGCAGCTGACCGAACTCCTCTCCCTGGCGGGCGAGGTCGAGGCCGAGTTCCTCGCAAAGACGGCCGTGTACGCCGCCGAGGCGGGGCACATGAAGGACATGCCGGCGGTGCTGCTCGCGCTGCTGTCGACCATGCAGGGCGACGCGTTCGACCGCGCCTTCCCGCGCATCGTCCGCAACGGCAAGATGCTGCGCACCTTCGTCCAGGTGATGCGGTCGGGGGCCGTGGGGCGCAAGTCCCTCGGAACCCGCCCGAAGCGTCTGGTGCAGGCGTGGCTTGAGACGGCTTCGGACCGCCAGATCATGCAGGCCGCGGTGGGCAACGACCCCTCGCTCGCCGACGTGATCCGGATGGTCCATCCCAGGCCGTCCTCCGAGTCTCGCCGGGCGCTCTACGCCTGGCTGCTGGGACGCCCCTACGACGTCGCCGCGCTCCCCGCGATCGCGGCCGATTTCGAGGCGTTCAAGCGGGATCCGTCGCGGCCGGTTCCTCCGGTCCCGTTCCAGATGCTGACGGCGCTCGCACTGACGCCCCGGCACTGGGTCGAGATCGCGGAGACGGCCGGCTGGCAGATGCTGCGCCAGAACCTGAACACCTTCGCGCGCCACGGCGTGTTCGAGGAGCCCGGGTTCGCGGAGCGGCTGGCGGTGAGGCTGCGGGATCGCGAGGAGATCGCCCGGTCGCGGGTGCTCCCCTACCAGGTCATGGCGACGTGGTCCGCTTGCGCGGGCTCGGTGCCGGAGGTGGTACGCGACGCGCTGCAGGATGCGATGGAGATCGCCATCGGCAACGTGCCCGCGCTGAGCGGACAGGTCGTCGTGTGCCCCGACGTGTCGGGCTCCATGGGCTCGCCCGTGACGGGGTATCGCCAGGGCGCGACCTCGAAGGTGCGCTGCATCGACGTGGCTGCCCTCGTGGCGGCGGCGATCCTGCGGCGCAACCCGGGGGCCCGCGTGCTCCCGTTCGAGAACGATGTGGTCGACGTGCGCCTGAACGCCCGCGACAGCGTCACGACGAACGCGGCGATGCTGGCGGCGATCGGGGGCGGCGGGACCAACCTGTCCGCACCCTTGGTGCGGCTGGTGGCGGAGCGGGCCCGTGTCGACCTGGTGGTGTTCGTCTCGGACAACCAGTCCTGGGTGGACACAGGCTGGACCGCACATGGCGCCACGGCGACGATGGAGGCCTGGCAGCGGCTGAAGGCCTGGAACCCGCACGCCCGGATGGTGTGCGTGGATCTCCAGCCCTACGCCACGACCCAGGCCACGTCGCGGAACGACATCCTGAACGTCGGGGGCTTCTCCGACCGGGTGTTCGACGTGATCGGCGCGTTCCTTTCGGGGGGCGAGGCCGGCCACTGGACCAGGGCGATCGAGGCGATCGACCTGTGAGCGAGGGGCTCCGGCGGTTCGCCGCCGGAGCCGGCCTGGACCGGCCATGGCGAATGCAGGCGAAACTCCAGCGTGTTGCGGGTTCGAGTCCCGCCGGGTCCACCATTGGGGGCCCGTAGCTCAACGGTAGAGCAGCGTTTCGCCACCCCTCGTCGCCATGACCCGTCCCGGCAGGGACACGACAAGCCTGCGCTGCGAATGCCGGACGAAACTACAGGCACTACGATGGGAACCTCTGCAGGGTTCGACTCCCTGCTCGCCGACGCCCTCTGGCACGGGCGGGAGGTCCCGGGTTTCGTCCACCTTCGTCGCAGCGCCGGCGCCCGGCGAATGCTGGCGGGACTACAGGTAGAGCAACCGGCCGCAAGGCCGGAAGGGTCGGAGGTTCAAGTCCTCCCGGCGGCGCATCCGCGCCGGCCGTAGCTCAGAGAAACGTCTCGCCGTACCTCGTCGCCGGGATCTTCGCAGCACGGCCCGACCGGGCCACGATGCCGGCCTCGGCCGGCCGGAACGACAGGAGAACGACCATGGCCCGTGTACTGAGCGGACAGGACCTGATCGACGCCGGGCTCCGCCAGGGGCGCTGGTTCGCCGACGCGCTCGCCGCAGCCAACGGCGTGCTCGAGGCCGGCGGCACCGAAGCCGAGGCCCTCGCGGCCGCAGTGGCCTTCGCCCCTGCGCCTGCGATGCCGCTGCGCGCGGCGGGCGAATTGCCCTTCTTCGCCAACATCGAGGCGGAGACCCCGGACGAGGAAGCCAATGTCGAGGCCGTCACCCGCAGCATGGCCGAACTCATGCGCACGCCCGTCGTCAAGGCCGGCGCCGTGATGCCGGATGCCTGCCCCGCGGGGCCGAGCGGGACGATCCCGGTCGGCGGCGTGGTGGCGTCGGAGGGGATCCATCCCGGAATGCACTCGGCGGACATCTGCTGCTCGATGGCGATCTCGGTCATGCCCGGGGCGTCGCCAGCGGCGCTGCTCGACGCGGTGCAGGCGATCACGCATTTCGGCCCTGGCGGACGGGAGCGCGGCAAGCAGCTTCGTCCTCCGGACGCGGTGCTGGCGGCGTTCGCTGCGAACCCGCTCCTGGCGGACGCGCCGAGCCTCGCCATCGAGCATTTCGGCACGCAGGGCGACGGCAACCACTTCGCCTATGCGGGCACGATCCGCTCGACGGGGGAGACGGCCCTCGTCACCCATCACGGCTCGCGCGGGCCGGGAGCGCGGCTCTATGCCAAGGGCATGAAGCTCGCCGACCGCGTGCGCCGCGAGCTGTCGCCCGAGACCATGGCCGACAACGCCTGGATCCCGGGAGACAGCGCCGACGGGGAGACGTACTTCGCGGCGCTGCAGGCGGTGCGGGCATGGACGAAGGCCAACCACTTCGTCCTGCACGACCTCGCCGCGGAAAGCCTCGGGACCAGGGTGTCGGACCGCTTCTGGAACGAGCACAACTTCGTCTTCCGCAAGGCGGACGGGCTGTTCTACCACGGAAAGGGTGCGACCCCGGCCTTTGCCGGCTTCGCCGAGGACGCGACCGACCTGACGCTGATTCCGCTCAACATGGCGGAACCGGTGCTGATCGTCCGCGGGCTGGACGCGCCGCACGGGCTAGGCTTCTCGCCGCACGGGGCCGGGCGCAACATGTCGCGCACCCGGCATCGCCGGACGCTCGACGGGCGCACGGCGGAGGAGGTCGTCGCGGCGGAGACGGCGGGCATCGACGCCCGCTTCTTCTGCGGCGTGCCCGACGTCTCCGAACTGCCGAGCGCCTACAAGAGCGCGGCCTCCGTCCGCGCCCAGATCCAGCGCTTCGGCCTCGCCGAGGTGGTGGACGAGGTGGTGCCCTATGGCTCGATCATGGCGGGCGACTGGCAGTTCGACGCACATTGGCGCCGCAAGGCAAGGAGGCAGGGCGCCCGCTGAAAGGCGGGCGCCCTTCAATCCCTGTCCTCAGCCCCGATGCTCCTGCCGGTCGAGGCCGTGCTTGCGCATCTTTTCGTACAGGGTGCGGCGGGGAAGCCCCAGCGCCTCCGCCGTGGCCTGGATTGAGCCGCGATTGTCCTTCAGCGCGTTGTGGATCAGGAGGGCCTCGAAACGGTCGACCTGGTCCGACAGGCTGCCCCCCTTCGCCGAGGCGGCATCCGGCGCCGGCCCGGGGCGGCGGCCGAGGCCGAGCGCGAACCGCTCCGCGACGTTGCGCAGCTCGCGCACATTGCCCCGCCAGTCCCGGGTCATGAGGCTCTCCACCTCCTCCCGCGGGATGTCCGGCATGGGCCGGCCCGCCTGGAGGGCGAATTCGCGCACGAAGGCCTCGAAGAGAAGGGGAATGTCCTCCCGCCTGTCGTTCAGCGGCGGCAGGCGCAGCTCGGCGACGTCGAGCCTGAAGTACAGGTCCTCGCGGAACTCGCCCCGGCCCGAGGCCTCGAGCAGGTCTGTCTTCGTCGCCGCCACCACCCGGATGTCGACCTTGATCTCGGCATTGCTGCCGAGCCGCACGATCACCCGCTCCTGCAGCATGCGCAGGAGCTTCACCTGCAGCTTCAGCGGCATGCTCTCGATCTCGTCGAGGAACAGGGTGCCGCCCTTGGCATACTCGACCAGCCCGATCCGGCGCTGGCGGGCGTCGGTGAAGGCGCCTGGCTCATGGCCGAACAGCTCGCTCTCGAAGACGGTCTCGGGAAGCGCGCCGCAATTGATGGCGACGAAGCGCGCCCGCGCCCGCGCGCTGCACTCGTGCAGGGTGCGGGCGACGACCTCCTTGCCGGTGCCGGTTTCGCCATGGATGAGCACCGTCGCGTCCGTGGCGGCAATGGCGGCGATCTCCTCGCGCAGGGCCTTCATGCCCGCCGAGTTCCCGATCAGCCGGGCCGAGATGCCGGCCCGGTCGGCGAGCTGCGACTTGAGGCGCCGGTTGTCGAGCACGAGGGCCCGCTTGTCCCAGGCCCGCGACACCTTGCCGACGAGGTCGTCGACGTCGAAGGGGCGCTCGATGAAGTCGTAGGCGCCGGCCTTCATCGCCTGCACGGCGGTCGCCACCTCGCCATAGGCCGAGATGACGATGACCGGCAGGTCTGGGTCGAGCGCCATGGCCTGGACGAGGAGCGACAGGCCGTCGAGGCCCGGCATCTTGAGGTCCGTGAGCACGATGCCGGGAAAGCCGAACGGACCCGGTTCGTCCTGCAGCGCCCGCAGGCCGTCCAGGCCGCCCAGCGCGCCGCGCACCCGGAAGCCGGCCGGGCCGAGCGCCTGTTCCACCCGCCTGATGTTGCCGGCGTCGTCGTCGACGACGAGGACCACGCGCTCCGCGTCGCTCATGCCGCATTCTCCTCGCGCCCGTCAGGGATGGTCAGCCGGAAGGTCGAGCCGAGCCCCGGCACGCTGGCGACGCTGATGTCGCCGCCGAGCAGCCGTGCGAGCTGGCGGCTGATGGGCAGGCCGAGCCCGAGCCCGACGCCCGGCCGCGTCGTGCCCGCCGTCTTCTCGACCCGGCCGAACTTCTCGAACACGAGGTCGAGCTTGTCGGCGGGAATGCCGCGTCCCGTATCGGCGACGTCGAGGACGAGCCCGCCATCGTTCCGTTGCGCCGACAGGGTCACCGATCCCGTGTCGGTGTAGTCGACGGCGTTGACGAGGAGATTGGTCAGGATGCGCGTGACGATGCGCCTGTCGGTTGCGATCTCGAGCCCGGGATCGACCTGGAAGCGCAGGGCCAGTCCCTTGCCCTCGGCCATGGGGCGCGTCACGCGGGCGGCCTGCAGCGCCAGTGCGGCGACGGCCTCCTGCCGCAGCGTCACGCTCACCTGCCCTGCCTCGATCCGGGACATGTCCAGGATCTCGTCGATGAGGCCGAGGAGATGGCTGGCGTTGGAGCGCATCGCCTCGACCGCGCCCGGTGCCGCGCCGAGAAGGTCGGCACGCCGGAGATCGGAGAGGAGAAGGTTCGCCTCCTCGACGATGGCGGCCGCCGGCTTGCGCAGATCGTGGCTCATGTTTTCGAGGAACTGGGCCTTGGCCTCGTTCTCGGCCTTCAGCAGAGCGCGCTGCTTGCGGTTGGTGATGTCCGTGTAGGTGGTCACGAAGCCGCCGTCGGGCATGGGCGCACGGCGGACCTCCACCGACGTGCCGTCTGCCCTGTCGACATCGAATTGCGGCGGATTGAGCGTGCGTGCCCGCTCGACGAGATCGCGAACCTGGAGGTCGATCGACCCCGGCCCATAGTCGCCACGCTCGGCGTTGAAACGGATCATGTCGGCGAACGGCAGCCCCTCCCGCAGGAAGCCGTCGGGATAGCGATACAGCGCCTGGAACTGCGGGTTCCAGGCCACGAGGCGCATGCCGGGATCGAACACGCTGATCGCGTCCGACATGCTGGTGAGCGTTGTCTCGAGATGCAGCGTCTTCGCACGCAGCGAGCGGATCATGTCGCCGATGCCGGTGGAGAGGTCTTCGAGCTCCGCCACGCCCCGGTAGCCGGGGGGCTCGCCCCTCGCCGAATCGGACGCGATCGCGGCGATGGGCTTCACCACCGCCTGCCTCACGCCGGCAAACAGGAGGCCCGCGACCAAGGCCAGCACCAGCGCGGTGCCGCCGTAGATGAAGCGGACCTGGCGGACCAGAGCATCGAAGGCGGTGGAATCCTTGGCGACCACGATGCGCCAGTTCCACGGCGAGAAGACGGCCGAGGTGACGTAGTAGGAGCGGCCCGACGGGGCTCGCACAGGGCGCGCCCCCTCGGGTCCCGCGCTCCCTTTGATGAAGGCTGCGTCGCCCGCCGGCAGGCCGGTCTCGAAGTCCGGGCTCCCCGGTCCCTCCACGACGAGGCCCACGCCCTGGTCCCGGGCGAAGGCCTCCAGCCGCAGCCGCGCGTCGAGCTGGTAGATGGCCTGGGCCCGTGCATTCTCGACGCGGCCCTCCCGGTTCTGGCGGTCCACCTCCCCGTCGGCGAGGGTGACCGCGCCGTGGCGCAGCGCCTCCAGCGTCTGGCGGATGCTTGCATCTGCATAAGAAGACACCGTGCGCAGCACGAGGCCGTAGAGAGCGAGCCCAGCCAGCAGCACGAAGGCGAGGATGGGGGCGAGAACGACGACCTGCAGCGAGGGGCGTATCCTCATCATGGGATCGCCGGGAACAGGGGCGCCGCGGTGCGGATCTCTGCCGGCCAGACGATCTCCTTCCGGCCGTTCTGCCACTGGACGATCATGTCCAGCCGCTTCATCTGGATGCCCGTGCGGTCGACGGCGAAACGGCCGAGCACCGTGTAGAGGTCGAGATTTCCAAGGCTCTCGCGCAGCGCGTCGCGGTCGGCGGATCCGGCCTGCCTGGCGGCGGCCGCGAGGATCTCTCCCGCGGCGTAGGCAGCCGCAGCCTGGTAGGAGGGCTCGACGCCGTAGCGCTTCGAGAACGCTGCCGCGAATTCGCGCGAGCGGGGATAGGCGAAGGAGTCATTGGGCTCCCACACGGACGTCCCGAAGGTTCTTTCCGCGAGGTCTCCAGCCTGCGTCCGCCAGTCCGGCAGGGCTGGTCCTATCGTGGCGAAATACGCGGACGGGGTCCATGCGGCCGCCGCGACGGCGCGGCGCACGCGCAGCGCCTCGTCCATGTAGCCCGCCACGACGACGAGGCCGACGCCGGCCTTTTGCATGCGCGACACCGCCTCGGCCAGCCTTGCATCGCTGCCGATGGGTTCGTCGAAGGCGATCCTGAGCTTCAGGAACGGCGCCCATTTCCGGGTGCCCTCGGCAATGTTGCGCGAGAAACTGTCCTCCGCGGAAAGCAGTCCCACCGACGCGATTCCCGCGTCGTAGGCGAGGCGCAGCATGCCCTGCGTGTAGCGGCTCGCAGGCGTCAGAATGCCGAAAAGGTTGCGGTAGCCCTTGCGGTACACCTCGTCGGACGCGGCGCCCGGTGCCAGCATCGGCACGCCCGCATCCTCGGCGATGGGTGCGACGGCACTGGTGAGGTCGCTGGAATAGGGCGCCAGCAGCACGTCGACTGCCGGGCCGGCCACGAAGCGCGTGTAGATCGCCCGCGCCCGCGACGCGTCCGATCCGTCGTTCTCAACGACGAGGTCCACAGGCCTGCCGAGAATGCCACCGGCCGCGTTCACCTCGTCGCGCCACAGCTCCAGCGCGCGCTTCTGCATGCCCGCCGGCAGGGCGTATTGGCCCGTCAGGCCGAGGGAGAGGCCGACGCGGAACGGTTCGGCGGCGTGGGCCGTCCCGGCGCCGAGGAGGATCAGAAGCAGCACGACGACCGGACGCAGCAGGAAAGAGGCGCGATCCCCGCTCCGCTTCTCCTCGCCGCCGACCCACGCCGGGAGCACCCTCATCGCCTTTCGCCACGCCGGCCGTGCATGTTCACCGAATTCAAACATAGCGCGACTTCCCTTCGGCGGCTGCGTGTCGAGCGTGGCGATGGGGCATCCCCTCTCTCGCGCCGTCCTGCTCATGGCCGTTCCGGGCCCGAGGATGGACGCAACTGCGCGGCGATCAGAGCGAAGGAACAGCTGAGGACGGTTTCCTGCCTTCGGCTGAGCTCGTCCATGACGAACCCCATGGTCCAGTCCTGCCGCGAAAAGGGGGAGACGGGGCGCATCGCCGCCCGGCACAGGTCTTCCGTCGGAACCGAGACGAGGTTGGCGTTGCAGGCGAGCGAGTCCCTGGACGTTTCGGACTCCTGGGCGGCGAGCTCCGCGCAAGCCAGCAAAGCCCGGCAGGACTGTTCCGAAAGCGCGCGCTCCCTTGCGGTACGCCAGGCTGCGCCATCGAAGTAGTTCCACCCGCCGAGAACCGGGAGAAGCGCCCTCCGGCAGAGATCGCGCACGTCGAGAGACTCCAGCTGAAGGGACGCGAAGGACTTGACCGGCTGCGGGCGCATCGGGACGGACAAGAACCGGCAGGTCGACTCGGTGAATCCGCGCTTCCTCGCCACCGCCACCGCTTCGTTCTGCGACTGGTTCCATTGGCCTGAGTAGCCCTGGATCGCCAACCGGCAGAGGTCGGCGGCATCGAGAGCGTCCATCTTCCCAGTTGCCCGAGCTGGCGCCTCGACTGGGTTGACGAGTGTCGGGATCGAGACCGTCGCCTGGGGCGGAAATTCTTCGAAGGCAGGCCGATGGGACAGGGCCCCGATGGCGACCAAGGCCCACAGAACCGCGATCCCGGTACCGCGTGCCACCTTCCGCAGCATTGCGGGACGGATTGGAAGCCAACGCGTCGCACGAGCGAGGAGCCATCCGAAGGCAACGAATAGGATCGCGACGACGAGCCCTATGCCCACGATCACGCGGAGTGCATTCGCGACAGGCTGGCCAGACCCGACCGAATCCCACACGACGAGTGCGGCCGGGAGAGACAGGAGCGCGGCGGCCAGGGCATACGACACGAGGCCGGCCGGCTCAGGCGGAGGCGGTGAAACCTCCATTGGCGCGTCGCGCGAGGGCGGAGGCGAGTGGAAATCGACGATGGCGCGGACATATCCCGTCCCTGCTTCATCCCGCTTCCAGTCGTGCGTCCATCCGAATGCTCCGATGCACGGCGCCACGAGCGGGGCGGAATGCGGCAGATGGCGGGCGACGATCTCCGCGACGGCCGCCTCCACCGCCCGCACCCTGTCGAGGGTCATCCTGGGCAACAGGGCCTCGATGGCGGAGAAGACCTGTCGCATCTCGATGGAAAAGCCGGGCTGGTCCTCGGCGTGCACGCGGTGGGCGAGGGCGATGATGAGCCTTCGGATCTCCTCGTCGTCGACCGGCTCCTCCATGGCGGAAGCATCGGCGGTCCTAGCGGAGGCCCGTTCGACTGGGACCCCGGAGTTGTCATGATCTGCCAGTGCCGGAGATCCGCCCTGCAAGGCGGCCGCCAGGGCCAGGGCCGACTCGTAGGCCTCGCGGAGAATGCGGAAGCCGTCCGGGTCGTCCTCGGGATTCGTGACCTTCAGCCTTGCCGCATAGGCGCGGCGGATGAGATCGCGGTTCCCCGTCGGAGCCAGTCCAAGGATCGGCCAGGGGTCGCTCTCGATCACTTCGCCCGTCCCTCGAGCTTGTCGAGCTCGCGGAGCAGAAGGGCCCGTGCCCTCTCGATCTCTGTGGGATCCTGACGATTCAGCACATGCTCGAACGAAACGAGGAGCTGACGCACGGCAATACGCTCGGCGCCGAGCGTTGTTTCAAAGCAACGCTCGGCCCGGGCGACGGCCGCCCGGTTCGCTTCGTTTTCGCGTGGATGCAGCTTGTATCCGGCGAGAATGGCGCGACGCTTGGCGACCTCCTCGGGCGACATCTCCTCGTCATTGACGATGACGAGCTGACGCGTGACACCCGTCTGCGGAATGCTGACGTCTACCTCGACGATGCCGTTGATGTCGTAGGTGAACCGGATGTCGACGGCGACTCTTCCGGCCGGCTCCGGCGGGACGGGAACCGTAAGGCTTCCGATTTCGACGTTGTCCTCCAGCCTGACGGATTCCCCCTGGAAGATCGTGATATCGACCTGTGTCTGGTTGTCCCGGACCGTCCAGAAACGGCGCTCGCGGCTGGCGGGTACGGTCGTGTTGCGCTCCAGGATCGGGGCGAACACTTCGCCCTCCGGCAGCTCCCTGCTCCCGCCCTCGAGCATGCCGACACCCAACGAGAAGGGGCAGACATCCGTGAGGACCACCTCCCTCAGCGCCGCGTCGCGTGACTTGAGGCCGGCCTGCACCGCTGCGCCCAGCGCCACGGCATCGTCCGGGTTGACGGCCGTCGAGGGGAAGCGGCCGAACATGCGCGTGACGGCCCGCCTCACGATGGGCATCCGCGTGGCGCCGCCGACCAGGAGCACCTAATCGAGCTCGTGGATTCCGATACGGCCGTCGTTCAGGGCGCGGAGCACCGGGGCGCGCATTCGAGCGATGATGCTCTCCGACAGCGTCTCGAACCGCTCGGCCGAGATGGGCATGTCGATAGTGCCCCCACCATCGACGACGGACATCACCGTCTCGTCCTGTTCGCCCAGCCCTCGTTTGGCAGCCTCTGCCGCCTCCCTCACGCGGGCCGCGAAGGCCGGATCGCGCTCGGCCTTCACCGTCAGGGCAGGCCAGCCGCGGCCGAGGAAATCCGCGACGAGAACATCGTTGAAGTCCTGCCCGCCGAGACGGCTGTCGCCGGCCGTAGCCCTCACCTCCATCACGCCTTCGAAAATCTCGAGAATGGAAACGTCGAACGTGCCGCCGCCCAGATCGAAGACGAGGAACTTGTGAACGCCGTCCAGCCGGTGAACACCGTAGGAGAGCGCTGCGGCGGTGGGTTCGTTGACGAGCCGCTCCACCGTGAGGCCGGCGAGTTCGCCGGCACGCCGTGTCGCCTTGCGCTGCCGGTCGTTGAAATAGGCGGGGACGGTGATGACGGCCTGGTCCACCGGCTCGCCGAGATAGGCCTCTGCGTCGGACTTCAGGCTGCGCAGGACCAAGGCCGACAGTTCCTCCGGCAGGAAATCCCTCTTCCCCAGCCGCACGGTCCGCCCGGTCGCCATGTGGCGCTTGAAAAGCGTCCCCGTCAGCTCGGGATGGGTGGTCGCGCGATCGAGCGCGGCGGCCCCCACCAGGATTTCGCCGTTCGTATCGACGCTCACCGCGGATGGGGTCAGCACGGAGCCGAGCCGGTTGGGAATGAGGACGGCCGCGCCGTCCGTCCAGACACCGACCGCGCTGTTGGTCGTCCCGAGGTCGATTCCGAGGATCATGTCTCTGGTCTCTTCTTCCACGACCAGCCGGCGAGACCGGCGTTGCGCAGCATGGCCCGGGCCCGACAACCGTAACAAAGCAAGCTTGAGCGAAACATCTAAGCAGCAGGTTCACGCCGTCGCGAGCGGCGACGCACCGTGACGGTTCGGTCCCCGCTCTCCGCTGCAACAGAACCAGACGACGAGGAGGATCTGCCCGACCAGCGGGATGAACCAGAGCAACTGCCACCAGCCGGATCGGCCGATGTCGTGGAGCCGCCGGGCTCCCACTGAGAGTGAGGGAATGACGAGAGCAAACCAGGTCAGCGAACCCACCAGCCCGCTCCCGAGGCTGTAGAACGTCGTCTCGCCGAGACCCGGCGCAGTGGCGAGGCTGGACACCGAGACGGGGTTGAAGATCTGGCTGCCGGTCATCCTGAAGACCCCGAAGTCGACGAGGCTGCCGGCCAGCGGCGCCAGGATGCCGAACAGAAAGAACCACCAGAACTCGGACCGGCTCGCCCGACCCCTGAAATCGAAATAGCGGGCCAGGCCCGACTTCACCGCGTTGATGGGCGACATGGCAGTCCTCCCTCCGGACGATCGGAAGCGTCACCTCGACGCCTGGGTCCCACAGAACCGGCGGCCCGGTCGGCTTCAGGCGCAGGCAGCGCATCGGGCATGCCAGCGGCCCCCTCACGTCAGGGATTGAGGGAAAATCCCGCGCCGGCAGGCGGTTGAGACGGAAGGCGCATTGCACCCCGAGGACCGCCCGGTGTCGGATCTTGCCGATCCCGAACCGCGCCGTGGGCAAGATACCGCACAGTTCCGCCGGACACGGCCGGGCTTGCCGATGGCGGATCCGGTGTTGAGCCGCCTGGCAGGAGATCGGGCCGAATCCTGCTCCGGCGAGCTCGGAGATCGGCAGATTCCTGCCCGACATGGATGGCCGCCGCGCCTGGCCCCGGGCGCCAGAGCCTTCGGCAAGTGTCTCGAAATTCGAGCGAAATCCTCCTCGCCCTCAGGGTCTGGCACGCCTGGCACCGCCGTTGCGCAGGGATCGGCACGGTCCCGCGCCAGGTCTGGCGCTCCTGATGGGACCGGTCCGCAGGGAGGGAAGCATGGGCATCGTCGCGCTGTTGAAGAAGGACGGCATGGCCCGGGTCCAGCAGGTTCTGGCCATCCGGCTTGCCGCGATCGCGTGTGTCGTCGCGGCGCTGGCCTTGTCGGCCCCGGTCATCTGGTCGGCCGCGTCGGCGGGAGCAGGGCTCTTCGCCCTCGCGGTCATGGCCGTGGCGGGCACCGCCGTCTTCCAGTCCATCCCGCTCGCGATGCAGGTGATCGAGATCTACGTCCTGAAGGCGCGCAAGCACGCTTCGGCGGCCAACCCGGTCGAGCAGCTCCAGCGTGAATGCATCCGGCGCGAGCAGCGGCTCGTGGCCTTCCGCACCGCCCTCGGCACGATCGGCGGCCAGATCGAAACGCTCGGGCAGATGATCGAAGAGCGGCGGCATGCCGATCCCGTGCACGTCCTAGACCGGCAGGCGCGGGCGCTGGAAAGGATGTCCCGGTTCCACGCCGCCAACGTGCAGAGGCTGGACGAGGCGCAGGCCGCCCTCGAGACTTTCCGGCACCACGTCCAGCAGAAGATCTTCGAATGGGAGTTCGCGCGCAGCGGCGAGGCCGTGCTCGCGGCGCTCAATCCCGGCGAGTTCGAGGATCTGGTTCAGGATCTCCTGACCGACGCGGCGCTCCAGTCCGTCCAGAAGCGCTTCAACACCGTCTTCTCCGAGCTCGACCTGCAGATGCGTGCCATCGGGTCGCCCACCCGGCCCCTGCTCGACGCGGGCAGCCTCGAGCGGCTCGGCGCTCTCGGCCCGGTCCCGCTGGGCACGACGGGGAGGCGGCCATGAGCTTCTGGACCGCACTGCGCTGGGGCGCCACGGCAGCCTTCGTCGCCCTGGTCGTCCTGGGCTGGGCCGGCGCCCGCAAGGCAGGACAAAGCCCGCCGGGTGGCCAGGTCATCCGTCTCGCTCCCGAACTTCACCGCTAGACACAGGAGGACCTCATGTTTCGTCGTACCATGCTTGTTGCCGCCGCCACCCTGGCCTTCGTCGCATCGTCGACCGCGCCACGCGCTCAGTCGGCCGACGATGGGTGCAGTCTCAGGATCGCGGGCGGCCCCAACGGAAAGGTCTACGCCCTCATGATCCGCGACATGCAGATGGCGTGCGGATCGACGGTCCGCATCTGCGCCCTGCCGAGCGCCGGAGGCACGCAGAACCTCTCTCTCCTCGCCGCCAACGAGGCGGACCTGGGCATCGTGCAGGTCGACGTCCTGCTCGCGATGGGCTCCGACGACAACATCGCAAACCTCCAGGCCGTGATGCCGCTTCACAACAACCTGCTGCACGTCCTGGCGCTGGCCGAGGGCTCTCTCGTCGGCGCGACGGTCGTGGGGGGTGTGACCGTTCCATACACCGGCGAGCAGAAGATCGTCCGCCGCTTCTCCGAGCTGAAGGGCCTGAAGATCGCGGCCGTCGGCACCGCGCAGCAGATGGCCCGGGCGCTCGAAGAGCAGCTCGGCTACGGCATGACGATCCTGGCGGCCGACACCGACGAGCAGGCCATCGCCCTGCTCCGCGCCGGCGATGTCCAGGCGATCTTCACGCTGGGCGGCTGGCCGCTCCCCGCAATCGCGCGCATACCGGCGAGCAGCGGCCTGGCTCTCGTCGAATACGACCTCACCCCGCAGTCGCCGAACCTCCTGGTCAAGCGCACCTACCAGAATCTCGGCGCGCTCAACCTGAAGTTCCTTGCCACGCCCAACCTGCTGATCACGCGCCCCTTCAAGCCGGACGGCGCGCTGGGCAGCCAGGTCGGCGCCCTCAAGACCTGCCTGCTGCAGCACCTCCAGGACTTCCAGGAGGGCCGCTACCAGGCCGGCTGGAAGGACATTGCCGACCCCTCGGCCAGCTACGGCATCAAGCCCTTTCCGGCGAAGGCGGGGACGGCGACGGCAGTGGCCCGCTGAGCGCGGGGCCAGCCTGTGTGGCGCAACCGCGACCTTTCGTGGTGGCGAAGCGAAGCTTGGCTGGATGGCGCAACCGCGTTTGCCGTC